>Ga0306870_1000477_pt1 | contig 9452 bp, 13 predicted proteins | sample AntRauMeHopE1496_FD_190435 | JGI IMG/M metagenome (GOLD analysis project Ga0306870, IMG submission 190435) | Saline lake microbial communities from Rauer Islands, Antarctica - Metagenome Hop E1 #496 (v2) (version 2) | ecosystem: Environmental > Aquatic > Non-marine Saline and Alkaline > Saline ... | reverse complement strand
AACGTACCGCAACCACTGATGGCGCGCCCAACGGTGCCCGAGAAATACGACTACCTAGTGATGGAAAGCGTCTATGGTGATCGCGTGCACGAAGAGGTCGACGAGCGCACAGCCCTGCTCAAATATCACATCGAGGAAACGATCAAGACCCAAGGCACGCTGATTATTCCCGCTTTCTCACTCGAGCGCACGCAAGGGATTTTATACGAAATCAACAACCTGATCGAGTCAGGTGCCGTGCCGTCGATCAAAACCTATCTCGACTCGCCGCTGGCGATCAAGGTCACCGACGTGTACCGCGACTCGACCGACTACCTCAAGCCTGATGTACAAGAGCAGATCAACGCCGGCGATGACATCTTCTCGTTTGAAGGGCTATCATTCACCGAGACTATGAAAGAATCCAAAACCATCGCCGGCTACACTGGCGCCAAGATCATCATTGCCGGATCAGGTATGAGCCACGGCGGGCGGATCCGCGAGCACGAAAAGCGCTTCTTGCGCGAAGCCAACACCACGCTGCTGTTGGTCGGGTACCAAAACGTCGGCGGGCTAGGGCGCTTGCTACAAGACGGCGCCAAGCAAGTGTGGATCGATGGGGTAGATGTACGAGTAAAGGCCAAGATAGCCACCATTCGTGGCTTCTCAGGGCACGCAGACCGCAACCAGCTGATAGATCTAGTCTACGGGGGAGTGCAAGATTATAAGCCCAAGCAAGTGTTCGTCACCATGGGCGAAGAGCGAGCCAGCCTATTTCTCACCCAGCGCCTGCGCGATTACCTAGGGGTAAATGCCATCGCCCCCGAGCCAAACGCCGAGGTGGAGATTGATTTTTAGGTATGAAAGACAACTCGTCATACCGCTCAGGAATCGTATGGCTGCTAGCAGGATTGGCGGTCACGACCTATGCAACCATTGGAATCCTGCTCGAAGATATTCCTGGTATTCAGCAGCTTATTGTTTGGCTGAATTCATTTGTTGGTATGTGGGTCTTGGTGGCAGTATTCATCGCCATCTTAATTGAGGGATTATATTTTGTCGGTAGTTTCTTTCCTGGATCTTCGATTGTATTAGTACTGGCGATTTTAACTCAGTCAGATAGCTGGTCGCTATTTTGGTTAACTATCGCCACTATCCTCTTTGGTTGGATATTGGCTTCAGTGATCAATATTTATTTTGCAAAGAAATATAGAATAGCTCCAGACGAGAAATTTATTGTAGAAGACAGAATGCTTTTGACTTGGTTGCCTGCGTTTCGAGCGAACTATGAAGTGGCACAAGTTGTCAGTGGCGCTGATCCGATGCAGGTATTTTTATCATCGGTGAAAGTAAAATTATTCGGTAGCGCAATCGTTACTTTGGCATTAGTGCTGCTTGCCGAAGGGATTGATGTGACCGAGCTGAGTAACGACGAGGGTTTTGCAACCTTGTATGTTTCTGCGTCAGTGATGATAGGTATCGGAATTTGGCAGATTCGAAAGTATTATAAGTAAAAATAAACCTATTAATTTGATAACTGAAATTGAAGAAGCTTTAGACCAGTGTGTAACAGAGTCAGACAAAGCAGAATATCAAGCCAGACTGCACGAAGGACTACTCGCGCGGGATGAAAACATTCATTCTCATTTCTGTGCATATTTCGTGCCCTTTAATCCTGACACCAAACAACTACTGATTGGTGATCATAAAAAGTCAGGACTGTGGCTGATGCCAGGTGGGCACATTGATGCGAGTGAAAGTTTGCTCACCACGCTCAATCGCGAGATCAAAGAAGAGCTCGGGGTTAGTGATTTTTATACAGTCAGACCAAAACCATTTCTACTCACGATCACCAACATAGTGACCGACGTACGCCCATGCAAAAAGCACTTTGATGTCTGGCATGTCATGGAGACCAGCGGGGAAGGGTTAGAGGTAGATTATACCGAGTATAATGAAGTGCGCTGGGTGAGTATTGCTGAGGCCAGAGGGTTGGTGGTGGATCCTGCAAACCTTGAAGCCTTAAGTCGGCTAGAGATGCATTAAGAAAAATAGCAGACTAAACTGTACACTTGAACTGTACAGTTTAGTCTGCTATCATATTGCTATGCCTGAAACTATTTCATCAACCAAACTACGAGCGAATCTGAAAGATGCGCTGACGTATGTCAAAGAAAGTAAAAAACCCCTGATTGTTACAGAGCGAGGTGAACATACCTCCGTGCTAGTTGATATTGATGAATTTGAAGATTTACTTATGTATCAAGATAAAGAATTTATGTCTGGTCTTAAAAAATCAGTACAGCAAGGAAAAAAAGGTCAAACAAAAACTCTCGCCGAGGTAATGGGTGCACTTGAAATAGATTAATATGTCTTATGAGTTAGCATTTACCGTTGAAGCGGAGGCTGATTTGAAAAGTTTGGATAAAACCACTGCTAGAAGAATTCTTAAAAAGTTACAGCAAGTGAGTGAGTATGAAGATGTTGCTCATATTTTGAAACCACTAACTGGCACCTGGTCAGAGTATTCCCGTATTAGAGTCGGGTCATACAGAGTGATTTGTCGAGTGAGTGGGGAACAGTTAGTGGTCCATCGACTGAGAAAACGTAGTCGAGTCTACAGAGCATAAAACTCTAAATTTTTGCGCAAACGCTGGGATTGAGATTGATTTTAAGAAAAGACCCAGCAAGTTGTGCCGGGACTTTTTGGAAGTGTTACTTCCAGTGGATGCGAACCGCCGAAGAATGTTTGAGCGCAATAATCAGCGCCCGCCCTTTTTCTTCCGCGTCGTCCCAGAGTTCTTTGAAATGAGTTTCGGCGAAGTGTCGTATCAAGCCATCATCCCAATAGTGTTCGTTTACTAAACCGGGGCAGATGTCTTGCGCAAACCAATTCTGGAAAAATAGCCGGCCAGCGCGATTCATGTCAGTACCCGCGATAGGCTGCCATTTGCCTAAGATGAGGAATGACAGAGACTCGACTTTTACGTCCTCCTCTTGAATTGGATTGTTGACACCTAATTCATTGCACATTTGTTGGACGTTATCGCGATAGGTCATGGTCATCTCCCAGATGAGGAACAAAATTATAACTATATTGTACTTAATTTTTATAAAAAGTCAACGTAAAACAGCGATACTCTGAGTTAGTAACCGACGTACGCCCCTGCAAAAAGCACTTTGATATCTGGCATGTCATGGAGACCAGCGGGGAAGGGTTGCAGATAGATTATACCGAGTATAATGAAGTGCGCTGGGTGAGTATTGCTGAGGCCAGAGGGTTGGTGGTGGATCCTGCGAACCTTGAAGCTCTAGATCGATTAGAGACCTTGCACTAGCTTGCGTTTTGATATAAGTCTGGTATTTTGCTTTTAGACCAGAAAGGATACACAATGGACATACATACGCTGTTTAACTCCACGCCTGAATTCAACAAACGGTTACTCGCTGCCTTGGTAGATCTCGATATGCTCGAGCAATGCCTTGGTCTTGAGATGGACCACATCTGTATTCGACTCGATACAGATAGCTCTGTACAGCTGATGCATCGCGAATTGCTCGCAGTTGGTACAAACATATCAACCGCGATGGTTCATGGGCGACTGATTCACCTTATCAAGCTCAACAAACCACTGCAGATTGGCCCGTGGTCGGTGGGGTGTGTTGAGCTACCTTATCCGCATCCAGATAAACCGTACGTTAATGGTTGGGAACACGTTGAGTTTGTGTTGCTCAGTCAAGCAAATACTATGGAAGCTCTACAAGACAGCTTCGATGAAATGTTCCCAAGGCTCTCATCTGAACATATGTCGGCGAGGCATGAGCGCAGGGATTCGCTCCCCAATGCGGAAGGGGATCAGTTACCAAATCCGACTATCGCACTTACAAAAGACGATGTGGGGATCAAGTTCCATCCACTCTCGATTCAGGAAGTGGTTGCATAATACAAAAGCAAACCCCCGATACATATCGGGGGTTTTTACGTGCTTAGCCTACTTACTCGCTTCTGCAACCACTCGGTTGAAGGCCTCTGGGTTTTCGACTGCTAGGGTGGCCATGATCTTTCGATCTAGGGCGATTTCTCGTACCTTGAGCATGTTGATAAACCGACTGTACTTGATACCGTGCTCCATCAAAGCGGCGTTGATTCGGACTGTCCACAGTCTGCGGAAGTCGTTCTTCTTGTCTTTTCGGTGGGCAAACGCGTAGGTTTGGGCGTGGTAGATCGCTTCTCGCGCTTGTGCTTTCTTGGTTGAGCGACCAAATCGGTAGCCCTTTACTTCGTCTAGAATATTTCGCTTTCGCTTTTGGGCCATCAGGCCTCCTTTTACTCGTGCCATAGATTAGTCGTTAGTTTCGTTAGCTTTAGCTGCAGCCGCGATCTTTTTGGCTCGGCCAGCGTTTCCTGGTAAAAATCGACGAACCAGACGTTCTGTCATGTCCATAGTCTTACTTCGCTTGCGAGCAAGTCGTTGCTGACCAGTCTGGCGAGCGTTAAAGTGGTTTTGTCCTGGTCGGCGGGCGACTAGTTTACCGTTCTTAGTAACGCGGATTCGCTTGGTGAATGATTTGTTTGTTTTCATAATAGTGTGTTTTTTGATCGGGCTTCAAACGTGAGGGAATGTACGTCAAAGTGGGCAAAATATACCGCATTTGGCTGTAGAAAGCAAGGTGGCTGATCAGCGAGACTTATTAATTGCTATCAAAGAAAGCAAAGGCCGCGCAATCTATGCGCGGCCTTATTTCTTTAGATCAACCCTCCTTCAATATCGAGCAAATCATCCAGTGACTTTTTCTTTGATTTGCTGGTGGCGCTGGCGCCTTTGGTTGCCTTTTCGGCTTGCTTGGCGGCTTTTTTCTCGTCGACTACTTCGAGGATTTTGGGTCTGTCGCCGGCCTTGGGGGCTTTGCCTAGCCGCTCGATGGTGGCAGTCCAACCCTTAGGGCTCTTTTTCATCGGGTCAGCGATCTTGTACTCGGCGGGGATGATCTTCATAAACCTATCAAGGCGCTCTTTGAGGAAGTCTGCCTCCATGTATTTGTAGCGACCCCATAGAAATAGATCGACTTTTACGCGGTGACCTTCCTCGAGCCACTCGGCTGCTCGCTTGGCCTTGAGTAGCTGGTCGTGCTCGCCGGTACCGATCTTTACCTGCACGCTTTTGGTTTCGGTCACGTGGGCTTTGGCCTTGGCCACACTGGCTTTGCGCTTGGTGTCGTAGCGGTATTGGCCAAAGTCAGTGATCTTGGCCACTGGTGGTTTGGCTTTGGGTGAGATCTCGATCAGGTCGAGCTTCATCTCGTCTGCCAGCTTGAGAGCAGCGGTGAGCGATAGGGTACCGAGGTTTTCGTTGTCGGGCCCAACCACGCGCAGTTCAGACGCGCGAATCGCCTTGTTAATTTTGGTTCGGGTGTCTGGTCCGCTGTATCGTCGTTGTGGTGCTGGCAAGAAAGTTTGGTTTATTGGCTAATAGTACGCGTCTGTGGGGTAGGGCAGTCATGGTCACAGCGGCGTATTGCTGTTTCAAAATATACTAGGAATAAGGTTATTTGGCAAGGTCTGGCGACTTTTTCTTCCACGGGATGAAATAACTGGTGGTGTCGATGTAGTGTTGGTACTGCTCGGGGTAGCGCTCTAAAAAGGCGTTTTCGAGCATTGGACCCGTGATCTTGGTGACGATGTAGGTGATCAACAGCGGACTGATGATAGCGACCCAGCCAAAGGGCAGTGGCAGCACCATGATCGCCAGTCCCCACCAGATCAAGGTCTCACCAAAGTAATTGGGGCGGCGCGACAGGCTAAATAGCCCAGTGACCATCAGATCGGCAGACTGCGTGCCGGCTTTCTTGCCTGCGATAAAGCGATCAAGCTGCATGTCGGCGATAGTCTCGTACGCCAGACCGATACAAAAGACCAGGAACCCAATCGCTACAAACCACGGGTTATACATAGCGGGATAGGCGAGCGCCCAGATCGCTGGTGCGGCCACGGCAAAGATGATGATGATCTGCAGCAAGTTTACCTGCAGGTAACTGCGCACGAGGAAGTACGCCCGCCCGCGCTCCATCCACTGCTGGCGCCACTTGGCGTAGCGAGCATCCTCTGGCTTGCCGAGGTTCTTGCGGAAGATCCGACTGCCCAGGCGAATCGCCCACGCGGCAATACACCCCACGACGATCGCGGGTAGCAGGGCATAAGTACCAGACAGGTATAGCGCACCGCCACTACCGATCAAGAATGCCGGGCCATAGGCAATGTCCATCACGCTATTGTCACGGCGAATTCTGGCAATAAAAAATACGATGACCGAATATATAAGTAAGATTCCAAAAACTAATCCACTAGTTGTTAACAGGTTTTCCATAGGTATTATCTATTGTAGCAGATGCTATACTATATTTAGTATATGTCTCGGGTCGCTACTACATCAACCGAAGAAAAGGTGGTCAAGAAGACTCCTCGCAAACGCGCGACGGCTACAAAGGCGGCCACACCCAAGGTGGCCAAGCCGCGCAAAGCCGCCGTGCGTACATCTCCAGCCAAAAAAACCGCAACTGAAAAGAAACCTGCTCGCAAACCACGGGCCAAAAAGGTTGATTTAGCGGAAGAGGTGTTAGCTGACGATCAAGAGCTTGATGAAGTAGATTTGACTGAAGAAGCTGATGTGACAGAAACCGAAGATACAGCCGCGCCGCGAAAAGCTCCGACCAAATTTGCCTCGATCGATGCGGCTAAGCGAGCACGGCGCACGCAGATCATTGTGATTGGCTTGTTGATGTCAATTGGTGTCGGCGCCTCAGCCGCTGTCGCGATGAGTGATCCAACTGCTGGGCAGATTAATGTCGCACAGACTATCAAAGAGCGTAACGAACGTATGCAAAATCTAGTTGATGTTGATGGGCCAGTGGTCATTGCTCCGACACCAAGTGCTCTGCCCGATGGGGGATTTATCGGACTGCGACCAGCTGATCCAGCACCAGTCGTGCCGTCAGAATCAGCCAGCACTACAGCCACCTCAACTGATGTGTCTAATACTGATACTGACACTGACACTGAGAACGAAGCGGCTACTGCAACTGATTCCGCTCAAGGTCAAACTCAAGTCAGTGAATCAACAGCTGATCCAGTCAATAACTTTGCATCTGATACAGCAACTACAACAGTCGACGCTGTAAACAGAGATCAAGCAGAATAATCCGTAACCGCCAGCCGTAATAGGAATTCTTTGCGGTGGTAAATGGTACACTTATAGCCAGTATGAAACACGAGACCGAAGAGACATCAATCCATCAGTCAGCCTTATTGCTGGCTTTTGGAGTTTTCTTTGTACTCTTTGGTGGAGTAGTTTGTTTGGTGTTATTTTATGATTTTTCAGCCATGAATCTTGGTGCGTTGTTATTCATAGTCTCTTTTCTTTGCTGCGTGTTCATTGCCAAAAATATGTATGACGTAACCATGTCACAGGTACCAGCTACAGCGGTATCTGTATTGGCTACACCAGCGGACAGTCAATCACTGTACACTCAGCTATATCAAAAAAGTCCAGTTCCATATTTTGTAATAGATACTCAAGGCATAGTAATCTCGGCCAATACATCGGCTGCTCGATTGCTGGGTGTACAACAACAGCGAGTGATTGGCTTAAATTTATTTTCACTTTTAGATTCAGAGCAAGCTGAGCATCATGATTTCCTAATTGATAAATTTAATAGTGGGGTAGGGATCAGTGACGAAATAGTGCGTATCAAACGAGCAGACAAGCGAGAGGCTTGGGCAATGTTGTCATTGTTTCAGTTCATCAATGAATTTGATGAAAAACAAGGATTACTCACCTTGGTCGATATCACCAAACAAAAAAAAGCCGAGGATGCCAAATCAGAATTCGTCTCACTGGCCTCACACCAATTGCGTACGCCAATCGCGGGTATGAAGTGGAGTGCCGAGCTGCTGCAACTTGATAGTCCCGACACACTTACGCCGCGACAGGTAAAATATCTGGATCGTCTACACATGAGTATTACACGTATGTCTGTGCTAGTTGATGACTTCTTGCGAGTGTCGCGATTTGAGCTGGGTACGTTTCAGGCTGACTATCAGACGATCGTGCTGGCTGATCTATTTAATGACGTTTTGACAGAATTAGCCGAAACTGCTCAGCACAAAAACTTAGTAGTGAACTCTGATTACGATGCGAGTGTAAAAAACTTTGTGACTGATCCAAATTTATTGCGAATGGTGGTAACCAATTTATATTCAAACGCAGTCAAGTACACACCCAGTGGTGGTACCGTTACACTTGGATTTACACATGACAAAAATATGCTCCGTATTCGGGTGACTGATTCGGGTATGGGAATCCCGACAGCAGATCAAGAAGGAATTTTCTCTAAATTATTCCGCGCTTCAAACGCAGTACGAGATGTGCCAGATGGCACTGGGCTTGGTCTCTATATCGTACGTGAAGCTGTAGCTGTGTTGCGTGGCAAAGCAACCTTCAAATCTGTCGAGGGGATTGGAACAACTTTTGATGTTCAGATCCCGTTTGAGGTGCCCAAGTTGGATTAATATTGTAAGCGCAGTTTGATTTGTTCCATCAGGGCTGAAATACTCCAGTCTGGTTTAAACAATACATACTTGCGGGGTAGGTCAATGTTTTTAGCAATATTATCGATTGATTCTGACGCTGTTAATACCATTACTCGAGCGGTCTGACCCCAATCAGTAGCGCGAATCTGTCGGTATACCTCGTAGCCGTTAATGTCTGGCAAACGAATATCAAGCAGGATCAAATCTGGCTGCTTGTCTAGTGCGAGTGCGACCCCTTCGCGGCCAGTACTGGCGTGCAGAGACTTGTAGTGGTGCATGTCGAGCATGTCTATCAGCGAATCGGCTAGATAAGTCGAATCTTCGATGACAAGTATAGTCGGTGTTTGCATATCTTCTAGTGTAGCATTATCTGTATATTGGTATACTACCTATCTATGGAAACCTTTATCGCGTTTATTTTGACTTTATTTGGTAGTTGGTTTGGTGGGGTTGATATCAATCCAAAAGTACCCACAGATGCAGTCTCAGCGCCGGCCGAAGTAGTGCGCGTTATTGATGGTGACACCATCGAGGTGCTGATCGATGGTGTCACAGAAACCGTCCGCTACATCGGAATCGACACGCCAGAGCCGTACCGCGGTGGTGAGCCGGCGTGCTTTAGTGGCGAGGCGACCGAGCGCAACCGCGAGCTGGTAGGTGGGCAAGTAGTGCAGCTGGTACCAGGCGCCGAAGACCGCGACCGCTTCGACCGCTTACTGCGCTATGTTTATATAAACGATCAGTTCGTAAATGAGCTATTGGTAGCCGAAGGCTTCGCGACCACCATGCGAATCGAGCCCAACACCAGTCAGGCCGAAGTGTTCAACCAAGCGCAGTCGGCGGCAAGGTCGGCGGGGCTCGGGCTATGGAGCGCGTGTGGTGCAGC
>Ga0306870_1000476_pt1 | contig 9452 bp, 6 predicted proteins | sample AntRauMeHopE1496_FD_190435 | JGI IMG/M metagenome (GOLD analysis project Ga0306870, IMG submission 190435) | Saline lake microbial communities from Rauer Islands, Antarctica - Metagenome Hop E1 #496 (v2) (version 2) | ecosystem: Environmental > Aquatic > Non-marine Saline and Alkaline > Saline ... | reverse complement strand
CACCTCCCCCTCCCCAGCCACCAGCCCGACCTCCACTTCCCCCTCCACCCCCGCCTCCACCCGCCAGCATTACCGCAAGACGAGCTTGGCTGCCCTGTACGCCCATGGCGTCATCTCCCAGTCGTTCGCCACATACAGTCATGAGTGGTAAGGACTGTCCGCCGGCGGACAGTCCTTACCACTGTGTCACCGCCCTCCGCCATTCAAAACTGAGAACCAAGAGGTTTCCAGGCCAGTTGCCAAAGAAATGAAAAGTGACAAAAAAACGAAATTATTTGGCGAAATGATTATATTTGAATTTTTCAGTGACGGCTCGTCGTTGTGAACACGGTAAAGTACAACTTGTTTGGAAATTTCGCGGACTTTGCTGCTGTTTCAGATTTCAAGTAGGATGGACTTTGTAAGTTTATCTTGTCTTGCGATGAATAACATTTTTATACCTGATTACTTCAATGATATTATTGTAGTAGAAAGCTGGCAAGGAGACATATAAAAGTTACTATGAACACAGAATATTTTCAGGATTTGAACATCTTCTGCTTTCGGAAATAAAAAGCATACGTCACATTACTTAAAAAAATCCAAAGTAGAACATGTTTAAGAAAAAAACATCCGACGAGTTGGAGAAAGAGTAGTAAAAAGCATTTTCAACATAAAAAAAACAGTAGCTCGCTTTTCCAATGGAGGCTATTGCAGGTACAACCAGGTTAGAATTGATTAAGGCTGCGGTTGCCCATGTGTTGCATACACTTGCTTCCACAAAAGTGGTTGTTTTTCTTGCTGTGATCCTTGGCCTGTTGTTTTTTTCAATCCACTGCCGTCATCTGCACGTATGCACTCGCTATCACGTTCTCAAAATTTATCCTTTGAGTTTCGTTATTTCAACTCTTATGTTTCTGAGGCAGAAGAATGGTTCTTCCGCTCAATAGGACAGTGCCTAGGTGCCACAAAGCATGCATAAGGGTAGTCATGACGATGCACGCATCTTTCGCTCAACAGGACAGTTCCTTGGTGCCACGGACTACGCATGAAGGTAGTAATGACAGTGCTCGCATCTCAGCGCCATTTTGTGGACGTACCACGATGTGGTTCAGGCAGACGAGGTCCCTGCTTAGCTGCCTCCGTCAAAGAATGATGGCTTTCATTGTCACGACCACGTCTTCCAGTCCTACCACAGCAAAGGACGATTGCATCCAGAAAATGGCCTGTTCCGACATCAGTGGAACTGCCTTGACACCAAAAGAATTGAGCGAAGAACGAACGCTTGACAAATTTGTTCAAAAACTAGAACAAGGCTTCACTTTTGCATCGTTGATGTTGCATCTGAATTCCAACTTCTCAACCACGGTGAATTTTAGAATTGATTTCATCTTTCTTGTTAAAGTCACTGTATTGTTGTTCCCTATCTAGGTGCCTTTGAAACTTACAGTCATGCACGGTGAAGAGCCAGGTTTGAAGGGTAGAAGCTGACCTGATAAATCGATTGTCCTGATCTTGGTAGGTTTCTAAATTATACCATCATACCCTCACAGTCAGGTTTGATCGGTGAAAGTGCCAAGGATGTCCTTAATCGGTTAAAGTCCCACAAGAACTTCCAGGGCCTTGCGCAATACATCACTCGTACTCAAATCCTAGAATTATGCAACAGAATGTCGATGGATCAAGGCGCATCAGAACTGGTAAGTTTGACTTGTCACTGAAACTCGGATGATGTGATGTTAAAATTACTATTTTTTCATGGGAGTGTAAATAACGACAAACACGGAATTATTTACAGGGTGTAACAAAGAAAGATCTTCAGGATGTGCTGGGGCGACTTGGAATGGATTGGCGTGCTCCATCTGGTCGGAAGTGGAAGGTTTTAACGGAAGATCAAACCCAGGCATGCAAAGAGGATATGAACTTAACAACGATTCCTGAATTTCAAGTTTTACAAAAGCTTCTTGGGAAGAAAATATTGAATTCTCGTCACGGTTCTTCTCGCGTACAAGTCGAACTCTCGGAAACAGAATTCGAATCCTGTCTTTTGTCGAATGCATGTATACGTACAAAATCCTTTATCCAAGTGATGTGTGTCAATAGCCAAGGAAAACAGATTAGTGTGACCACTTTTATGCCAATGTTCGATACCGCTACAAAATCACGTGTTGATCTCGAGACCGACGGGCAAGACAAATACTCTCCTCTCAATAAGACGACCCATCGAAATGGCTCAGATATGTGTTCAATTCTGAATACAGGTCCAAGGACAATCAATATGAATCCAAACGCAGCTCTCAATCTTTCCGTACAACCACACGCAAGGAGAAAACGTGGTACAAATTCAATGTCCTTTGTTCCGACAGCATTTATGCAGTACAAATCTGCTGCTGAACACAACTTTGCTGATCTGACTCCCAATCATATTGGTTCTTCATGTTTGTTGGATCTGTTGGATATTTTACCTCTTTCTATTGCCACAACTGCACAGGAATGTAATAAGCCAGCTTCTGTTACCATTGGTCAAGTAGTGGAGATGAAACAACATACCAGCAAGAAGAATTGCTTACATAAGTTTTGGAGATTGAAGTTGACAAACAATTATGGGTCCTTCATAACTGTGTTTCTACATGGGAATGCATCCGATTGTTTGAAAACACAGCCCATTCTCAATACGAGTGTAAAGATTGTTGCGATGAGAAATCTGAATTTTGTTGGTGCACCTGGTTCGAAATTCAATTATTCAAGTTATTCATTGAATAGATCACAGGACATTACTGTACTCTTAAGGAGTTCAAATACAGAAGGTTCCCAGACAAGATCACCAGAGAGGAATCGAAGAACAGGACCTAGAGCCATCAATTCAGACATGAATCTTGGTAACGCACAGTCCCACAAGATTGCAACAACGTTGCGTCAGGATTCAGACAATCCTACTTATTTGCCTGCGCAATTGCATGAAAATATTTTCCAGGATGATTTTGGGTTTACTGATTGTTTTGAAAGTAGTGTGAACTGTAGTGATGAGGACGCTGATTCCAGCACTACCTCGCAATTGAATTTACAAGATAAAAACGAGACGACAGCCCTCTTGAATGGTCAAAGCCAGATTTTTGGATTCCCAAAAGCGGTGTGCCTTTTTGGGAAGGACTGTGTTGAACATTCATCACATGTCAGAAGCGAATGGATTGTTTTCGATTACGAGACAAATACACAAATACAAATACATGGGAAAGCATCGAAAGACAGATTTTCAAACCTGGATCTTTACAATCCCATCCTGACCTCTTTTCACCACATCAACTACAAGGATTCAACTTCACTGCAGTTGCAAAGTGCGGGGTTTGCTTGTTGTAACACTTGTCACCAGGAACATGAAAGAGATATGATTTGGCAGCGAGCCTCGATCCCCATGGACCATTCAAAATTACCAACAAAACTTTCCGAATGTGTCCACATTCGAACTGTGCGCGCTTTTTATACAGCCAGACTAGAATATCAGTCGTTGTCAGATGTGTATAGTTTGATTGCCAGGGAAGCAAAACAGTTTAAAGATTGTGACGTCAAACGTACTCACATTTGGAGTTGTATGAAGGCTAATTTTATTGACGACATACACATGTGCGATGCTCCTAAAAGAGATATTTTTCAATTGTGTTTAGACAAATTCATACCAGATGGACAAAGATTCCGGTTATTGCAGATTGGTTACCCAGGGACTGACTATTTTGGATTGGTACTGAATGGACGGATGGCCACAGCTCAACAGGCCCACTGTATAGTGTGTGACTCCAACAACTGCCCTCATGCTCAATATGTTAGAAGTTCTGGCGGTTTAAAGCAAATTTGGACTCGACCATCCTCGGACGATTTCATTGACGTAATGAACACGCACTGTGACCCCTTTCACGGTGAAAGTCTGAAAGTATATGGCAGTTCGAAGGAACGTATCCCTGAAATGATTCCTGCTGCAGTTCGGTTGAAGGAGAAAACAACAACAAAGCTGCGTGCTAAGCATCAAAATAAGATTGCGACAGCTGAAAAGAGAACTCGGGAGTATGAAGAGAGTATTACTTGGTTGTCGGGGTATGGGACAGATAACGATGATTCAGACACGGCAAGTATGGTAAGTGTTGCAGAAACAGGGACAGACGTGAGTTCTGATCTGGATGGTAGGGGTTGTCTCGAATCTCTCAAGTGTTCTTCACAGAAGGAAAATGATTCAATTGCAAATAACGTGGAGTCTGTATCCAAGTCATCAGAAAATCAGGAAGAACCAGATGATACGGCCAGTCCACAATATTTACGATTCAAACAGGACTGGCACAGGATGCCTGATGGATCTCGGCGAGTTTTGGGTTCAAGACTGAATGCTCAACATACAACTCCGTGTAATGAAGGATGTGAAACAACTCCTTCGACGAATGATGCATCAAGTAAACAAGAATCAGGCCATGTTCCCACGCCTACGTTGTACAAAGTTTTCCATGTATCAAGTGTATTTCTCTTGCCAGTCCAGGGTGACATTAATTCCTACGATGGAAGTTCTGATGACCTGATCCATGCCCGAGGAGATATTTTCTTTACTTACGAATTTTTGGCAGTTTTCATCCAGATGCTACTTGTCAGCAGCACTACATTTCATGCCTACATGCGTGTGACGCTTTCACACTACGTTAGTTGTTTTCAGAAGCAGAAAACGCTGACTGTGGAGGACACGGGACTTTATGTATATTTGGCTGCTGCTTTGGAAGCAATAGAAACCAGAACTTCAGTTCCAGCAGTCCTCGTGCACTTTCGAGAAAGTGTTTTGGATTTCATCACATTGCAGGTTAGTCAGCGAATTATCTTTGATTACCAACCTCTCACTTCATTTGGTGTCGAGTATATTTTCTTGGATGTTGATCATTGTTTTGCAATTCGCTCTCTGTTGTTTTGCTTTGTTCATTTATTTGTATGACAAAATCTCATTTTCAGGTATATGTCTTTTTTCAAGATAAATAATTACGAGCTTACTCCACTGCTTCAGACTAACATTTTCAAATAAACACAGAGAATAGACTATGCAGTTGGATTCAAATGTGCATGCCAAAACTGCTCTATTGGGTCAAGTATAGGAGGAGCCACAAGACTGATCTATGACAACGCCTGTACGTATCACATGCGCTTCTGCTAATGCACCCTGAGTTTCACAATGCTAGACCTTGACTCTTCTTACACATCCAATTTATCCTTGTGTTTCACTGTCCCTTTCGTTATCACACTAAGATGTCAGCATAGTTGACACGCTAATGTGCACTCGTATTTGTATACTGATGCTTGAGAATGGTCATGGTTCATACTTAACTTGAGCGTGATTACGCCAGCAGACACAAATGGTCGTATTTTAACGCATTTTATAATTTACTACACAGGTAACCTCTTGGTTTTTTCACTGACTAGGGAGCCATCAATGGTCAAACGATATGCTTTCTACGTCGACAGCTTTCACCATAAGGGTCACACAAATTGTTCCCCATTTCTCAGGCACAGTAGTGATGTTCTCACTGGATTCAGGAACAGCTCAACCAACGAAATTAAAAATCGACTTCACAAATATATGAAGAGGGTTTCTGCTTTTCTCAATCAGCCCCATTTCTTGGTTCTGTTTCGTCATGTTGCATACCTTATCAACCAGGCGCAGAGAGCTTTGAATGACATTAATCTGGCGAGTGCTCCAGACTCTGGCAGACAAGAATCATCTGTACAAACTATTGTTTGTGATGGTGTGACGGTAAACCTAAGTTCGAAGCATGTCAGACTGAATGGGAGACCACACACTGTGCCTGATATTCACGCATCCACCAGGGTTGCACGTCTTGTGTTGCAGGATCAGCGTTGTCTGATAACCCTCAAAACAGCCAGAAAGGGCTTGCATGAGATTTTAAGTGCGATTACCCTTCCCCTGGGCTGTATTGCTAAGGATCATAAGAACGCCAAAAACATTTCAAGTCTCGTCGATTGGCTGCTAAGTGCGGATGGTCAATTCATGTCACCATTTATTTCAATTCAGGTACGTGCACACCAGTATGTAGGCAATTTGAAAATGCATTGCAATCACACATGTCTTCTTCTTTTCTTGATTTGCCACTTCATTGATCCATAGTGTTGTTGTCACGTTTTGCAAATATCTCATGAGACACTCATAGATTGCATTGACCTTGCTCTTCGTTCAGGAATGCGCCCATGGAGATACAGATGATGGAGCATGGAGTCTTTTTTTCCCTGAATCAATCAGATCTGGATACAAGAACGAATACGTGAAAGTTTTGAGGTCCTGGGCCACGCAGACTCCAGAAGTTGGAATCATGAAACCAGAAGGCCATGCAAGCATTTCATCATTTTTAAATTCTATTCCTCAAATGAACGAGGACACTCTTTTCACACCTGAGCAAGAAAGTCAGATGGGAAATATTTATGATTTAAAGTCACATTGTCCTGCAATATATTTTCTGCTACATTCTGGTGCGGCGATCTGGAATAACGACTTACTCAAATTATTACGCCAGATGTTACAAATTTCACGCCCAGAATGGGTGGAAAATGAGGAATGTGAACCTCGCATGCATCCACGGTCTGACACTCATCAGGAACCAAAAAAATCAAAGAGGAAAGCGTGCCCTACGCTTGAACAGGAACACAGAAATATTCCGGTTTCGAGTCCATGTCCTCAGATGAGTCCACTTCAGGAAAGTGGCAATCAGCGAAACGTCAATAGTTTTAGATGTCCAACTACGTTTGAAGATTTCATATGGGTAAGTACCTGGCAGAAACTCGTCCCGACATGTATGTACTTTAAAATTTGGTCTTTGTTGTATGTTACTAATGATTTGTTGCAATACATACACAGAATGGTGAATATTTCCCAAATCATCCTGTTGTGCGGCATGTGAGGAGGTATGCGATGGACGAGGAAGCGAATGGGCGTGTCAAGACTGCTCGGAGTCGCAAGAAACAAGACGGTTTATGTACAAAACACGCTCCAACATTTCGAGGTTTTTCTCCAGGAGTTTTCACTGTATACTGTGCTGGCTGTAGTATCATGTTGGGTTTCAGCTTAATCGACCAATGTGAAAGTGTTCGTACAGCATTTGAAATTTTTTTCTGCAGAAACTTCCACTATTCACCGCTGTCACCTTGATTGTTGGAGGGTTTGGTTGTATTGTTTATAATTGACCCTGTGCTTGTGAGTTATTTAGCGGGCATAAGTTTTTGACTATTCTTTGGTGCGTGTTTAGGATACGAATCCATAAAAGTTACATTGCATTGTGCATTTCCTCATATTATCAGAGTACGTATTGAACCTGTACTCGAAAAGTCGATCATTGTAGTGTTTTGGGGTGGTAGTACTTTGATAATCACATTTGTGGTATATATTAGTCTAATCACATAAAATCTATATCCATCCTGAAACATCATTCAAGTATCTCAGGAACCCCTATTGTTTTTTAATCAAATTAAGTTGAATTTTTTTTTGGTTGTATTATCTTATTTATCTCAATTATCATGAAATGTATATCCATCCTGAAACATCATTTAAGTATCTCATGAACCTTCATTATTTTTAAATCAAATTAAGTTAAATTTCGTTTTTGGTGTATCATCTTATTCATCTCAATTATCATGAAATCTATATCCATTCTGAAACATCATTTAAGTGTTTCATGAACTTTTATTGTTTTTAAATCAAATTAAGTTAAATTTTTTTTGGGTGTATTATGTCATTCATCTGTATTACATATTTTTATCTGATTCGCGATGTTCGTGGACTTTGCATCTTTATTGTTTTAATAAAATTATTTGGTTTGAGTGTGTTATCAAAGTAACCTTAATTGTATGATTTGTGTTGGACTCATTTGTGGGATGCATTATTGTACCCAGATGCCATTTCGATCCTTCATGAAATTGGATTCAAATATCTCACAAACCTTTATTGTTTGTAAATGATATGAAGATATTTTTTTTTGGTGTATCATACAATTTATCTCAATTATTATTTCATGTTATTCTTTATGTTTGAGGTATTTGGATCTTTATTGTTTTAATTGAATTTTTGCTTTGAGTTTAATCAAATAAACATCAATTTTTGTTTTGTATGTGGTTCTCTATGTTGGTGGCATTCGAATTCAACATATTAGGAGGATATACTGACTACAAGAGTTCTTGTCATAGATTGAGTGGGTGATTGAAATGCGTGGGTGTACGGTTGTGTATTTTTGTGGTTTTGTAGATTTGGAATCAAACCCACTTGAAAGTTGGAATCAAACCCACTTGAAAGTAGAATTTGCACCGGCATGATCTGCAGCAACTGCAAGCACGCAGGCCACGCCGAGCCCACAACAAAAAATGGTCTGCAAAAGAGACAAGCATTAGCTGCAAAAAATAAAACAGAGGGAAACATAGTCCTCAACGCGGTGGCGTAAACTGCAAGCGCAGAGACTAAGAGTCGAGAAGATGGCGAATATTCGACATGGATTTGGAAGAGAATGCCTCTTGGGATTTTACGGGGAACACAATAGTAAAAATAGAAAAGGGTCTTGTAGGGACGTGACGTGAAGGGGTCTTGTAGGGATGTGACGTGAAGGAGTCTTGTAGGGACGTCACGTCTGATTCGTGACTGAAGTTATCTACTAACTTTCCGTGTCTTCCTCGAGAAACTGGCAAGGCCAGAGCACTCGAAATAGATCCAAGTGAGAAAGAAATATTATCAAATGAATACATGCATAAGAAGACACCACATAGAAACAGATACTACGCGGAAACAGAAAACAATACGCTCCCATAACAAACTATGTCTGTAGACGACTGTAGGGACGTAACAAAAATAAACCGACAAAGAAAAATCTGAAGGTTGTGACGGAAGTCTCCCGAAGGTCAAACCGTGTTGGAGTCGTCCGAAAAAGAGCGGTACTGTAGTCTCCCGAAGAAAAGAACGCGCGAGGATGGTCTGCGAAAGAAGCCTTGAAGGTCTCCCGAAGGTCAAAATCGAGCAAGAAGGGGAAGGGCGAGCGAAGAAGTTCGCTTCATGATCGGACGCGCGCAGAAAGTAGGGCATGGCGCTTGCTGTCGGTGGTAGGGTCGACGGGGGTGCTGGTGGCACGTGTTCTTTAGCATCGTGGTCGGCGAATGCGGGGTTGGAGGTTGATCATTGCTCGAAAACACGGATGGTGTTGTAAGCTGCGGTGCTTCCTGCAGCACAATCGAGGTTGATCCGTGAAAGCGCTCGTTGTGTCACTCAGTATCCCGTTTATAGGGCGACTGCACTTCTCAGAAATTCGCAATATCCCGTCCATAGGGTACGAAGAAACGAAAGCGCGTAAAGGCTCCAGTCTTGCATGGAACATTCCGTTTATAGGAACTGCACGATTTGGAGCATCTACAAGTAGGAGATGCATAGGCGTTCCCGACAAAGAACGTTCTGCAGCAGCGCGTAC
>Ga0306870_1000474_pt1 | contig 9467 bp, 8 predicted proteins | sample AntRauMeHopE1496_FD_190435 | JGI IMG/M metagenome (GOLD analysis project Ga0306870, IMG submission 190435) | Saline lake microbial communities from Rauer Islands, Antarctica - Metagenome Hop E1 #496 (v2) (version 2) | ecosystem: Environmental > Aquatic > Non-marine Saline and Alkaline > Saline ... | reverse complement strand
GCCTAATTTCTTCGCTTCACTCCTCTGATAGCTTCAGCCGAAATCGGATCCTCAGGCCATTCGTGCTTAGGATATCGTCTTTTCAGTTCTTTCTTTACTTCAAAATAGCCATTACTCCAAAAGCTCTTCAAGTCCTGAGTAAGTTGCACCGGCTTATATCCCGGAGAAAGCATCTCAATCAAAAGCGATACTTTTCCATTATTGACCTTTGGCGTGTCCAACAAGCCAAAAAGCTCTTGAAGTCGAACCGAAAGAAGGGGAATATCTCCTTCGGATCGGTATTCAATTTTTATTTTGCTTCCTGAAGGCACAGCTACCGTCGCAGGTGCCAAATCATCCAATCGTTTTTGCTGATCAAAATCTAAGCTGTGAAGTAAAATTTGACTCAGGTTTAATTTCTTGAAATCCTCGTTTTTGGTAATTCCAGCTAAGTAAGGTTCAAGCCAAGATTCGGGGTTTTCACAAAGTCCCGCAACCGACCAGTTGGGCCAATTTTGATCAGGGTTCCAACTTTTTAGGCTTGCAACTCTAAGAATCAACTGCTCGGCTGCTTCATCAAAATTCAATAGAAGTTCACCATCTTCTCGGATTGCCTCCAAGATTGCTTGAGTAGCGTCACCTTTTTCGATTTTGGCCAAAGGCCGGCTTCCAAGAATAATAGCTCCGATTCGGACTTCGGTTAAGGCAACCAAACCCCCTTTTTTACGATCCCATGAGATGACTTCCTTTGTTTTGACCATCGGCATCAAGTCCTTAGGATTGAGTGGCGCTGCCATCCATATTTTCCCCATTCCCTCTCGGGCATCCAGATGCGCGACGGCAAGCCAAGATTCATGTGCTAAATCATCCCGGTGGGCTATTGAAGCAAACTTTCCGTTTGCCAGTTGAAACTGAGCATTGTTTCCCGGTCGGGCAGCAGCAATCCGCTCAGGATAGGCGTAGGCTAAAAGCAATCCAGTTTGCCAAGGATCGACAGGTGAATTCTCAGCTTCAACTTTAAACATACGCCGGTAAGAAGACGCTACTTTTTCGATCTTTTTGATTCGGGACAGGCTCATTCCTCTACTGCGAAATTTTCGCAAAGCTTCGATTCTCAAATTCAAATCCACTCCAGCGTCTTGCGGAAGTGGATCCCGCTCTTCCAAAATCGCTGCAATATCTGTCCCCAAGCCTAGCTGATTATGCCTTTTTGCAAAAAGTAGCATGTGGGCAATCCGTGGATGACAGGGTAGGGCATGAATTTCTTTGCCATGTGCGGTCAATTCACCCTCAAAAACAGCCTCGATTGTTTCCAAGGTCTTTTCTGCCAAAGCCAGCGTTCCCGCAGGCGGTGGCGTAAGCCAAGTCATGGAGCGAATATCCTGCTTTCCCCAAGCTTTCATATCCAAAACCAAAGCAGTCAGATCCGCTTCCATCAATTCGGGAGTACGATATTCATGGAGCTGATTTTGAATCGCTTTAGTCCAAAGCCGATAGCTATGACCCGCGGTCAATCGTCCTGCTCTTCCGCTTCGCTGATCGGCAGAATCATTGCTGATGCGATGCAAAACCAATTTGGATAATCCCGTTCTAGGATCAAATTTCGAGGATTTGGCAAAGCCCGAATCGACGACTACTTTGATTCCTTCTATGGTCAGCGAGGTCTCTGCAATATCTGTGGAGAGTACGATTTTTCTCTTCCCGTTCGGATCGGGCTGAATCGCACGATTTTGTTCTCCTGAAGAAAGTTGGCCAAAAAGTGGTAAAATGAGGTCATTGGGAAGTGCTTTTCGAAGGACTTCCTGAGCCTTTTTAATGTCACCTTGACCTGGTAAAAAAACCAGAAAATCTCCCTCATGAACCTTGGTCAATGGGATGATTTGTCGCGCGGTATCTTCTCCAATGGAATATTCATCCACCTCATTGGCAAAATTCACTTCGACAGGATATTGCCTTCCTTTGCTTTCAATGATTTTAGAATTCAGCAAACCTGAAAGTTCTTTGGCATCAATTGTAGCTGACATCAACAACAGTTTCAAGTCAGGACGAAGGATTTGTTGCACTTCCCGACAAAGGGCTAAAGCTACTTCAGAATGCAGATTCCGCTCATGAAACTCATCAAAGATCACCATTCCTACATCCTCCAGTGCATTGTCTGAATGTAGCATCCGTGTCAAAATCCCTTCGGTAATCACTTCCAAGCGAGTGTTTTTGGAAATAGCAGATTCAAAGCGGATTCGAAAACCGATCAGATCTCCAAGCTGCGTATTCGTCATACTTGCCATCCGCTGCGCAATACTTTTGGTAGCCAGTCTTCGTGGCTCCAGCATAATGATTTTCTTGCCTTTCAACCACGGTTCTTCCAAAAATGTAAGTGGGAGCAGGGTGCTTTTCCCCGCACCCGGAGGTGCTTGTATAATCAGGGAGTTGTGATTGGAAAAATGAGCTTTGACTTGGGGGATAATCTCCGCAACAGGAAGATCAAAAGAATTGGGATCGAAATTACTAAGCATGGCGTGCAAAAGTAAGGGATTTCGAGGGTAGAAGGAAATAGGAATCGGTTTGAGAATTAGGTTTGCCCTTAACAATCCTATTCAAAATCTATTAATATCTAATTAGGATACGATTTGATCGGCTTATTTGCTTGTTGATTTAAGGCATAGATCATTGGATGGAAAAAAGCTTTCCTCTTTAGGAGTAGAATGCTTGCCTAAGCGAGTTTGAAACTACGCTTTAATATCTTTCTGGGTTTTCAATTCCTATTTCAATAGGCAAATAGGAATTGGGCTAAAGCCCAGCCATTATATCATTCATTTCTATGCCTCCAGCTCAGGCAGGAGGCTATTCAAAAGAATTCAATTGAAGGACGCGCTATAAAATGACAGCAATTGAATAGGAATGTAGCTTTGGCTCATTCATTTGAGATTGGAATAGGTTGGAATTGGCTTTAGCCAAATTGTTTTCAGAGACTACAAAAGCCAAAACGTCCATTTAGGGGCAAACTATGGGTAGAAATAAGGTGAAAATTGATTCAGGCCGTGCCTTTAGGTACGGCTCTATTATTTGCCAAATTCATATAGGGCTGTACCTACGGGACGGGCAATTAACGACAACATTTTATTTTTCTGGATTTGAAATTCAACTTACCCCAAACAGTTCGACGGCTTTACCGTCGTGGAATCGCTCTCTGTCTCTAAAACCCCCTCTAAGTGTAGTCGAATCGCTTTTCGGGTTGCATGGGATTTGTAATTCCACCTTATTATTTTATGGATTTGCAATCTCATTTTTTAATAGTTCAACCCTTTCAGGGTTGCCATTTCCTACTATTGATTTCCAAAATCCCGCATTTCATACGGGGCTATTCATGGTTTGATCACTTCGCGGTCGATGGGTAAAAACATTAACTTTTCGATGCCAATATTTACCGATCCTGAAATGCCTGCCCGCCGTGGCGGGGATCGAACCATGAATACCTGTGCGCCGTGGCGTAGCCATGGGTGCAACTCATGGGAAAACGAAAATAATAAATATTACACCGACCTCGAAGGGCGTCGAACTACGTTTAATTATCTCACCCGTTGGGGTTGACGTTTCCCATCATGAATTCCCTTAACCCTTTTGGGTTTAGAGCGTTTGATTTGAATAGGTTAGATCCGTACAGCAGTCGTATGTAACTCCACCTTTTTATTTTTCTGGATTTGTAATTAGTACGCTTTAAAATTCAAAATGTCTCTTTAGGGACAAGCTATCGATAGAAATAAGGTGAAAATTGATTCAGGCCGTGCCTTTAGGTACGGCTCTATTATTTGCCAAATTCATATAGGGCTGTACCTACGGCACAGCTAAATATCTTTCCTCAAAATACAGCTACCCATGGTCTGTACCTACGGGCCGGGTAATTAAAAACATCATTTTATTTTTCTGGATCTGAAATTCAACTTATCCAAAACAGTTCGACGGCTTCACCGTCGTAGAATCGCTCTCTGTCTCTAAAACCCCGCATTTCATACGGGGCTATTCATGGTTTGACCACTTCGCGGTCGATGGAATAAAAATGTATCTGCCATATTCAAACCCCTCTATAATCATTCATTAATGATCCTGAAAAGATCAAATCATGAATACCTGTGCGCCGTGGCGTAGCCATGGGTGCAACCCATGGTTTGAGGTAATACGATAATTCCCACGACCCAAAAGACTTTGATTAAAATACCGAACCGTTATACCAGCTGATCGCTTGGTGTTTCTTCGCAAAACCTTGATATTATTGGTCAATAAAAAAGCCACAAGAATTTCTTCCTGTGACTTTCCTGTTATTTCAAACTAGGATTATTTGCTCAGCTTAGCAGTGGCTTTTCCGTATTCCCAACGAACTTCAAAAGCACTTGGCATCACTTCATAAACCAATCGCTCTTCCATTGTGGAAGTTTGTGAAGAAGGCACTGACACTCTTAGCGCATCTTGCTTGGCATCATAGCTTCCAGCTCCCCACTGCTTTGCAGTTTTGTTGAAGATCAAGGTTGACTCACCTTCGCCAGGGATAATAAAGAAACTGTAGGTTCCGGCAGGTAATTTCTCACCTTCTACCATGATGTCTTTGGAAGTGGTGAATGTAGTAGCTTCATCGGCACCTGCTCTCCATACTTGTCCTAGCGGAACCAAATCGCCCCAGATCACTCTACCTTTTACCGCAGGAGAGGAATAATTGATAGTAACCTTTGCGTCACCTACCATTCCTTCAGCGGTTTTAGCAGGACTTGCTTTTTCTTGAGCAAAAGCTGAAATACTTACAAAAGCCATCAAAGCAAATGCAAGTACTGTTTTAGAGAAATTCATGTTTTTCATTGTTTGGATTAGTTTAGGTATTTGTTTTAAAGTTAATGTGTTACGATTCATACGCTTGAATTAAATATTAATCTAGATTTTGACTAAATCGCCACCCAAGCTTGTTTTTTGTTGCTTTCGATGATTCGCTCACCAATGATCAATTCACGCAATCCATCGGCAAAGGTTGGAAAACTTGCTTTTTCCGGTTGTTTTCCTTCTCGGATTGCAGCGTATACTTCTTTAAACATCTGCTTGGAGGTATCTGGAAATCCTTCATTGTGACCTCCAGGGAAACTAACCAAAGCAGAAGCTTCTGGATAAAGTAGTGCCGGATCTTTCATCAAGTGTCCATTTACAGTTTCCCGCTTCCCGATCCAAAGCTCATTTGGTCGCTCTGAATTGAATTCAAAATTGGACTTCGAACCTGAGATCTCTACGTTCAGCCGATTTTTTCGACCTGCATTGACTTGAGAGACTGTGATTGAACCTTTACTTCCATTGTCAAATCGAAGCAAAACCGTCGCATGATCCTCGGTATTGATTGGGACTTCCTGGTAATCTTCCATAGAAAGCATCTTTCCGGAATAGGTCTCAATATTTTTCAAAGGCTTCAATCGAGTCTTATGAACAGTGGAGAAATCAGCCATTACTTCGGTGATTTTCAAACCGGTTACATATTCCGTGATATCTAACAGGTGCGATCCGATATCGGCAATTGCTCTGGAATCTCCGGATTTATCTGGCTCAAGTCTCCAGTTGTAATCAGTTTGCAGGAAAAGCCAATCTTGGAGATACGACCCCATCACCGAATAGACGTCTCCCAACTCGCCTTTTTCCCGCATGGTTTTCATCTGACGCACCATCGGATAGTAGCGAAGGTTGAAATGCACCGCATTTACCAAGCCTTTTTCAGCTGCCAAAGCAACCAATTCTTCCGCCTCTTCAATTTTTACTGCCAAAGGCTTCTCGCAGATCACATGCTTTCCGGCTAGTAAAACGGCTTTCGCTTGCGCAAAATGAAGAAAATTAGGCGTACAGATATGGACTACATCGATATCGGATTGCTTTAGCATATCCTCAAAAGTGTAAGCATTTGGAATGCCGAGCATTTTGGCTTTTTCATTAGCTAACTCCTGATCGACTTCGACAAGCGCTGTGACTTCTACATAAGGTAATCTTCTGAGCGCTTCAAGATGAGCTGGACCGATAAATCCAGTTCCTACAATAGCCGCTTTAATAGTCTGAGACATAGGTTTTAGGTTGGGTTAAATAATAATTAAAGGAACAAATTAGGAATTTTGACTTAAAAAATCTGCTTTTCAGTAGCTTCATTATCCAAAAATTCTTGATTGAATTCAGTTCAAAAGAAATATGTGCATCCTTAAGCCGCACGTATGCTCAACTTGGCCTCGACTTAGTTCGACTCGCTCACCACGAGTCGCTCGGCCTTCGGTTTACTTTGATTTTTGGGGTCGGCGGAGAGGAATGGTTTATTCATGAATTTAGGTTTCCGCCGCTCCAAACTTTCTTTTTCAATGAAATCGGTTCCCGAGCGAAGCCGAGGAGGAATACTTTTCAGTATTTTTATTTTGACTCATACATGGAAGCCAATACTCACACAAAAAGCGTATGATTATAAGCTACTTTGCCAGTAGGCAAAAAAGACAAGAATATAATTGGTGCCAAATTGATATTTGGGCGTTTCGGTCTTCCCTGCCTACCGGCAGGCAGGCGTCTTCTGTCCCAATACGCAAAGGAAATAAGGCTACTGATGCAATTGTGGATGTACATTTAAAAGATCAACAAGATAAATAAAACCGATCAGCAATAGATTACGGCTTAATCCACCATTCCTCTTTAGTCCAAAGCGAATCTTGAAGATTGATAAATTCACCGATTTTGGGGACGAGAATTGGTTGATTGATTTCCCTAGCTTTGGCAGTCACACGCACTACAGGGTCCGTCCAAGAGTGCATCGCCAACGTAAATGCCGCCCAGTGTATTGGCATCATTACTTTTGCCCTCACATCCTGTCCGGCTTGGGCAGTTTGCTCTGGCATCATGTGGATTTCCGTCCAATTTTCATTGTATTGTCCACATTCCATCATTGCAAAATCAAACGGTCCATACTTTTCACCGATCTCTTTAAAATGCGGCCCATAGCCACCGTCGCCACTAAAATAGATATTATCATTCTTGCCAGTAATCACCCAAGAACCCCAAAGCGTAGAAAAACGGTTGGTTGCTCCACGTCCTGAAAAGTGTCGTGTAGGCGTAAATGCCAAAGAAATCCCGGCTACTTCAGCTTCTTCCCACCATTGCATCTCATGGATCTGAGCTGGATCTACACCCCAGCGCTCAAAGTGTGCTCCGACTCCCAGTGGTACGTAAAATTGTTTCGTTTTCCCTTTCAATTTCTGGATTGATCCATAGTCCAAATGATCGTAATGATCATGTGAAATCAGGATGATATCGATTTGAGGTAATTTTTCGATTTCGATAGGTAGATCTTTGAAGAATCGGTTTTTTCCAAACAAGGGAGTTGGAGCCGGGACTTCGCCAAGCATCGGATCGATCAAGATGTTTTTCCCGTCGATTTGAAGCAAAAAAGCAGAATGTCCAAACCAGACCAATCGGGTAGGAAGGCTATCCTGAACCAGCTCCACCGAATCACGACTTACGATCGGCAATGCAAAGGATGGAACCCGAGATGGATCATTTGCGAAAAATTTTGGAATCATTCGGATCGCTTTTCCAATATTCATACCCAGATCAGTTGGAATCAGATTTGAAAATTTCCCTTCGGAAAAGTAATCCAGTTGTTCGTATTCAGAGATTTTTTCTTTGGAAGGCGTTCCGCCAAATTCAGGACTTAGATTCACAAACAGTACTCCAATAAGAATAAGGGTAAGGGTAATCGCTAAAAAGGTAATCATCAAAATTTTGAGAGATTTAAGAATCATCGAAAATAAATTAGTGAACTGAAGCTTTAAAATGCTTCAAGGCAGTAAACCAGCAATATTTCAAAAAAGTGCGGATTTAAGAATTACTTCAAAAAAGCTTGAAACAAAATCAATATTTATTCATTTATCCAGCTATGGTGCAACTCATCAAAAAGCTGGTGTAATCAAATAAAAAATTTCTCCCTCGAACTGATTTTCATTACCTTAAGCCTGAAAAAAATAAAAACCTATGGCAAAATTTAATTTGAAGGTTAACGGACAAATCCGTGAAGTGAATGTCGAGGAAGATACACCGCTTTTGTGGGTGCTTCGGGATCATTTGGGATTGGTAGGTACAAAATATTCCTGCGGGATCGCTCAGTGTGGAGCCTGCACCGTACATAGGAATGGAGAAGCAATTTTTTCATGCGTTACCCCAGCTTCAAGTCTGACCGAAGACGAGATTACCACCATAGAGGGACTTTCGGAAGATGGCGATCATCCTGTGCAAAAAGCATGGCAAGAAATAGATGTGGCTCAATGTGGCTATTGTCAATCCGGTCAAATCATGAATGCGGCGGCGCTTTTGAATAAAAATTCGGCTCCAACCATGGAAGAAATCGATGAAGAAATGAATCGAAATATCTGTCGCTGCGGCACCTATCATAAAATCAGAGAGGCCGTTGCAATGGCTGCTAAACTTAGATAATCATGGCAACACTCAACAAACCATCTCGAAGAGACTTCCTCAAGATTGCCGGCACTACAGCAGGAGGACTATTTATAGGATTTAATTGGACGAGTTGCGACTCACCAAAAGTCGAAGTCCTGAGCACTGAGGCCATTTTGGCGCAAGCACAACGCTTCAACGGTTATCTTTCTATTGCACCAACTGGAGATATTGTGATTTATTCACCCAACCCGGAATTGGGTCAGAATATCAAGACCTCATTTCCAATGGTCGTAGCTGAAGAATTGGATGCGGATTGGAAGAAAGTACGCGTGGTACAAGCCAATCTAGACACTGAAGTATATGATCGCCAATTAACTGGTGGTTCGGGTGCCATGCCTCATAGCTGGGAGCGACTACGCAAGGCTGGAGCTACTGCAAAATATGTCTTGGTTGCTTCAGCAGCAAAACTTTGGAATGTGCCCGCAGTAGAAATCACTGTAGAAAACGGAATAATCTCTCACAAAGCATCTAAAAATTCAGGTCACTTTGGAGAGTTCGTGACTGAGGCAGCTACAATGACAGCTCCTGAAGAAATTACACTGAAAGATCCAAAGGATTTTAAAATCATCGGTACCGCTGTCAAAAACGTGGATAACGCTGAAATTTTTACGGGTAAACCACTTTTCGGATTAGATTTTTATCGGGAGGGAATGCTTCACGCCATGGTGCAACGCCCGCCTTTTGGAATGAAAATCAAAGCTGTGGATGATGCTGCTGCAAAGGCAATTGCAGGTGTGCAAGATGTGATGGTCTATGAAAATAATGTAGCTATCGTAGGAACAAGTACTTGGCCACTCATGAAAGCTAAAAAAGCTTTGAAAGTGACTTATGAACCTGATGGTACAGTTGAGAGTACGGAAGATCACAATCGTATTTTCAAAGATATGATCGCCAATCAAAAAGGGGAGGTACGAAGAGAGGATGGGAATGTAGATCAAGCGTTCAAAAATGCTGCAAAAGTGGTGGTTGCTGAGTATCAGTGCCCA
>Ga0306870_1000467_pt1 | contig 9543 bp, 5 predicted proteins | sample AntRauMeHopE1496_FD_190435 | JGI IMG/M metagenome (GOLD analysis project Ga0306870, IMG submission 190435) | Saline lake microbial communities from Rauer Islands, Antarctica - Metagenome Hop E1 #496 (v2) (version 2) | ecosystem: Environmental > Aquatic > Non-marine Saline and Alkaline > Saline ... | reverse complement strand
TAAAAAAAATAAAAAGTACATTGACATTCTGGGTGTCGAGCAGACCTGGACTGAAAACACTCCAAAAGAAATAAACATCAAATGTGCGCCAGTATTTTTCGATGCAGATGTAGAGCTTGAGAACTTGGTGCAAGGACATAAAAAGAATCGAACGCCTGCCAAAAAGATTTTAGGATATGTGCAGCTCTCCCCTACGGGATTTACACTGACTCCGCAGCGATTCGTAGAATTGCTGAATACCCAGGGTGGAATTATCGGTGGAGACATCGATTGTGTGATGGACGTCAATAAATCGGGCCAGCTGATGCGGATATCAAGATTCGATTTCTCACATGCTTTCGCTGCTTCAGGTTCCGAACCTGTATTTGTGGCTTCGGCGAGAGGATCGGTTATTTTGCCTAAAGCCGGAAGCTGGACAACTGTCCAACATAAGATCGAGACTGGCGAAGTTTCACCGCTGCCAGCGCACGTGCCTGTTCCATTGATTCGGATAGGAGAATGGGTTCAATCTACGGTGGTGAAGCCGTCAGACGTTACCAATCAACTGCTAAGATTGGCTAATCCAACAGAGATTTTACGAGCGGCCACAGCTCAAACCATTAATTATGGATTCCTCCAGAGTACCTCGACTCAAAAGGCTTTGTTTCTCACGCCTTCCTTTGCAATAAGTAATTTCAAACTATTGAGTAAGACTCCAATTCTCTATGCGGATGCATATCGGTTGATGTCAGGTAATGGGATCTTCCCGAATATTGGAAATGCCATAGATAACTATGGAAAAGCCGCAGCGCTAATTGATGGATTGGTGGAAGGACAAGCGCAGGTCAGTACGATTTTCAAAGAACATCCCACACTGGTCGATGGAGGAGTAAAGGTGCTGGAGTTGTTGGCCATTGTGGCGGAGAAGCAGGGAGAATCCATAGTCGAATCGGGTTTCAAACTGATCGCAGACAAGGGAAATAGCCTTGCAGAAAAGGCATTGGCCTTTGATATGCCGCCTTGGGAAGTGGTATTGGTGGAGATGGAGTCGTTGAAGATTTATATTGATTACAAAACTCAGAAAAGTAAGTCCTCAGGAAATCCTATAGACAGCAAGCTGAATTTTGACATCAATTCTTTTGCAAATGACATGGCGGATACGTGGAAAAATCGCCTAAATAATATTGCGATGGTGGTGGACTTGGGATCTTTCGAGCGACTAATGACGATCAAAGGTAATTTTGATTCGAAAAAAGGGTCAGAATCGAGTTATAAAGGTGGCGCAGATTCCAGTTTTCCGAGCATCGGTTATCCCTCGCCTGAGATCGAATTCAGTGATGCATTGCAGCCCGTAATCGATCTTTTAGAAATGCTGATGTCCTTAAGTCAAGGTAAATATGCGGACGTGATGAAGAAAGGACTTCAGGTGGCGATGAGTAACTCAGGTGAAATCTGGGAATATAAATTCGAAGCAAGTAAGGATATTCCATTGGTTAGGTTCCCACCTGAGGAGAATCTATACAACAATCCTACGACGCCATTGAAGCTGGAAGCAGGGCTTGAGCTTGGCGTTTATTTCAACGCAGCACTCAAAATCACCAATGATCCATCTCAGTTACTTCCTACAGCCGGAGCCTACATTCAATTCAATGGAGGCCTTGAGGTAATGTGTGCGACCGTAGGAGGGGCAACCATCTTTGCGGTCGGCGAAGTAGTACTCAAAGTAGCCTGTGATACTAAAATCGGACCGAGCCTTTTGATGCGATTTGGCTTTGGAGCATCCATTGCGGTTGGTCTTCCTGTGGTGGGCACAGTCTCAGTGACCTATATCGTCGGTTGTGAATTGTATGCAGATCTCACGGTCATCAGTGTCACCGCCTATATGCTTTTCAAAGGTCGGGCAAGTTTGGTGGGTGGATTAGTCTCAGTGACGATCTATATCGAAGCAAGCGGCACGATCACTCGATTGATTCCTGAGAACCGCACCGAATGCACTGCATCTGTGACTTTTGGCCTGGAGATCAGTATCTGCTTTGTGATCAATATTGATTTCGAAGAGACCTGGGAAGAATCAAGACAAATAGCCTAAAACTCACTTTTCATCTTACCATTTTTATCATGGAAAATAATAGATTAATCACACTCCTGACCCTCCCTCAACGATTTGATGGGAGAAATCTAACTGTTCACATCGTGGTGATTCCACGCAACGCAAATCCTTTTGAAGCGTGGAATACAGGCTTGGCAAATCCTAATAAAGTGATGGGATTTGCTGATTTTCAACCTGAATTCACTTTAGGTATAGTTAGAGGCACTGAAGATTTTCCGATTGAAAACACTTCAAATCCGACACGACAGCCTATTTATGTGTCTATCGAAGTAACAAAAGCTGGTGATAAAGCGCAGTATTTGAAGCAAGTGGCGAAAAGTTTTTCTGTAGAAGTGACCGATACCGGTGACAAGCTTCAGGCGGTTATGCCGGTGGAGAAAAGCGTAAAGAAATACCTTCCTCTGACTTATCGCAATAGCTTCAACTTTACGCAACCTCGCCATCCGAATGCCATCACAGACGACGGCTATGAGTGTGCTATTCGGGAGAAAATTCCGCTACAAGCTGTTCCTCCCAAGGAAAAAATAAGCTGGGGAAAGGTTTTTGCCCAGATTTTAAAGCAGCCACTTTTGGCAGAAGCCTGCGGAATGATCTACAAAGTAACGCTGGAAGTAAAACCGGATTGGTTCAAAAACGGAGGTTACCTTTTTGCCAAAATCACAAATGATCCCTATGCAGATGTGCAAAAAAAACAGCTATCCTCCATAAGTGGACAACTTGTCAAGCAGTATGCAGCACGGATTCCTGAACTCGAAGCGGATAAACCGAGAACCGTTTTTGCTCCGGTAGTATTTCCTGTTTTGGCGATCAAGCCACCTGCGACTACTCCTGTGATTCCCGCCGGGCCTTGGGATGAACTGTTCAATGAAGCCCGAAGCTATGATGATGGGTTCGCCAAAATAGTCCATGCAAATCAGCCGGTCAGCGGAAATATGCTGAAGGAAAACAAAGATGGATTCCAACCTAAAAAAGAAACAGGAATCCGACTAGGCTGGGATGATGAACAGATCTTAATCTGGTATATCCGACAACTGACCGAAAATCCTGCTGCCGCTGGCTCCGGCGAGCGGGTGGACTCTGCGCTGTGTGTCATTGGGTATCACCTTGATGTCAAAGAATCTATTCCCGACAGGAAATGGGAAAGTCTCAATGAAGTGGAGATTACCAATGCGACCGAATTATCCAAAATGCTGGAAGGGAAAAATACAGAACTTCCATATCAAGTTTATCCCACAAAAATCAATGGCCCGGCAGGAAATAATTATTGGCTGCCGATGTATTATGCCCATTGGCTTGGGAAGAGTTTGGTCACTGAGGATCAAGATGCGCTTCTGATCTATAAAAATGATCAAGACAATGGAGCCTTGATTGGTGGGGTAGAAAATCGAAAAGTGACTGTCAATTCCTCCCTTAAGCCAAGTGCTCTTCAGACTGTATTGAAATATGGGCAAAGCTACGATTTCCGGATTCGGCTGACTGATATCAGTGGAGGAGGCCCGACCGTGAAGGATCAACCTTTGAATCCGGCACCAAGTGCGGCAACTTCAGTTTCCTTCAAGAGATATGTGAATCCTGGAATTCTTCGCATTGAAAAGCCTTTTCATTTGCTGGATCAGAAAGGAGAATATTTCAACTCTACCGATCCGGATGAAACGACTTTTTCACCAAATCCTGTGATCACAGTCGAAAGACCTCTTTTGGAATATCCTGCGGTGGTTTTCACTATGAAATATCAAGCGATAGGTATAGACCCTATTGCTGAACTGAAAAATCTTAAATTCTCCAATGGCACCTTGAAGCCAGCTTTACCAGACCCGGATGTGCGAGAAGTTTTTATCCGAGTGGAGGTCAAATCGCTCCGTATGGATACTGCACTCAGCCAAAATGGAAAAGATTCCTACATCACACTTTACGAAACTAAGCGATCTTTTGCCCAGGATTTCAATTCGAGTTTGAGCATTCCTGTCGATTTCATTGATGTTCCTACTTTGAATCTGGGTGAAGTTGCCAATCCATTTTTCATGGCAAATCTGAAAAATTCTGATTTGGACGCAATGGAAGGCTTAGTGATCCCCTCAGGCCGGCATGTTCGAGTGACGCTAAGAGCTTTTGCCTCGACTGATGATGATCCTGATGAATATTTTGGATCGCTCAACTCAGATATCGAAATGGATAGTCGCTATGGAATAACCACACAGCTGCTATTCTATAAGGAGCCTGAACTAGAGCTTGATCTTCTTGTTCCGTATCAAAATGTTTCTCCAGTACAGGGAATATTCCTTAAGTCTGATGAAGTGCCTACTCGGAAAGCGAATATTTTAGCTGCTCAACTGCGAAGGGATACAGAAAGCGGCTATCCGGATGTAATCAGTCGACTTGCAGATGCCTTAGGATGTCTTTCCAAAGGCTTGACCTTGATCGCCCCAAAAGGAGAGCGGATTGCGTTTGGATGTAGTGCACGAATTAGACATTCCTTAGCTCCTGATGGAAGCAGTATTACATTTGCTTCCAAAGCCGAGCTCCAGAATCATTGGATCGGAGGAATCAATTACAAAATACAGCGAGACTGGGCCTGGGACAGTTTGGTCAATGATGCAGTCACGATATCCAAGCGCTACAAGTTCAGACGAGATTCTGAATCTGAGTGGCGAAATCTGGAAAATGCGGGCGAAGTAGAATTGAAACATACCGTTTCCTTTGAAGCGATTCAAGCCGATCGATTTGGGAAAGTGAACCGTGATTATACCCGGATTATATTCTTAGATGCGATTGAGCCAAAGAATGATTTGAAAAAGCCAAATGGCGAACTCCGAAATCCCGATGAAGTATGGGTGGAATATGTGGTTACACCGAATTTTAAACCAAATCATGCCACAGTCTCTGCTATCGAATTGGAGCGTCTGTCACTTCCCTCAGTAATCTCACCATCGCAAATGCCAAAACTAAAAAGTGTCGGTTTGGCATTTTCTCCCTATGAGCGAACGGACGACTACAGTTCGACAGAGGTAAGGCGCAAGCATTTATGGATCGAATTTGAGGAGCCGGTTGAGAATCCAGATGATCTTTATTTCTGTAGAGTTCTTGCCAATGCCCCTGATCAAATGATTTCCAATAACGATGAAGACCAAGGTTCAGCACCAGAGGAAAGTCCTTTGACGCTTGATCCTGAACTGACACGTGTAATTATTCCAGATCAAAGTGATGACTTGGCAGGAATCGGAGCCATGCAACAGATGATGCCTTCACTGGATAGTGACCGCCATTTTATACTTCTGATCCCTCCTGGCATGCATGCAGAAAGTCCAGAGTTGTTTGGGTTTTTTACCTATGAATTCAGAGTGGGACATGCCTACTTTGATGGGAGAACAGACAATCTCTGGTCTACTGCTCAGGGAAGATTCGGGAGAGCACTTCGGGTGACTGGAATCCAGCATCCTGTGCCAAATTTGCTCTGTACTCTCAATCGAAACTCCGAACACATGTATGTATCAGCGCCTTTTGCGAAAGCAGTATTCAATGGGAAAAATGTGACAGCCAAGCCTGCGCGAACTAGTTTATGGGCTGTGATTTATGCACAGGTGATTCAGGCTGATGGTCGCGATTTTAGAAATATTTTACTCGGAGAGCAAATTATGAAGATTGGTGTGAAGGCAAAACCTTCCAAAACGCATCAGGATTTTTTTAAAACGCTTCAAGAGATTGGATATAAAAAGAATACTGTTCCCACAGGAGTGACTTCGGCTTTGAATAAGAATCTGGGATCACTCCGAAATGGACATTTGGTTGCTTCTTTCAAAGAAAATCAAGCCGTTGGAACTGCAGTTTTTGCTTCCCAAGAGATTGCGGATCGTTTACTGCAGTTTGGTCTCCCTGAGGACAGTCCGCTGAGCGTGATGGTGGTGGAAGTATTTGGGAATATTACCAACATTTTTGATCATTCAGATTTGCTTGACGATTTTAGAGATTCCCCGTTGTTTGATCGGATCATGGAAGCCTCCAAAATAAAAGTTGCCCCGGAAACTAATTCTCCTGAAGAGATGAAGCCATTGAGTACCAGTTTGGGTCACTTTAGGATTTTAAGAACTTCACCACTGACCAAAGTACCTTTCGTATGTTGTCCGACCTGCGAATAAATGGAAAGACCGGTTTAGGCCGGTCTTTTTTATGTTTTCCCTCTCAGCATCAGATTCCAATACATAAATGGTAGACCGTATTTTTCAGAAGCCACATGCTGTATTGTTCTTTCGTGGTGTCGACAAATTTGGAAATTATAGGATCACTATCCCTTTCATTGTTATACTTAAATTCAGCCAAAACCATTTTTCCATAGCCTGTAACAATAGGACATGAAGAATAGCCTTTGTAGGATTCGGAGCCTATTTTTCCAGTTTTCATCAATTGGAGTAGGTTTTCAACCAATACCGGCGCTTGCTTTCGGATTGCGGCACCAGTTTTTGCAGTGGGTAAGAATGCCACATCTCCAATGCAAAAAATATTAGAATAGCGCTTGTGCTGCATGGTATGAATATCCACATCGACCCAACCTTGGCCCGGGCCATCTTGAATAGATATCACTGACTCTTGGATATACTTAGGAGCAGTCTGCGGCGGGGCCAAATGCAGCATATCATAATGAACTTTGATTTCCATGGCACCGGCAAGTTCCTCTCCCAAGATATTTCCTTCCATTATCGTACAATTGCTTTCACCGGGCTTAGCATATTGAAAGGTGATCTCCTGTTTTTCCCCGTCTATTTTGACAGGTGCATAAAACGGTTTGAAGATAATATCTCGTTCATTGATGATCTTGTTGAGTGTTCGTGCAAAATCAGGAACGCCAAATATGACCGTGCCCGGCGTTGCGAAGAGCACATTGGTTTTGTCTCGAATCCCTTGCTTTCTGAAATAGTCCTCAGCGAGGTACATGATTTTTTGTGGTGCTCCTCCGCATTTGATGGGCGTGGTAGGCTGGGTGAATACCGCATTTCCACCCTTGAAATTTTGTAGATCTTCCTATGTATGTTCAGGATTGGTGTAGTTGGAGCAGACTACTCCTTTGTCCAAAGCCTCCGGTAGTCCGGGAAGAAGCTCTGGAGCCATGATCAGGCCTGGAACAGGAATTAAATAATCATAGGTGAAGTTTCCGGAGGTTTCGGTACTGACTTCATTTTGATCAGGGTTGATGGCGGTAGCTTTATCCATGATCCAGTCCACTCCTTTTGGAATGTAATCCTCCTCGTTTCGCTCAGTGTCTTTGTAGTCAAACGTCCCAGCGCCGACTAGAGTCCAAGCTGGCTGATAATAATGCTTTTCCGAAGGCTAGATGATTGCGATTTGGAGGTTTGCATCGTTTCGCTTCAATTGAGCAGCGATGGTGATACCTGCCGTACCTCCGCCAATGATAAGAATTTGATAATTTTTCATGCTTGCTGTGGTTGATTTCTGCAAACAATTTACCGGCTCATTGATAGTGTTTTAGTGACAAATATCACCTTCGACTGGATAAAATTCAGGAAACTTTGACCTGTTGAAAACTTGATTTTAAATAAAGCCCTTTATTTTTAGCATCAGGAGAATCTTTTTGACCGTCAATAACCTTATCTTAATCCCAATGAATAGCTCAGAACTGCAAGCCTTACTTCCAAATTTCACAGATCCAAAATTGCTTCAAGCCCTATTGGAAAAGAGTCAAATCATCACGCTGGAACCAGGAAAGGTCCTTATGGAACCTGGTCAGTTTGTGAAGATGGTTCCAATCGTATTGGAGGGAGCCATCAAAATCATGCGTATGGATGAGGATGGAAAAGAACTCTTTTTATATTACCTCGATCCGGGAGAGACCTGTGCGCTTTCTCTGACCTGCTGCTCTTCGTCTCGTCCAAGTGAGATCAAGGCTGTGGTGGAGGATCATACCGTTCTCCTTACCTTGCCGATTGTTGCTCATGAGCAGTTTTCTGATGAATTCAAGCAATGGAAAGATTTCGTCTCAAGCACTTATCAGCGTAGATTTCAAGAGATTCTCGAAGCCTTGGACGCGGTCGCTTTCAAGCGGATGGATGAGCGATTGATGCGGTACATTGTGACCAAAATGAAGCAATTCAAAACAAACGAATTACAAACGACTCATCAGGAAATAGCCAATGAACTGGGTACCTCCCGTGAGGTGATTTCCAGACTTTTGAAAGTCCTTGAGAAAAAGAAATGGATCGAACTTGGTAGAAATGTGATTTACATCCGTGATGATTTTGAGGATTTGATTTCCAGGTAATCAATTCATGACCAAGATGGGAACTGAACTTTGATAAGTCATGGCAAGCGATTGACTACTTTGCTGAAAATCCTTCCAGAAACTTTTGTGCTGATGGCACATTACTAAGATATTACCTTCATTCGATTTGAGATAACTGTTGATCCCCTCATTGATGGTGTTGGCAATCAGATTGGTAACGTAATCAGTCTTCAACTGCAAATGGTTGCTCATATACGTTGAAAGGCCTAGGCAGGCTAGTTCTTCTTTAAAATCCAAGGTTGTGCTGACATGAATAAAGGCGACTTCCAAGCCCCATGCATTCTTAAAAGCAATCAATTTACGGAGTAGAGGCTTCTCGTGATTCGAAAATTGCAACGCCATGGTAAGTTTTCCAATCGGAGTGAGGGATGCTTTTTCAGGTACGACTAGTGTCGGAACAGTAGTCTCCTTGAGCAAACTGAGCGTAGTACTTCCCATGATTAGTTTTTTGATCCCACCAGCTCCTGATGTGCCTATGACAATCAGTTCTGCCTCGTGCTGAGTTGCCAATCGACTGATGGAAATAGATGCTGTGCCTTCCTCGATTATCTTTAGAAACTTGAGATGATTTGCGGCGTACTTTTCAGCTAGTTTGTCGATTAATTTAGTGGCATCATTGTGCATCGAATCCAGTGCAATAGCTGCTTGAGAGGCGAAATCATAGACTAGCTCTACGATGTGTACGAGAATAATGGTCGATTTTTGATTTTGATTGAGGCTCAAAGCAAGTTCTAATGCTTTGATCGAATTTTCGGAGAAATCAACCGGAACGAGAATTTTCATGATCTTGGAGTTTAAGTGGACAATTTACGAGTTTGCAGAGTCGATTGAAATGATAAAAGTCAGTCGAATTGAGTTTTATTTTAAGGAATATTATGGGTTTCCGCATTGATGCCAGCAGCCGTCTTTTCTTTGCTTATTGGGACTGAAGACCCGCCACAGCGGCAAGCCAAAAAAATCAATTATTAAGTATGTGCCAATGATATTCCTGTCTCCTCGGCCTACTGGCAAAGTAGCGGATAATCAAAAAGAATATAGAATGCGAATCAAGGGTCTAAACTGTTGTTAAATCCTAATTTAAATCGTTGATTATGAGTAAAATAAGTGATAAATAATTTGGTTAAAACCTTGGAAATCAGTATCTTAAAGAAGATATCTACTTCAA
>Ga0306870_1000463_pt1 | contig 9589 bp, 11 predicted proteins | sample AntRauMeHopE1496_FD_190435 | JGI IMG/M metagenome (GOLD analysis project Ga0306870, IMG submission 190435) | Saline lake microbial communities from Rauer Islands, Antarctica - Metagenome Hop E1 #496 (v2) (version 2) | ecosystem: Environmental > Aquatic > Non-marine Saline and Alkaline > Saline ... | reverse complement strand
CAAGATCAATTTCTAAAATTTGTAGTCACCCTGGATGATTTTTGGAAAGAATCGGTTGAAGGTGTTCAGCATTTCCATATTTCAGATTTTTGTTGCATCCCTTCTAAATTTTGAACCCCAATACGTTGGGATTGCATCCCGACTATTTAGAGATTACAATCCGATTAAGAATCCCTTCAAAATGCACTAAACACCACAAATGAAAAGTGGTAAGATCGAAGCAAACCTTCCACCTTACCACTTCAATAAATTTCTTATCCTAAAAAACGTGATCTGCGTAGGCGTCTGCTACTTGATTGAGGACTTCGCATACGTGCTCGTAGGTTTCGGCAGTGACCATTTCTGATCGATATTGCTTGAAATTCGGCATGCCTCTGAAGTAATTGGTGTAATGTCTTCGCATTTCCAAAATCCCCAGTTTCTCGCCTTTCCACTCGACTGAGAAGTCCAGATGTTTCTTTGCGACGGCGATCCGCTCATCCAGGCCGGGCGCTTCTAATTTTTCGCCTGTGGCGAGATAGTGCTTGATCTCATCAAAGATCCAAGGATAGCCAATCGAAGCTCGGCCGATCATCATGCCATCGACATTGTATTTATTTTTGTATTCCAAAGCTTTCTCGGGAGAATCGATGTCTCCGTTTCCGAAGACGGGGATATGTAGTCTTTGATTGTCTTTCACAAGATTCAAATAAGACCAATCCGCTTCGCCTTTATACATCTGAGCTCTGGTGCGGGCGTGGATGCTGATCGCTTGAATCCCGACGTCTTGCAGCCGCTCAGCCACTTCGACGATGCGGATGGTATTTTGATCCCAGCCAAGTCGAGTCTTCACTGTCACCGGAATATTGACCGATTTCACTATCTCTGCGGTCATGGAGACCATCTTTTCAATGTCGAGAAGAATGCCTGCTCCAGCACCTTTGCAGGCTACTTTGCTTACTGGACATCCGTAATTGATATCCAAAATATCAGGATTGGCTTGCTCTACAATGGCCGCAGCCTCCCGCATGGATTGGATTTCGTTTCCGAATATCTGAATTCCTATCGGGCGCTCATAGTCGAATATATCGAGCTTGGCCACGCTTTTGGCAGCATCACGAATCAATCCTTCGGAGCTGATAAACTCCGTGTACATCAGGTCAGCACCGTGCTGTTTGCATACGGCTCTGAACGGTGGATCGCTTACATCTTCCATTGGCGCAAGCAACAATGGGAACTCTCCTAACTCCAACTTTCCTATTTTAACCACTTGTTATTCTAAATTTGCCGTAAATTTACCTTAAAATATGGAGATATACGAAACCCAATCTGAAATCGCTAAACGGAAGAGCTGGCTGTTATCGCTGGTAGTCATTGTTTTAGTGGCTATTGGCGTATTAATTATTCTTCAAGTTATTGCCCTTGCATTGAGTCCGTTACTCTTTGGCGTCTCCATTCCGGAAATTATGGGGCTTATGTCAGGCGATTTTGATGTTCCAAATGGCCGTATGGCCTTGTATTTTATTCAGGGAATAGGATCAGGAGTAGGTTTTTGGGTCGCTGGATATATTATTTATCGATTTATAGATCAAGCTAATTTACGATGGGAGTTACAGTTTGCTAGATTCTCTTGGGCTGGTGCAGGATTGGTTTTAGTAATCTCCTTGTGTGGTATGCTTTTCAATTCATTTCTGGTTCATCTCAATTCGCAACTGGTTTTGCCTGAATTCATGTCCGGAATTGAGCTTTGGATGAAAGGAATGGAAGAGCAGCTGATGGAGTTGACCAAATATCTGACTGATTTCCAAAGTGTCCCTGAGCTTTTGATGGGATTGTTGGTGATCGGGGTATTGGCGGGAATAGGGGAGGAAATGTTATTTAGAGGAGTCCTACAGCCAAAAATGCATCTTTATACTGGATCTGCACATGGAGGGGTTTGGCTGACTGCCATCATCTTCTCAGCAATACATATGCAGTTCTATGGTTTTCTACCGCGTGTATTTTTGGGAGCTGTATTTGGATATTTATATCTGTTTTCCGGAAGTCTGGTTTACCCGATATTGGGACATATTTTCAATAATTCCATCACTGTGTTGATGATCTACTTGTCCAATGAGGGCATTATTGAATTGGATATGGAGTCCACCGATGCGGTTTCTTATCCTGCTGCTTTGATTGGCCTGTTGGGTCTTTTGGCAGGAATCTATTACTTTAAGAAAATGAAAAAACCCAATGGATAACTGGATCAAAGTATTTGAATCCGAAATGCAGGTGCGAGCTGAGATTGTCAAAGGCATTTTAGAGGAGCATGGAATTCATGCAGTGGTATTGAATAAAAAAGAAACGGTGTATAAGATTTTTGGAACGTACCATGTGCTAGTCCAACGTGATAATTCATTAGTAGCATCAAATATCGTCCAAAATGAGATCACGTTTTAATATCAATAATTACAGTAATCTTGGTCAGCGAGCTATCACAGCCTTTGTTGGGGCGTTGGTAATTATCGTTGGCAGTATTTATTCAGATTGGGCTTATTTTCTGATTTTTGCCAGCATCCTGGGCTTTTCCCAAATGGAATTCTACAAGCTAAGCGGCCTGGATGGGATGCTTCCTCTGAAGAGTTTTGGTACTTTCATGGGGTTGATGATCTTCTGTCTAACTTTTATGATAGAGAAGGAGCATTTGCGAAGTGAGTACTTATATTTGATTTTCCCGATAGTATCTTTGACTTTTTTCATCAAACTCTATCGAAAAACCGATAAGAAACCATTCACAGGTGTTGCCTACACATTTCTGGGGATCTTTTATGTGGCGGTTCCGTTCTCGCTTTTGAATCTTGCAGTTTTTTCGGTAGATGCGGTTTATAATTATGAAATTCTGATAGGATGTTTATTGATACTCTGGGCGACAGACACTGGGGCCTATTTTGCAGGCACCAGATTTGGAAAAACAAAGTTATTTGAGCGGGTTTCACCCAAAAAGTCTTGGGAGGGATTCTTAGGCGGAGCATTCTCGGCGATATTGGTTGCCTTCATTTTGACCAGATATTTCCATGCAATTGAAGATTGGAAATGGCTGGTGATCGCAGGGATCATAATAATTGCGGGGACTTATGGAGATTTGATCGAATCTCTATTCAAGCGCTCCATAGAAATAAAAGATTCTGGGAAAGTGCTCCCAGGACATGGAGGTTTTATGGATCGATTTGATGGATTGCTGCTATCCGCACCATTTATCACTGCTTTCCTTAAAATCTTCTAATTTACATCAAGGACATAGAAAAACTGCTTAATATTGTAACGCGATTGAATAACTAAATCAAAACCCAAATATGGCTTACATTGAACCGGCTCCGATTAAGGATAAAGAAAATCCTTTAGAGTCAATGATGGAAAGATTCAACATTGCAGCTGAAAAGCTCGGACTCTCAGAAGAGGTCTACAATGTCTTGAAAAACCCTGCCAAACAGGTAATTGTCTCACTACCGATCACGATGGATAATGGAAAAATCCAAGTATTTGAAGGGATTCGCGTGATTCACTCCAATATTCTCGGCCCTGCCAAAGGAGGAATTCGATTTGCACCAGATGTACACATCGATGAGGTGCGAGCGCTTGCAGCTTGGATGACTTGGAAATGTGCCGTGGTGGATATTCCATATGGTGGCGGTAAAGGTGGTGTAAGATGTAATCCACGAGAAATGTCAAAGGGTGAGATCGAGCGATTAGTGCGAGCGTATACTTTGGCCTTGATTGACGTATTTGGTCCAGACAAAGATATCCCAGCTCCCGATATGGGAACAGGTCCAAGAGAAATGGCCTGGCTGATGGATGAGTACTCCAAAGCACATGGAATGACTGTCAACTCAGTAGTAACCGGGAAGCCACTTGTATTGGGCGGCTCACTGGGACGTACCGAGGCTACAGGTCGTGGTGTGATGGTGTCAGCATTGGCAGCGATGCAAAAATTAAAAATCAATCCTTTTCAGGCAACATGTGCTGTGCAGGGATTTGGCAACGTAGGTTCTTGGGCCGCTCTTCTTTTGGAAGAAAGAGGTCTGAAGATTGTAGCCATTTCCGACCATACAGGTGGTTTTTACAATGAAAAAGGAATCAATATAGTAGAGGCTGTGGCCTACCGAGATTCCAATAACGGGAATCTTTTGGGATTCACCGGCGGCGATCGATTGGAAAATGCAATGGACCTATTAACGCTAGAGGTGGATGTATTGGTACCGGCGGCTGTGGAGGATGTGATCACGGTTCACAATGCTCATGACATCAAAGCAAAATTAATCGTTGAAGGGGCCAATGGCCCTACTTCGGCAAAAGCTGATGCAATAATCAATGCGAAGGGTATTATGGCTGTGCCGGATATCCTAGCAAATGCCGGTGGGGTGACAGTTTCTTATTTCGAGTGGGTACAAAACCGACTTGGGTACAAATGGACGGCAGACCGTGTCAACAGACGTTCGGATCGTATTATGAAGGATGCCTTTGATACAGTATATGAAGCGTCTAAAAAATATGATGTGCCAATGAGAATAGCAGCTTATATCGTAGCTATCGACAAAGTAGCGAAGACCTATACTTTTAGAGGAGGCTTCTGAGTGGCTTCTCTTAAAATTTATTTATCTTTGAGGCGTGGGGTATCCCACGCCTTTTTAGCTTAAGACCAATGAACATACACAAAGAAGGACGAACATTATTATTCTGGCTTATGATTATACTAGTGGCAGGGAATTACCTCCTCTATTATTTCATGCCCGCCGAACGATTACTTTTGAATATAGTAAGTATATCAAGCATCATACTGTATCTGGTTTTTTTGCAATTCTTCAGAAATCCGATTTTCGAATTGCCAAACGAAGATGGATTAGTCTATGCACCAGCTGATGGAAAGGTTGTGGTAATTGAGGAAACGGTAGAAGAAGAATATCTGAAAGAAAAGCGAATTCAGGTTTCGATATTTATGTCACCTGTCAACGTGCACGTGAATCGGTCACCGATTAAAGGGGTGGTTGAGTTTTTCAAATATCATCCAGGCAAATACCTCGTGGCTTGGCACCCAAAGTCTAGCTTAGAAAATGAGCGAACCACAATGGTAATCGCCAGTCCAAATGGCACCAAAATATTGGTTCGTCAGATCGCCGGTGCAGTAGCTCGAAGAATCAAGTGGTACGTAAAGCCAGGTTCGGAATTAGTTCAAGGTGGAGAATTTGGCTTTATCAAGTTTGGTTCAAGAGTTGATGTCTACCTTCCAATCGGTACAGAAATCCTGGTTGAAATCGATCAAGTCACCAAAGGAGCAAGAACTCCGATAGCTCGACTGAGAAATTAAATTGTTTCGATTATAACTTTGGGTCCTGTTTGACGTATTGGGAATTATAGTTTCTAACCTAACTTTTATGAAATATTCTGTTCTTTTGCTCGCGTTGTTTGCAATCGTATTTGGTTTTTCTTCTTGTCAGGAAGACGACGAGCTTTTGCCCACTCAGTTGGAAGGCCGATTTGAAAATAGAACTTTTGTCGACTCCTTGGACCTGTGGGTAATTATTGCCTACGATTTCAATAGAACCGGTACGTTTCAATATATTGAAACAGTTAGAAATACAGAAAATGGAAATGAAATCGGGTATAGAAGGATCTTTCCAGGGACCTATGATTGGAACGGTGAGATTTTTAAATATTTTCCTGAAAATGGAGAAGGAATACCATTTGATGGAAATGAGATCTATAGACCTAAAGACAAATTGGATTCGTTTGCAAACATCATTTTCGACTATTTCAGACCTTTGGAAGCTCGACTAGAGTTTGTCCAAAATGGGAATACCATGAATTACACTGAGATATATCCAGAAATTTGGGAATTTGAATCTCAAACCAAGTCATTTATAAAGGTGTCAAAATAGGGTTTGTACATTTCCAATTACACCATATGCGCAGAGGTTTCATTGCTAATTGGTACTCTTACCGGGGGGAAGCAGGAAAGCACCGCAACTGCAAGGCAGGTCTAAAATTCCAATTACTGTACCGGAAACTGCCTACAATACACCCATTAAATTTTTGTTGCAACTGCCCAATGATTACAAAGTAGATAATCAATAAAAAATTTATCTCTTTCTAAGTCTGTAGACCCAAAATCCCAATCCAAGGCAGGTAAGGAAGAGGATGAAACTGATCCATTCGAAAGTTCTACGCTCGGTGAGCTTGGATTGAATTTCTAGATCTTTCTCCACAACGGCTCTTTTTAATGCCTGAAGCTGATTCTCCAGTCTAAAAGCAATAACTTGATAATCATCCTTTTCCTGACCTAAAACTGAGCTTTCTATTGAACCGATCATTCTAAGTTCGTCCATGATCTGATTATCTTTTGCGAGTATTCGCTCCAGCCATTCATTGGTTCCAATCATGTCTTTCTTGGTACGATTACCGAAAATTCCAGATTTTTTGCTTTCAGATTCCTTCCATTGCGCTTGAAGCTGATCTCGTTCTTGGATCATCAATTGGAGCTTGGCATCGCCAGCTTCTGGAACTTGAAGGTTGAAAGACGAGAAGAATAGAAAAATAAGTATAAGCATGGTGTGGTGTATTTTGACTTTGGAGAGGTTTCGCAGCATAATGACTGCGATTATCGATCCAATTTCACATCCTTAACCTCTTAAGGCTTCCAGGCTCTAGTCATTTCCTTTTTGCCGGGAGGGCCAGGCAGGGTTTCTACTGTCAATCCCAACTCAATCAGTTTTCTCTTTAGCTCTCCTGTAGCACAATAGGTAGTCAATGCTCCTCCTTGGTTTAGTTCGTTTGATACTTTCCCCAACATCTCTTTCGTCCAGAGTTCGGGTTGCTTGGCGGGTGAGAAAGCATCAAAAAAGATGATATCTGTAGGATAAAGTTTGACGTCGGCTAGTGTGATATTTTCTTTTTTCATGTTGAAATACTCTGACATCACCGTGCCTTCATTCCAATTTGCTTTGTGCAAACGTTGAAGATAGGTTTTGTAATGAAATATTCCATCGTCTTGATCACCATAGTTGAGTTGAGAATAGATCTCCTCAGAGAGCGGATGCGGCTCAATGGTATGATATAAGACCGGAATTTGATTTTGCTCGGCCCAGACTAATGTCAGCCAGGCATTTAGTCCCGTGCCAAAGCCAACTTCGAAGATTCGTATAGGTTGTTTCCGTGGATTGCGCATAAGCCAAGCGTCCAGCCCATAGAGCATAAACACATGAATAGACTCCTTGAAAGCACCGTGTGGATTGTGATAGGTTTCTTTGTGGCCTTCATGATAGACCGTATGCGAGCCATCTTCTGTGATGATCAATCGTACTTGCTCGCTCATATTTTATAAATCAAAACTGCACAATAGGCCGATATGCCTTCTTGTCTTCCTACAAATCCTAATTTTTCTGTCGTTGTCGCTTTGATGGAAATATCATCTTCGGACACATTCATGACCTCTGCCAGACAAGTCTTCATAGTAGGGATATGAGGGTTGATTTTGGGGATTTGTAAGCAAATGGTCGTATCTATATTTCCGACCTCAAAGCCATGCTCGCGAAGTAGTTTCATCACTTCATCCAGTAGAATCTTACTATCAATCCCCTTGAATTTTGGATCTTGATCCGAAAAATGATATCCGATATCGCGCAAGTTTGCTGCTCCCAGCAAAGCATCACAGATCACATGAATCAACACATCGGCATCGGAATGACCGACGGCCCCTTTTTCATGAGGGACTTTGATTCCCCCTAGCCAAAAATCGAAACCTTCGCGTAGCTGATGGACATCGTATCCGAATCCTACTCTGAATTTATTCATGATGATAAAGATTGGTAATGTAAAACGGAGGCGTTTCCTTCTTGAATCAATTGATTCGCCCAAGGTCGAATTGCTTCTTTCGTGAGCTCGGATTTTTTTTCAAACTCTTTATAGTAAAGATCAGGATCTCCAAGATGTGCATAATAGGCCAGGTTCATCGCTCGATTGATTAGTTTGATAGACTCATACGTCTTCATGGCAACTCCCTGATTTTTGATTTTTTGGAGTGCCAAGTCAGTGATTTCACTTGTTAAGAATTCACTCACTACCTGATCCAAGACCGCCTCGCCCTCACTTGAACTGACGCCCTGTTCCATCTTACCAGAGAATATCAATAATCCCGGATCTACCGAGCCCAAGATGTAAGCCCCTATGGAGGCAAAGTGTTTTCCGTTTTTGATCAGTGTTTGTTCCAAAATCGAGGACTTGCCAGAGCCCAAGAGATCGGTGATCAAATCTGCTTCGAGATAGCCGTCTTCCAACTTAGCGGGCATTCGGTAGGCTTTGAAAAGTGCATCTGTAGGGACCTTGGCTTGAATTAACTTTGTGCGTTTGACTTGCTGCACCCCATCTCGGGAAATGGGATTTGCGGGAAGTCCATGGTTGGGAATATCTCCAAACCATTTGTTGGTCAATCGCTCCATCTCTTTAATGTCTACTGCACCGGCGATTACTAGAATAGCATTTCCGGGCTGATAATTTTTTTCATAAAAATCAGTTACATCCGTTCTGGTGAAATTTTCAATATCAGCAGGTTTCTGACCGATTGTAGGCCATTTGTAAGGGTGATTGTCAAACGCCAAATCCCGCAGGTGATGGAAAGCGTCGCCATAAGGCTGATTAAGATACCGTTGCTTGTACTCTTCGAGGACTACTTTGCGCTGGGTCTCAATTGTTTTTTCGCTTAGAGACAATTGTAGCATCCGGTCAGATTCCAACCAGAAAGCAGTTTCGATATTTGCCGCAGGCAAAGTAATGTAATAGTTGGTAATGTCGGGACTGGTAAACGCATTGCAAGCACCGCCAACTCGCTCCAGTTCACGGTCAAAAACCGGAACATTAGCTGAGCTGCCAAACATCAAATGCTCAAAGAAGTGTGCTAAACCGGTTTTACCCGGAGCTTCGTTTTTGGAGCCAACTTTATAAAGTAGATTGAACACAGCCATTTTGCTGCCCAGGTCTTGGTGAATGATCACCTCTAGCCCGTTTTGAAGGAAAAATCGATGGTATGGAATCATATTTCTTTGATTGCAAAGCTAAGGCTTTTGCCAAATAGGATGGGTTTAAATGAGAGATGTTTTATTTGGACAGTTTTCAGTTGGCAGTCCCGATAGCTATCGGGATCAGTCTTCAGTTGGCAGGGGTTAACCTTTGAGGTTTTTTTTCAACCTCGAAGGTTTGTTGAGTTGGAAGTTGTTAGTATTTAGTGGGCAGGTGGCAATAGGCAGTTGGCAGGGATCAGTGCTCAGTTGGCAGTTGTCAACCTTTGAGGTTTTTTTTCAACCTCGAAGGTTTGTTGAGTTGGAAGTTGTTAGTATTTAGTGGGCATTGGGCAGCAGGCAGTTGGCAGGGATTAGTGCTCAGTAGGCAGTTGTTAACCTTTGAGGTTTTTTTTCAACCTCGAAGGTTTGTTGAGTTGGAAGATATCATTCTATAGTGGGAAATCACTAAAGTGACACTCCTCCCGAACGGACCCAGCTATTCCAACGAAGATTCTGGCGGGAGGGGATTTGGAATTTTGATCCTAAAACCCCCGGTTCCGCAAGCTCCGCCGCGGCGGACAGGT
>Ga0306870_1000461_pt1 | contig 9593 bp, 20 predicted proteins | sample AntRauMeHopE1496_FD_190435 | JGI IMG/M metagenome (GOLD analysis project Ga0306870, IMG submission 190435) | Saline lake microbial communities from Rauer Islands, Antarctica - Metagenome Hop E1 #496 (v2) (version 2) | ecosystem: Environmental > Aquatic > Non-marine Saline and Alkaline > Saline ... | reverse complement strand
ACGCTTTGATTAGTACTGGCGACCGTTCGGTGAAGGCTGCGGTGGAGTCAGATAAAACTTTGGCGGGTAGCGCGTATGACGTAAGGGTTACTGAGATGAGTAACGTGCAGTCCGTTACAATAGGAGACATAACGTATTTGTCAGCGAATTTCGCTGTCACTGTGTTCGCAGACTAAGAAGGAGAATAACGTGGCAAAGTTTGTCGCTACTGATTACAACATCACAATCAACGGGACTAACTTCAGCACAAGCATTGCTGCAGTTACTTTCGACATTAGCGCTGCCGAGCAGGAAACCACTGCTTTCGGTAACACTTTTGTGCAGCGTATTGCAGGGTTGAAGGATGCAAGCATTTCGCTTGACTTCCATCAAGATTTCGGGGCCGCAAGCGTGGACAGTACCCTGTTCCCACTTTTGGGCACGAACGCTACCGTGACGGTTGCCCCTCTGGGTTCCGTCGTATCAGCGACTAACCCTTCCTATTCTGGTGTGTTCCTTTGCACCGAGTACAGCCCGCTGGCGTCGTCCATTGGCGATCTGGCTACCCTGTCCGTTTCGTGGCCTTTGGCTGATGGTGTGATTACTCGAGGAACCGCATAACCTATGAATCCTATAAACCTACAAGTTAAGTTCCTTGACGATTCCACAGCTGATTGTGTTGCGATTGCTGCTGACCTGATTGCTTTCGAGTCCCATTTCGATTTGAGTGTGGCTCGCCTTGAGAAGGAGATTCGGCTTACTCACCTGTTTTTCTTGGCATGGCATGTGCAGAAACGTACAGGCCTGACGACTGAAACTTTCGAGAAGTGGATTGAGTCTGTTTCGATTGTGTCTGAAGGTTTAACCTCAAAAAAATAGGGGGGCTGGGTGAAACTAGCCTTCATTGGGAGATTGCGGCTTTGTCGGTGGAGACGGGGATTAGTCCTCGGGAGCTGATGCAGTTGGATCCACGAATGTTGTGGACTATGGCTCGATATATTGTTTCGCGTTCGCAGGCCCAGAGTGGTAAGCGGGGGCGGAAGTAGAATGGAAGTATTATGCCAGCAGCTTTCACTATCAAGCCTCAAGATTATACGGCGATTCTTAAAGAGCTAAAATCCGTCGATTCGGGTTTGGTGAACGAGCTTCGGCGCGAACTTCGTTCAGAGTTACAACCGATAGCGAAAGCGCTAGCGGGGAACGCTCCCGCGAAAAGTCCTCTCTCGGGTTTCACGAAGGGCAGGGGTGGGGAGCTTCCCTATTTGTGGCGGAAACCCACGGCAAGCGTTTCCGTTTCTGGTCGCGCGAAACCGGGGCGAACGAAAAGCCTAGTCGCTATCAAATTTAAGCAACCGGCGTTCAACATTCTTGAGCTGGCGGGCACTGCTAACAAGGGTAAGGATAAGGGCGGGATGACTCAGCGCGGGCGAAACCTTGTGCAGGGTTTGCAGACTGCCGGTTATGGTTTGGGTGATGGTGGCCGTTGGGTAATTCCACAGTTTTACAGGCAGGAATCCTCGGTCGCGACGATTGCCGCGAAAGTGTTGTCAAAGTATGCGGATAAAGTAAACCGCAAACTTAAGGGAGGTAAGCGCTAATGGCTATTAGTTTACCTGTTGTTTCCAGCTTTGATCCGAAAGGGTTGCGGCAGGCGCGGGAGGGGCTGGAAAGTTTTGGCGCGAAGTCTGGGCAGGTTGCGGGCGCGGTAGGGAAAGCTTTTGGTGTTATGGCGGTGGCTGCTGGTGCGGCGGCGGCTGGCCTGCTTGTTGCTTCGGTTAAAGCGTTTGGGGAACTTGAGCAGAATCTTGGGGGCTCGGAGGCGGTCTTTGGCGAGTTTGCGAAAACGGTTCAGGACTCAGGGGCTGCCGCGTTCAAGAATCTTGGAATTTCTCAGTCAGAGTATTTGGCGACCGCAAACAAGATGGGTGCGCTGTTTCAGGGTTCGGGGATTTCTCAGGTTGATTCGCTGAACATGACCCAGGACGCTATGCAGCGGGCGGCTGACATGGCTTCTGTTATGGGTATTGACATGAGCGTCGCAATGGATTCGGTGGCGGGCGCCGCTAAGGGTAACTTCACCATGATGGATAACCTTGGTGTGGCTATGAACGCCACGTCGATCGAGGCTTTTGCGGCAAGTAAGGGCATTACCGACTTTTCGTTTGCGACCGCTTCCGCTGCTGACAAAGCTGACATGGCGATGCAAATGTTTATGGAAAACACTTTCCAGTATGCGGGCAACTTTGCAAAAGAGGCAACAGAAACAATAACTGGTTCGCTAGGCATGTTGAAGGCAGCGTCTAGCTCTTTGCTTGCGGGGTTGGGTGACGCGAACGCTGACGTGGCATTGTTGGCTGACAATGTGGTGACGTCGTTTGAAGCGGTTGTAAAAAACGTTGTACCTATTGTTGAAAACATTGCTGACGCTTTGCCGCAAGCGCTCGGCGCCATGGTGGATGCGGTTGGGCCACTTATTGGGTCGATTGGTGGGGTAATTATTGGTTTGGTGCCCACAATTATTGACGCGGCAGTGGAGTTGGCTGATGCTTTGTTGCGTGGTGTTGCTGAAACTTTGCCTGAGCTTATGACCATGATGCCCAAAGTCATAACCTCTATGGTCGACGCAATTTTTGAGCTTTTGCCTGTGTTGATTGAAGCCGGTGTTGACACTATTCTGGCTTTGGCTGAGGGTATCGTTCAGGCTTTGCCTGAGCTCATCCCGCAGCTTGTTAACGGTTTGCTTGCGACGGTGGATGCGCTTATCGAGGCGCTGCCTCTGCTTATGGATGCGGGGCTTGAAATTGTTACTGCGTTGATGGAAGGAATACTCGACTCCATTCCGGTTTTGATTGCGGCTTTGCCTGAACTCATACTTTCCATCATTGGCTTTATAGCTAGTTCCATACCGATGCTAATTGAATCCGGGTTGAATTTGTTTTTGGCAATAGTGGAAGCTTTGCCTGAAATTATTACCGGAATTGTTGGGGCTATCCCTCAAATTATCGGGGGTTTACTATCGGCCATCCTTGGCTCTCTGCCGCAGCTTATTTTGGCTGGCCTTGAATTGTTCATTGCGCTTGTTGCAGCTTTGCCTGAGATTATTACTGCCATTGTTGCGGCAATCCCTGAAATTATCACTGCCGTTGTGGGCGCAATTATTGAATCTGTGCCAGAGCTTATTGCTGCCGGTAGCGAACTAATTAAGGGGGTTTGGCAGGGCATCAACGACATGGCGGGATGGTTGCGCGAAAAAATTAGTGGGTTCTTCGGCGGCGTTGTGGGTGACATAAAGAAGTTTTTTGGTATCAAGTCGCCTTCAACAGTTTTTGCGGAGATGGGTAAAAACCTGGGGCAGGGAATGGCTGCAGGAATTGTGGGCTCGACTAAAGATGTTCAGAAGGCGATGGATGCGATGATGGTGGCGGGCTCGGCAACACTTCCACCGATGGATGCGATGATGGCGGCGCCTTCAATGGGTGCGGTGATGGCGGTGCCTTCGATGAGTGCTGTGGGTGTTCCTTTTGCGGGTAAAGGCCGGGGGGCTGGCGGTGGACGGTCTGCGGTGGGCGGCGGAAAGAATGTGTATAACATTACTGTGAATGCGGGTATGGGTTCGAGTGGGGCGCAGTTGGGGGAGCAGATTGTGTCTGCAATAAAAACTTATGAGCGTTCTTCTGGCCGTGTGTTTGTGGGTGTCTGATGCATGACACTACGGTTGAGGTTGGCCGTGTGCGCGGTTTCATTCTGGACGACCCGGTTGCAGGTGTGTTGGACAACACAGAGTTCCCTTTGGGTGGAGTGTTTTTTTATGATGTGAGCCGTTTTGTGCGCAGTGTGTCTGTGCAGCGGGGTAAGAACCGTCAGCTTGACCGGTTTTCGGCAGGGACGCTGAGTGTTGTTTTGAATAACGAGTCACGGTTTTTTGACCCGTTTGGTGCGACGGAGATTGACCCTATCCCTCGGGTGCCTATTCGTGTGACGTCGGGGTCTGTTGTGCAGTTCACGGGGGTTGTGGAGGATTGGGATTATTCGTATGATCCGGGCGGTCGGTCTTCTGCTTTGGTGAGGGCTGTGGATGATTTGACACGCCTGGCTCGCACTAGTGTGGTGGCTTCTGGTACGGCGACACCTGAGCTAAGCGGGGCGCGGGTGAATGCTGTGTTGGATATGGATTCGGTGCGGTGGCCTGAAGACCGTCGCTTTGTCGATGTGGGGGATTCGTTTTTATGTTCTGACGTGTTTGAGGGGCAGAATGCGTTGGAGTATTTACAGTTGGTGGAGGTGTCGGAGCAGGGGCAACTGTTTGTGGGTAAGGGTGGTGATTTGGTTTTTCGTTCGCGTACTTCGGCGACACCTCGGACGGGTGACGTGTTGGTGTTTGCGGATGATGGTTCGGGTGTGCCTTACAACCAGGTGCAAGTGAATTATGGTACCGAGTTGATGGTGAACCGGGTTACTGTTTCTGCACCGTTGTCTACGGCTGTGGCGGAGAATGTGCGTTCGCAAACAACGTTCGGGGTTATTTCGGAGGAGCTCACGGTGTTGTGTGCTTCTGCTTCTGTTGTGCAAAACATTGCAGATTTTGTTGTGGCACGTTTTGGTGAGCCTGAGTATCGGTTTGAAACTTTGCTTATTGATGTGGATGGGTTGCCTTTGGGGCAGGTTGCCGATGTGTTGGCGTTAGAGATTGGTGATGTTGTTGAGGTGAAGTTCACACCTAATGGTGTGGGTGCGCCGATTGATAGGTTTGCGCAGGTGATTGGTGTGTCGCATGAGGTGCGGCCGATGACTCATCAGGTGTCGTTGCGTTTGTCGTCGCTAGAGTTTGCGTTCTTTGTGTTGGATGACGTGGTGTTCGGTATACTTGACACTAATCACCTCGGTTTTTGATAGGAGTTTTTTGTGGCTGTTCCGGCAGGGTTTAGGACGTTTGATGCTGGGGCGGTGCTTACTGCTGAGCAGGTGAACACTTTTTTGATGTCGCAGAGCATTCCGGTGTTTGCGGATGCTACTGCGAGGGATGCTGCTATTACGGCACCTGAGGAAGGGCAGCACGCTTTTTTGAAGGATGTGGATGCGTTGCAGTTTTATTCTGGGAGCGCATGGGTGGCTGCTGGTGGTTCGGGTGGCGGCGGTTTTGAAACTAATTTTCTACTTATGGGAGGCTAACTGATGGCAACAAATTACAAGTCGCTTGCGCAGGTCGATTTGACGACCACGACGCTGACAGATATTTACACGGTCGGGTCGGGCAAGGAAACGGTTATTAGCACAATTATTATTGCGAACCGTAACGCGAGCGCTGATAGTTTTCGGATTGCGGTGCGTGTTGATGGGGATGCTATCTCGAACAAGCATTACATTGCCTACGATGTGCCGGTGGCTGCAAACGATTCGACCACGCTCACGCTGGGTGTCACGATGGCTGCGACGGATGTTCTTTCGGTGAAGGCTACTACGGCTGACCGTTTGAGCATCAACGTGTTCGGTGCCGAGATAACAGTTTAGGGGTTGTTGTGGCTGTAACAAGTATGGCAAACAGTTCCATAAGGGACTTTGTGAAGTCTAACCGTATGAGCAACATTTCATCGCCTTATTTTGCTTCCTTTGTTGTTGTCGCGGGGGGTGGCGGTGGCGGGTCCACCGAGGCTTCGGGGACTACTCCGTATGGGGGAGGTGCCGGTGGCGGTGGGGGGGGCATGGTTTCTGGCACACTGTTTTTGTCCGGCGTAGTTCCCTTGGTTGTAGGAGCGGGAGGTGCTGGTGCTACAGCGACAAACGCTGACGGGACTAATGGCGCGGACTCAATTTTTAATGTCGAAACTGTTGCAGGTGGTGGCGGGGGTGGTGCTGGACAAAACGATGGTGTCGATGGGGCTACTGGTGGGGGCGGTGGTGGCGATGCCGCGCACAGTGGGGGTGTTGGGTCTTTAGGTTTTGACGGGGGAGCAACCGGCGGCGTGAACCATGGTGGCGCTGGCGGTGGTGGCATGGGAGCCGTAGGTTCTAGCGAAACGGGCTCTGAGGGTGACGGGGCTGATGGTGGTGATAGCCTAGCTAGTTCGATAACAGGTTCTTCAGTTCTTTATGGTGGCGGCGGCGGTGGCGGGGCAGGTAAAAACGTTGGCGTTAAAGGCCTCGGGGCTACGGGGGTCGGGGGTAACGGGGCGCAAGATGGCACGGTTGCGACTGCTGGGGCGGCTAATCGTGGAGGGGGCGGGGGAGGCGGTGCGGAGTCAAACGCTACTTACAGTGACGGCGCTAACGGGGGTTCAGGTGTAGTCATTTTTACTTTAGCTGCACAGGCGATTGTGACGTTCAGTGCTGGTGTAACCCAAACGTCTGCGATTGTCGGAGCAAACCGTGTTTACACTGTGACGGCCACCTCAACAACTGATGAAACGGTAACAATCTCATGAGCCATTTTGCGAAACTTGATGCTAACAACATTGTGACTTTTGTGACTGTGGGCAGGCAGGAAGATGACGGCCTTGAGGAAGAACTGAACGCCCGCACGGGTGACGTGTACCGGCAAACAAGCTACAACACATACGGCGGTATTCACTACACCGATGGGGAACCAAGCGAAGACCAAACCAAAGCTTTCAGGTTCAACTATGCGGGCTTAGGGCACACTTATGATGCTGACCGTGACGCTTTCATCCCGCCACAACCATACGCTTCATGGGTACTTGATGAGGCAACCTGTTTGTGGGTGGCACCGATAGATTATCCTGCCGATGGTGGGCAATATGTGTGGGATGAAGAAACAACCGACTGGGTTGAGGTGCAAGATGAAGCTGAGTAATCCGTGGCCTGAGGGTCGAACAATCAACGCGAGAAGTCCTTACGGTTGGAGGCGTCACCCTATTACGGGGAGGCGGGCTTTTCATCACGGGGTCGATGTTGCCGGGGTGTTCCCGGTAACTGTTGCCGGCGATGGTGTTGTGGTGAAGATTGGGTGGAGCCCTCGCGGTGGTGGGCATACGGTGCTTATTGACCATGGGCAGATTGTGACGGTCTACTATCATGGGGCGCACCGTACCGGGTTGCGTAAAGGGCAACGGGTTGTGACGGGCGATTTTATATATACGTCTGGCACTACCGGTGCGAGCACAGGAAACCATCTCCATTTTGAGGTGCGCAAACGTGGCGGGCGTTGGGGTGACACTTTGGATCCTGTACCTTTCCTTGACGGTGCTCCCGTGGTCGTAAAGCCTGCACTGCTTAAGGTGGATGGGCGTTTGGGGCGCAACACGTGGAAAGCATTCCAGACAGCACTTACTAACGCCGGGTTCCCGCTGGGCCGTATCGACGGCAGGCCGGGAAGAATGACCTACACAGCTATCCAGAGATGGGCTGGGGCGAAACCTGATGGGGTGTTCGGGCCGAACACTCGACGGGCTGTACAGCTTCTACTTGACGTAAAACCTGATGGGGTATGGGGGCGCCTAACGATTAGCGCGTTACAGCGAGCCATCAACGAAGGTGCAATCCGATGACCGACGAAACAGAAGCGCTCGCGGTAAGGGTTTCCATGCGCGATATATATCTTGAGGTGCAACGGCAAGGGAAACTGTTAGAGAAAATTGCTAACAGTCTGCCCGATAGTGAGCTGAAGATTGAAGACCATGAGTTGCGGATTCGTAAACTCGAAATGCGGATGTGGCAGGCCATCGGCGCGTTCGGTTTCCTCGCCGCGGTAGTGTCACCGTTGATTGCGGTGCTGACACGATGAGCAACCCTAAGTGGAAGATTAGACGCCGATACATTTTCGCGGCCTTCGCCCTCGGTGTCGCCCTTGTTGTGTCATCGATTGTTGCGGTGTGGCAAGACCGGTTAGGTGCAGGCGACCTGATTACCGGTGGAGTTGCTCTGATAAGTTTGATTCTTACGTCCTACATTTTTGGGGCGGCGTATGACGATAAGAGAGTGGAGAACACGGATGGATAAGTTGAAGGCGTACTGGAATTTTTCGGCTGAGCGTGCAGTGAAAACTGTGGCGCAGGTTGCGATTGCAACTATTGGTGTGGGTGCTGTAGGAATCCTTGATGTCGAGTGGGGGCAGGTTGCTTCGGTGGCTGCGCTTGCCGGTGTCATGTCCCTGTTGACTTCAGTGCTGACTTACGACAAGGCTGCAAAGTGATGGGGCGGCTTGACGCTGTAGAGCGCGTTGATGGCTATGAGGTGCCGGTCGATCCTGCCGATGCCTTGGACTGCACTTCCTGTCAGTAGGGTTTCTATTCTGCAAGCCAGGCGTACACTGTGGCCCTTGTAACGCCAAGCTTTTTCGCTAAACGCTTGATGTTATCGCCTTGGGTGTGTTCGGCCCTTACGCGGGCTCTGAGGGCTTGTGTGACACGTTCTAGGCGTTCGAGTTGCCAGACACGGATGTCTGCAAGTTTTTCGATGCTGAGGTTGTCGTATTCGTAGTAGTCCATGGATACCATCGTACACTCGCTCGGTGTTCGGCGGGGATAAGGGTGGGCGGTAACTGTTACCAACCCGTGACCGTCGCCTGCTTGATGAAATTTGCGTGAGGTCTTACAGTGAAGGCAACGAAAGGACTGTACAATGGTAGACATGGGCTATTACAAAAACATCGAGGTCGAGGCGCAACAACTCTACGATGACGAGTTGCGTGAAATTGTGGAGTGGGATATGGCGCACCGTCGCATCATGTCGCCTGTGGATCGTATGCGGATTATTTCGGATGAGAAACTGTTTGCTCGGGCGGTTGTTGCGTGGCGGGGTGTGCCTGCTCCGATGAAAGCTGCGAACCATGTTGCTTTGCAAACGTTACGGCGTGACATTCGACGTCGCGAGAAGCAATCGATGCTCGGGTGGGTGCTGATTGTTGTGGCGCTCGGTGTCGGGTTGGCTGTCCTGGTGGTGAACCTGTGACCGGCTGGGTGCTGGTTGTGGTGGGGGCGTTGTGTATGTTTGCGCCTGGGTTTGTTGACCCGTTCGCACCGATCAATGGGTTGAGTTTGGTGGGGTTGTTGTTGGTTGTTTGGGGTACGGTGAATATAAATCGAAGGGGGACACAATGAGTGTCAAGCTAACTAATAAGGATGTTCGTTTAGAGTTCGCGGGTGCGCAAGCCTGGTGGGGGAGTCCTGAAGAACTTGGGAAGATGTTTGACACATGGCTTGAGTCTGTAAAGAAGGAAGCCTACGATGAGGGTTATGCCGAGGGTGAAAGAACCGACGAAGGGGGACACAATGAGTGAGGCTGTAAAAGCATGGGTCGAATTGGACGAAACTGTTGCAACGGCTGAAGCAATCGGATTTTCTCGGGAAGAAGCAGAGCGCATTATTGGGAGCATGAGGCGAGAAACTAGTTGGGACATGACGCGTATTCGCGAAGAAATTATTTCGCTTTATGGGGGGACACAATGAGTGAACGCTTAGAAATAAATATCGAACGGTTAAGGGATGCGTGGATTACTTACCGGTCGGTGGCGTGGAGTTGGTTTGATGTGAACGATGAGGATGGTAATGATGGGGAAGATTTTGATGTGTGGCTTGAAGCTGTAAAGCAGGCAGCGTTCGATGACGGATTTGACACCGGCAATGAGTGACCAGATGGATGTGATACCTGACGGGCGTGAG
>Ga0306870_1000460_pt1 | contig 9611 bp, 2 predicted proteins | sample AntRauMeHopE1496_FD_190435 | JGI IMG/M metagenome (GOLD analysis project Ga0306870, IMG submission 190435) | Saline lake microbial communities from Rauer Islands, Antarctica - Metagenome Hop E1 #496 (v2) (version 2) | ecosystem: Environmental > Aquatic > Non-marine Saline and Alkaline > Saline ... | reverse complement strand
ATCGCTCAAAATTCGCGAGTTGCCTGAAAAAGGTATTAGTTCTTGCTGATATTTTTCAGGACTCGATTCGAGCGCGTGACACACTGTGACATTCAGCTCGATCGCTGCCCACTCTTCTCCTTTCGCATGGCTTCAAAGCGATCCAACCTCATTGTAATTGCCTCTTAAAAGGACACCTGGAGTGACTGTGGGCGTCTTGCACTAAGCTAGGGCGCGTCAGGCAGTCACGTTTGGCAGCTAATCCCCGCACAGGAAAGGCTCGCACCGCCACTCAACTTGACGCTTTGGAACAGAAACTGGCCCGGGCAGGCAATTTCTCCAAGTCTTGTCAGGCAGTCTGCTCGGATTCGACACTGTCGCTGGGTCCTCACACTCTTGCAAAGTTACAGGCCAAAAATCCGCACTCCGGGGAGTGTGGATTTCGACAAAACTTTTTGGCTCTCCACCGCGGATATGGATGCTTTACGTCAGGAAGATGATTGGCGGCGTGTCGTCGAAGAACGCTTTTCTGTTGACAAAATACGCAAATATTATGCCCGTTCTCCCCCTTTAAGCGCGCAGGATGCGCCCGCGCGAACACGTCGCTTTTTTGTTCAGCGAGGAAGAAGAGGAATTTCTCAACCTCATCCGAAAGCACATGGTCATGCCCTTCGTTTTAGGCGACTTCTTCCCAGGTCATAGTGAGAAGGTCGCCGGAGGTAAGTACTTTGCTTTGGTGAAACCAAATGCCGATGGTGCCCCTTTCCCAAATGCAGGAGGAGCCTCTGTTGATGCCAATGTGCGGGGAATAGTCATCGGCTCCACCTTGCGTCGTTATAGCGCCTCCCTTGCAATGGATGAGTCCTGTTTAGCTGTGGCGCCTCCCTTGCAATGTATGAGTCCTGTTTAGCTGTGGCCTAAACCCTAAACCCTGAAAAACCTTAAAAAATGGCGGGGGGGGAAAGGCGCGATGGCGGGATTTTAAATGGTGTTCGGAAATGGTGGCGCGAAAAAACCGGTTTCGGTATCCTTGGGTCCGTTCTCGAAGAGGCGGGCTCAGGAATTGAAACAGGGGCGCCACCACGGAAGGAGGCTGTTCAGGATCAAGCCATCTCGCCTTCATTGGGAGCAGGTGACTGCATGCCTGATGCTCTCGATTTGTGTGTTACCAGCGAAGCTCTGTTTGGCAAGCATGGGCGCGTGATCGGCGGAACGATCTGGCATATACACAAGACGCGGCTGCGGAGCAGTACGTGGAATGAGTACAAGGCGGGTCCCGCTGGCGGACCCCACCGCTTTACCAAGCACTCGCTGAAACAAATTGGCGACACAAATTTGTTGACAACAACAAGCCCATTACGTAAAAATATGCTGGATGTGTGTGTTCTGCATGAAATCACAATCGCAAAACGGCAAAGGGGATTAAAAAACTCACTGCCCACAACACCACCCCTTCTTTCCTATCAGACCTCAGCGCGACGGGCTAAAGTGGCGGGCAAAATGCAGAAGGCAGAATCTTTCGCTTCAAGGGCTCTCGCAGCAAAAAATGCCCGCAAAGAAAAGGAAACTATGCGTACGAAGGAAGAAAGAAAGGCCCAGCAGATGGAGGATGCGAAAAATGCGCAGCTGTGCGGAGTTGGTGCACAAACACGGGCAAAAGCAACGAGCAAGGAGCAAGCACAGCAAAAAGAAAGGGAAATGGAGGAAAAGAGGCAATTAGAAAAAAATGCAGAACAAGCTCGTCTGCAGCAGGGAAAAGAAATTGAGCAGCTCATTGAGCAAATGGAAACATTGGAAATGCAACCTACGATGGCGGCAATCGGCAACCTAGACATGAACAAATGTAGGGGCGCAATGGTGGTGCACGAAAAGAAAAAATTGCCGGACAAGGAGATTGAATTTCATTTGGCGGCTGCAGCGGTGAAAGCCAACAAAGATAATGGAATAGACTTGAACGCGTTTGACATTGGCGGGGCAGAGTCTGGAAAACACGTGGCTCTTGTCATCCGAACCGAAAAGGACGAAAAAAAATTGTACAATCTCACATGCGAAAACGTATTGCAGTTTTTCCAGAGCAAAGGGGTAAGGGATGGCGTGATCACTCAAAAAGCAGTGCTGGCACTGGAAAGGCAGGATTGGGAAGGAAATTCGCTACAACCAGTAATGATCAGGATTAATCTCTTTGACTTTCAAATGGGACGTGGCGGCATCCACCAATTGGGCACTGAAATGTGCACAGAAATGACACATACGATGACCTGGGACATCAACGGTTGGAAGTGTGATATGGCGGTCCAGTCTCCTTTCAATGTACGCTTAGATTTAGACTCTAGCCAGCGCGAGACTGCAGGTTTTGTCAAACTGGCCCGCATGGCAAAAATGGATGACACGCAATTCGAAAGATTGGTGTACAGTTGCATTCAAGAGTCAGAGGGCTTTGAGCAATTCAGAGGCGAGATGGTAGGCGTATTATATGACGTCACGCGAAGGAAGGGCGAGGTTATTAAGAGGCTGCAGATAAATGATTGGGGTGGCAACACGAGGCAGGAGGCTCCAGAGTTGCGTTTGCAAGTGACATCGCAAAAAACCAAAGTGGAGATGGAAAAAACAAACCCATCAAGTATCCTCTACATTGGTGCAGCACTCACTGAGAATGTCGCTGTCATACAAGTGACTGCGAGGAAGGAAAAAGAAAGAACACAAGTATCAACGACTCAAGCGCAGGCAATTTTGAAACTCAATGAACAGGAGCAAGAGTACCGCACATTCATTACTTCAGCTATCAAGGAGTTTCAAGCAGCTTGCGAAGCATTACTGTTGGAGAATGGAAATGCGCCGACGGTGGAAAATCTCACCATGCAGTGGAAAAAAATGCACTATGTAGCAGAATCTGCGATGGGCTCCGTGAAAGCGTTCTTAAACGAGGGCATCGAAAAAATTGAGAGTAAAAATTGGATTGCAGGGAAAATGTGGGAGAATATGACAGAAGAGTTAGGGGAATGGGCTAAACAGGTGGAATCAATAATTAAGAGGGAACGCTGGGTGGTTTTGCGCATCTCTCTTAAGAATGATCAAAAAGAGATCTGGGCAAGCAAAACTGCAGTAAACAGAGACAGGGCAGATGGCATGTATTCGTTGCTCATTCGCGACAATTTTCCGAATCACGTTGCCGTGGTGACAATCTGGAAAGACAATTCGATTGTTTCGCTCGTGACTGGTTATCATGCAGAAAATGATGAAGACACACCCACCGAAATTCGCATGCAGGCACCAGGAAAAGTGGCGAAAACTTTCGCAGCAAGCGTGTCGGTGTGCAGAGTGCCTCAAAAAATATTGGGGGGAAGAAGTGAGGAACTCAAGAAGGCAATTCTCGCGATCGTTGATCGACTGGATGGTCTGTGGGTTCCAAGCACGTGCCCCAGAGTCGTTAATGACAAATCTGAATCCTACCCGACGTCGGATGTAGCTGGAATACTGCATCCTGCGTTTGGACTCATTGCAATTCCGAAAATTTCGGAAATGGGAGCAGCAGAGGGGGACAATGACATTCGAAAGGTGCACGAGCAGCTCATGTGTGAGCCTGGTGAGGTCGAAAATGTCATGGAGTGGCTTGGAGAACTGAGAGTAGCAGGCAAGGTTGCGGCCATTATGATTGGCAAGTGGTTCTTGTATGTGCGCAAAGATGTGGCATCACTTTTGGAAGTGGAGACGTGGGGTGCAACAGTAGTAGCGGGGGAGAGTGTGAATGATGCCTTATTAGGAGCAGTGAGTCAGGAGCTTCTCATTGCTATACGTCTTGAGCTACACACGGGAGTGTGGGCAAGTGAATCAATAGGTGAGGCGCCCGTGAAGGGCGAGCGCATAGTAGACCAAATGCTCAAAAATACGCGATTCGGCAAACTACCTCACGAGATCTTATGGCGAGGCCTTCAAGCCCTCCAATACCAAGCAGCCATCGTAGGCATTGCCCAAAATGAGCACACCGTCTTCTTTCATCGGGAGTCGATCGCTGCAAAAATTATTGATGTGGAACGCATCTCCATCCCTTTGGGATCGCCAATTGATTTGGATGACTTCGACTTGTTGCAAAAAACATATGGCGGCGCTCAGGCATTTAAGCAGGAAATACTCAAGAGCACTGAAAACAAGCAGGGAGGGGAGTTTGCATGGGTCTTGGGAAAAAAGGGAAAAATAGGCTTTGAAAATAGCTCTCCTCTATCAGGCGCTGGTGAAAATAAGCGCACGCTTACAGACATAGTGCACCATGAAATTGCCTATTCTGAGAGGCAAGCGCTGGCAGTCCTTGGTAAAATGTGCCAACAGGGAATCGTTTCTATCATTCCTGTTCGGAATGATTACATTGTGGTGATAGCCAGGGCAAACTCGGATGATTTGGCCCGCATTGAATTGCAGTTTGGAAAGGCGCTCAACTCTGACGAGGTTCTAGAAATGCTGAATGACGAGATCTTTGGGGCAGACATCTCGGGGCTCCTACGACAACAGGCGCAACACACACTTCGGGCGGCACAGAGGAAAATTCTGCCACCTTTTTTTATTGCAAATTGGGTCAAGAAGAACGATAAGTATTCCATGACGACAGAGCGCATTGCAATGATTGACCTGCAATTGCATTACTCGGCAAAAATCTTTCACCCGAATGCGTATGACAACGAGAGTCTTCATTTTTTGACAACAAGATGCAAAGCCAATGAGTGCGTCTTCGACACAGCACTGGGCACACTTGTGCTCGAAAAAAAGTGGGCGCAAGAGTGCCTAGTATTAGAGTGCAGCGAGAAGAGTACGCGGTGTGAAGGAGGCTACAAGTGTGCATCACTGGCGAACGCAATCAAACAGTGGAACCCAGCGCAGGAGCACTTAGCAACAATCCTCTCTGAACTTCAGAAAAGGAAAAGGAAACACGTAGAATCATCATTAGAGGAGGCTGGACCTCCCCCAAAAAAAGATTGAATGATGGGAAGCCTTCGTGAGCAAAAAAAGGACCGAATTGCTGGATTCGAGTCTGTCAAGGCACAGCTATATCCACTGGCGGAAGCGCACCAGTGGCTGAAGAAAAGGGCGAAGAGAAGAGACGAGAAGGAAGGGGCAGAGTGCTGCAAAGGCTCGCACAGTGCTGAGAGTTTTGGCAAGATTGAGCTTTGTTGCGGTGGGACAGAGATGCAAAAAGAGGCGGGGTGCCGAACAGACAGCAGGGCAAAGGAAGCTGAGCGTGAGGACAGGTGGGAAATGGGGCGCATTGGCAGATGGGAGGAGATGAGAGTGAGTAACAAGCGAGGGAACGACGAGCGAAGGAGTCACGAGCGAGGGATCGAAGGGCAAGGTAGCGAAGAGCGAGGGAGCGACGAGCGAGGGAGCGACGAGCGCGGAAGCAACGAGAAGGAGAGGAGGTGCAATATGTTGCGGGGTGTTGCGGTATGTTGTATCATATTGTGGGTTATGACAATGTGTGTCAGCGCGCCACAGGGCGCTGCATCGTGCTGTGATGAGTTGCTGTGGGTTGCAGTGTGTGGAGGTGTACTGCAACTCGGTGCGTCAGTAGCTGGCAGTCGAGCAGGCAGGAACCGTGTTGCGGATCGCTATAGCGTGTTTAAGCATGTTGTAGCACACTACAACGTGCTATGTCAATGGATGTTGCAGCCAAAAAAGGAAAATAAAGATAAAACAGTAGTGATAGCGTGCAGTAAGTTGGCGCAGGGTGTCAGAGAGTGGTGCCAAATGTTTCGATGTGTCATGGTGTGTTCGGGTTGGTTGAAGTGGGTAGAAGCATGTTGCAGCGTGTTATGTGTGGGGACGGGTCGGACGGTGCTACTATGGGCTGCAGGGTGTCGTAACGCGTTAAAATGGGTTGCATCCAAATTTAGATATATAAATATATATGACAATAGATATGTGAATAGGAATAGATGTGTATATAAAGACAAGTGTACGTGGGATGTAGGAGAATGTATGAAAGCAAACTTCAACTACTTGTATGAGCAAAACAAAGACATAAGTACAAGTGCAGTGGCAGATGAAGAAAAAGGAAACACAACAGTAGATAGGGCAACCTGTGTGTGTATTCGCTGTAGTATTGTGTTTCGCCAGGTGGAAAGATCGCAGGAAGGTGGCATCAGCGTTGCGCGTGGTAGTTTTGATGGCAGTGGTAGCGTTGATGGCGCTTCTGAGGCTATGAGAAACTGTGCAGTTGCAGTTGAGGGTGCGAATGGTGGCGTTGGCGTTGCTCATGTTGCAGGCGAGGCACTAGTGATGGGCGTTGGTGTTGTGTTTGGTCAGGGTGTTATCGAGGCTGCCGGTGGTAGGGATAAAGGTGCCTGCGATGGAGGTGAATGTGGCGGCTGTGGTTGCGAAGGTGACGGAGGTGACGGTGCAAATAGCGATGAGGACCAAATCGTTTTCGGATGCGACTTAATTGCGCAAAGAACATTTCTCCCACGGGGCGACAGTGGGGGCGGAAGCGTTTGCGACGACAAGAGTCACGGCAATGGCATTGGAAATGACTGTAGGGGCGGTGGTGATGATTCAGGTGGACAAAGCCGAAGAACTAGCAGTGACAGTGACAGCAATGGTGGTAGTGGTGTGTTTAAGGACTTTGACGGTTTCAAGGACAATCGAGGTTTTGCAGGGATTTGCAATAGTGAGAGTGTCAGCGATTATAATGGAGGCGTATGGGACTACGTCAATGCGGTCAAAGGCGTGGCTAATGGGGGCAGTAACAGCGGCGGTGTAGGTGATATTGACAGCGGCAGTGGGATCGTGGCTGATAGCAATGGTGTTGAGGCTGGTGGTAGTGACGAGACTCGCGACGTAGCGGGCGAAGCAGTTGTGGAAGGCATTGTCTTTGGCAGCAGTAACGGTGCGGATGATGGTGATGCATGTGACAATGCGGACAATGGCGATGCATGTGACGATGTGGATGATGGTGAGGCATGTGAGAATGCGGATGATGGTGACGAGCTTAACGATGCGGAGGGTGGCTTTGATGGCAATGAATGTGTTGGTGCCGGGAGGGACAGTGTTGATGGCAGTGGTAGTGCTGATGACGCTTCTAAGAGTACGAGAAACCACACAGTTGACGGTGTGAATTTGATAATGCGGCTAAAGGCATGGGAGATCAAAGAATTGAGGATGCGAATTTGGCGAATGACAAGTTATGTAAAGCAGTTGAAGAAGGTAAACTACGGCATTGTGGTGGGATTGAAAGCAGCAAAGAGTGAGCTCAGACGGCTGCGCAAGGCAGAAGGTGATGTGCGAAGAAATAAGTCAACAACGGTCGTCAAGAACAACTTGCGGATGGTCAAAGATCTGGTCACACAAAAAATTGAAATTCAAGTGAGCAGGCAAGCTGACGGTGAAAGATGGGCGGTGGGAAAGGTTGACGTTGAAAAATGTCTTGCAGCTGGGGATTGTCATCTGATTGGCCAATGGGAGCACAGTGACAGTCGACAGGCGAGAGAAGTAGAGAGTAGGACAGCGAGAAGAGCAGCCCGAAATAAGTATATGAAAAGGAAAAAAAAAAGGGGATCTCGTGAAGCCGTTCAAGCTACTCCGCAGAGCCTCCCAAACTGTGAAGCATCAACCTTGACCCCGGATAGGACGATGAATGTTTCAGACTCGAGTGGGCAAAATTTTGTGATGGCCCAAGTTGAGGCCTCTTACTCACGTAATTCTGCTACCATACACACTGGAGTCGCCAATCTGTTCGATCCAGCTAAGGCTGAAGGGCTGGTGGGCACAGGTGTTGACGTTGCCATGAATCCTGTGGTGCTCAACGACATCGACGCCAGCACGCTCGTGTTGACTGCAGTTGCTGATGACGACATGCGACTGCTCAGCACTTGTGTCGATGGAGTAGGAGTGGCGGTACTCGTGATCATCGAGGTGGCCGACGACGCCAACATTTCTGTGGTTGCTGCGCTTGTTGCTGAGGATGACGTGCTACTGCTCGAAGCTGCTGCAGAGGCAGACGTGGAAGTGCTTGTGCCTCCTGAAGTGCTCGGGAATGCTGTTTCTGCCACCGTTGCGGACCCAGGTGTGCAAGTACTCACTGCGCTTGCAGTGCTTGACATTGACGAAGACGAGCTGCTCGATCCAGCTAGAGCAGAAGTGCTGTTGGGTTCAGACGGAGTAGAAATGGCGGTACTCGTGATACTCGAGGTGGTTGACGACGCCAACACTTCGGTGGTTGCTGCGCTTGTTGCTGAGGATGGCGTGCTACTGCTCGAAGCTGCTGCAGAGGCAGACGTGGAAGTGCTTGTGCTTCCTGCAGTGCTCAGGAATGCCGTTTCTGCCACCGTCGAGTGCCCAGAGGTGGAGGTGCTTGCGTCTCCTGCAGAGCTTGAGGATGTCGCATTTGCCTTGGGGGAAAACACTAACGAGCCGAGCTCTCCTGTCAAGCTTGTAGCAGGCCTGGCATCCCTGACACCAATCGGGGTTTCAATGCATTGCGGTGGGGTCGTTGGCCCGGTCGAGTCGGCCACGATAGAAGTGCAGTTGAGCACTGAGGTCCAGTCTGATTCAGCATGGTCTGACACCGGTCACAGCACCGGCGAGGAATACACGGCAAGCCCTCTCAGAGTGATTATCTACCCCCCACCTGATCAAAAAAGACCTCCCATACTTATTACTGTAGACACGAACACAACAGCGCTGGACATCACAAACAAGGCGGCAATCCTGTTTTGCATGTCACCTACGTGTGTCGACGCACACTACTTGTACTTTGGCACAAGAAACAAGCACACCACAGCGAGTACTCTCCAGGAGATTGGAGTGCGAGATTACGGAGTGATACGACTCCTGATGCCCTTGCTTGGAGGGGTAGTGACTACCCGCGAGCGCACAAGCCCACTGCCTACCAGTCCTTCGTGTGAACAGAGACAAGCACATTTGCTTCTGTGCCCAGCGAACTGCGGTTGCAAGAATTCATTGCCGTGCCTCGCAGAAAAATCCAGGGTTGTCAAGGACTATGGACTCAGAAGTGGAAATGCTGAGCTCATCTCGAACACATGTATCGCCGAAGGTGAAATCGTCGCAGTTTTCGGAGAGACGGCAACAATATGGTCTCAAGACGAAGTCCGCGAGTTCGAACGTGTTGCGGTAAAGCAAAATGCGATTGAAAGTGATGTACAAAAATTTGAGTTCTACGTGAGTGGGAGCAATCCAGAAACCCAATGTCACCTTCACGTAGTACCTTGTGAAGACGCAGAGCTGGCCCTGTCTATGGAAATCACCTCATCCCTCCGACATTCGCTGCAAAGTCGATCCGAATGGAAAGGTGTGGGGCAATCCGCGAATCACACCTGCTGTAAGCGACACCAAAACGTCGAGTTACAGTTCATCACTGTGCAAGCGGTGCAGAAAGATGACGACGGCAACGCCCTCACCACTGTCAAACCAGACGTGGCAGCAGTTTTACGAGCGAAACGTGAAATTCAACCCGGTGAATTTATTAGATACCAGTATACTGATCAATCAGAACACTTGAAAAAGATCTTTGAATGTGAGTGCTGCTTTCACGTTGGCCTGTGCCAGCCCCATGGGCAAAAATCCATGCTCGAGAGGCTGGCAGCAGCACCGAAACAATCTTTCCCAGAAACAAGGACGCCCAGGGTCGG
>Ga0306870_1000457_pt1 | contig 9632 bp, 7 predicted proteins | sample AntRauMeHopE1496_FD_190435 | JGI IMG/M metagenome (GOLD analysis project Ga0306870, IMG submission 190435) | Saline lake microbial communities from Rauer Islands, Antarctica - Metagenome Hop E1 #496 (v2) (version 2) | ecosystem: Environmental > Aquatic > Non-marine Saline and Alkaline > Saline ... | reverse complement strand
CAACTTTACCTTTTAGGAATTCACCACCTTTACCTTCCTTCTTATATAAATGATATATATAAATTTGAAAAAATACACCAAATAGTAATATCGATAATGCAATTGGTATAGATTTTAGCGAAGAAGCATAGATTATAATAGCAAGAGCAATTAGTATTGAAAACTGTCCTATTGTTTTAATTCTTTTCATTTGATTTGATTGTCTACACATAAATAATAGGCATCATCTGCTCCACTTAGGCATCGCAGGTCAACTAAATAAACTATGCCACCACACCCCAAGGCAAGAAGCAAGGCCCATTACAGAGAAGAAAAATAATACTACCGCTTTTTCTCAAAAGAATTCCCTCCAAAAGCAATCTTCATTCCCTCCAAACAGACGGACATCCAGCAGATAAATTATTCCAACGATCAAAGGATACATTAGCGGAATCTTCCAAAAGAGACTTTTTGAGATGATTTTCATGGGGTTGTATTTAGTGGATTGGGATAAATTCAATTTTTCAAGAACTTGAAATTCGAAGTAAATGCGCTACGTCAACCTTCATAAAAATAGACGGCGGGAATAATTAAAACAGCATTATAGACTCCATGAAACAAAATCGCTGATCTTATTCCATGATTCAAACGGATATAACTCAGAATCAATCCTATAAAAAACTGAATTCCGACCAGTAGTGGAATCCAGAAAAAATGATCCGCTAGATTGAAGTTGGTGTAGTTTCCCAAATGAACCAAGCCGAAAAAAATCGCTGAAGTGTAGACCACAAACTTAAAATTCAGAGGCTCTTTCTGACTGACTGTGATAAGTAAGTAAATCATATACACCACGAATCCAACAGCTATGAACCATTGCTCACTGACGATAAAAACCGATAGGCCAATCCCCCACCAGATCGAGGATTTCTTCAAATCCAAATGAAGTCTGAAAATCGGCTCTTCAATTATCGGCGCCAAAAATATCGCCAAAATAGCTACAAGCCACTTATTATCCTTCATCATTTCCTCAATTACTGAATTGAACTGATCTAAGCCAACCCACTCTATAAGTAAGGCACTGGGAATGATCAGTACCAAAGTCCCAATCAACAAGAAAATAAATTTTTTTACTGCTATTGGCGTATAGATTTCTGCTTGTTTAGGATCCCTGAGAAATAACAAGAAGTCCTGAGTAAGTTGTTGGATCATTTATAACTAATTATGATCCTAATTAAATGCTTTTTAGTGATAAAACAATTTTTCTCTGAAAAATATTACGGATTAGTTAGTGGGTCAGAGTTATTTTCCATAGGAGGCTGTCCTCTCAGCCCTCGTTTGAAGTCATCCCAATTCGCAAAAATGTAGGAAGCAAACAAAAACGTGCCTATGAAAACTGCTAGTACTGTAAATTTCTTTGAAATAGAGTTTTTCATCTGTTGGGTTGCGTTTTACAAGTCGCATATTTAGACCCCAAATGTGAAACTTTTTGAATCAAAACAAAATAGCTTTTGCTTTTTAAATTAGTTGAGAGTTTAATTTAACCACGACTATTCTTTCTACGCGAATTATCGGTTCAAATAAAAAATTCTCTTTGAGACTCATCCTATTTCAGATCAGCAATCTTATTCTATCTCAAAGCACATCTTTAAAAAATCTTCAGTTCGGTCACAAAGAAACAGCGGGATATTCAGCAGATTCTCTTGTCTCATTAAGTTTCGCATGGAGTAACGGACTTTTATTTTAGGGTTGTAAGTAGAAGTATAGGTTGCCAGACTCTTTCCACGAATCGTCTCGCCTGATTTGACCTCGATGGGGATAAGTTCGCCGTACGATTGAAGTAAAAAGTCTAACTCTGCTTTCCCATCGGAAGTCCAATAAGCAGGAGCGTTTTCGAATTGAGCCAAAAGTGATTGCAGGACATAGTTTTCAGCCAATGATCCTTTAAATTCTGTGAATAAATCATTGGCATGTAAAACTGACCTTGCGTCTAATCCGGCTTTCTTTCGAAGGATTCCCACATCCAAAAAGTAGATTTTGAATGCAGAGAGATCTTTGTAGACTGACAGTGGTATTCCAGCTTTAGTGACTCGCGACACTTTGTAAACTAGCCCCGCCTGAATCAACCAAGTCAACGCATCTTCGTATTCTCTCGCCCGAGCTCCTGGCTTTACTACTTGAAAGAGAAATTTCTTATTTTCCTTACCCAATTGTGATGGAATAGAATCCCAGACATAATTTATCTTCTGAATATCCTTGGCGGCCACATGCTTGGAGAAATCAAATTGATAGGAAAGATTGATGCCTCCCAAGAGTTCCTCCACTCTTTGTAAATCTCCCGTTTCGGCCATTTCTCGAGCTGGCTCAGGCATTCCACCCGAGAGGATAAACAGACGGAAGCTTTCCACTATTCGATTGAAAAAAAAGTCTGGTATGGGTACAAGCCTCTTTATTAAATGAATGTATTGAGCCATATCTGGATCCTTCTCTTTCAAAAACTCCAAGAAAGTAAGCGGATACATTTCTAAAAAATCAACCTTTCCTACTGGAAAAGATGCTTGATTACCCAAAATAACACCGAGAAGCGATCCTGCGCCGACGATGTGGAAGGCAAGATTAGACTCTTCAAAATACTTCAGGGAATTCAACGCCTCTTTACATTCCTGAATCTCATCCAGAATGATCAGTGTATTTTTTGGCTCAATGGGGAACCCAATCACCAATGAGAGATTTTGAATAAGTTGACCGGGATCTTTACTTACCGCAAAAAATTGCTTGAGATCAGGTTGCTTATCGAAATTGAAGTAAGCAGTATTTGAATAATTTATCCTTCCAAAATGCTTCAAAATGGAAGTTTTACCAACCTGTCTTGCTCCTTTGAGTAGCAGAGGTTTTATCTTTTCCCGTTGGCTCCAGGCCAATAGCTTCTGGTATATGGTTCGCTCGAAAAACATAAATCACATTTTAAGAACCAAATATGTGAAAAATTTCACATAATAAGAACCTAAAACGTGAGATTCTTCACATAATCGGAACGTAAGAGCTTTTTAACCCAAAAGATTTGAATTTTATTTAATGCTATGGTTTCTATGTGAACTATGTGGTTCAAATAAAAAAGACTTTTTCGCCCCGATATTGGGGTTGGAAACTTATAGATCAATTAGACTTTTGACTCTACATTTCTCTTTTTAACCAATCCCTCCGTCACCTCATTCATCGCTTTGACTTTGTACTCAAAGTCTCCTTTTAGCGTAGCTCGATAAGCATTTAGATTTTCCAGCAGATCATCCATTTCTTCAGGAAGTACTTCTTCCAAAAGTTGGCGAAGACGCTTGGCTGCCGTTGGAGATTTGCCATTCGTGGAAATGGCGATTTTCAAATTGCCTTTGGTTACTATTCCTCCTAAATAAAAATCACAGAGCTCGGGCGTATCAGCAATATTGACCAGAAGAAAGCGCTCTTTTGCCTCGTCTCGGATTTGTCGGTTGACGGCTTTATCATCTGTTGCTCCGATGACTAGATGTTTTCCCCCAAAATACTTTTCATGGTAGACATCTTCAATTAAAGTGATGGTATCTGACTTTTCGGCAACTTCCAAGAACTCCGGTCTAAATACTTTAGAAACTACTGTCACCTGGGCTAGAGGACTGGATTTCAGTAAGAATTCCAACTTTTCTGTAGCCACAAAACCTCCTCCGACCAATAAAATATTCAGCTCGTGGACTTTGAGAAAGATGGGGTATAGATGGTTCATTGGGTTGAAAGGTTAATGGTTAATGGTTTAAAGTTGGAAGAGTGAAGGCTGAAGTAGCATTAACTGTTTATTTTACCAAGCATTTGTAAATGCAGATTTATCATTTTGAAATACTATTCTATCTAAATAGGATTTTTTGCCAAATCTTATTTCGGGAAGCCTTATTTCGCCTTAGGCATATTTCCATCGTATTTCTACCTGATTTCCATCTTTACCACCTCGCGATAAACTTCAGCCAACTTCACACTCTCTCGCACCACTTCTCCCACTACTATAATTGCCGGAGCTTCTACTTTAGCATATTCAGCTTTTTGAGAAATATCAGAAATAAAGCCCGCCGTTATCTTCTCCTCTTGGGTGGTTCCACTTTGGATAATGGCAATTGGCAAATTTGCCTTGCCAGCTTTTTGGTAAGTAGCCACGATTTCAGGAAGCTTTTTTGTCCCCATCAGTATGACTACGGTGGCTGTACTTTGCGCAGCCAAAGCAAGATCTGCTGATAGTTCTCCAGTAGAAGTCGTGCCAGTCACCACCCAAAAACTCTCCGCCACGCCCCGCTTGGTCACCGGAATCCCAGCCGAAGCCGGAACAGCAATCGCAGAGGTAATTCCCGGAATCAATTGTGTAGGAATCCCAAAAGCCTCGATGTATTCGATTTCCTCAGCTCCACGTCCAAAGACAAATGGATCGCCGCCTTTCAATCGCACCACATGCCCATGCTTTTTGGCTAAGCTGACGCAAAGCTGATTCGTGTCTTCCTGAGGTTGGGAATGCCTTCCTACTCGTTTTCCCACAAAAATCTTGATCGCAGATTTAGGCGCATGCTTCAATAAAACTGGATCTATCAAAGCATCATAAAGCACGACATCTGCTTGATTCAATGCCAAAACACCTTTTAGAGTGATCAGTTCCGGATCACCTGGCCCAGCTCCAACCAGCGTGACTTTTGGATGTATCGGATTTCTCACGCGTTAACTTCCTCCTCGCGGTAAGTTTTTAGCAAGCTGTAGATTTCCATAGCTTGTCTTGCATAGGCTTTTGCAAATTCTTCACTTGGTTCTTCTTGATTAATTTGATATAGTTTGTCGGCGAAAGTGCCACTTAATGCGATTTTACCTGTTTGTATAAATTTTTCGTCAAATAAGGATATGATACTGGCATAGCTATTTGTACTTACATCTTCGCTCAGTAAAAGTGCTTTGGCGGCATTGATCAAGCCGGCATAATGGTGATAAATACTATCCGACCAGCGGCCATCTTCCAAAGCTTCTTTGCCCAAATCCAGCTTTTCCAGAGCTTCCAAAAGCAAGGTCGCAACCAAATCAATCACCACCCCAGCGCATTCCCCAACTCCAACGGCCACGGCATAAGCCTCCTCATGTCCCCAGTCGATTTGATCCGCTTGACTCGTGGTGCTACCGTCACTCAATACTTTCAGCAATTCGTAGAAATAAAGCTGTCCTTGCTGATCGTAATAGTCCAAAAAGGTCAATTCTTGGCTATTTTCTTCGAAGTCACTCAATAACAACCTCAATGCATCCGGCCCGCGACGAGTCGGAACTTTAGTGACTTTATCAGCAAACCGTCCATTTCCATCACCCAGATTCCCTCCTCCGAGTAGAACTTGAAGTGCAGGGATGACCACTTTTCCCACTTTCATCGACATACCTTGAAAACCGATATGGGCCATATTATGCTGCCCACAGGCATTCATGCATCCTGAGATTTTAATCACCAAATCCTGATTTTTCAGGTAATGGGGATATTCGTTTAAAATCACGTTTTCAAGCTCCCTTGCGATGCCGGTTGAGCTCGCAATCCCCAGATTACAGGTATCAGTCCCAGGGCAAGCCGTGATATCTCCAAACGAATTGTAACCTCGATCAGCCAAGTCGATTTTCTTCAATTCCTGGAAAAAGAACGGCACCAAATCTGCCCGGACATCCCGAATCAAAAAGTTTTGACGAAGGGTAAATCGGATTTCATCGTTTGCATATTTTTCTACCAAATCTGCTAAAGCTATCGCCTGCGCTATGAAAAAATCTCCCAAAAGTACCTTCACACCGATGGAAACATATCCCTCTTGCTTCTGAGGGAGCACATTTGTTTGCTTCCAAAGTTCATAATCCAAACCAAGTTCTGAATCTGAAATCGGAGTTTCAGGATTTGGTGCACTTTGCGAAGCCTCATATGCTACAAAATCTATTGGATAGGATTGAAATGGTAATGCTTTCTTTTCGGCTTCGACTAGTTCCAAGAATGTCTTTAAACCCAAATCTTTGATCAAGAATTTCATCCGAGCTTTATGCCTTCTGGCTCGCTCACCATGTCGGTCAAAAACACGTAAAACCGCTTCAATATAAGGAATCAGCTGATCCGACTCGAGAAATTCGTAAACTGCGTCAGCATGCCTAGGCTGTGATCCCAGACCTCCACCAAGAAGAATTTTGAAGCCTCGAAGTTGCTCACCGTCAATCTCTTTCAATTTTGGAATAAAGCCCAAATCATGTAGGTAGCTCAATGCATTATCTTCATCAGAGGAGGAAAAAGCCATTTTGAACTTTCGCCCCATTTCCTGGCAAACAGGATTTCTCAAAAAATACTGGAAAGTTGCCTCCGCATAAGGCGTCACATCAAAGGGTTCCTTTGGATCTATTCCTGCCAATTCTGAAGCAGTAACATTTCGTACCGTATTCCCACAGGCTTCGCGAAGAGTGACATCATCCCGCTCGAGCTCAGCCCAAAGCGCTGGCGTCCGATCCAAACTCACGTAGTGAATCTGAATATCCTGACGTGTGGTGATGTGTAAGCGACCGATGGAATACTCCTCTGACACTTTACATATCCGTCGAAGCTGGGCAGAGGTCACTCGCCCATATGGTAATTTGATTCTGACCATCTGCACGCCAGCTTGCCGCTGACCATAGACGCCACGGGCTAGTCGGAGACTTCGGAATTTTTCTTCATCGATTTTTCCTTCTTTGAAAAGCGCAATTTTACGCTCCAAATCCAGGATATCTCGCTCCACAATGGGGTTTTCTAGTTCAGTTCGAAAGCTTTGCATTGGTTTAATATTTAACATCCCGATAGGGATTGTAGGTTTATAAGTCAGAATTATAAAGTATAAAATCTTGGATCTTGGATCTTGATCCTTTGAAATTTTCTAATATTTATTGTGGAACCTGCCTATTGTCAGGCAGATGATGAACCTCGAATTTCGAATTCAGAGGTATTTGAAAATTCAATCAATGAAGCCAACACTTACGGTATCAAAACTGCTCTCATCAATAAGGATAAAGGCTCCATTTGATTTATTGTCCTGATAGGAATCCACATGAATCGGCTTACTCAGTTTGAATTTCACTCTTCCGATATCGTTCAGCTTTAATTGATCTACTGCTTCAAATCCAGAGAAATCGGTGTGAATTCTAGATTCAATCTGATCAACCTTTGCCAAAACTCGATTGACTCCATGCTGAAGCAGGTATTTATCTCCAACTTTCAGCGCTTTGCTATTGACTTGGCAGAGGATTGCAGAAATTTGCTTTTCGCTTCTCGGCACCGCTTCAGACTTCACCAGCATATCTCCACGACTCAGGTCAACCTCTTCTTTTAAAGTGATGGTGATGGAACTACCCGCCGCTGCTTCTTGATATTCCTGATCGAAAAGCTGGATACTTTTGATTTGAGTCTCGTTACCGGAAGGCAGCACGGTCACCCGATCACCTACTTTCAGACTGCCACCATAAAGCTTTCCTGCAAATCCTCTGAAATCATGAAATGCCTCTGTTTTAGGTCGGATTACATATTGAATAGGAAACCTGGTAACGCTATGCGCTTCCAAATCTGCCGGCTCCAAAATCTCCAAATGATCCAAAAGCGTGTTTCCGATGTACCAAGGCATTTCCGCTGAAGCTTTAGTAATGTTTTCGCCTTTCAAAGCCGAAACTGGAATAACCATAATCTGCTCCTCATTAAAGTCACTTTTAGCTACCAATGCATCAAAATCAGCTTTGATTCTCAAAAAGACATCTTCCTCATAATTCACCAAATCCATCTTGTTGATGGCTACCACTACATGAGAAATTCGAAGCAAGTTGGCGATAAAGAAATGTCGATAAGTCTGCTCGATCACGCCTTTTCTAGCATCAATCAGGATAATGGCAACTTGAGAAGTTGAGGCTCCCGTAACCATGTTTCTGGTATATTCTACATGCCCTGGAGTATCCGCTACGATGAAGTTGGTCTTGGCCGTGTTAAAATAAATATTCGCCACATCGATGGTGATGCCTTGCTCTCGCTCAGCCACCAAGCCATCGGTTGCTAAGGAAAAATCCAGGTAATCGTAGCCGCGCTGATTCGAGCTTCGTTCAATTGCCTCAATCTTATCAGTAGTGAGAGAATTTGTATCGTACAGCAAGCGCCCAATCAAGGTGCTTTTGCCATCATCGACCGAACCCGCAGTTGCGATTTTTATTAATTTTCTACCTTCTATGTCCATTTTTATTATTTTTTCTAAGTTTGAAATATGGTGGAAATACCATTGAAATAAGCCTATCAAAGATCGGCGAAATAATTGTCCGCCAGCCTGATTTCATTTCACTCGCGGCAGTTATTTCAACTCTATTTCTATTGTATTTCTCAAATAAAGATTGCTTCCTCTACCTATTTCCAAAATCAATTCTAGAATTATTCACTGATTTTAGCTTTCTCACTTTAGCCTTCATACTTCTAAAAGTATCCCACTTTCTTTCGCACTTCCATTGCTGCCTCCGATCGCTTATCATCGATTCGCGCACCTCGCTCTGAAATCGTAGAATCACGAATCTCGGTGACGACATCATCCAGCGAAACTGCTTCAGAAAGTACCGCAGCGGTACAGGTCATATCACCGACGGTTCGGAAGCGAACCATCTTTTCTTCTACAATCTCATGAGATTCCCGGTACACATGTTTATTGGCAGTCCAGATCATTCCGTCCCGGAAAAAAACTTCCCGTTGGTGGGCAAAATAAATACTCGGAATGGCAATCGCTTCCGTTTTGATATATTCCCAAACATCCAGTTCAGTCCAATTAGAAATCGGAAAAACCCGTACATTTTGACCCAAATGTATTTTGCCGTTGAGCATATCAAAGAGTTCAGGTCGCTGATTTTTTTCATCCCATTGCCCAAAATCATCCCTTACAGAGAAAACCCGCTCCTTAGCTCGGGCCTTTTCCTCATCCCGTCTGGCGCCACCAATACACGCATCGAATCTGAACTCCTCAATTGCATCCAAAAGTGTGGTTGTCTGTAGGGAATTTCGACTGGAATAGCGTCCCCGCTCTTCCCGCACTTTGCCTTGATCGATGGAATCTTGCACATTCCGCACAATCAACTCCAATCCAAGTTCGGCTACCAGTTTATCTCGAAATGCTATGGTTTCGGGAAAATTGTGTCCTGTATCCACATGTAAAAGTGGAAAAGGAATTTTGGCAGGAAAAAAAGCCTTTTGAGCCAATCTGACCAAAGTGATGGAATCTTTCCCTCCAGAAAAAAGCAAAACCGGACGCTCAAACTGCGCCGCCACTTCCCGAAGGATATAGATCGATTCTGCTTCTTTGGGGTTAGGTATTAATAGGTTGTTCATATTATTCATGATTATCGCTTTTCCACTTCGTTATTCGTAATTCATCATTTTACATTCGATATTTTTTGAATAAGAAATTGAAATTTTAGGCGGTTAAGTCTATTAGCTTTCTACAATTTTTCAATATCGAATAATCAATGTCTAAGTCTTAATTCTAAAATCCTGAATCTCATTTAATATTGAATGATAAATCACGAATGTTAAAGTCTTGATTATTAATGTCAAAGTCTTGAATCTTGGTTCTAAAATCTTGATTCTGTGACTATGCCTG
>Ga0306870_1000451_pt1 | contig 9709 bp, 8 predicted proteins | sample AntRauMeHopE1496_FD_190435 | JGI IMG/M metagenome (GOLD analysis project Ga0306870, IMG submission 190435) | Saline lake microbial communities from Rauer Islands, Antarctica - Metagenome Hop E1 #496 (v2) (version 2) | ecosystem: Environmental > Aquatic > Non-marine Saline and Alkaline > Saline ... | reverse complement strand
AATCCAACCTACACAGAAGATGTATTTGGTCGTCGGGAAAAATGAAGGCGGAGAGTTTTCCATGGCTAACGATCAGCGAAAAGTCACCGAAATCCTAACTAATTATCTTACTCCCAATCATCTGAAAGCCAACGTTTTTGAAGATGGCGAGCACAAAGAATGGTTCTGGGCAAGAGAATTTGTATCAGCAGTGAAGTTTTTGTATAATTAAACTTTAACATTAATCATTAGTAATGAAAGATAAGCTCCTCTTCAAGTTCTTGCTAGTTCTGATTTTAGCTTTTGCCTTAGGCATCAGTCAATCTCAGGCTCAGGAAAGAGTAATTATCAAATTAGATGGCACAATGACCCCGGTTCTTAACGAGAACTTTGGAACTCATAAATACAATCAAATACTAACTACCACTAGGGATAGTACCTCTGTTTCTAAAATCTACGATCTCCAAAATCGACTTGTTATTCAAACCCGAGAAAAATACAATGAAGAATTAGGCTATAATGAGGCCATCATTTCTAGCTATGACACGCTCCAAAATCTGATTTCCAGTGAGCTGAAAAATATTGATAATGGAAGTTTCGTCAAAGTGTTTTTAGCTAGCGGCAAAATAGTTTCTCGGTTAGCATTTTTTGCAGATCAAGATTACAAATTTTACCTAGGTGAATCGGAAACTCCAACTGTTGAGAGCACAAAAAACCCAATGGTGGTTCAGATGGACTATGAGACAAGAGATTATAATTCATTTTTGGCTCAAAACTTAAAATATCCCCCTCAAGCACGCGAAAGACGAGAAATGGGTACGGTAATTCTAGCGCTTGATATTAATGAAGCTGGGGAAGTTGTGGAGATATCCTGTCTTAATGAAGATGAACTCTACAAACCATTAATTAGCGAAGCTATTCGCGTCGTGAAAGGTTTCAACCCAAATTTTATAGCTCCAATTGATCTGCACGGGAACAAAATATCCTCAACAGTGAGAATACCCATACGGTTCAAACTGAGCTAAACCAACAAAACCCGTCAAAAGTGACGGGTTTTAATTAGTTAAAGACAAACCTAAATCAAGGATGAGCTTACTTTTTCAGCATCCTGCATCGGTTACCAAACACCCAACTTTCTCAATCTTTCAGAAAATTTCTCAGCACATAATTCAGAATGCCTCCATGGGTGTAATACTCGATTTCTACCGCAGAGTCCAAGCGGGACATCACAGCAATCTCCCGAGATTGTTCGCCTGATTTTACAAGAACTTTGAATTTTTGACCGACAGTCAAGCCCTCGGCTATTCCTACGATCGAGAATTCCTCCTGACCTGTTATTCCCAGAGATTCTGCATTTTGTCCAGGCAAATATTGAAGCGGAAGCACGCCCATCCCAACCAAATTGCTTCGGTGAATTCGCTCGTAGCTTTCGGCAATCACAGCTTTGATCCCCAATAAAGTGGTGCCTTTGGCCGCCCAATCTCTTGAGGAACCAGATCCGTATTCTTTCCCTGCCAGCACGATCAGTGGGATATTTTCTGCTTGATACTTCTCCGCGGCTTCGTAGACACTCATCGCTTTTCCATCGGGTATGTACGTGGTAAAACCACCCTCCTGCTCACTCAACTGGTTTTTGATCCGCACATTGGCAAACGTACCTCTGACCATCACTTCGTCATTTCCCCTTCTGCTACCATAGGAATTGAAATCCGGACGCTGTACACCTCGTCCATTCAAATATTGACCCGCTGGAGAATTTTCCCGGAAAGAACCCGCCGGTGAAATATGATCCGTAGTGATCGAATCGCCCAGTTTCAGTAGTACATGGGCATTTTCTATATTCTTGGGTGCTGGCGCTTCAGCAGAAATATCTTTGAAAAAGGGTGCTTCCTTGATATAAGTACTGGTTTCATCCCATGGATAAATCTCGCCTTCACCGGATTCAAGATTTTTCCAGAAATGATCCCCTTCAAAAATCTCCCCGTAGTTCTTCTCATAATCATCCGGAGAAAGCACTTTTCGGCTGAATTCGGCTATTTCCTCGTTCGTCGGCCAGATATCCTTCAAAAAAACAGGCTCTAAATTCGGATCAAATCCGATAGGTTCATTATACAAATCCACATCTACTCTGCCAACAATCGCATATACTACCACCAGCATCGGCGACATCAGGTAGTTCATCTTCACCTGAGGATGCACTCGAGCTTCGAAATTTCGATTGCCGGAGAGTACCGCAGATACTATCAGATCATTGTCTTCTACCGCTTTGGCAATGTGCCTGGGTAGCGGGCCTGAGTTGCCAATACAAGACGTACAGCCATAGCCTACAGTATGAAATTTCAGCGCTTCCAGGTCATCCAACAGTCCGGCTTTTTCCAAATAGTCCGTGACCACTTTAGAACCAGGAGCAAGGGAGGTTTTCACCCAAGGCTTTACATCCAAACCTCTTTCTCTTGCTTTCCTAGCTACTAGCCCGGCACCCAGCATGACCGTCGGATTGGAAGTGTTGGTACAGGAGGTGATAGCGGCGATCACAATAGAACCATCATAGAGCTCAAATTTTTCATTGTGAAGTTCTACTGTGACGGTCTTCAAACCATTTTCTACCTTAGTTTCATACTCTACATCCGCGTTGTTCTCTGTATTGGTTTCATTGGTTTGGCCTCCACCTTCTGCATACCATCGAGAAACTTCCCGCTTATCTATTGGAATATAGGCTCTACCATGGGCTTCTTGAAGCAGCTCCTGAAACCGTGGCTTGAAATTCCTTACTAAAATTTTATCCTGGGGACGCTTTGGCCCTGAGACAGTTGACTCCACTGACCCGAGGTCAAGTTCTACAACAGATGAATAATTGATCAAATCTTCATCTTTGCGCCAGAGCATATTGGCCTTACAATAGTCTTCCACGAGTTTAATCTGCGCATCAGACCGATTGGTTTTGCCCATGTAGTCCAACGTACGATCGTCTATGGGAAAATAAGTAACAGTACAGCCAAATTCAGGTGACATATTGGCGATGGTAGCCCGATCTGGCACAGATAGATGATCCAATCCAGCACCAAAAACCTCCACAAACTTGCCGACCACACCGTGATTTCGAAGCAGCTCCGTAATGGTCAATACCATATCCGTAGCAGTAGTTCCGGGAGGCAATTTGCCGGTAAGCTTCAGGCCGACCACCTCGGGCATGATGAAATAGATCGGTTGACCAAGCAATGCTGCTTCAGCCTCGATCCCTCCTACGCCCCAACCCACTACGCCTATTCCGTTTACCATGGGAGTATGTGAATCTGTGCCTACCAGCGTATCGGGAAATACTTTTCCATCCTTCACCGTGACACCTTTGGCGAGATATTCTAAATTAACCTGATGGCAAATCCCCATTCCAGGCGGCACAACAGAGAAGTTGTCAAAGGATTTTTGAGCCCATTTCAAAAATTTGTAACGCTCGGAATTTCGCTCGTACTCCACTTCCACATTTTTCTCGTAGCTGTAATTTGTCCCGAAAAAGTCAACCTGCACCGAGTGATCAATGACCAAATCAACAGGGATCAACGGGTTGATCTTGCCTGCATCTTTGCCTTTGCGCTTGGCTTCTGATCTAAGGGAAGCAATATCCACCACAGCCGGCACACCTGTAAAATCCTGCATGAGTACTCTTGCTGGCTTGAAAGGGATATCTTTGTCCGAAGGGCTGGGCGACCAGGAAAGGATGGTATCCAGATGGGACTTGGTAATAGAAAAATCATCAAAATTCCGAAGTGCATTTTCCAGCAAAATTCGGATCGAAAAAGGCAGATGGCTAATATTTTTGCCCGAATCTTGCAGCTTCTGAAGACTCCAGTAGGTCAAATCGCCTTCCTTTGATTTGAGAATTGTGCGGATGCCGTAGTGGTCTTGATTCATGATATGTTGTTTAGAGTTGAAAAATAGTTACAAATATTAAACTGAATTTAAGGTTTTTGAATTCCTTAATCTTAATTATATCGTACTTTGATGATTACAAAGTCCTAAATTCAACCAAAAAAACAGACTAATACACCCCAGCTTTTTACTAATGATACTACTATTTCTACGAATCTTCAGTGCTTTTTTTATAGTCGCTACGCTGATCCCCTTGCTCAAATGGGATCATTGGCAAGTTCGGGTTTTTGACTACCCACGCCTTCAGAAGTTGATCATCATTATGACGCTCATTTCTCTTTGGATTATTTTGTCGCCAGAGACTAGTCAAACAGAATATTGGATTTTCCTGATTACGCTAGGCAGTGCGGGGCTATTTCTACTTATTAAGGTCATCCCGTTTTCCCCAATTGGGAAAAAAATGATTGAATCTGTGGAATTTGATAAAGCTTGCTCTATCCATATTCTCGTGGCAAACGTGTATCAGCCTAACAAATCCTATGGCAAATTGCTCGACTTAGTGAACCAAACAAATCCCGATTTGATCTTTCTGGTGGAAACCGACTCTAATTGGGAGAAAGGATTAAGCTCATTGGAAAGTGATTTTGACTACCGTTTAAAACTTCCGATGGACAACACCTACGGTCTTTTACTTTATTCCAAATTAGAGATCGTATCTCAGGAAATAAATTACTTCATAGATGAAGAAATTCCTTCATTGGATCTGGATATCAAGCTGAATAATGGTAAAGTGATCAAAATCTACGGAATTCACCCGACCCCTCCAGTGCCTAGCCAAAACCCAAAAAGCACGGATCGAGACGCTGAGATTCTTATCGTAGGCGAGAAAGTAAAAAAATGCAATAAACCGGCTTTGGTGATTGGAGATCTGAACGATGTCGCCTGGAGCTACACTACAGAGCTATTTTTGAAAATATCTGAAATGGCCGATCCACGAAGAGGAAGGGGGACTTTCAATACATTTCATGCAAAAATCCCCTTTTTAAGATGGCCTTTGGATCACGTATTTCTCAGCAAGGAGTTTGGGCTGGTATCGATCAAGGTGCATGATACGATTGATTCAGATCATTTCCCTATCAGCTTGATTGCGCGATTGACTTCCGAAAAAACTACCGAAACAAAAAAGGCTAACGGGAAAGAAAAAAAAGAAGCCCACGAAAAAATTGATCGCGGGCTAAATGATAAAGATTAAAGTGATTTTCAATTATCCGATTTGGCTTCTTCTTTTGCTTTCTTTCTAAATCCGCCTCGAAATGGCCAAGTATATTCCAAAGCTTCCAGTCCTCTGTTCAGATTGTAAGCAGCAGAATCTGTTCGATCCATGGTGCTTTTCAAAGTCTGAGCAAACTCTTCATCGTTGAGCAACAGTCCCATCGCATTGTCTCCTGAGTTGATCTTAGTGGTAATGGCATTAAGCTCTTTGGTCATTTCCTCACTGTTTTTGGCGGTAACCTTAAAGCTCTCAATCGTAGTACGAATCTCTCCTACCAAGAGCGTATCTGTCACCATATCATTAAATAGATTTCCTTTTTTATTCAACTTGGCAGTAAAGGTATTTAGCTCTCGAATCATTCGATTACTGCTAATTGAAGCCGTATTAAGGTTATTAAGAATGGAACGGAAATTCTCAGCCAAAGTAGAATCTGTCATCACTGCACCAACAATACCTTCGCCTGCGGCCAATTTAGAAGTCAACTTCTTCAAGTCAGCTGTGATCTCCACCAAGTTTTCATTGTTTACCTGAAGTGTTTCCATCATTTGATCGGTATCAAGTGGCATTACAGCCTCCAGACGATCTCCATCCTCTACAGGCGGTGCTAAGGTTGTGCCACCATAAATAACGATGATCTTGTTGCCAATCAACCCGTCCGAACTGATGGTCGCTTTAGAATCTTTTCGGATAAATTCGACCACCGCTTCCTCTACATTCATCTCGATTTCTACCTGAGCATCGCCATAGAAAGTGATTTTGCGAACTGTGCCGATCTTCACACCTGAAAACCAGATATTATTTCCAGTCTGCAATCCTCCGATATCATCGAAAACCGCTCTCAGTTGAATGGCTTTCACAAATTTCTTCTGCTGACCACCAAGGGTCAATATTCCAACCACCAAAATGGCTATGCCAATGAAGACAAATATGCCTACCATGACCGAACGTTTATTTTCGCCTCTCATAAATCGATAAAATTATAATCGTAAAATAGCTTCACGCGCTGATCCTCAGCATGTGCAAAAACTTCATCAAATGTCCCAATTGCTTTGAATTGACCATCCAATAATACTGCCTGTCTATCCCCTGTCTCTTTAGCGCATGTCAAATCATGCGTGATGACGATCGAAGAGGTATTGTACCGATCACGAATTTCCATAATCAAACTGTTGATTTCCATGCAAGTGATTGGATCCAGACCTGCAGTCGGCTCATCGTACAGCATAATTTGAGGCTCAAGTATGAGTGTTCTAGCTACACCTATTCGCTTTTTCTGTCCACCAGAAAGCTCACTTGGCATCTGATTGATCGTCTGTGGAAGACCTACTGCCTCCAGAAGTTCTTCGATTTTGAACGTAATGTCTTTCTTTGAAAGTCCCTTTACGTTTCGTATTAGCGGAAATTCTAAATTCTCTCGTACTGTCATACTATCGTATAGGGCCGAGTTTTGGAAAGAAAACCCGATTTTAAGCCTTAATTGATTCAACTCTTTGGTTTTCAATCGAGAAACTTCTTTGCCCAACACCAGCATACTGCCGCTGTCTTGCTTGAGAAGTCCTACCATGATTTTGATCAGAACGGATTTTCCGGAGCCAGACTTTCCCAACACAACCAGATTTTCACCCTTGTGAAGATCCAAATCAACGCCTTTGAGTACATCCAGATCTCCGAATGACTTCACAAGTCCTTTTATCTCTACTACTTTTTCTTCCATGGCTTAGATTGCCCGAATGGCATTTACAATCTGAAGAGCCAAAAGCTCCTCAATAAATATCAAAAACATCGACATCACCACCGCTGAATTGGCTGCCTGACCTACCCCTTCCGTTCCCTTGGTGGAATTATACCCCTTGTAGCATCCTACAATCCCAATCGTGAACCCAAAAAGAATGGATTTCAAGACCGAAGAAAAGATGTCCAAAAAGGTAATTGAATCAAAAACCTGTACAAAAAAGGTGGATAAACTGACCATTTCATTGGCATTGACACTCATGAAAGACCCCATCAAGGCAACAAAATCAGTATACATTACCAGAAGCGGTATCATAAATGTGGTCGCCAAAACTCGGGTAACTACCAGAAATTTGAAAGGATTGGTTCCTGAAACCTCCATCGCATCAATCTGCTCGGTTACCTTCATTGACCCGATTTCCGCACCAATGCTTGATCCTACTTTACCCGCAGCAATCAATGCAGTCACCAAAGGACCCATTGCCCTGATTACCGCAATGGAAATTAGCGAAGGAAGCCAAGATGCAGCCCCAAATTCTGTCAAGGATGGTCTGGATTGATTGGTGAAAACTATTCCAACTATAAATCCCGTCAAGGTGATCAATGGAAGAGACTCAACACCAATGCGATAACATTGATGAACTATTTCTTTAAACTCGTAAGGAGGGAAAAACACCTCTTTGAAAAATCTACTTACGAAGCTCCAAGCATTGGCCAAGCCTTTAAAAAACTTGTCAAACTTTTTGGATAGGAAGGGTTTTTTGTCGTCTTCTTTTTCGCTCATTGGAATATTTTGATGGTTCGAAAATACGGAAATTATTCAAAAGCCTTGACCATATCTATCCTGATTGGAATAATAAGATGATAGCTTGAAAGAATCTAAAGGGCATCTATTTTGAACCTTCCATTTCCAGTACTCAATTCATGTGCCCAGTCTACGGAGTATAACTTAAAAACCAGAACTAATTGAGATTTCCATGTTCGAAGATTCACTTTAAATTAAGAAAAATGAACCTGATATTCATTGCATTTTTCCCGAAATGGCAGAGCCAAAATTTAAAAAAAACAAAGCTGGATAAGATCTTCTGATATGAACTTCCCACCAGCCATTCGCCGTGCTTCAGATTTTTTTGTGGACTACTGAAACTTGATTTTTTAGGGATAATTACGTTCAAATAATTAGCAGTTCCTATGAATTTCGCATTAGTTATACAGATAAAAACTCTTTGAGAAATAACCATTCTTTGACTTGATGAAAGCACACTGCTTGAAAAATTTTCATAACGTAAAATTTAAAATTTATATCAAGATTCAGTTTTTTAGCCATGGCTAATTTTTTTAGACTAGGCATATTTTAGGTACCCTAAATCTATCTTATATCAATTTAAATCAGTACTTTATATCAATTCAACTCAAGTATTTTAAAATCGATTTTTTTGATGCCCTATAAACGATCCAACGTCAGCAACAATTCCGAAAATCAATCGATGATAAATTGAAATTCGCAAAAGGCACTCAACAAACAAGAAGAGCAAAGTTGCAAGTCATGCTTCAAGTTTGGAATATCGAGGCTATGAAAACCCAAACTTTACTCTCTCCTCCCCTACGCACGGTCTAGGTCTAAATTCGAAAATTTCCGTTTTTAAACTAATAGTTTGAAGAAAAAAATCTTCGTAATAAGCAACCTATAAGACACTTTAAAGTCATACGAACTACATAATTAAAATGGTCTAAAAAAGGGAAGAAATTACTACCTCATAAAAGCTGACAATAGCCCACAGTGACGATCTATTTTAATTGGAAAAATAAGAACAAATTATTTTTGAAAATAAGAGTTGGTCGACTGATTACCGATGCTCAATGTGGGATGTGATATGATCGATGTGGGATGGTGGGTGACAGATGACCGGTGTTGGGTGTCGGATGGTAGGTGTCGGGTGTGGGGTGACCGGTGTTGGGTGACTGATGCCGGGTGTTAGATGTGGGGTGACCGAGGTTAGGGTGACCGGTGTTGGGTGACTGATGTCGGATGGTAGGTTTCGGGTGACGGATGACCGGTGTGGGGTGACTGATGCCGGGTGTCGGATGTAGGGTGACCGATGTGGGATGTCGGGTGATGGGCGATGTTGGATGTTAGGTGTCTTGTGTCGGATGACCGGTGATGGGTGAGTGATGTCGGATGCGGGGTGACCGATGTAGGAGGTCGGCTGTCCGATGTGGGCTGAGTGTTTCCGGGTAATTAATGTAGAAAGACCCGCGTGGGAAGGACAGTTATTTTTACTTCTGAATGTTCCACGGTAATCAGATCTAACTTTTGAAAAAAATCAGTTTTATTGATACCCAATTTTCTTAGGTATATAATTTTTCTATATATTGATCTTCGTTAGGTAAATATCTTAGTCATGTCCAATAATAATCTCATCAAGGGAAGTCTTCAAACTATAATCCTCAAACTGCTGGAGGAAAATGAGCGCATGTACGGCTATGAGATCACTCAGCGCGTCAAAGAACTTACCGCAGGTGAAATCAAAATCACCGAAGGCGCCCTCTACCCTGCCCTACACAAGCTGGAAGCCGAGGGCTTACTCAGCACAGAAATCGAGCAAGTGGACAATCGGGTGCGAAAATACTACAGCCTGACCAAATCAGGGAAAACAGAAACTGCCTCCAAAATGTCGGAGCTGAATGCCTTCGTGGAAAATCTGCAACGAATTTTGAATCCTGGGATGGAACCTAAACTGGGAATCTGATGGAGCGGAGAATATTAAGTCGAGAAGAAATGACTCGGATTCAAAAAGCCATCGCTTTCAAAGATTTAACTTCAGCAGAGATTCTAATAGAAGTTTATGATCATTATGT
>Ga0306870_1000448_pt1 | contig 9724 bp, 3 predicted proteins | sample AntRauMeHopE1496_FD_190435 | JGI IMG/M metagenome (GOLD analysis project Ga0306870, IMG submission 190435) | Saline lake microbial communities from Rauer Islands, Antarctica - Metagenome Hop E1 #496 (v2) (version 2) | ecosystem: Environmental > Aquatic > Non-marine Saline and Alkaline > Saline ... | reverse complement strand
GATATGTTCATAACTCGTATAACCAAACCCATGTGTGGTTATATAATTCGTTTTACTTTTTATGGGAAAAGGCGATAGTGACCAAAACAATCCTGTTTCTTCATCACGCAGATAAAATGCTTCCCCGCTGGTGTCTGTTACAGGATCATTATGCCATGGAGTAATGCGATATGCATGTGCATTCACTGCCCATGTATAGGATGAGCCACTTTCAGATACCACCGTTCCGATGGTAGGGTTTGCTATGACATTCACCCACGGAGCAGGGGTGGTTGCTTCACTGTCAATTTGTATTTTATATTCTTTTCCATCTGCCGTAAAACCTCCAGTTCCATTAAAAAATTTAAGATCTGTTGGCATCACTACATTTTCAAGAATCTGGTTGTCGGTTCCTTGAGATTTAATCTCCAAAAAAGGAGACGAGCCTATTTCCCTATTTTGCCCTGATACTTGTTCTGATAAGAGGCCATTATTATCAGTAATAATTATTTTGGCTACGCTTTCGAATAAAATGCGATCTTCAGACGAGATTTGATCGGTGGATTTTACATATATTTTACCGGATATATGACTGGTCAAGACGTTGACGGCGGAAATCATCCCTAATATCTGGTCTTGTAATTCATGTCTGTAGGAACCATGATCCTCGTTCCAGATTACCAGATCTACGGTCAGCCCTTTTAATTGCCAATAACTGTGGGCCTTGATCATTTGGGTTACCAAGTCCAGATTTTCCACATTAACTATCTGCAACAATACAATCGGTAAATCCCCAGAAACTGAGTGGCTCCATAGTCCGGATTGACCCCTGAAATTACTTTTGATCACTGCCTCATTTGCACGCAGAGATGGATTTGAATAAATGACCGAAGCTGCTAATTTTCCAAATATTTGTGCGTCTGCCGCAGAGGCATTAATCTGCCTTAGTAACACCTGACTGTGTGTCCAAGAAAGATCCAACGCCCGTTTTTTGAGACTTTTATCTCGGTATTTATGCATGAGCGCTTCACTCTCTTCGCGACTCTCGCAGATGCCATAAATAAGATCAACGGTTACAGTTTTGAATGGCTTAACAGTTACACGGTATTTAGTAGCCATAATAGGATCCAAAACAGCCCCCTGATTTCCAGCTAATTTCCCTACATCAAGCGCTCGGGGATTGGCTAATGATCTTCCTCTGCCAATAAATTGCATCCGGTCTGTTTCGAACGAAATTTCTTCCACCTCTGCTCCATATCCATCCATTAAATGAAAAAAATGAGGGGGTAATTCCTCTTCGGAGCGGGGTCTTCTGGTGCCAAATATTGCGCTATATTCCGGTAGTATCTCCGTTTGAACGAATAGGTTACTAAATGCCGGATGTGCCTCATCGGAGGCCTGTGAAGCCAATACAATTTCTGTATAACTGGTAATCTCCAGAACTTTGGCAACCTGTGACCGGTTTGTAATCTTTATTTTCCTTATCTCTACGTTATCCTCAGGTGACACCACAACTTGGGTTTTGGTTTCAAAACCAAAGTCCTGCCTGTGAAACTCGATCGTCCCCTGGGAAAATACTGTTTCATATTTTTTTGAAAGCTGGAGAGTTGGATGATAGGTGTTTGACCAATAATTCCCTGTATTAACATCCTTTATATAGCAAAAGATCCCATAATTATCTTTGATGGCATCTTCCCGCCATCTGGTCACTGCGATATTTTTCCAGCGGCTGTATCCTCCTCCCGAATTGGTTACCATTACCTGGTAATTGCCATTGCTGAGTAATTGCAATTCTGGCATGAGGGTATTCGGAGTATTTGTAATTCTTAATTTACTATCTTCTACAGTGGTGTGTATATCTGTAACATTAGCTGTATGTGCATAAAAGATAAATCTCTTCGGTATACGCTCCTTCAGGAGCAACAGGGTCGCCTGAAATCGTAATTCCGAGGCAAATCGATTTTGCATGGGTTTGTTTAACAAAACATATGCAAAGGATAAAAATCCCATCCCTTGATGATGTGCCATGTAAGAATTGATAATTACATAGTTCTCGCCTCGAGGAACTCGTACTTTGGTATAATCAATTGCCTCGACAAAACCATATTCTCCTTCAAAACCCAGCTCGGCTAAAAGTTTCAAATTAGCCGTCGCTTTTTTAGGTGAAACCATTAAAGCCAACATGCTTGCGTATGGCGCTATGACCAAGTCTTCTTCCAATCCACGCTTTAATCCTAATCCTGGAACCCCGAAAGCTTGATACTGATAATTCAGGCTGGTATCCACACTGTTGTAGCCAGATTCTGAAATACCCCATGGAACGTCGCGCTTATTACCATATTCTATCTGCCGCTTTACCATCGCTATATTGGTAGCATGGAGTAAGGTGTTTTCAAAAGTTGGCATTACTAATTGCGGCATCAAATACTCAAACATCGATCCGCTCCAGGACAATAGCACAGGTCCGTTTTTCGAGTCAGTAAGCAAGCGGCCTAAAGAGAACCAGCTTTCCTGTGGTAACAATCCTTGTGCGATGCCCACAAAAATACCCATCCTTGCTTCAGAAGCGAGCATATCGTAAAAGCTATCATCTCTTCTCAACTCATCCACATTATAGCCTATGGATAGATTATTTGTGTGTTTGTCCAGTAAAAAATCATATTCCACAATGCTAAATTGCTCCAATTGCTCAGCCAATTCATCAAAATGGCTGAGTTTTACCAAAATAGAATCTAATCCAGTTTTCAAAGCAGTTTCTAATTCGACAAGCCAATCCAAATCGTACTCAGTCCTTGCTTCTTTCTTGTATTGATCTATCTGCTGATTCACCTCACCATTTAATTCCCACAGGGAAGAAAGAGAATGATTAACATCCAAGGCGGATAAACTGGTGAATGATTCGGGAATGGGTAATAGATTCAACCAAGGAATTTGTCTGTATAAATCTTCCCTGATATTTTCAATTTGATTTTTCAATTTTAGCATCCACTTACCGGATTCTATATTTTCATCAAACTCGTTAATTTGGTCACTGAATGCTGCCAGATTATCCAAATTTCTTTTTATATCTACCAGAGAATTATTGTTATCGTTAATAGCATCAAGGAGCAAACGCTCTATATTTTCTATATTTTTATTGGTTTCATCTTTCAGCAAATCATTAATTATACCTACTGTAGAATGAAGTCCATTGTAGCTTTCAGTATTGAATATAGGATTGGTTTTGAATGCTAAAATTCCTTGTCTCAAAATAAGAAGATGCCCCACCAGATTTCCACTGTCAACGGTAGATACATATGCAGGTCGCAGAATAGACAAGGAAATGGTATCATACCAATTGTAAAAATGCCCCCTGTAGCGTTCCATTTCACTCATTGTTTTGAGTGTTTTTCCACATCTCATTATCACTTCATCCATCACGATATATCCAAAATCATATGCTGTGAGATTCGCCAGTAATGATAGACCAATATTGGTAGGCGACGTACGGTGTGCGATTACCGGGTTGGGATGTTGCTGGAAATTGTCCGGGGGAAGCCAGTTTTCCCCTTCATTTACAAACTGCTCAAAAAAGCTCCATGTTTTCCTGGCTGATTTATGAAGAAATACCTTTTGCGTTTCGTTAAGATCTGGCGTCTCTTCTTTCTCTGCCAAACTTAGTCTCCAGGCAATAGAAGGTGAGACAAACCATAAGATTAGAATAGGAATAGAAACAAAAAAGGCAGGGGAATTCGAGTTTAGAAATAATATAAGACAAAGAAAAGCCAACACAGGACCTATCCACATTTTACGGGAAATAAACCAAATACTGATTTTTGATTGACGGGAAGCAGTGGCAGAAGGAGTCCATTCCAACAGCTTTTTGCCGCTTACGAGCATTCTCCAGTTGGTCCGGATGATTGCATCCGTAAACCGGAAGGCTTCATATGGCAGCACAGCTATTCCAAACATAAAGCGCAATAAGACCTCTTTGACAGAACTGCCTATATCGGAAAGATGGGCCTTATAATCCAAGTCATCCGGACGACGAAACAACTGCAGAAAAGCCGCCGCCATGACAGGCAATAAGATAATATTAGTAACTGACAGGGTCCAAAACCAAGGTTCGGGAAGCACGGACCAGCCTAGAACTAAGATGGACAGCAGAGAAATAGGCAACAAACTCCTACGCAAATTGTCAGCTATTTTCCAGCGAGATAGCATGGAAAGGTTGTTTCTGACAAACTTACCATTCTCATTATTTACAAAAGGTAAAATCCAAGCGGCTATCTGCCAATCACCTCTGATCCACCGATGATGACGCTTTATATCCGCTTCATAACTTGAAGGATTGTTTTCATATAAAACTACATCGCTTATTAGTCCGGATCGGGTATAGCATCCCTCCAATAAATCATGGCTAAGGATACGATTTTCCGGAAAACGCTTACCCACCACCTGCTCAAACATGTCCACATCGTAGATGCCTTTCCCTATAAATGATCCTTGTTCGAAAATATCCTGATAAACGTCAGAGGATGCCCGTGTATAGGGATCTATGCCTTTCATATCTCCCTGGAGGCGGAGATAAAGAGAAGTTTTGTTTTTTGGAAAATCTGAAGCTATTCTGGGTTGCAAGATTCCATATCCCTGCACCACTCGCCTTTTACTTTCGTCATATATTGGACGATTCAGCGGATGTGCCATAGTAGCTATCAATTTCCAAGCTGCCTCCCTCGGAAGCTGTGTATCTGAATCAAGTGAGATTACATATTTTATATTTTTCAGAACAGTATAGTCACCGTCAATTCGACTAAAATCACCACTATCTCCACTCCTTATCAGTGCATTTAAGGCAGAAAGTTTCCCTCTTTTTCGCTCATATCCCATCCACTTCTCTTCTGTGGGATTCCACATTCTGGCTCGATGGAAAAGATAAAAAATGTCCGGCTGCCCGGTTTGTTTATACTTCTCATTCAACTGTTTAATTCTGTCACTCACCAGATTAAGTAGCGAACTGTCCGCTGGCATTGTCTCAGTGTCCGCATCTGCAAAATCAGTTAAGAGACTGAAGTGTAAGTATCTCTCCCGATTTGCAAGAAATCGTATTTCGAGAGCCTCGATATTCTCTTCGATTTCATTTTTGCCCGACAGCATGGTTGGAATAGTTACAAGAGTACGGTATTCCTTAGGCACACCTTTCGAAAAATCCAGTCGGGGTAAAATTTTGGGCTTTATCCATAATGTTGCCAGCCAGTTGGTAAAAGTAATTGCCAAATGAGCCCCTCCCGCAATACTTAACAGCCCTACAAGTATCAGTACCGGTCTGCTAAAATCTCCATAGATCAAAGCAACCGACAGCATCGCCAGCGCAATAGTCAAAGTGAAAAGGGATATGGAGGAAAGGTAAATGAAAACCGGCCTTTTCCCCATGATATTGGAAATACCCTGTTTGACAGTAAAACGCATATGCGCAGCTTCCTTTAATTGGTTGAAGCCTTTTCCTATCAGGTAATGCCCTACGTGTCGTTCTCTGATGTACTGGTCATCGGCTATCTCGGGCCTTTTAGTTAACTCGATGGTTTTCTTTGCAACTTCTGTTTCAGAAAGAGAGCTGCGTATTGCAATAGTTTCAATCACATGCCTGTATCTGTCCCGTGTAGCAAAATCCAACAGAGGGTATGTCCCTGTGATATCCTCCCGCAATATTTGCTCTACGATACTTGACCCTTCTACAAATTTGCGCCAGTCCGTTGAGCCGATAAATCGCAGGGTGCCAATGCTGTTTTTAACGGATACCTGATCAGCAGCCTGCTTTTGGTTTTCGTACCATACCAGGTCTGTACCAGCTATTCCCTCTTTGGACAATTGCTGTTCCAGCCAGCTTAGCGGTAAAGCAAAGGTGGGCCCCTTTCCCTGTAGCTTGCGTGTAAATCCCGCAACAAAAGGGCTATTTAAAATAGGTTTGGTTCTTGCCATATCCGCGATGGTCAACACCAGATCCGCAGGATCTTTCTTCACCGTTTCGATCATTTGCTCACTCCAATAATCTGCAAGGTTATTGTCAATCATGTCAAGAGCTGATTTTTCAGCAATCCTTCTTAAATTTTCTATAACAGCCAGCTTCATCATGATTGGGATAGCCCACAATTCTCCCAGAGTCAGAATTTTTTCTGATTGATAAGCCGAGATAAATCCTTTCAAACCATTTGAGTCAACATGGCCATCACGGTGTGAAATAATTTCGATAGCGATATCGTAAACTCTTGGCATACCGCTGGATTTTCCATTTGCCAGGTAAGGCAAGCCTTCGCTATATTTTTTCGGCAGGTGCTTTTTAGCCGTCACTATTTGCTCTTCAATCAAATAAAAATTATCCAAGAGCCACTCTGCTGCGGGTGTTATCGACTGGCCGGATTGAATACTTTCCACGAGCAGATTGCGAACCTCCACCAGCGTTTTTTCATTGTCATCCAATCTTTTTAAAAGCTTATCATCCCGCTTGCCTTTCAGTATCTTATGAGAGCCCGCCACGATAGCGGCATGAACCTTCATTTGATCGAAATTGTATAGTTCGGACCGTATAGGATCTGCTGTGGTTAAATTTGAAAAGGAATTACCCTTTTGAAAGTATTCCCGCATTCGGGACAGCACATCGAAAACAGGAGTGTTTTTAACCTTCATATTCAAGTTTTAATGATTTACCTGTTCAAAAAATATAATATAATCATAATCTATCCAATTACCTGAATACCGTCCATTGTGCGGGAAGGGTTGGATTGATTATTTTCAGGATCTAGACTTGTATCAAAAAGTTAGAATTGAGAAACTGATTTCGGATACTATATAATAGGTGCCCATCAAATACTCTTGCGCACTTCAATTATATGACATTTAAAACAAATCACTCAGGCTAATTATAATTGCACTGTACGCTATGTTGTCTGTGAATTCTTTAAAACAATTTTTGAACATCAAATTCGCCTATGCCCCTCCCAGCAGCTTGTGAAATTAAAAGGCACTGGGGCTTTTTTTCCCGTGAGAAAAAAATAAATGATTGATATGAGCAAGATTTCGGATGCTGATTTTTGTAATGATGAACATACGGGATTGTGTCAGCATGAACCTAAATCCCACACATATTTATCATCACAATCACATAAAAATACTATTGCTTTCTTTGCCATATCCACCCGAATCCAAGGGGTACCGGACACCGCTTTCATTTTTATAGGATAAAATGCATCAAACTCCTCAGCCGTAATTGCTTTCAATTCCATGGTGAAAGCCATTTATATTCAACATCAACGATTTCCGACTAGCTGGCGACACGCTCAAATTCTTTCCCATCAAAATACGGCAGATATTTCAACTTCAATATCTAATTTGAAGAGATATGCAACGATTGCTGACTGAAGTTCCGGCATTTGCAAATTCTGCAAACCAAGTTCAGAAAATAGTAAAGTAGTAAGAAGAGGATTTTAATGAAATGAGGTGGTAGTGAAGTGAAAAGTACACTACATAGGGTATATACTTGCAAAATCTCTATTCATCTTGTCAGTGAATTGTTCTAAAAACCCAATCCTCTTTCCGAATGCATCGAAGAATTCAATCTCATCAACTAATTTTTAGTTCATTTTTCCAAACTTTCTAATTACTAAGAGAAATACGGTTTAACTCCCCCACAACCCACTCATCTCCCTTCTCAAAAGCACTTCGGATCGATAGATTTCCATAGATTTTCCCAATGTCTTGCAAGTAAAACAGACTAGTCTCCAGCGATTGATTCGCTAGGAGTTTCACTATCTGATCGGCATTATCGGTCAAATGAGATCCTTCAAAGTAGAATGGTATCGTGGCTACAAATCGAAGCTGTTGAAGTGGATTTGTATACTGTTGTACAATGGCCTTGAAAAGCATTGTTCCACTGGCTCTGCCCAAGCCAGCCACAAAGACCAATTCTCCGGATTTGGAGTTCAAATAATTCCTGATCTCCGCCGGCAATTCAAGTTCAGGTAGTTTCTCTCTTTTCAAAAATCGATGCTCACCCAAACGATTGAATACACTTTCCGATGGAAAAAAAGGAATCAAATCTGCAGCTACTTCAGTTCCCTCAGGAATACGATCATTGATCAGTGTAACCGAATCAAAAGATAACTCAGCCCCATATCTGGAAATAATCAGAGAAGCCGCAGTGCCTAATGCAATTAGATGTTTTCCACTGGGATTTGGATTTCCATCCAAGTCAGTCAGCGCCAGAGGAGCAACTGCCAAGAGCGGGATAGTCTTGATAAAGTCTCTTCTATTCATAATTCATGGGTTCAATTGATTTGGTATTTCCAACCTTTGCTAAAGTGAATTTCAACGGACTTGGGTAGCGTTGGCATACATTTACTGAAAGGCATTTTTTGGACTACAGGTCTGAAAAAAAACGTCATATCCAGCTTTAGTCTATAAAATGGCAGATTCTTGGTAAAAACGTATGCCAAATAATAATCCATCGCAGAATCTGATATTAAGATAGGGAAACCCTTCTCTTTGGTGAAATCATTCTCCAAAATCTCCTTTAGGTCAATTAGACGTGTGACGCTAGTTATCTTTTTACTTTCATCCTTAGCAAAGAACAGCAACTCTTCTCTCCGAATAAACCCAAGCTCAATCCACTCTTTAATTTCCCATTCATCAAAAGTGCTTCGAAATGCATTTGCCTCAACTTCCTTTTTTTCTAAAAAATGCGCAAGCATAAATCGCTTTTGAATATACTTATCACCCATAAAGACATCCAAATAGCTGATTACTAATGCGCCATTAAGTTTTACGGAGTTGAAATCTTCTTCATTTATCACTAGAGATTCCGGATTTGTCATAAAAGCAACAACACCTTTTGCGATGTTACAACCTCCATAATGATTCCTTCTAACAAGCATATCAAAAAGCATATCCGTGAATAGTACTTTGGGAAGAATAGCATTGCCTTTAATGAAGGTTTCAGCGATCTCATGGGAATCGGGAAAATTTCTTTCACTACTAGCGAAAAGCAATTTGGCATTCTTATGCCACCCAAGAAATTCCAGTAGATCCATTACAATCACATGTGCCTTTTCCTTTTTGCCAAAGCCAATCAAATGTATAAAATGAGCCTTGTCTTTCGAATGTTCTCCCAGCCAAACTGGCTTGATTTTCCGCACTAAATCATCGATAAACAGCGTCCATTTGGGATGTAGTTTTTTCATGGCAAACTCTGCCAGTTCGAATTGTTCCTCCTTTTCCATAAAGCCAAACTTCAGGACAGCCACTGCCAAAAGATGGCTTTACTAAAAATATTTTCTATAAATTTCTGACTACGCCATTATTTGGCCGAGCCTAGCTTTTTCTTTGAATAAATCTCAATCATGAGCAAACTGGAATCTCTTTTTCGACAAATCGAAATCATCAAAGTCGCCAAAAAAGGCACTTTCACATGGGAAGAACTGAGCAATCATCTGGATCGAAAATCTGAGGAACTAGAATACAACCTCTCCATCTCCAGACGCACACTGGCCCGGGATCTGCGGGAAATCGAGCAGCTCTTTGGACTTAGCATTCCCTATGATTTCAAATCGGGAAGCTATCAACTACACGAAAAAGACAGCTGGGAAAGCAATATCGAGCTCTTGGAGTCTTTCGAAACGATCCAAGCTTTTGGCAGCCGAAAATCGCTGAGAGGAAAGGTGTTTTTCGAAAAAAGACTCGCCCGAGGCACCACACACCTCAAGTCCATCTTAGA
>Ga0306870_1000447_pt1 | contig 9733 bp, 12 predicted proteins | sample AntRauMeHopE1496_FD_190435 | JGI IMG/M metagenome (GOLD analysis project Ga0306870, IMG submission 190435) | Saline lake microbial communities from Rauer Islands, Antarctica - Metagenome Hop E1 #496 (v2) (version 2) | ecosystem: Environmental > Aquatic > Non-marine Saline and Alkaline > Saline ... | reverse complement strand
TTTTGGCAGGCTGGAAATCATCCTATAGAACTTTGGAGTCCAGATGTAATTTCGCAAAAAGTTGAATATATCCATATGAATCCGGTTGAGGCCGGATTAGTCTTTGAAGCGCATTATTGGAAATATAGTAGTGCGATTGATTATTCAGGAGGAAGGGTAGTTTTGGATATTGATTACTTGTAAATATGAAATTGGAAGCACGCGCGACACGCGCGCGCTAGCTGGCCTAGCTTGAATAGAAACTATGAATAAAAAAATTACGCGAAGACAATCCTGTAATCAACCTTTACTTTCAAACCCAAAATCCCGAATGAAAAAAGTAAACCTCTTATCGCTTTTGTTAATTGTGACTTTGGTAGCTTTTTCCCAAAGCCAATCAGAATCGGATATAAAAAATAAAGTCAACCTACTTAATAGTAAAAATCTCGACGGCTGGTACATTTTTTTGGAAAACCGGGGACGTGTCATTGATCCAAAAAATGTCTTCACTGTCCAAGATGAGATGATTCGAATTTCTGGAGAGGAATGGGGAGGGACCACTTCCAATGAAGAATTTGAGAATTATCGGCTTATTTATCGTTGAGTTCAAATGGGGAGGTAAAACCTTTTCTCCTGGATTGGGAAATGCTAGAGATTCTGGAATTCTCTTGCATTCTGTGGGGGAAGATGGCGCTTCATATGGAATTTGGATGCACTCCATTACATGTCAGGTGATAGAAGGCGGAACTTGTGATTTTATTGGGGTCGGAAATGGAAGCAAAGACACCATTGCAAGTCCGGTAGCTCCTGAAAAGCAGGGCAGTTCATATTTTTCAACCCAAAGGTGAACTCACTGCTTTAAATTCTGGCCGGATCAACTGGTTTTTGAAGTGCGTGTTTTTCTCTTTCAATTAGTAGATTCGGGCCGCATGCTCCAGGAATTCTTCAGTAAGTTGATGTTTTTGGATCATTGGTTTAGGGATTGAAATACGCAATGATAAGATCATTTTTAAATTTTATCCATGACAAAAGTCTCTTCAGCGATAATTTTTTAGAAACCGAATCCTTTTAAGCTGCCATTTTCCATTTTTCCTATGATGGGAAAAAGATCCAACTTCAAACAAAAGTCTATATCCGATTCGATATTGTGATTTTGAAGCCGCTTAGCGTGAGATGCTTGTGAAAGAAAGCCTTTCAGATCATGCCCTTCTTTTTCGAAAAGAGCTTTCATTGCCAAAGCACCATCTTCCGTGGCCTCATGGCTAGCTTCCAGGCTTTTAGCCAAAGCTCCTGCATAAAGTGAGTCTTCCAAATTGAACATGCCTTTCCAGCCTGCACAATGGATCAAAACATCCTGATCTTTGGATTGTAAATATAAAACAGTCGCAGAAAGATTAGGGAATGCTCCGATTACGATTTCATCCGCTTCGGAAGATTTAGAAATAGCCAAGGTGCCATTGGTAGTGGTCATCGCAAGTTTTTGCCCAGCATATGCATCATTTAAATAGGCGAGGGGAGAATTTCCCAACTCGAAACCTTCGGTTATTAAACCGTTCCGTTCCCCCGCAATCAAATAGCCTTGATCAGACATTTGCCTGCATTCTTCCAAGTCAGCAAACGTTCGGATTTCTGAAACTCCATTTGCCAAAGCCGCAACCATGGTGGAGGTCGCTCGAAAAATATCGACCACCACCACGATTTTACTTTTCAATGAATGCAAGTGAATCAACTCAGGACTGAAGCAGATTTCTACTTTTTTCATCTGTTTATTAGTTGCTTTTTAAAGGTTTTAAGGATTCTTCGCATGAATGATAATCGTCCCTGAGCGTTAATAAATTTCATGCTCGATTTCATGCTTTTAAAAGTGGTAATTTCTCCACTAGAGCCTTGAGGTTTTTATTTCTGACTTGTACGAAAATTTCCGTTCCAGGCTTCGCGAATTCTGTTTTCACATAACCCATTCCGATCCCTACTCCCATACTTGGGGACTGTGTACCTGAAGTGACCTCGCCAATCAACTCACCCTCAGCATCTACAATAGAGTAGTGGCCTCTTGGAATTCCTCGCTCCTGCATTATAAAACCCACAAGCTTTCGGGTGACGCCTGCTTCTTTTTGTGCTTTTATCGCTTCTGAGTTGGTGAAATCTTTGGTGAATTTGGTGATCCATCCTAACCCTGCTTCAATTGGGGAAGTAGTATCGGTGATGTCATTTCCATAAAGGCAATATCCCATTTCCATTCTGAGTGTATCTCTTGCACCAAGACCAATAGGTTTGATATCGAAGTCCTTGCCTGCTTCAAAAATCGCATTCCAAACCGCTTCCGCATCCTCATTTTTCACATAAATTTCAAATCCTCCAGAGCCGGTGTATCCGGTGCCTGAAATGATTACATCCTTTTTGCCTGCAAACTCTCCCACAGTGAAATGATAGAATTTCACTTCAGAAAGATTAACTGGAGTCAGGGATTGAACCGCTTCGATCGCCTTTGGACCTTGCACAGCAAAGAGTGAAAGCTCATCTGAAATATTTGTCAAATGGGCACCCATAGTATTGTGCTGATTCACCCAGTTCCAATCTTTATCGATGTTAGAAGCATTTACGACCAGCATGTATTTTTCGTCAGAATAGCGATACACGATCAGATCATCGACGATTCCACCGGTTTCATTAGGGAAGCAAGAATATTGTGCCTGAAAGTCAATTAGCTTAGAAGCATCATTGGAAGTCACTTTTTGGATCAGATTCAATGCCTCAGGCCCTTCGACCATAAACTCGCCCATGTGAGATACATCAAACACTCCAACTCCATTTCGAACACATAAATGTTCTTCATTATCAGAACTGTATCGAACAGGCATATTAAATCCTGCAAAAGGAACCATTTTACCGCCTAATGCAGCATGCAGGTCATTGAGTTGAATTTTCTTGATTTGATCTTCCATGAATTTTGGTTTGGTTTTTAACGTGGGCAAAGGTAAGAATTGATGGGGAAATCGGGGACAAGAAAAAGTGGTTGACGACGATTTAGTTTTTAATCTGTTTAAGGAAAGTTAGTTTTACCTAAAAATAGATGAAAATATTTAGTGGGTAAAGGCAAAAAAGGTGTCAAATTGGCTGATCAGCATCTTGAATATTAATAGTAGTTTTCAAAGTGGTAGATCGAGATTCAAAATGTCTTAGTTGATAAATTCTAAAATTCAACCTATAATAAGTCGATGTTAACTTTTGGGAAATCAGCACAAAGGTGAATAACACCTTTCTGCCTTTTTGATAAACTTTTGTGGACTTGATGGATAAATTTTCGATAAAGAATGACTGCTTTTGGCGCAATTTTTTGGAGTTCGTTTCAGTTAAATTTAGGAGTAGAAGCAAATGATCAAAACACCTTTATGCCCATACATTTGCGAAGCTTTTAGGGTCTTGGCGATAGAATTTTCCATTATAAATGAAGTGCTTTTGACCCGTCTCTCTGGAGTTCGTTCAAGTAAAATTGAAAGGTAGAGCAAATAATCAAAATCCCTTTGTGCCCTTTGCGTTAAAACCGTTCGGAATAAAACCTTTCTGGTAAAAGCCAAAAAAAAAGGCAGCTGTTGGGCTGTCTTTTTGGAGTTCGTTAAACTTAAAATTAAACGGAGAAGCTTTCGCCGCATCCGCAGGTGCGGTTTGCATTAGGGTTGACAAATTGGAAACCTTTGCCATTCAATCCATCAGTAAATTCGAGTGTAGTGCCAGCTAAATACAGTAAGCTCTTGCGATCTACAAGGATTTTCACTCCTTTATCTTCAAATACATGGTCAGTATCGACTTGAGCTCCATCAAAACCTAGATCATACATTAAACCTGAACATCCGCCGCCTTTAACAGATACCCGAATGTTTTCATTTTGGGTTCTGCCTTCTTCTTTCTTGAGCTCTAAAATTCGCGCTTTAGCTTTGTCGGAAACGATAATCATATCTTTGTATTTTTAAATTCAATTTTAAATCACAATCAAAACAGTTTGATATCTGAAAAGATTCAGATCAAATATAAGAATTTTATATATGAAGAAGATCGAACATATTGGGATTGCAGTAAATAACTTGCAAAAATCGAACGAGCTTTTCAAGAATTTGTTGGGAAAAGCACATTTTAAAACTGAAAAAGTAGAAGGTGAAGGAGTAGAAACTTCCTTTTTTCAGGTTGGAGAGACCAAAGTTGAATTACTTCAGGCAACTCGGGCAGATTCCCCAATTGCAAAATTTATTGACCGAAAGTCAGAGGGAGTACACCATATCGCATTTGATGTGGAAGATATTTTAGTTGAGGTTATTAGGTTAAAAGCCGCAGGTTTCGAAATCCTCAATGAAACTCCAAAAGAAGGGGCCGACAATAAATTAGTGGTATTTTTGCATCCTCGGAGTACCAATGGCGTGCTCATCGAGCTTTGTCAGGAGAAGCATTAAATTCGAAATTCATCTTTCAGTGTTCGAAATTCATTATTAAAAATACTTCAGAGCTAGTGAAGTTTTATCTCAAGCGATGGTAGTTTTCGGAAATTTCGTTAATCAAAAATCGTAAATCAAAAATTCAACATGTCAGAAAATAGAACAGAAATCAGTGATCTAGGTGAATTTGGACTGATAGATCATATAAATAAAAAAGCAGTCATCAAAAATGCTTCCTCACTTACAGGAATCGGGGATGATGCAGCCATAATTGATGCAGGTGATCATGTAAAAGTTGTCACCACTGATCTACTCATAGAGGGCATTCATTTCGACCTTTCCTACGCGCCACTGCCTCATTTAGGTTTTAAGGCAGTAGCCGTTAATGTCTCAGATATTGCGGCGATGAATGCGATTCCCAAGCAAATTACCGTAAGTATCGGGCTTTCTAACCGTTTTTCGTTAGAGGCGATCGAGGCACTATATGAAGGGATTTATGCCGCCTGTGATCATTATGGAGTTGATCTAGTTGGTGGTGATACTACCGCTTCGAGATCCGGCTTAGTGATTTCGGTTACTGCGATTGGTGAAGCCAAAAAAGAAGAAATCACTTATCGATCCGGGGCAAAAGCCAATGATATTCTTTGTGTGACCGGTGACTTAGGTGCCGCTTTGGTTGGGCTGCAAGTCTTGGAGCGTGAGAAGCAAGTGTTTCTCGCCAACCCTGATATGAAGCCTGAATTGGATAAGTACTCGGTGATAACGGGACGACAACTTCGACCGGATGCACGAATGGATATAATTCATGAGTTCAAAGAATTAGGAGTAATCCCTACCAGTATGATGGATATTTCAGATGGATTGGCTTCTGAGATTTTTCATATCTGCAAAGCTTCCGGTGTGGGAGCGACGATCTATGAAGATAAACTACCTATCGATAAGCAGACTTTTGATACTGCTGTCGAGTTGGGTCTGGACCCTATCACGTGCATAATGAATGGTGGTGAAGATTACGAATTACTATTTACCATCGATCAAAAGGACTTTGAAAAAGTGGAAAAACATCCAGACATCCATTTCATCGGGCACATCACCAAATCGGAAGAAGGAAAGTTTTTGGTCACTAAAAGTGGAACAGCAGTGCAGATTAAGGCACAGGGCTGGAAGCATTTTTGAAAGTAGCGTGTATCTAGTATCAAGATTTTAGTATTCAGATTTGAGAATGTAGAGACAAAAAGAATAATTTACACTCCAAGGTATTTACCCAAAACAGATCTAGCTTATATAGAATCATTGATTTCTTAATTTCCGAAATGCACATTCTGTTTTTGCGACTGAAAAATAGTTACATTTGTCATGACGAAGTTAGATAAACTCAAAACAAGGTTACTTCAAAAGCCGAAAGATTTTACGTATGAAGAGTTGAGTTCATTGCTTCAGAAATTGAACTACGAAGAGTTGAAACTAGGAAAAAACAGCAGTTCGAGGGTGGCTTTTTATCATTCAGTTACATCGCATATCATTCGATTACATCGGCCACATCCAAGTGACATCATCAAATCATACCTGATTCGAAAACTCATTGAGGAACTACAAAAGGAAGGGCTATTATGAAAAATGTTTTGAAGTATAAAGAGTTTTTGGGTTCAGTGGAATTTAGCGCTGAGGATGAGGTTTTTTTTGGTAGAATCGAGGGAATAGATGATTTGGTTACTTTCGAAGGCACCACAGTAGAAAGTTTGAAAAACGCTTTTCAAGAATCAGTGGAAGATTATTTGGTACTCTGTAGCCAGCAAAATAAAAATCCTCACAAATCCTACAAGGGAAGTTTCAATGTGCGAATCAAACCAAAGACGCATCAAAAAGCTGCTCGGACGGCAACTCAAATGGGATACTCCCTGAATCAACTCGTTGAAAAAGCACTGGATCAATACTTGGTTTCCGAGCCCGATCGGGATAAATTATAGCTTTCGATACAGATTTATAATGAATCATTATCAAAAATAAAAAGGCTTTACCAAAATTGATTGGTAAAGCCTTTTTTTGGATTCATCTAGAATCAATCATTCGGATAAGGAATGTAGACAAAGCTGGTGAAAGCTCCGTCGATCACAAATAAGCAGCAATATTCATCGGGGTCTTTGTATGCTTTTTGGAAGTCTTCCAGAGACTCTTCCCCAATCAATTTCCGTTGTACAAACTCATCGAGATAAGTAATGAAATAATTCCAAGCCAAGTTTTTCTCAGCTTTTCCGATAAAGATTTTCCCGATGGGTTGCATCTCTTTGGAGATGGGGAAAATAGGATATTCAGAAAATTTGTGTGAGCGGACTTGATAAGAAGCCTCCTTCAACGTGTCAGAAATTTTCACAAAATCACTTGTAATAGTTCCCAAATATTTCCCGTCTAGTTCGGGTGCATTTTCATCTCTCATCATTTCCTTAAGATTAAGCTGATTACATTTTCTACATGATAAGTCTGTGGGAACATATCCACCGGCTGAATTTTTTCAACGTCATACTTTTCAGCAAGCAAGGCTACATCCCTCGCCTGTGTAGCTGGATTACATGAAACGTAAACAATCTTTGGCGCTTCAAGTCTGAGAAGCATTTCCACCACTTTTTCGTCCATTCCTGCACGTGGAGGATCTGTGATGATCAAATCTGGCTTGGCATGACTGGCTATGAATTCCTCATTCAGAATTGCCTTCATATCACCGGCATAGAATAGCGTATTTTCTATGCCATTGAGCTTAGAATTGAGTTTTGCATCTTCGATTGCTGCTTCCACATATTCAATTCCGATGACTTGTTTGGCTTGTTTGGCTACGAAATTTGCGATTGTACCTGTGCCAGTATACAGATCATAAACTACCTCATCACCTTTGAGCTGCGCAAAATCTCGGGCTACTTTGTATAGTTCGTAAGCCTGTTCAGAATTGGTTTGGTAGAATGATTTTGGGCTGATTCTGAATTTCAAGCCCTCCATTTCTTCTTCGATGTAGTCCTTGCCTGCAAAAGTGACTAAGTCCAAATCATGGAAGGTTTCGTTTCCTTTAAGATTGATCACATAGATTAATGCCGTGATTTCGGGAAATTTTTGGTTCAAAAACTCCATTACAACTTTTATTGACTCTGGGTCATTTTCTCCAAATTGCATAATTACCATGCTCTCGCCAGTGCTGGTGGTGCGAATAATCAGATTTCGCAACAAGCCGACTTGGCCCCGGATATCGTAGAAAGTAATCTTGTTTTCAAGCGCAAATTTCCTGAGTTCATTCCGTACCTCATTGGAGATATTTCCCTGAAGGTAGCAATGATCCACATCAACGATCTTATCGAACATTTTCGGAATATGAAAACCTAGAGCATTTCGATCAAATTCCTCATTGGATCGGACCTGATCAAGAGTCAGCCATTTTTTATTGGAAAAAGTAAAATCGAGTTTATTGCGGTAGTAGGTGGTTTTTTCTGAGCCTAAGGTTGGCATTACTTCAGGAATGGATACTTTGGCAATACGCTGAAATTGATCCACTACCTGCTGTCGCTTGTATGTTTTCTGAAGCTCGTAATTGATATGCTGCCATTTGCAGCCTCCACAAATACCGAAATGTGAGCAGAAAGGTTCAATTCGTTCTTTGGAGTATTCATGGAATTTTACCGGCTCCCCTTCCATAAAGGAGCTTTTGCCTTTAGTGATTCGCACGTCCACCACATCACCTGGAGCCACCCCTGTGACAAATACTACCTTTTCTTCATGATGGCCAAGACATTTCCCCTCTGAAGCGATTCGTTCAATGAGAAGATTGGTGATGACCTTGTTTTTCATTTTTCTCGACATGAGCGCAAAATTACGGAAAAAAAGGGGAGGTGAATAATAGGAATATTTATTAGAATTAATTTATATTTAATCACACTATGAAAAAATGGTTTTATGAAGTTTAAAATAGGTGTTTTGTTTTTTTCGTTGAGTTTTTACTCCTGTTCAAAAGATGTTGATACTTTTAACAAGGAGAAAACTTTGGCTCTCGACCCAACCAACCTGAGCACAATTCCTGTAAATGATAAATCATCAAATGTTTTTGCACTTTCGCAGATTCATCTCGAGGAAAATGGAAATCCACTTTTTATACATCTTAACTATTTCGATTCTAATCCCAATTATTTATTTGTTAATTCTTTAAATGATCCGACTTTGGATTTGGTTCTAGAATTTGAAAATGAAGGGCCTAATGGAGTAGGAGGCGTAACTGAATTCTATTTTCATTCTTTTGACTCCATTTTTCTTGTTGATCGCTATCGCTATTTAGTTTCTTTGGCTGATTCTTCTGGTCTGGTTAAGAAATCCTACAGACTAAAAAATAACGATAGTAATAGGCCAGATGCAGAATCTGTTTTGCCATTGAGCTTCTCCAAATCAAGGATATTCCTCAGAGGTAAATTTTTGTACATCCCGACTAGTCCAGACACTGATCCATTTAAAAGTCAATACAAAAAGAAAAATCTACTTCTGAAGTTGGATTTGGAAACTGGAGATTACACTGCACTTTTGGGATATCCAGAATGGTATCAAGATGGAAATTTTTGGGGAGGGCCGGATCACAAACTTCCCAGTATCTCACCTATGGAGGATCAGAACAAACTGCTTATTAGTTTTCCGCTAGTGGATTCAGTTTATTTGTTTGACCTAGAGACTGAAAGTATGACGCCATATTTTCATATGGGTAGCTCCAATATTGAGAGTCCGATTCCAATAAATTTTGAAGATAATCAAACAGATAAGAGCCGACATTTTCAATTGGGCACAGATTATTATTTCTCCATAAATTATGACCCTTACCGCAAGGAATTTTGGAGAGTTTTTTTTAAAAGATACGATGAGGAATCCATCACTAAAATACTGAAAAGAGAATCTGGAAGGTCTAACCAGCAATTTTTTCTCGTTTATGATGAAAACCTTAAAAAAATTGGAGAATACGAAATAGACGAAGAATTGAATATGAATGCTTATGATTTATTATTTTTAGAAAATGGAGCCTTCATATCAGCAACTCCTGATTCTATTGAAGATGAAGTAATATTTCGGCGATTGATAATAAAATAATTAAAGAGAATTAGTGATCTATTAAATGCTCGAAAATATGATAGACACTTTTCATCAAGTTTACATACAGTTGATTTTTGCTGTAAAGGGACGAAGAAGCCTTTTGAAAAAGGAGTTTCGTCAGGAGTTTTTTAAGGTAATGGCTTCAATGATTCAAGATCTTGGTCACAAATCCATCATAGTCAGTGGAGTTGCAGATCATGTTTACTGTCTTGTAGGCTTAA
>Ga0306870_1000445_pt1 | contig 9756 bp, 9 predicted proteins | sample AntRauMeHopE1496_FD_190435 | JGI IMG/M metagenome (GOLD analysis project Ga0306870, IMG submission 190435) | Saline lake microbial communities from Rauer Islands, Antarctica - Metagenome Hop E1 #496 (v2) (version 2) | ecosystem: Environmental > Aquatic > Non-marine Saline and Alkaline > Saline ... | reverse complement strand
GTGGGCAGTACAGGTATTCAATTATTTGTGAGGGATAAAAACTTTGCATCAAAAAAATAGAGCTTTAACTTCATCTGTAACTAGTTTTTCATCAAATGCTTGTCCCATCATAGTGCATTCTTTCAACTGTTCTTTGTTCATCCTGAAAATATAAATCTTATCGGTATCTTCATTTATCACCTTTTCTATTTGTAATTCTAGACTATCTTTTTCATTTAAATTAAGGCTACCTAGAAAACAAGAATATTGGACGCGATACAAACCTGCGTGTTTGCAGGCCTTGGAAACAAAGTTTCTAGCGCTATCATTTTTAATATCGTATAAAACCCAGATGATCATAATTTTTTATTCAATTAAAGTGTTAGCAAAACGGTGTGCTTCCAATTGCACAGCATTTAATCGCGTTTGCAACCTTCCTTTATACTTTATTTTTTCACTATCAAGATACTCTAGATAAGGCGCTACAAAAAAAGCCTTTCCTTCATCATTTAATGAGAAACCATTAGTGAATTGTGAAAAATAGTTTTTATTAATTTTCTTTCCTGTAAATAGTCTAAATACAAACCTATCGGCATAAATACGATAAGGTTCTATATAATCATAAACCATACTTTTAGAGTTGTAGTCGTCACGATGCATAAAACCAACAAAAGGATCTAATCCAGCAAGCATGAGAGCCCGTTCTATTCGGCTATACAAAATACCGTAAGCATAGTTAAGCATTGCATTAAATTCATCTTTTGCAGGGCGAAAACTCCTTCCCTTAAATGCAAAAGCTTCTGGCATGCACGTTGACAGTGCTCCATAATATTGCCTCCCTGCAGAACCTTCCCAGCCTCTAAAAGATTCTGCAACTTCATCGATTTCATTAGCTTCACTTTCTTGTATTTTTCGTCTAAATTCTAAAATAGCATTGATTTTGTCATCTAAAAAAACATGTAATTTTGATCTATGTTTTTTCAAATCTTGTAGGAAATCGGCTTGATTTTCTAGTTTACTCATAAGCCAATGTTTTATCCAGTATACAGCCGTAGAATCTAGAGAAGCTTTTAGTTGTTCTTTTCTTATTTTGGTAGTACTACCCAGTTTGCTATGCCAGAAACGACCCACGGGATGCCCATCATTCTCAACGATAACGATATCTATATTATGTTTTAAAGCAAGAGCAATGGCATCGGTACTCAACGCAGCTCCTTTACTTATAACGAACGAAGTGATTTTATGTGCTGCAATATGATTCACTTTTACAGGTTGAGATTTATCTTCCCGTATTTTAATCTGGAACATATCATCCTTTACGTGTAAATATGTACCATATGTATTTATAAAAATTTGCATTTAGCTTTTTATTATAGTTCCAAATCCACGAGAAACCGATTTTCCTAATCCTATTTCGTTAGGAAGTAAGGCGTTTACGATAAAACTTCCTGAGAAAGCAATCATCTTGTTTTCCTTAAACTTCGTACTTTTTTCAATCACATTAAGTTTTGCCATTAACCGTTCATTTGCATTTAATTCTACTGCCGTATTTCTAAAAAAACTTAAAATATGTCCAACTAAAATAGCATTCAACATATCTTGTTTTTCAACATCGCTCTTCAATTTATGATACTTGGCATAATTGGTTTGATTAAGCGCCATCCAAAGGGTTGCAAATTCATACTGGTGCAAGCTATTGCTATAGCCTACTTTTTCGTTTTTCAGTTCTATATTTTTAGTGTTTATACTGAATTTTTCACCGTTAATATCTAGTTCTTTAATCTTTAGAAACAAGGTGGGAAGTAACTCTGCGCCTTCACTAATACCTACGAGTGTAGGTACGTTATTAATTACTTTATATTGAATACTGGGATATTTATATCTGAAACGTCCATCTTCATAATGGTTGTGTAAGATTGGAGAATGCTCTTTAAACAAGTTTCCAAAATAGCCTCGCAGTTTATGAGCATCTCTGGTTTGCAATTTGATTTCTGGGAATTTGATTCTGCAAATTTGTAATTCTTGCAGGGTAGGAGATGTTGACATATTTTCCTTGTTTTGGTGGAGATGTAATTATTAAAAAGTATAAACGTTATTCTCTACTTTATAGCTTCTATTATAACCCGTTTTAATATCATATCTTGGTTCTATTTCTTCCATGGGAACCAATAAAATAGATTCTTCATATTCGTTTACGGTTTCTAAATCCTCACACAGATATTTTGGGATTGAAATTATATGTTGCTGAAATTTTAATTTCCAATCTTTATTAAATTCTTCTTTGCTTATTTCATTCTTTATTTTTTGAAGGTACTTATCCAAGATTACAGAGGCTTTATCGTCTATTTCAATAAATACGGGAGCATAACGGTCTGACTCTTCAATGATCCGAAAGGAAGAAACAGGAAAGGATTCCTTATCCTCAGAATCGTATTTTAAGGTTTTCATCGAATTGAAAAAAGCTCGGGCATCTGCAAAGGAATTTTTTTCTGAAATTCCATCGAAATATACCGTAATAAGTTTCAAATATTCATTTTCAAAGAAGCATTCTTGCGTTTCCAAAGACTTCTTGGCTTGGATATAGGTTAATCGGCCGTATACCATCGTTGTTGCTTTTGTATCAAAATCAATCACATATAAAGGAGAATGTAATTTATTGGGATTATTGTTCCTGTTAATCCTTCCCGCTACCTGAATAATAGAATCAATGGGCCCAATATCCCGAAAACCCATATCAAAATCCAGATCTACCCCAGCTTCAACAACTTGAGTCGCAATTAAAATAGGATTTTTATTTTTTTGAATATCTTCCTTTATATCTTCAATACGTTGAAAGCGATGTGCAGGTATGATATTGGTAGATAGATAATAGATGGGATTCTTAAAATTATTTTTTTCTAAATAGCTTTGAATAGCATCGAATACCTCAACAGAACGTTTCACGGTATTGCAAACAATTAAACAAGATTTATCAAAACTCCATTTGGTATCAAAAATAGTTGAAACAAATTCTTGTGTTCTGTTTTCTTCATTCAAATCATTTAAAAGTGGATGAATGGAAGTACGCTGAAAGAGTGCGAAAACTTCTTCATAATTATTAAGTAATTCTTTTGGCAGAACACTTTCACCTTGTTCCTTTAAAATTTCCTGTTGTGCGAGTTCAAATATTTTAGGTCTTGTAGCCGTCATTAAAATGATGCGTGATTTTAAAAACTTAGAAAGGTAAAATAAAGAAGCACCCAACAACGGCATTTGTTCTAGGCGAAGCGTTTGTACCTCATCCAGAATTATTATGGCATTAGCGAAATGATTAAACTTTTTGAGCAGTTTATTTCGGTTGCTGATCAAGGTTTCAAAGAACTGGACAAAAGATGTAATCACCACATCGGCTTGCCAGGTATCCAATGCCATTAATTTTTGATCATAACCTTGCTCTGCACCATCCAAATTTTCCTTTTGATCCCTTTTGCCGAAAACATCGGCATATTGATAATGCCCTAAAATATTGACATTCTGTTGACCCAATACTTTCTCATATTCACTTAGAGCCTGTTCAATGATATTGATAAAAGGTAAAGCATAAATAATTCTTGCTTCAACTCCAGATTTTTTCTTGATTTTATCTTTAAGTTTTAAAGAAAAATCAAGTGCTGTCATTGTTTTTCCAATTCCCGTAGGAGCAGTAAGTGTAAAAATGTAATGTTCTAAAATATCCTCTTTCTCAAGGTTTGAAACCACTATCGACCGACAATAATTTCGTAATTCATTGTTAGTTAGTTCTTTTAAACTTTTATCTTGGATGATTGGTTTTTTGAATCGATCATCAACAGAAGATGGTTTTATCTGTTTTAATTTATACGGTATGGTATCGGAAGCATCCATTTTATCGCCTTCAATCAATAAGGAAAATAAATAATTGATTAGGAAATAGTCCTGAATACTAGAATATTTTTTGCCCCAATATTTAAATCCTTTTCTAAGCTTTCGTTCATCAGTGTAATTTAAAACAGCTTCTAAATCATCAAGCTTTAAATCGCCCTCAATGTCAAGTTTTACATCTTTCAGATCATTTAATTGTTTGCCAATTATCCGTTCCAAGTTATGGTCAAGTTTTACAGATATTTCAAGAATATTAATTAATTGACTGTGGTGAAGAAATATAACGTAAAGTGCTAATAAGCCTTTTTTCTCACTGGTATTTGCAAAATAATTATATGCGGCAAAACCGCCAATTTGTGCGTGCCTTTTAAGTGTTTGATCAATGGGCTCTTTATTTAAAAGATAATTTTGAAAATAAGAGGTGTATTTCCCTAAGTCGTGAAACTTAACAATGATCTTAATTAATTCTTCGAGCTCTTTATCATCAAAACCGAGTTCTAAGTTATCAGAAAGGTGTAGAAGTGCTTTTTCTTCTACTCCATTTATATGATTTTTAAGTTCTTTTGAACCATAGACCTCTTCAGTTTCATTTTTTTTACTGTGTGAAAAATACATTAGGAATCCATAAATTGAATATTAATTATTTGCTCACTTTCCTCTATTTGATAATACAAACTATTTAATTTGACTCGCAGAGGATTTTGAGTAATTGAAAAGAGTAATTTGTTCATTGTCTTCACTTCTCGATTTCCATTTGAAACAAATTCACCAGGCATCATGTCTTCTTCAACAAAATTGTAGTTATCCAAATTATCTTTCTCAAACTTCAAATCTTCGACCAGATCGACTGGAACAGCAGAATTAAGCATTATATAATTACTTTCTTTTGTTTGCTTTATCTGATTTTTCTCATATAATTTGACGTTACTTATTTGTGCCATAAAATTCGCCGTTCCCAAGCTAATATTGTAAACAGGCTCATTATTTAAAAAATGGTTTTTAATTTTCTCAAAAATGACTTTGCCATTATCCGTAGCTTTTATGTAAATTTTATATTTCACATCGCTTTTTCGAATCTCCAAAGGTGTAATGACTTCAAAGGGCGTTTGAATTCTTCCGCCTTCACCTCTTAAATCTGATGACAATTTTTTAGACATATCGCCAATACTTTTAATACTCAAAAAGTTTAAGCGATGAAAACTTTTTTTCAGCGGTGATAAAACACCAACACCAAATTGAATTTTATCAGAAGCTAAATCTTCGTAATACGAATCTTTAGGCCAACCCATTGCCGCAGCCACAATTCCCATTAAGGTTGTACGTGGTGGTAATGAAAAACTAAATGCGGTATTATTGGCATAGTATTTTCTGAAATGTGCCATTTTTCCAGCAATTTCAAAACTTAAAATTTCCATATTGGTTTCAAATTAGATACTATTACAAAGAAAAATCGAAGTCTACTGAAGTTTTGATAATTACCTCTTTGATCTTTTTATCACTTCCTTTATTTTCTTCAATTAATTTTTTCAACGAATTCAAATCAATATCCAAGTCTTTAAATCTTCTCACCTGTTTATCAGCAATTCCCTGTTTTGGAGTGGCTTCTACAAAGTTTCGTAAATCACCAAACTGGCCGTTAGAAATACCTTCATTGTATACAATTTCAAGATATAGCTTCGGATATTGATTCAGTTTTGAACGCGTAGGTGAAGCGGGGATACTTTCCCAAATAGCATTTCTAAATACAATTACATCTTCATTAGTTAAGCCAGTAGATCGAGCAGCCGGAGAGTTTACTGTACCATTAAAGCCTAACAAACTATAATGCACTCGATAATCTTTACCAAAAGTACTACTATCATCATTCATTATCGTAACAATAGAACTGGAGTCTATTAATTCTACTTTATTAAAAGAATATCCCCAATTCAGTTGGATAGGACCTGTATAAGCTTTTGTGAATCCTCCAACAGCGAAAGCACTCCCAAACATTCTGATATCAATAAATTTTTCTTTTACCAAATAAGCCAAGAGTTCATAATTAACCTCCTTATGCTTAAACTTTTTATCGGTTATTGTTTTCCAAACACTTTCGGCATCTTTTTCTTTAGATATAATCTCTTTATAAACTTTAAGTGCGTCTGGGTTATCAGAAAATGCTTTTTCTAATTCACCTTCATTTTCAACCGTGCGTTTAATAACTGCTTTTAGTTTACTGTCAACACTTACTTTGGAGTCACCCTCCATATCTACGAATATAAGTTCTTCCTCGTTAGTCGCTTTTAGATAATCCCTTATAAAACGTTTTACACGGGTGTCGGTTACTAAATTTGTTTTTGTGTCGTAATCCATTCGCGGTTTGTTTTCCTGGTCGGGATCACCGTTGGGATTGCATTGACTGGCTTCATAAATAAATAAAAAGTCTGAAGAATTTTTAATTGTATTCATTGTTCTAAATTTTTAAAAATTGATTAAATAGTGTCTATAGCTTATTTTCTTCTGAGTCATCTGTATTTTTTATCCCTACTCCAAATGAATAACCAGTAAGAAGATGAAAAACAGCTTCTTTCGAATTCATGGTCCAAGAATTAAAATTGAATAAAGAACCGAATTTGTTATCGTTAAAAATGACTTTATTTACAGCATTGTATTGTTTAGCTTTTTCAATTAAGTCTACACGTAAGCGCTGAATATCGTCCTGATCCATTCCGTTAAAGTTGACTTTTTGAATTACGGTTTTATTTTTTCCTTTCTGAATGTATTCAACAGCATTCAACATTCTTCCTAAATAGAACATGGCTTGTTGATCTTGATTTAAATTCATTTTATTGAAGAATTCTGTTTCAGCTTTATCATATTTATTTTCTGAAGTTTCGGTAGTCTCATTCTGTTCTGACATATCAATAAGTTTTAGTTTCTTTAAAAGTTGAATAAATGCATGATATTTAAATACGCTGTCACGAATAGCAAAAGGGAAATAGTCTTTCTTGTACTGATTTACATTGGTATAGCTTGCATAGCGTCCATACCAATGACACAAAACTAATTCAACGAAATTATCAAAAATAATATCCTGATGTATATTTCGATTTTCTAAGATCATCTTAAAAATATCTAATGCTTTGTTTTTCTTTTCTTTGTCTTTACGTAAAGGAATTAGCTTGTATATTGAATTGAAATTAAAATTACGTCTGACCCTAGATCCCGAATCATAATCAAAGTCCATCATTGCAGAGTTCCAATCAACAAATTGAGCTTCTTTAAATTCCCAATCAACATCATTTAGGCATTTCATAATTTTAGTAAGCTGATGATTACTTATATCTTTTATAAGCTCAGTGGATTTAAAATAATTACCATCAGATTCAAAAGCCAAAAAGTTGATCCAAAATATTTCATCCTCTACCTCATCTTCAATTGTTTTAGTCACATCATCGAATTTATGAAGGTTAAATAACAAATCAGATTTTCTACTAATGCCTTCTAAAGCCATTTCTAAATCTACATTGCTTGTCGATAAAAACTGCGGAATAATGATATGATCTACACCTGCAATTTTCACTTTATATCCTTGATGAAGTAAATAATCAGAAGCGTAATCCAATTTTTCTTGATTTTCACCACTCACTTGATAGTTTAATGAGAATTTCTTTTTATCAAAAACTGAAGCATAGTTTTTTGTTTCGGTCACGAACATCTTATTTAAACTATACCTTGTCGTTAAATCTAATGCTTTTACATCATTTGCTATATCACCACTTGCATAGCAAAGTTGAGTTTCGTTTTTCTTTTTAGATTTAATATCAGTTTTACCAAAATAAGTTTCCAATAAAAAACTCTCATACTCTTTAAGACAAGACAAAGGTTTAGATTCTATGAAACCGTGCTTTTTAGATTTTAAAAGAGTGGTGATAAAAACGATTCTTTCATTTCTATTCAAGTCGAAATCCTCTTCTATTCGTTTTATATCAACCTCTTTCTTTTCCTTATGTTCTGAAAGATTAAAATAATTTTGTTTTTGAAGAATTATTTTATCCAAAATGTTTCCAAAGCTTTCTTTTAATAAGTGTGGATGAGTTTTTTTTACAGCTTCAAATAACTCCCCATTTTCAGTTTCAACACCTTCTTTTCCAAAGAGAGATTTGAATATACGGCTAAAACTTTTTGCAGGTCCCGAAACCATTATTGACTTACTATTTCGACCTTTCAGTTTAATTCCAAGTGAATTGATTACGTGATCATTGTCATACTCTTTTAAATTTTCAGCATCTATGACGACAACCTCGTTATCCAAATCGAAAATAATAGGCAACGTGTAATTTGTGATTTTATTTCCTCTCTTATCTTTTGTTTCAACTTTGGGATAGTCTAAAAACCTATCCCATTCGCTTTTTCCTAGACTCTGCCATTCGCCAATTCTGAGTAATGTTTGAAGCATTTTTTTCTTTAAACTTACTCATTCATTTAAAAACTCACAACATCTAACGCGAGGGATATAAAATTAAATTATTACTCTTTTGGTTTCTAGCATATTAAGAAACCAACCTATTTACCTTTCCCAAATTTTTAACTTCTACCCCGATCAAGAGTCTAAAATTATCTAAATTCAAACAAGGGATTGATTTAGTAATAAAAAAATATCGCACCATTTCTGGTAAATAAATATTTTAAAGATTTACAAAATATTCAATACTCCTTCTTCCCCGGAATTACCCCTCTAACACCTCCGGCAGGATTTTCAACATCACCTTTATAACGCGGAATAATATGAATGTGAACATGTGGAATAGTTTGACCACCAGCTTCATTAACATTAATACCTATATTATACCCATCTGGATTGAATTTGTTTTGTAAATCTGCTTTAATCAAATTCACTAAAAACCAGCATGCAGATTGCTCTCTAAAACTAAGTTCAAAATAATCGGAAACTTTTCTTTTAGGAATTACCAGTGTGTGACCTTCTGAAACAGGAAATTTGTCACGAAAAGCAAAACAACTCGCCAATTCGCCCGCTTGATCTTTAGGTTCAAGTCTTTCAAAAAAAGGACTAGCTTCAGGATTATTTTGATTTAAAAAACAATGATGTTGGTATTCGTAGATTTCAACATTATCATTTTTAAAAACTGTTTTGAAGGGAAGTATAACATTGGTCTGGAAAGTTTTAACCTTGTGGATAAAATGAGTTCTAAATCCTGCATTTTTAACATCTCTCCTTACGCTGAAATAGGCCTTTCCTCCAAACTTTAGAAGTTTGGAAATTTCAAACAAAACTTTTGCTTGGTCTTGACTTTGGATAACATTTAGGACATAATGACACAGTATAGTATCATAAGTTTTGGTGGGGTAGTAGGGGAAATATTCAGGATCGTAACCAAAAATATTTAGACCTCTTTTTTTTAATTCTTCAACGTCTTTTCCAAAGCCACACCCAAAATCGAGAGTATCGCCTACAATCAATTTTTTATCCAATAAAAGCTTGCTAGGAAAAGACATCTTATCTCTTTCTTTGGCTGTGCAATGAGAAAATTGATTTTTGGATGCCATAACTTAATTTAAATATTCAAATCCATTATTGTGAGCAACAGTGATAAGCGGACTTATAACGTCTTTGTATTGGCTATAATTTATTTGCTCATTCTCTTCAAAATTAGGGAAAACTGATAAATACTCTTCTTTAAAATATTTTGGCATCGATTTTCCAAATACTTGTATAGCATCATTTTGTAACTCTTGAATTCAACTAATAAATGCAACTTTTAGATTTGATTATTATAGATACTTTTTCAAAACAGAAAGAGGAATATGTTCCTCTTTCTTGTTTTGATGGAAAGGTTATTTTTACAGCATCAAATCGTCAAAAAAGAAGTTGCAATGAGTCACCTTACCAAAGAACAA
>Ga0306870_1000441_pt1 | contig 9827 bp, 10 predicted proteins | sample AntRauMeHopE1496_FD_190435 | JGI IMG/M metagenome (GOLD analysis project Ga0306870, IMG submission 190435) | Saline lake microbial communities from Rauer Islands, Antarctica - Metagenome Hop E1 #496 (v2) (version 2) | ecosystem: Environmental > Aquatic > Non-marine Saline and Alkaline > Saline ... | reverse complement strand
CCCATAAGGGAGATTTTGCGGCTTATGATCAACCGACAGGTAAGGCTGAATTTCAGGCATGGCAGGCGGATGGACACGAGCTGGCGTATCATGGCCTGAGTCGGTCTTTCCGCGATGAAAGTTGGAATGAGTTTGAAAACTTTGCTACTCCCGATGGCTTGAACCAAGTTACGACCTACATAGATCACGGGTTCTTGGAGTATAATCTTTCGAAGCAAAAGCCTGAGAATTTTGACTCTTGGTGCCTTCACATGTATTCAAAAGGGATAAAATTCATTTGGAACTATATGGATGTAATTGAAGGGAATGCCGATTCCAACAATCAGATGTCGACCTTGGATTTTAGTATCTCCAAAATATCCGGAGCTACATCCTTTCATAATGACCAAAAATTACCAAGTAATAAGAGCCGTAATTTCAAAACTTGGCTTGCCTATGGCACCACCGAGGCGCTTGACAAGGAGGTTAAGTTTTTTAGAAATCAGCTGGACATTCGAAATAAGTCGCTTAAGAATCATGTTTTATTGTTAAAGTCTTTCATTAAGGTGCTGGCCAAATCCTCCAATCCTATAATCTGGAAAAGGAATATTTTAGAACGTGACAAACCATTTTATTTTGCGGAGTTTTCTCCAATATTCTTCAAAGCAATCAATCAATCCCAAACTGATCTGCTTGCTTTTCAAACTATTTCTGTCAAGGACATAGAATCAGTATTCAGTGCGCTTTCGCTTCAAAAATTGAAAAAGGAATACGGAATCCTGATAGCACATACCTACTTTGCTTATTTGGGTCCTAACCATCCACAACGAATGTTTTTAGATGAGCGGGGCAGTTTAAATCCAAGATCAGAACAGAGTTTTATCTTATTGGGCAATGAGATCAAAGCAAATAAGATTTGGAATCCAACCTTAAAAGAAATGGCAGATTTTCACGTGAGATTATTTGCGCTTGAATTTGAGTGGGACGGCGAGAAATTGGTTCCAAATGACCAATTGATACCGACTAGATACTTGAATTAATCCATGAAAATTCTCTATTTCTATCAATACTATTCCACCCCAAAAGGGTCTTGGGGCACTCGTGTACATGAATTTGCACAAGAGTGGGTGAAGCAGGGACACCAGGTACAAGTGGTGACTTCGATTTATTCCAAATCCGATTTAAAAGCAGAAAAATTCATTGAACATCAGAAATTTGAAGGGGTAGATGTCACGGTTATCAACGTAACTATTGACAACAAACAGCCGATTATTAAGCGTATTTATACATTTTTGACCTACGCGCTCTGTTCTGTTTGGTATGCACTCACTGCCAAAGCAGATGTCGTCATCGCCTCCTCAGGTCCGATTACCGTAGGCATTCCAGGCTTGGTAGCGAGATATATCAGAGGAAAGAAGTTAGTCTTTGAGACTCGGGATCTCTGGCCCGAAGGTGCTATTGAACTTGGCTTAATCAAAAATCCGTGGCTTCAAAAAGTAGCTTATGCTTTGGAAAGTCGCTGCTACAAAGCCTCATCCCTGGTGGTGACGCTATCTATTGGTATGAAAGAAAATATCCTGAAGCGTTTCCCAAATGTAAAAGCAATAGATGTAACTAACGCAGCTAATATTCCCCTTTTTTCCAAACCTTTAAAATTTGGAGGAAAAGGGATTTTACAAGAAAAGAAGTATTCAATTTACACCGGTAATATTGGGATCGTAAATAACTCGATCTGGCTGCTAGAAGCTGCCAAAGTGCTTCAAAGTAGAGGGCGAACTGACCTCAAGATTCTCATCATCGGTGATGGGCAACAGCGTGAATTAATTGAAAGTGAAATCAAAAAGCACCAACTTGTTACGATTATCGTTTGGGGATTAATGCCTAAGGAGTCGCTGGTTGGCTATATCCAACATGCGATGGTTTCTTTGGTTCCACTCAAAGGAACTCCCGTTTTGGATACTTCGTCACCCAATAAGTTTTTTGAATCACTTGCCGCTGGAATACCGGTTGTTCAAAACACTCAAGGCTGGATGAAAGATTTTTTGACGCAATACCAAATTGGTTTTACACTTGATCCCAACGATCCTGTTCAATTGGCAGAAATGTTGATCGAGTTGGACTACAAGCAAGATATGCTCAGAGAAATGGGCGCACGAGCCAGTGAGATCGCAGCTAACCAGTTTGACAAAGACTTTTTGGCAAATAAAATGCTGGAAGCCATTGTGGAGGCCGTTTCATGAGGATCCTATTGACAGGTGGAAACGGTTTTTTGGGAAAAATTTTAACAGAATCACTTTCCAAATCACATCAGGTGATCACACTTGGGAGAGGGCCGGAGAATGAACTGCCGATCGATATCTCCGAGTCAAACTTCACTCTACCGGAAGTGGAGATGATTATTCATGCGGCCGGTAAGGCACATGTCATTCCTAAAACTGAATTGGAAAAAGAGGATTTTTTTAACGTAAATGAGCGAGGAACACTACATCTAATCCAAGGGATTTCCCATCTTCCAAAGATATTTATCTTCATTAGTACCGTTGCCGTCTATGGACTGGAAGAAGGAGAACATATTACAGAAGAATATCCCCTCCGGGGCAATACTCCCTATGCAAAAAGTAAAATCAATGCAGAAAATCTGCTGCAAATTTGGGCTGAAGAGAATGGAGTCAAACTTTTGATTCTAAGGCTTCCATTGATTGTGGCCAATCATGCGCCTGGTAATCTTGGTGCGATCGTGAGTGCGATCAAAAAGGGTTTTTATTTCCGATTGGGAGATGGAGATGCTAGAAAATCCATGGTATTGGCAGAGGACTTAGCCGCGGCTATACCGAATTGGGAGGCAGTATCGGGGACCTATAATCTAACAGATGGTGCAGATCCAAAACTCAGTGAACTGGATACCTGGATTGCTTCAAAGTTTGGGAAGACGGTAAGGCAAGTGCCATTGGCCCCTTTAAGGGCGATTGCTAAAATCGGTGATTATGTGTCAGTATTCCCACTGAATACCTACCGATTAAATAAACTCAAGCACCAAGTGACATTTTCAGATGCTAAAGCACGCAAAGAATTGGGCTGGAATCCGAAACCTGTTGTGGGTAATTTTAATCCCCACTAGATGCGAATTCTTTTTTTGGGGGAGACCTATCGTGCAGATGCTCAGACCTGGATCAAGGGTATAGAAGGAGTTTCCCATGTGACTTTAGTTTCAAAAGAAATCAAGAACTCCGGCGGAAGAGTATCCAGGATATTTGCAGCCATAAGATTTCTAGGTCAGCTTGCGTTCGATTCGGAATCCTACGATATCACGTTGGCTGAGCGAGCCACGAGTTATGGATTTTTCAGCTTGCTTGTGAAAACCCGAGTCCGAATTGTTGCTCAGCAGGGCATTACAGATGCTTTTCCTGAAGAAGGGTTTGCAGGATGGTATAAGCGAATTCTTCAGAAATCGATTTATACCCGGGCAGATTTGATTCACGCATGGGGCTATGTGATGACGTATGCGATGCTCGAAACCGGTGCGCCGCCCTCAAAAATCCTAGTCAAACCAAAGGGATTGGATCTGACTAAGTATAGATTCCCAGCTGAAAAGCCTTCAGGTGTTCTTACAGCCATAGTTACGCGCAGTCTTTTTCCCATCTATAGACATGGAGAGATTCTTGAAGCTATAGCGATTCTTAAGTCTCAAGGAATTCATATTAATTGCTTGATGGTGGGTAGCGGTGTACTGGAAGAATCGCTGAAAAATAGAACTAAGCAACTCAATTTGGAGGACCAAGTGACTTGGTTAGGGCGAATCGATAATTCCCTGTTACCCGAATATTTAATGCGTGCTCAGATCTATTTGGCCGTGCCGGAAACCGAGGGCGTATCTGCATCCTTATTTGAAGCAATGGCCTGTGGTTGTTTTCCTATAGTGACTGATTTGAATTCCAATCGCGCATTTATCAACTCCGGTGAAAATGGAATGCTTGTTCCAGTCGGAAGGCCGGACCTATTAGCAGAATCTATTGAAAAATTTGCTATTCAGACTTCTGAATTTCAAAATGGAATTCTTTCCAATAGAAAATTTATTGAGAAAAATTGCGACCTCAAAATCAACATGGCTGATTTTTTTGATCGCTATCAAAAGCTTTTAAATCACAAGAAATAAATGTGCGGAATCGCTGGATTTTGGAATAAACATAATCAACCGGCTAGTAAAGCCCTTTTGATTCAAATGACTGATAGTATCAAGCATCGTGGACCTGATGCTGGAGGTGAATATGTTTCTGAAGATTTGGCATTGGGACACCGGCGATTGTCTATTTTGGATCTTAGCGAAGGAGCGAATCAGCCCTTTATCTCATCCGACGGAAATTTCATCTTGGTCTTTAATGGCGAGATTTTCAATTTTCAAGATTTCTATCCAGAACTCAAATCCAAAGGCTATCAATTCCACACGACTTCCGATACGGAAGTTTTGCTTTATTTATTGCTGGAATATGGAATGAAGGTTCTACCTAGGTTAAATGGCTTTTTCGCTTTTTCTTTTTGGGACAAAGCACAAAGAGAGCTGACGTTAGTTAAAGATCGCTATGGAGTGAAGCCGCTATTCTTTACCGAAAATGCACAAGGAATGGCATTTGCCTCGGAGCCAAAGGCTTTATTTTCTTGGGGACTGGAAAAGAAAATAGCCGAGGAGCAGCTGTCTGAACTGTTCTTCTATCGTCATGTCAGTGGTGAAAACACGATTTTCGAGGGAGTAAAGCGTCTTTTGCCTGGTTATTATCAAGTTTGGAAGGATGGAGTTGTTTCCAGTCCTGCAGTAAGATGGTATCATTTGGGTGAAGAGTCTGCTGCTTTTCCGGAGATCAAAAACCCTCTGGAGTGGTACGAGGAGACGTTTCTGGATTCGGTAAAACTACGAATGATCTCAGATGTACCCGTAGGTACGATGCTGAGTGGTGGATTGGATAGTACCAGCGTACTTTATGCGCAGCATCAGATGGGCTATACAGGGCTCAGTAGTTGGAATTTGAAGTTTCCTGGCTTCGCAAAAGACGAATCGCATCTTGCTTCAAAGATCTCTGAAGAATATGGTATTGAGTATAATGGCTATGAATTTTTGGGAAAAAATTTAGTGAGTCTTCTAGATGAATCGATCCGAATAAATGATGAGCCGCTGATGCACTTTACTGATGGGCTTCTATTGGGACTATCCCATAAGGCAAAAGAAAACGTCAGTGTCTTATTGACCGGGGAAGGTGCTGATGAGGTCATGGCAGGATATGTTCGTCACAAGGTATTCGGAAATAAGATGCGCTACGATCTGCTTCAGGTGCTGAGGTATATCCCGGATCGATGGTTGAAGCAAGATCGCTTGCGGAAGATGAAGCGCTATCTAGATGTGCCAAATGCAGATTTTCAGATCATGTGCAATGCAAATGAATTTTATTTGAGTGATTTCAAAAAAATGGGATTGGATCACTTGAATTTGCTGCCACACTATAGAATAGACATGCTGGAGGAAGCCAAAACGTATTTCCCGAAAAATCGACTTCGACAGCTGCTTTATTTAGAACAGTTTACGCACTTATGTTCGCTTAACGACAAAAATGACCGTACTACGATGGGAGCCTCTATCGAGTGTCGAGAGCCATTTTTGGATTACCGATTGGTGACAGGAATTGGAAGCTTGGGTGACGAAAATTTTTCCACAACTGGAAAAGGGAAATGGCTTTCGATGAATTCTATAGGGAAGAAATTGCCTGACTACATTCAAAATCATGAAAAAATTGGATTGGCTATCCCATGGAATGAATACATGCTCAATATACCCGAACTTAGGGCGCACCTTGAAAATATGCACGAAAGCCCTTTGTTTCAAATGGGATGGTTGAAATACATTGATGTCGTAAAGGTGGTAGCGGAATTCAAAGCGGACCCGGTTAGGAATTATACTTTTATCAGACAGTTATTTTTCAATTCCTATTGGTATCATATTACCTTCCAATCCTGATGAATTTGTCTGAGATCATAGTATTCCTTATTCTCTTGCTAATAGCCTTGGTCTATCATCGGCTGGCTATACGATTTGGGATTGTGGATAAACCAAATCACAGGAGTTCACATTCTCAGGTTACTGTCAGAGGTGGGGGGATTTTATTTCCGGCGGCGGTGGTTCTTTGGTGGTTTGCGTATGATTTCCAGCACACTTGGATGGTGTTGGGCTTAGTAGGGATTAGTGTGGTGAGTCTTTTGGATGATATTTATACCCTGTCGAGTAGGGTCCGCTTTGGAGCTCAGTTTGTAGCTTTAACTTTTGCTTTCCATGATTTGGACATCTTTAATCAAGTAGATTGGTACATATTACCGATTCTATATTTCATCAGTTTGGGGATTATCAATGCCATCAATTTCATGGATGGGATCAATGGAATCACAGGGCTTTATGCCTTGGTGTTTTTTGGGAGCCTGTTGGCAGTAGATACTTATCTACAGCTATTTCTGCCTCATCTGATTCAGTATGAGATCTTAGCGATCTTTGTCTTTCTGATATTCAATCTTCGGAAAAAAGCATTGATGTTTGCCGGTGACATTGGCAGCATTTCTATCGCTTACTTAATGATTTATTTTTTGTTGCAATGGTATCTGGTAGCTCAATCCTGGACTATTATTTTATTCTTAGCTATTTTTGGAATTGATGCATTTTTGACTTTGCTGGAACGTTGGCGAAAGAAAGAAAATCTTTTAGAGCCTCATCGTTCACACTTCTATCAATTATTGGCCAATCAAGGTAAGAAAGATCAAGTAATGATCGCTTTGGCTTACGCAATTCTTCAATTGATCATCAATTTCGGGTTATTTATTTATCCTCAACATACGCCTAATCCTTATCTAGGTGCTATTTTACTTATAGCGATTGGTGGGGCATATATTTTTGCAAAGCGAACCCTACTCAAAAAATTCGAACGTCAGTTATGAGTGAAATTCAATTGCTGAATATACCGAATTTCTATTCTTCCTACTATGTCCTTGGTTTGAGTAAGGTTGGCAATCTGAAGTTTACCAGAGAATCTGAATTTGATAGTTATCATAACCTTGGGTATGTCATATTTCGAGTTCGGGGAAAAATAGGAGTAATAGACAACCGAGACCCAGTAGGGGTAGATCAAGTGTTGTACGCTAAATCTGATTTTTATTTTGCAACCAATAAATTATTGTCAGTAGCGGGTTATAACCAAGATAAAGTGAGGCCGCTTTTTCCTCATTACCCGGTGAATATAATTCCGCTTTACCTGAGACTATTTGGACTGAATCTGATCAGGCTTTTAAAGCCGAAAGATTTTGCTAGAGAGATTTATGTCATGAGATCTAGACCTAAATACGATCAATACACGGATCGATATATCCATGATTCTTTCATCTTTTTCTCAGGAAGTACTTGGAAAAAGGAGCCTTGGGCCAATCAAATTCGAGCTGAATTTATAAGGGCGTGTAAGGCAAATCCGAAAATCAGATTTGAGGGTGGTTTTATCCCTCGATCTGATGGAAATAATTTTGGTTTCGATTCAGAATTAAACCAAAAGAAATATCCCCCTAAGAAATTTACCGAGCTTAGTGCCAAATCCCTGGTATCCCTAAACAATCCAGCAGTCTTAGGAGCTGTCAGTTGGCGATTGGCGGAGCATTGGAACAGTTCTTCCTTCGTGCTCTCCTTTCCGTTTGCTATCGATCTGCCCGTATTACCGAGGGATGGCGAGGCGATTCATTACATCCAAGATTCCAATGAATATGGAGAATCACTGAATAAGGTAATCGTAGAGCAAGCCTACCATGAGAAAGTGGCCAAAGGTGGGAAAAAGTATTTCGATCAGTTTTGTACGCCCGAGGCACAGGCCAATTATATTCTGGATTTGATGCAAAATATATGAAGGTGGAACAAAACAGGAATTAAAACCCCATTGAATCAACAAAAAAACTAAAAAATAAAAAGGCCTTGGGATTCCCAAGGCCTTTTATGTTTCGGCTTGCGCCTGATTATGGACTTAACACTATTCCAAAGTTGAATGCAAAATCCGATAAAAAAAATACCCATAAGTGGGTATTTTTTGAATGTTTTAAAGGCTTAGGATAGTGATATTGGCTTTTTTCAAGATTTAAATATAAAGTTTTCCGAAAATTAAAAAACCTTTTATAATTCATTAAAACCTTCTTTTTCAGGAAAGAATTTACCGTTTAAACCACAATAATTTTTATTAACAGAAAGCCACTTGGAATTGGAATTAGATTTGCTCTTATAGATTTGAATTTTATTACTTTTGATCCCGAATTGAAAATCAACAAAACCCCTCATCACAATTAAATCCCTAAAATGAAGCAAAAACTTATCTCCCTAACGGTAAATCGCTCGCTTTTGATTGCCGTGTTTGCCATGCTTGCCATGGGTGCATGTAAAAGCAAAAAGAAAGTAGTAGAGCCTACCACAGTACCTGCTCAGACTGAGCAAGTATCACCAACCCCAGCTCCAACACCTGCCGCTCGATCTGCAGAGGAAATGGCAGTCGAAAATCTAGAAAACGCATTCAACAGCGTAGCCGGTGCAAGCAACGTAACTGTAGCTAACCAGTCTATTCAGCAGGCTCTGGGAATGTTCTCAAATCAAGAGACTCCTATATTGATCGTAATTCACGAAGAAAATGGCATCAAAGACTACGATGAGCCTACCACGATCAAGAACTACTTGGAATACTTGAAAGACACCAAGAAAAATCTAAACTATATCAGCGATATCCGTATGGATGCCAATGGCAAAGTTTCGGAACTTGAATTGAGAAGAAAATAAAAAGCCCACCAGTCAAATAACAAAAAAAATGAAAAATAAACTTATACTATTCTTGGGCTTATTCCTTGCTACTTCGGTAGGCGTATTTGCTCAGTCAGATAATATCAGTCCTGCTCGTAAGCAGGCAATTGACTCCCTAGCACTTGAGAAAGTAAAGGATCTCTCCAAATATATCAGCATCATCGGAAGCAAAGAAACTCAATTTTCTGAAGCAAACCGTGTCATGGACAGAGCAGAGGAGCTTTTTGCTCCAGGAGCAGAGATGGGCGTTTCCAGCATCAATTCCAATGACATCGCATACTACAAAGTGAGAAGATACTTCGAGCGTTTGATGGCCCTTAACTATGACCGCGTCAATATTTCTTGGTATGATATCCAGTATATCTCTGATCTTGAGCGTCAGCCTGACGGTCGATATGTTGGAGTGATTACCATTTATCAGCGTTTTGAAGGCACATCCATCGAGACAGGTATGAACTACAAGGACACAACCAAAAAAGATATCACCATCTACGTTGAGAAGAAGCAAACCCAAATTGCCGGTAGAACCATTGAATTTTGGGATGTCATGCTCGGCGATGTGAGAGTGACAGAAACCTCAGTATGAGAATAATCCTTTTAATTCTTGCGATCAGTTTCGCAAGCATCTCTTTAGTTCCGGGGCAAGGCTTAGGCAGCCCCGGATCTATCAAGGATGACGGCAGACTCGCCGCTTCCACCAAACAACTAAACCAATTCTTTCGCAGATTCAACGCCGAAGAATCCCCTTCCGGAGAGATTCGCTACTATCCAGGAGACTCCCTCTATCACAACGTTGCTCTAAGACAAGGCTTCATTCAAATTCTCTTTGACAACCAAACCTCCTCCATTTCCAAAGATTTAAAGACTCAATTCGCCAATACAGTCTTAAGCAACACCTATCCTCAGTATATCAATTTTCACCGTGAAGGATGGATCTCTGAGGTTCAGGCAGAATTTACATATAAAGGAAAAAGAGAAAAAGTAAACTTAATTCTTAAGC
>Ga0306870_1000440_pt1 | contig 9832 bp, 11 predicted proteins | sample AntRauMeHopE1496_FD_190435 | JGI IMG/M metagenome (GOLD analysis project Ga0306870, IMG submission 190435) | Saline lake microbial communities from Rauer Islands, Antarctica - Metagenome Hop E1 #496 (v2) (version 2) | ecosystem: Environmental > Aquatic > Non-marine Saline and Alkaline > Saline ... | reverse complement strand
TTCGCCGCGAGATACAATTCGTTCTTACCAAAGTGCAAGTCCGACGCCAACACGATCGACCACTCTGTCATATAATATCTAGTAAACTAATTTTTTTTTGTTACATTCGAGTACGTTAATTTTTTGTTACATTCGAGTACGTTAATTTTTTGTTACATTCGAGTACGTTAATTTTTTGTTACATTCGAGTACGTTAATTTTTTGTTACATTCGAGTACGTTAATTTTTTGTTACATTGTAACATAAACAGTCCGATTATCTGTAACACAATCGCAATTGGAATTAAATTAGTTTTGGTGTCAACCGGGATGCTTGGAACATTGCATGCCGCAATCGTCGACGCGAGAATGGCAACCATCCATAGACCGGGTGATTTGTAATAACAACTAAACAACGTGTACAACGGGAACACGAGCATTGTTAAAAATAACGAACTACAAACAAGACATAGAGTTTCAGCAACTCCAACAAGTCCACCACTACTTTTTACTTTGTTAGACTTCACGAGACCAAAACCAAGTGCGACACTCAATAAAAGCGCAATAATGTATTGTACGCCCATATTAACCATTTTGTTTATATTATATACCCATTTGAAAAAATAATGGTATTATTTAAATTGGCAAAATAAGCGATTCCAATAGTTTGATTTGTACCGCTACTACTACTACTATCGACATTACTACCACTAACATAATCAATATACCCGTCGCTATCATTACGACTCACGAAACGAATGTTGTTGTTCTTTGTTGTTGTTGATTGGTTGTTTAAGTTGAAACAAATCTGAGAAAGTTTTTTTTTACCTAGGAGGAGGATTTGCCCGGAAGAGGAGGTGAATCAAGATCTGCACGACACATAGGACACGCGTCGGAAAACCTTTTCAATTTATGGAAACATTCTCTATGAAAATAGTGTTTACAGTTGGTTAATGTGAAAGGCTTGTATTTGGACACGTTTTCCATGCAGATAGAACAAGAAGTATTTTCAGGGACATCGTCGTATTTGATATGTTTTACGCAATATGCAGACCACCCTTCATTCTCACGACAACATTCTACTTGGTATCCAAATATATCGATGACGTTCTCTAAGAAAGCGATACATTTAGTGGGTCCGTCTTCATCATACGACATTTCTTTTTCTTTTTTTTTAAACTCTGCTCTTGGGGCGCTCTCTACCTTGTGGTGTTGTTGTTCTCTAAGTGAAAACACAAAGGCTCTATGATTGGTCTATATCTCTATCACTTACTGGAAAGTGTATTGTATTCAAAAAGTAGTCTCTTGCGACAAGCCACAAACTCGGGATTGGATACACTAATGCGCCATTTGCGTTGAATCACGAGAGCGGCGCGGTTCGCTTTCATCAAATCCATATTTGTCTTCAATCCCAGAGACTTACGAACACCCCAACGGGCTACGAAGGCGTTTGCGCGGGGACCAAGAAGTTTGGAAGTCATTGTTTTTTAGACTTGCGCGTTGGAGTTCTAGAGTTGTTGTTGTTGTTGTTGCTCTGGAGCTTCTTACCTTATAGTGTTGTTGTTCTTTAAGTGAAAAAACACAAGCAGTGTTGGTCTGACTAGTCTCCTCTATGGTCAAAGGCCAGTCTCCTCGTAAGCACAGGTTAGTCTCTCCTTGTAAGCACAGGCTAGTCTCCTTGTAAGCATATGCTGGTCTCTCATTGTCAGAGACTAGTCTCCTCCTAACCAAAGGCTGGTCTCTACTAACCAAAGGCTGGTCTCTCCTAACCAAAGGCTGGACTCTACAACCGAGAGGCTAGTCTCTATTAACCAAAGGCTGGTCTCTACTAACCAAAGGCTGGTCTCTCCTAACCAAAGGCTGGACTCTACAACCGAGAGGCTGGTCTCTACAACCGAGAGGCTGGACTCTACAACCGAGAGGCTGGACTCTACTATCGAGAGGCTGGTCTCTACAACCGAGAGGCTGGACTCTACTATCGAGAGGCTGGTCTCTACAACCGAGAGGCTGGACTCTACAACCGAGAGGCTGGTCTCTACAATCCAGAGGCTGGTCTTAGGGTGGGTTGGGATGGTACAGCTGTGAACAACCAACCTTGTCCAGAGGCTGGACTCTACTACCGAGAGGCTGGACTCTACTACCGAGAGGCTGGACTCTACTACCGAGAGGCTGGACTCTACTACCGAGAGGCTGGTCTCTACTAACCAGAGGCTGGACTCTACTAACCAGAGGATGGACTCTACAGACCAGAGGCTGGTCTCTACTAACCAGAGGCTGGACTCTACAGACCAGAGGCTGGACTCTACAGGCCAGAGGCTGGACTCTACAGACCAGAGGCTGGACTCTACAGACCAGAGGCTGGACTCTACAGACCAGAGGCTGGGCTCTACAGACCAGAGGCTGGGCTCTACAGACCAGAGGCTGGGCTCTACTACCGAGAGGCTAGTCTCTCTTGTAAACATAGGTTAGTCTCTATTGTAAACATAGGTTAGTCTCTATTGGCTAGAGACTTAGTGTGGAGTACTCTTTTTTACCAACCTTGTCCCAGAAACTCACGAAACTTATTAATACGCGGCGACTCGCGTGCGAAATACAGGATCGTGCGGGTAATTGTTGTTTACGAACTCGATATAGTTTTCAATGTAGTTGGACATATTTGCAAAAAACAAGGTCCCACACATAAGTTCCTTGTTTTCGGCCAGAGCGTCCATGAATCGAAAGATGTGTGCGCGTTTGTAATCGATATCCGCGGAACCGGGCAAATTATTGGACTCAACAAGCAACTTGTGGATTTGTACGACAAACATGCGTTTGCGAAACCGCTGTTGCATCAACCGTCTTCGACACGCCTCAATGACGTCCACCACTGCGGGGGTTTTGAACACCAACAGAAGCGATACCATATCCCGTTGGGTCAAAACAGTGTCGTTTTCGTTTTCGTTTTCGTTTTCATTTTCGTTTCCGTACTGGATATTTCGCAGAATCACGTCGAGTACCGGGGGTTGCTCGAACACAGCACGCGCCATACAGTCTTTCGCTCCTGAACGAGTAAGCATGGTTGTTACGTGTGTTTTGTTTATTGGTTCTTACCTTTTTACTACGAGTTCTCTTTAAGTTGAATTTTTTTCGAGATTATCCTTGGAGGTGTACAAGCATCCCTTTTTTAGCGTTGTAAAAGAACCTGAATTTAGATACTTTTTTTGTTTATGTGCGGAACAAATAATCATCTGTTCTTACTTCTCCATATGTTGCATAGTCTTTGGCTATATAATAGCTATACTCGTGAGAAAACTTTAAACCCGTAAGAACCACATAAGAAGTATAGACATTAACCGGAACGTAAAAGACCTTCCCACTATCTTCACCAAAAGTTTCTTGATAGTATAATCGGACCGTACTTGGAATTTCACTTGGTGATCCATTATCTCCCAATGATGCCCAATTTATTTGCATAGTTGTTGTGTTAGGTTGCCTAGTTTCATAAACCCCAGTAGGTTTAGATGGAGGTTTAGGTGGTGTATTCGCACCACTCGACCCACCACCACCACCCGACCCACCACCACCACTCGACCCACCACCACCACTCGACCCACCACCACCACTCGACCCACCACCACCACTCGACCCACCACCACCACCACCACCGTCGACAACAGCGGCAGGTTGGCATTTCATGGAGTCTGTATCGCACACTAACGGTGACTGACAATTTTCATTGACCTTGCAGGTGGTGTTTTCAGGGGCTCGGCATATAGACTGTTCGCACTTCAGAGGAAGTTTACACCCGATTTTGTCTGTCTCTGTATCACACTCTTCGCCTATATTTGTACCAAATAGCGCGTTCCGTTTCCAGTATGCTACCCCGGCGGAAATTAACGACGATAATAACAATAATGTTATTATCATAATCACAATCATTTCGAATTCCAACTTATAACTTACGACTTAATAAAAATTAATTTAAAACAATACGCTTTTTACAAAAACAAAGTGAGTGTGTATATTTTTCTAAATATGATGATTTACGACTAGTGATTATATTGTTAAAAGACCATTTAGATTTAAAAGCAAACGGCGGGTTAGGGAGTGTACTTTTACCCCTAACCTAAAAATAACTTAAACAGTATTACCCCGTTAGGTTAACGAAGACTAACCCACTGTGCTTCACACACACAGTCAACACACACACACCTTACACACACGACAACGACAAGCCACACACACACACACACAAAAAAAAGTAACGAACAAAAAAGTCACGAAAAAAATGAATCCTTCTTGCGAATCCTGTTCTATTTGTATGGAGGTTCTGTGCCATACAAGTCAACAGCCTGTTACACTCACCACATGTAACCATGAGTTTCACACGACTTGTTTGGAACAATGGACAAATAATTTCAGTAATACCAGTTGTCCGTTGTGTCGAGCACAAATCGTAACATCACCATCATCGTCATCGTCATCGTCACCCACCCGTCTCACAAGGTATCAGCTCGAAGAGGAAATACGATCGAATGCGTTTGTAGCTGCAAGAAGAGCAATCAGGCAAGAGTTTAGATTCTTTTAAGTTGTTAGTGAACTCTCAAATACTACTTCCGTTCCTCTGTGACCAGCAGGGCGCGCGTTATTACACACACGCGTTATTACACACCTCTCTGAGATACTTCTTTTACTTTGTTACTATAGTGTGATAATTACTACTAATGTTAGTTTTCTTTGGGCCAATAAATTGGACCGGTGGTGGTGGGGTAGCACTGTCGCCAATTTTCCTCTGCAGTCTTGAGGTGGAACGTGTACGAGAACACTAACGGTTGGCCGTTCATATCGAAATGAAAACACCCACAAGGGCCTTTCTCCTTCTCCTCATCCTCGTCCTCGTCCTCGTCCTCCTCCTCCATGGACCGAGTACTACTAATACTACTATGCGCGCGAAGGCAATCGGGGTGAAAACGGTGTTGGCAAGGAGGTCGTCCATCACCGCCCTCCTCCACAGAGGCTGTAGAAGCTGTTGCCGTTGACCCCGCCGAGACGAAACATCCACAGAGAAAGCACGTCTCCTGTGTATGTGTGTGTGTAGGGTTATGTGGTTACTTTAACACTTAAGCAATAACCAATAATAAAAATAACAAAACAACATGTGTTCGATTTGCCTTGAATCAGTTTCAGAATCAGAATTAAATACAAATGAAAATAATAGTATAATAACCACCTTGTGCAATCACACGTTTCATAAAAAATGTTTACAATCGTGTATACATTATGGCATAAAAGAATGTCCTCTTTGTAGAACAAACATCGAATCAGATATAAAAAAATACGGATTTGAAGTGAAACCAATTAGTTCGGAATCTGAGTATTATCTTGATGATTATTATGATTATGATTCTGATGATACAGTACCCGCAATGCACAATTCAGACAGAAATGAACAACCAGCCAGTGGTGGTGGTGTTGGTGGTGGTGTTGGTGGTACGGATAGGTTCCATTTTTTATACTCGTTCGGATTTAGGTAAATTGAATATCAATTTTACCTGAAGTATAGCCTGCAGTGCGACGAGTAGCGGGTCGTTGTTGTTGTCGCTGTTGTTGTCGTTGTCTTTGTCTTTGTCTTCTTCTTCTTGTTGCGCGGGCGCTTCCTCCACCTCCGTCTCCACCTCCATGGTCGCATCCAGCGTGTCATCCATTGTATCATCCATCGTGTCATCCAGTGTAGTAGGAGTATTAGGAGAGGCAACAGGTGTAGTAGTAGTATTGGTAGTATTAGGAGTAGGAGTAGAGTGGTAGTAGTCCGTAGATGTGTACTGTGGTGAAACGGGTATAAAGTCCGTAGATGTGTACTGTGGTGAAGCGGGTGGATATGCCGGGGGCGAGGTTGGTGGCGGTGTTGTCGTAGTGTTGGTGTTGGTGTTGGTGTTGGTGTTGGTGTTGGTGTTGGTGTTGGTGTTGGTGTTGGTGTTGGTGTTGGTGTGTTCGGGGTACTCGGGTACTCCAAAGTCCTCGATGGGTGCCCGACAGATCGGACAGATGGGGTTCACTCTCTGCCAGTTTCCCACGCATTTAGAGTGGAATAGATGATGACAAGGACGTAACTCTGTGACTTCGAGTCTACTGAGTCTCGATTGACAAATGGGACACTGTGGTTCGGACGAACACCCTCCTCCTCCTCCTACTACTATGGTCGTGGTCGTGGTCGAACTATTATCAGCGAAAGAAAAAGGCGCAGAGACAGCCTGATGTGTAAAGTCCGAACGTGTGGTGTTGTTGGACTCAGACTCTGTGATAGTGTCGTACGCATACTGTACTCGCCTCGTACGTGTACTCAATAGATGCATCCCTTGTTCCACAGTCAGGATCGTTTGACATCGAGGAGCGTGATGGTGTCTGCAAAGGTTGATGCCGAGATCCACATGGAACCCCTTTGCAGGGTGTCCACAAGGACAATCATTGGCATTGTTCCAAGCCTCGCATGTTCCATCCATCGGCATTTCTGTTTCAAACAATACACACACATATATTACATGAGCACCGAGAGAGTGTAAAAAGGGGAAGGTTTTGAGAAAGAGAGAAAGAGAGAAACACACACACACACACACACACACACACACACACATAAGAGAGAAAGAGAGAAAGAGAGAGAGACATAAGAGAGAGAGAGAGAGAGAGAGAGACCCAAGCAATACGAACACGATGCGCGATAACGTTTCCCTTGCCTGAAAAAAGGGACAGCGAAGGTAAGAAGAGAGATGATGGTCTGCTGGAGATGGTCTGCTGGAGATGGTCTGCTGGAGATAGTCTTCTGGAGATGGTCTGCTGGAGATGGTCTGATGAACATGTGATGTGGGGTTGAAGGTTAAGTAACAAAAAGGGCGCGATAACATAGAAGTTGGCGCGAGGAAAGGGTAACAAAAAGAGCGCGCGCGTGTCCGTAAACTAACTAACACACATAGAAGTTGGCGCGAGGAAGTAACAAAAAGGGCGCGCGCGTGTTCGTAAACTAACTAACACACATAGAAGTTGGCGCGAGGAAGTAACAAAAAGGGCGCGCGCGCGATAACAACATTTACTTACAATTTACATTTACAGTCAGAAGGACGCTCGAAGAAGTCGAAGAAGTCCAAGGTGAGAAGAAGTCGAATACAACTAATAAGGCCATCGAGTTTCCATCCTTGTCCTCTTTTCTAAGAACCTAGCCCGTTTATATGATATCTTGCAGTAATTATATTCTATCCTCCGTCTATTCAAATAATACCCTGTGGATAGCTTGGTAGCCTTGCATAAGGACGCCATTGCAATGATTTCCTTGTCCAGCAGGAGGTCCTCGTGAAGCACCTCACAGACCACGGCCAACGCGGAGATGGCGGTGTTGTTCGTTATAGTCCGGGTGGTCATCATGGTGTTGGTAGTCATGGTATTGGTAGTCATGGTATTGGTCTTGGTGTTGGTAGTCATGGTGTTGGTCGTGGTCGTGGTGTTGGTCGTGGTCGTGGTGTTGGTCGTGGTGTTGGTCGTGGTTGTAGAAATTATGAGACCACTTCAACCATCGCCCCACCTTTTATGAGACAAGCTCACTCTACGCGCCAACCCCCTCCAGCTCACTCTACGCGCCAACCCCCTCCAGCTCACTCTACGCGCCAACCCCACCTCCCCCCCCCCTCCTCCAGCCCCAGCTCACAACATGTCGTCCAGGTTGAACAGGTCGTCCAGGTTGAACAGGTAGTCAAAGTCCAACTTCTCCAGATCAAAATCAACTTTCTCCAGCAGCTCCATATCAGAGAAGAGGTGGTCTGCGAAAAAAATAGCGAGATGCGCACTCAGTTATTCCACAAACACACTTCTCAACAACCCAACACAACACAACACACGCACACGTAAAAACAAAACAATACGTAAAAACAGCGTCACAACCAAACTCAAACAATACGTAAATTATATTACCTAGACCGTCGTCCTCGGGTATATTAAGCTCGGCAATTGAAACTGGCGGGGTCGCTTCTGCTGGCACTGCTGCTGGCACCGCTGCTGGCACTGGCTCCGATAACAAGCTCACTGTGAAAAATAACACCGATGCCCACACACCCAAAACAGCACACACCCAACACAGCATCCAAAACACCACAAAACTGACAAAAAGTTGACAATGCCCACACACACACACCCAAAACAGCACCCAAAACAGCACCCAACACAGCACCCAAAACAGCACCCAACACAGCACCCAAAACACCGATGCTCAGAGAGAGAGAGAGAGAGAGAGAGAGAGAGAGAGTCAGACACGACTTACACAAATTCTCAACGTCTTCAAAGTCTTCAACGTCTTCAACGACCAAGCTTCCTGTTACGGTTACTGCTACTGCTACTACTGTTGTTGTCAGTTCAAGCTCGTCCAACAACGGCTTGAACGAGGCTTGCGTCACAAACCAGTATACACGCTCTGGTTCTCTGTGCAGCAGCTTGGCAGCTTCCTCGCGTATGTACCTATCTAATTTGTCTGGTTCGTTCAGTTTCACTCGTGTCTTGTTGTTCCCCAGTCGCAACCACCTGTTCGTAAGACCTCGGTCTGCGCATTCGAACGCCTCCTCCGGCGTCAAGAATCTGCCCAATACTTGCTCCTGTGGGGACCAGTCGCTCGCCTTGATGCGCACCCACCAAGGTAACGATTTATTCCTTTCCTGACGAATACCATACCGCTTCGACCCGCTACTATGACGCACCATTGTAAATGCAGTGTAGTTGCAAGCAAGCAAGCAAGTAAGCAAGCAAGGCGACAATGTGCGACTTTAGTATTATGAGATTTATGTGAGATGAGTGGGGGGGGTGGGTGGGTGGGTGGGTGGGTGTGGTTATCTGAATGACACGACCCCCTCTGAATGACAAATCCTCCGAATGACACCTACAAGACGTATTTTCAGCCAATCAAATTAATCAGCTTGGTGACTGGCGCGGTACCGTAAAAACGTGTGGTGCGCGGTACGGTAACGGTTTGCGTGGTGCGGGGATTGAGAATATGACGGCGCCGCCGAACCAGAATCTACGAATCTACGAATCTGGCGGCCCGTGCGGGAGAGAACACAAACCCTAAGTCGAATTACGTAAAGAAGAATCTTTTTCGGTAAACCTGCGAACCTGCCGGAGAACATGACGGGGAATCTGGACCCGGAAAATCTGACGGGGAATCTGGACCCGGAAAATCTGACGAAATCTGACGGGGAATCTGACGGGGAATCTGGACCCGGAAAATCTGACGGAAAATCTGACGAAATCTGGACCCGGAAAATCTGACGGAAAATCTGGACCCGGAAAATCTGGACCCGGAAAATCTGACCGGGGGCGGAAAAAACCTCTCGAATTTACGAACCTGACCGGGGGCGGAAAAAACCTCTCGAATTTACGAACCTGCGGCCGGGCGGAAAAAACCTCTCGAATTTACGAACCTGACCGGGGGCGGAAAAAACCTCTCGCTCGAATTTACGAACCTGCGGCCGGGCGGAAAAAACCTCTCGAATTTACGAACCTGCGGCCGGGCGGGCGATTTGGTGTTTTTTTTTTCTTATTTTTTTCTAAGTCTCTAAACACTCGGTCTGTTTCCGGTCGATACGCTCTTCAAAGACGCGTCGGTTTCCCCCTTGTAGAGTTTGCGCCAGTACCCACTCGTAATGACTAATATTACGATTATTATTATTCGGTTTGGGTAACGAATCCAGTTTGTACTCGTTTGTGAGCAAGTCCTCGCACGTCAGTCGCCCTTCCGTCGCGTTCCGGTACATCTTCGGCACCGTCCCCGACACGTACCCGAGACCGTACAACATCAACAACACCACCACCACCAGCAACACGCTCACCACACCACACAACAT
>Ga0306870_1000434_pt1:7500-9861 | contig 9861 bp, 7 predicted proteins | sample AntRauMeHopE1496_FD_190435 | JGI IMG/M metagenome (GOLD analysis project Ga0306870, IMG submission 190435) | Saline lake microbial communities from Rauer Islands, Antarctica - Metagenome Hop E1 #496 (v2) (version 2) | ecosystem: Environmental > Aquatic > Non-marine Saline and Alkaline >... | reverse complement strand
GATTTTTTATATTTTTTTTTTTTTTTTTTTTCTGTCTGGGGAGAGTGTCGAGGGGGAGCCGTTAGCGTCTTGGTCGCTGAGCATCTGAGTGACCTTGGGTGAAGTGTCGAGGGGAGTGCCTTCTTGGTATGAGTAGTGAGTTGTTGGGTGTCGGTCCCTCAAAGGACGAGCCAAGTCCCAACCTCTTTTGAGAGCATGAGGAACTCGGTCACGTGATGCTCTTCACGTGCAGAGTAGAGAAGGAAGAAAAGGAAGAGGACTCCATGTGTGACCGAGTCGAACGCTTTCTGTGAACAGAGTAGGGTAAGATTTTCTCCAAAAAGACGAGGTTGAGGTGTGCGTGTCTGTCTGTGTGGGGAAGGGGAGAGTGCAGCTTTCTGTGAATGCAGTAGTGTAATGTTCTCTAGGTTCAGGTATGCGTGTCTGTGTGGGGAAGGGGAGAGGGGGGCTGTTTATCTTTGGTATGCAAACAGGTGCGGGAGTGCTTGAAACAACATTCAATGGGTGATATGTCGAGGGGAGTCAGTGACCCCAACTCGTGAGGTGGGGTGCTAGGTCGAGCTGGGTGATATATCGAGGGGGGGGCCTTTGACATTCAAAGGACAGCCAATCCACCTCTCATGATTCTAAAAGTGTGTTCCTTGAGTGTAGCTCAGGTGTCCACATCTCTTCACTCTAACTAGAGCATGGTCCTCCAACTATGATCAAACGCTGTCATGGGGTTTATTTCCCTCCAAACTACATCATATTCTTCAACCACCGTGTATAGAACTTAAGAAGTTAGGCTAGTCATAAGAGCTGTGTGCATCCTGTACTGGCGGTACACCATGGTGTATTCCTTCATCGCCACATTCAGCATAGTATAAACATGAACCTACGCTAGTTTAGTCTTGTCTATATACATGCGCTTGTCGACTGGTTAGGGAGCACCCTGAATCTTCATAATTATTCGTGTGTGTATATTTTCTCAATCAATTCCACAAGAAAAATGTACATCAACGACAACAAAAAAAAAATAGGTATCCCAGTCCCAGTCTATTATGAGTAGTGAAAAAGAATGCTATGTACGTAGCTATTTTGTTCTTTAAGTTGCATCGTTTTATCCTCACAAATGCTGTTTGCAACCCAACTAGGTAGTAGATCTTCGATACGTCTACAGTGGAGAATAGGAGCAGATGGATCTAGGAAGTAGCTACAGGGAAAGTATGAAATGTAAAACAATTAAGTATGAATTCCCATAAAATCAGCACATACGTCGATGTAGGGTAGTTCATAGTTCATCACTTATTTTGGAAATAAAGCTCAACAACAAAAAAAAAAAAAAGAATGGCTGACAGATAAATCAACAATAAAAGGTTTCTGGTAGAAATTTCTTTTTTCCACCTGCTGCAAAAAGGTTTTCTACATTGACGCTTTTTCTGGTCAAGCTTTTTAGGATATTGAAAATCTAATTTGGTGATACGCGTAGTACGGTTACATACCGGTATGAGGATATTTTTGCTATTATTCGATTCATCCATCTATTGCAAATGCTCACAATAGCTCACAATAGCTAGAGATTATGGCAGTTTCGTTAGAATATCATACTAATCATTATAAGTGACCAACAGAATGTAGGTCAGGCACACTTTACTTTTTAATGCATTAATTACCACGGTTTGGGTAGTATTTCGATTTTTTGTTGTTGTTGTTTGTCTGCTGTACTTTTAGTATTTTTTTTTTGTTGTTGTTGTTGTTTGTCTGATGTAATTCACTTTTTAGAACACATGGTATGGTCAAGCTTTTTAGGAGGTCTGTCACACCTTTCTCTTTAATATATTACTATGATTGTGGTACTAGTTCTTTGGGTTTAAAAAAAAAATATCCGTTTCACTACAGATAATAAAAGTGCTTCTTTAGCGGCATTCAAAAACGGTCACCATCTTTGCCAAAAGCATGAAAGAATATTTTATTCTGCTATGTCTAGGCTGGGTTTTCCCTTGAATACTGAGTACTTAAGAGAAACATGTCTTTCTTTCGGTGGTCCTAGTTCGCTATCAAACTGTCCGTTCATCTTCACCGTGTAGTAAGTATTAAATTATGACAAAGCTCTTTCCACAATAATGACAAAGCTCTTTCTACAACTGGAAGACCATTACTTTCAGTTGAACTTAATTTGCTATTTTTCTCTCTTTTGGTGCACATAGCCCTGGTTCCTTCGGTGACATTGTAAGCGTTGATATCATGCAATAATAATGTGCTTTGCTGCCTTTGTCTTAGGTAATGAAGCCGTAGGAAACCAAAGAGCATTCAAAATACTGCAGACATTTCAGTACGTCAGTACTAGTGGCAGAAGAAGCAAAATCATCCTAGAAATGTGTC
>Ga0306870_1000429_pt1 | contig 9908 bp, 7 predicted proteins | sample AntRauMeHopE1496_FD_190435 | JGI IMG/M metagenome (GOLD analysis project Ga0306870, IMG submission 190435) | Saline lake microbial communities from Rauer Islands, Antarctica - Metagenome Hop E1 #496 (v2) (version 2) | ecosystem: Environmental > Aquatic > Non-marine Saline and Alkaline > Saline ... | reverse complement strand
GACAGCCAAGAGCAGGTAGTCATTGTCATTTTCAAATTGATTTCGGAACTCCTCGTAAAATGCTAAATCATCGTCATTGTGCGGAAAAAACTGCTCAAAGTCATAATTAAACTGTGGTATTGGTCTAAAAATCAGGAGCAGAACACAGATCAATCCTGCTATTCCAAGAAAAAAATAAGCGCGGGATTGTTGGAACATGAATGATTCTAGGTTTTACGGCAATCGAAATTATCTTCAAGTATAATAAGATTGAATAGTCTTTGTTTGATTAAGGTTCCATTATTTAGCCGAACTCACTAACTTGCCAACTGTAAAAAAGCGACCGAAAAACATGAAGCAGTACCACGATTTGATGCGTAAAATCCTTGACGAAGGTGTAGTAAAAGGTGACCGAACAGGCACAGGAACGCTCAGCATTTTTGGATATCAGATGCGATTCGATCTATCTGAGGGATTCCCGGTAGTGACCACCAAAAAAGTACACCTGAGATCCATTATCATCGAACTGCTTTGGTTTCTTCGGGGTGAATCAAATATTGGCTACTTAAATGAAAATAAAGTTTCAATCTGGGATGAATGGGCAGATGAAAACGGTGATTTAGGTCCAGTTTACGGCTATCAGTGGCGACACTGGCCTGACGGCAAAGGCGGTGAAATCGACCAAATCAAGAATCTGATTCATCAAATCAAAACCAAGCCAGACAGTAGAAGACATCTTGTGAGTGCCTGGAACGTGGCTGATGTGGATCAGATGGCTTTGCCTCCTTGTCATACCATGTTTCAGTTTTATGTAGCAGATGGCAAGCTGAGCTGCCAGCTTTATCAGCGTAGTGCCGATGTATTTTTGGGTGTGCCATTCAATATTGCTTCTTACGCATTGTTCACCATGATGGTCGCTCAAGTCTGCGGTCTCAAAGTAGGTGATTTCATACATACATTTGGAGATGCGCATCTGTATTCCAATCATTTGGAGCAAGCTCACCTCCAACTCAGCAGAGAGATCAGGCCATTGCCAACGATGAAAATAAACCCTGAAGTGAAGGATATTTTCGGTTTTACATACGAAGACTTTACCTTGGAAAACTACGATCCCCATCCACATATCAAGGCAGCGGTGGCGATTTGAAAAGTTTTTAGGAAATAAAAATAAGAACCTTGCATAGCTATCTTGATAAAATAAGATAAGCCTTTGGCAAGCTAGGAAAAGAGGTTCTACCACGAACTTAATGGGACCCTGTCAATAAATAGGTAGCTGTTGCCTGAAGTAATCTTGTAATTAGATTTCTATCAGTCATATAGCAGATTTTTAAGATTTGCCTAGTGATGCTTTTTGCTAATAAAAGCCATATGTTCCACTAACTTAAGGATAGAACCGGAATAGATACGCTTCGCACCGGCCGACCCTGAGGTTGGGGATAGATTTGTGGCGAGAAGTATCAGTCATATACATCTCCTTTCAATTGAATTAGGAGCACCACGTCTTCATCCCAGATTTGCATTTCCTTTTGGTAGCCTGCTTGAGTTTTGGTGATGCGAAGCGTGTGCGGCGAGCCCTTTCGAATAGTTTCGAATTTCAGATCGATTGAAACACTATTTATCGCATTTTCCAATTCACCGCGCTCATGTTGTTTGTTCTTATACTCAAAAACACTTCTATCAGGTGATTGCAAAAAGTGCTCTAAAATAGCCCATTGGCCTTTATGGCTTTTCGTATCAGGAAGTGCCCTAGACCAATTTAATGGTGGTTGAGGCTTATCATTCACTCGCTGTTGCAGCTCTTGAAGACAAATCTTGATCACCTTATCTGATAAATGAGTTTTATCATTTAGTGCCAAAATTTCGGGCACCAAGACACCATTGAGGTAATTTCTCTCCCTGCTAGTGGTCACTAGTCTTGTAATTTCTTCAACCCAAGCTTGAGACTGTGGCAATTTAATATCCAAATTCAGCAAATCACGCCAAGTCTTCTTTTTTATAACTGGTTTTTTGAAGCCTCCATTTACTATCAATACCGCCAGAATTGGAGGCAGTGTTTTCGACTGATCTGCCAGCCAGTTGTCGAGTTCTATTTTTTGATTTGACAAAAGATCATTTAAGAGCGCTAAAAAATGTTCAAAAAGGGATAGGTTGATCGAACCGCTTATCAACCTGTTAATAGTTTCTGCAAAATCAGCAGGATAGGCATCAGCTAGGCGAACTAGCTGATTTATATCGATTTTTACAAAGAAGCGTTGAAGAAGCGTACTGCCAACGGCAAGAAAATAGCATGAGTCTTTTTTGTTTATCAACCAAATGACAATAGGATTGTAGTCTGGATTTACATGACTTTTGACTTCAAGGTCGGATAAAAGTACGGCTTCCACTGCTAGTATTTCTTCGCTGGTTAAATTTCCGTCAAGCGTATTATAGTATGAGATCCACCTTAGTTTGGTTTCTGTGTCTTGTTCAACCAACAGATCGGCTTGTCTTGTTTTTGGCCAAACTATCACTGCACCGTAGTGGTACCAGTGCATCAGATCTGGGCCATAATTGCCCATATATCCTTCTATCTCTTTCACTATAGGCTCGTCATCAGCCAGGTGAAAGGAAGCCACCAAATCTTCTTCATCAAACTGGATATTCAAGGATGGGGAGCCGCCAACCATCCAATGTTCTATGGATAGCGACTCATCATAGACTTCCTCCATTTTCGCATTTTCATCGATTTCATCATCGTAGTATCCGCCGCCTTGAGGTGTTCCAGAAATATAAGAGGTTACCAAAGCCATTTTTGAATAATAATTTGCCTTATCGGCTGCCCTTATCAGCGCCTCGGCCTTACTACGGTCATTCAGTTTGAGCGACTGCATGGAAAAATTTTCGGGCGTGTACTGGTGCCCCAGTAATATTATTTTTGCAGGCTTTACAGGGTCGTACTTTTCACTTTTAAATAATTCGACTAACTCTGCTACATGGCCTTCAAGCGGTGCCATCTTTATCGCATTCGCAACTTTTTGCTGGACTAAGTTGTAGACAAGACAGACGCGGTATCCTGAAGTGATGGGCTTGATTTCATGTTCACAATCTGCATAAAAGGCGACATGGGGTATTTTAAAATTATTTGTAGCGTCTGCAAAATTAATGCTTTCCTGTTTTCCATCGAACCTTACCAGCAATTCTCCGCCAATGTGCCTACTTGGCAAGCCTAAAATGAGCGTTCCAAACATTCCTTTTTCCTTCTCGGAATCTTTATGAGATAGAAAAAAATCGCCTTCCTCATAGATCAACATTTTATATAAACTAGCTTTTACTTCATATGATTCTATGCCTAAGTCCTTCTTTACGATATTTAGCACAGTATTGAGGAAATCATTCCATCCATCTTCAGTAAAGTTGAGTTCGGACCCTTCCAGCTCCCAGGCACTTCTGACTTTAGGGTCTAGGATGGTTTCACTACCCTTACCAAAAGATGCTTTATTGGCTTTTGCAATCAGTGATTTTACCTGTACTGGATTTATCGGATAAGAGATTTCTCCGATACCGGCTACCTCTAATCCGGGAAACTGAAAAGGAGCTTCACGATGGCTCACAAAAGAACCTTCGCCAGTTATATCTTTTAGAATACTTAAAATCGTGGTTTTAAAGTCCAGCATAGAATTGGGTTTTGCTTGTAGCGTAAAAATCACGAATAAGTGGCAAAAAAAGCAAAGTCAACCCTCAAAATAAAAGTGAATTTTGGGGAATCAGGAAGGATAACAGGTTGGAGAATAAAAAACATATACGTATATCCGCTATTACACCAGTAGCCTTATTTTCTTTGCTTATTGGGACAGAAGACACCTGCCTGCCGTAGGCAGGGAAGACGCCTGCCTGCCGGTAGGCAGGAAAGACCGAAACGCCCAAATATCAATTTGTTGCCAATTAAATTCTTGTCTTTTTTGCCTACTGGCAAAGTAGCGGATAATCAAAAAAACATATCATCAGAAGAATCCAAGGAACTACTAAAGGCAAGTAATCCTAAATTATAAGCTACTTGCTAAACCCTTGTGACTTTTGATGTTACTATTCAAAGTGTCCAATAAAAACAAACGAAAGCTAGATTTGGAACCTTTAACTAATTTGGCTCTTTGCGTAACCTTCGCACCTTCTACGAGCAGACAACTATGCGGTAAAAAAATTAAAATTTCGGCTGTAAATTTTCCCCAAAAAAGATGCTCAGCCTATAAATTTGATGGGTTTATCATCTTCACATGTTTCGCAACCTTGCTTCGCCACTCCCCTTGATTAGACATCATTTTGTTTATTTTTTCCTGATAATAAATTTGGTACCAGCTCTTTTTTTGAAATGAACACACGTTCAGAAAAGCATTTTCTGAATGCACCATCAACCTCAGCATAAACTCCTCGCTCGGCTGTCTGTGATTGTTCAATATCTGACTGAGCAAGACAGGTGTGATATCTATGTCTTCTGAAAAATGCGAGCGCTTATCATAGAGCATATCTATATATTGACTTAAAAAATCAGTGAACTTACACTCATTATCGCTATCAGTATCCAGGAGGTATTCTTCCATTTTGAACTTCAACTGTAAAAGTTTTCCTTTTACAATTAATTCACCCGAGACGTTTTTCATTCGACGCAGTCGGGCTTCCATCAAAGCTTCCCCGTCCGCCATCCTATTGATTTTGGACTCGTATCTTGAGTCGACTCCATACTCGGAGTCTTCTACTTCAACTAAATTTAAGTTCTTATCAATCATGATCGTAAGTTTTAATTAAATTCAAAATTTCGGGTAATTCCACACTCAAAGTTTTACCGGTTTTATTCATGCCATATTTGACCATATAATGCCTTGCAATAGATTCTTTTGGCTTTAAAGATACGCAGGCTAACTCAGCGTATTCTTTGATTGCCAGTTTTGACACATAGGTAATTAGGTTTCCTGCTATATTTTCGTATTGCTTTTTACTCCCTTTATTCTCTTTGGAAACAGTCAGAAGACGAATATGAATTCTCCATTCCTCTGGGATATACTCAAAAGATACGAGTCCCAGTATTTCGCTTGAATCCAAGCGTTGAAGCTTATATAGCTCTTGCCCTTTCTCCTCTTTCCAGTCAAAGGAATATCTCTTTTTGGTAATGCGATTGAAATCGTCAATTTCGACAGGTTGAATTTTTACACAATAAATTAATTCTGTTTTTTTGTCTGTGACGACCATGAATTGAATTTAAGATTAAATTTCCATAATTTGGAAATATTCTTCTCATAAGTTTCCAGATTATGGAATAACATATCATCCTTCTAAATTTAAGTCATAGATACTGGTAAACAACTAGAAATAGATTTTTTTGGCCTCTGCCACACGTCCACGATCAACTTTAATACTCTTTTCGAATCCTTCTCCTAACCTCTGTACGCTCTACATAGACATACAGGTTTGAAGTATAAATTTAAATTCTCCAACAAAACGGACTCCCACGAATTTTATGGAAGGGATTGTGAAAACTGGGTTTAGCAAAGTTGAGATTAATTTCAGCGCGAGTTTAAGGATATCCTAAGACTTTTGTCAAGCGAAATTTTTTATCTCAGCGACACAACCAACCAACAGCTAAAGCAAATTAACTAGTTGAAAATTAAGTCTAGCCCATTTTCTCTGTGCTATGATAAGTGAGCTCCGAGTCTCTGTGCTGAAAATATTATTGGAGCTTATTAGAAGTCGTTTTTCCAAAAAAATGTCAGAGCCAACGAAACCACTAACGAAAGCCTTATTTAGATGCATAAAACCTTTTCGGACTGTGCGTAACCAATGCACGATCTAACTCCGGCAGGCAGGCTCGCTATAAAAATAACCGCAAAAAAAAGTCCTGAATCGAATCGATTCAGGACTTTTTTATTTAGTTACTCAATTCATATTTGAGTGTTTTCCCTTTTTCGACCGCAGGCAATCCTTCGGTCATCCAAAGCGGTGCCGGAGCTCCTTTCAGATAGTGATCAAAGAATTGACTTAATCGAATCGATAGATCTTTTCGGTTTTTTCGCTGGACTAGATTATGGTCTTCACCATTGTACTGAAGCAACCATGCCGGCTGATTCAGTCGCTTCATAGCCATAAACATTTCAATACCCTGATACCATGGCACAGATCCATCCGCATCATTATGCATGATTAGTACTGGAGTTTTAATCCGATCCATAAAAAATAGCGGAGAGTTTTCCAGATAGTAAATCGGCTTTCCCCAAAGGGTTCCGCCGATTCTAGACTGTGTCTGCTCGTATTGGAACATGCGGCTCATACCCGTTCCCCAGCGAATCCCACCGTAAGCAGAAGTCATATTTACCACCGGAGCACCTGCTCCCGCAGCCTTAAACATATTCGTCTGCGTGATCAAGTAGGCTACCTGATAGCCACCCCAGCTTTGGCCTTGGATCGCCATATTATCCGCATCTACAAATCCACGTGCTACGATAGACTGCACAGCCGGAATGATGCAATTGTATGCAGATGGACCTGGAAGACCCAAATCATATTTGATATCCGGAACCAAGACCAAATAGTCATTACTCACAAAGTAAGGAATATTGATCGTCGAGGCACTTGGCGCTGGAGCTCGGTATCGGTGGATTCCGTCGCTGCTACGCTCGTAGAAATATACCATCATCGGATACTTCTTGTTTGGGTCAAAATTCTCGGGCTTATACAATAAGCCTTGAAGCGGCACCCCGTCGTTGGCCAAGTAATTAACCAATTCCACAGAACCCCAGTTTACGCTGGCTTGCTGCGAATTCAGATCTGATACCTTAGTCAGATTTCCAAAGGAAAGATCTCCAAGATAGACGTCAGGATTGTCCACGTATGTGGATCGATTGAGCAGGATCGCATCTGCTTCTTTGGCTTTGGTCAAGCCTGAATAACTATGAGCAGTCATCACTAATGGCTTTGGAGCAGTTTTACCATCAATCGATCCCGTGAAAAAGCCAGCGTCTTTGTCCTGCTCATCAAACGCCGTCAACAGCAACATCGCTTTGGGATCGATGCTCCGCTCCTCCCGATCAAGATCTTGTCTGCGGAATACGATATTTTCTTTTCTACCTATTCCTTGGGTGATATTGATTGCAGTTTTCGGATTTTTCGGATCCACTCTCCAGATATCAAATCGATCGTAGATCAGGATTGCAGCATCTCCAGCCAGCCAACCAGCACTTCCATAGCCACTTGGTAGCGATGGACTGTCGTGGATCTCATCGTAGAATACGATTGGCAATTGTCCGGATAGATTGGTTTTGACTTTCGAAGCGACATCATAAGCGACCCAACTGCTGTCTCTCGCGTCGTACCAACTCACATATTTCCCCTCGGGGGAAATGGAAGGAAAACCGGAAGCATTCTTTTCGATCAAGGTTTGTTGTCCAGTTTTGAAATCTACCAAATACAAGTCTCGACCAATCTGAATGTCCCAACTGTAGTTTCGGCGATAAGGATTATCAGTGTAGCCTAGTCCAAACTCTCGCTCCACTTTGGATTCCAAACTCACATTATCCAATTCAGGAGTAGCCAGCTGAGTGATTTTTTTAGAGCCCAAATCCATGGTAGCTAAGTAAGACTTCTTTTCATCTCGTGATCTTCCTACTAATTGCATCGGCTGAATCTCATCATCCTGCCAGCCCCAGATATCCAAACTCACGCGCTCATCATCCAGAATAGTCGTGTCATTTTCATAGGCATATTCTACGTAATCTTTCGCCACACCGAAAAATAAGCGATTCTCATTTTCCGAAAACTTCAAATTCCCATCCGCGCTGATTCTTCCATTTGGAAGAATTCCCTGAGAATTTTTTGTTGTGATTTCTGTACTGCTTCCTGCTGAAGTATTTACTAGAAATAAGGAATGATAAGGTTTTTTGGACTTTAAAGAATCGTCCGTAGCTAGGTAAGCGAGGTATTTGGACTGAGGCGAAAAAGTCATATCCGAATATGTCGTCATCCCTTCGGAGATCAGCTTGCTTTCACCATTTGTCAAATTCAACAAATAAATAGCCGAATTATCCAGTGTATCTTCTTCTGCTACAACGTATTGCAGAAAATCTCCATTAGGAGAAAAGCTATAGGACTTCACCCGATCAAAATCGTAAGTTACCGAACCATCGAGCTTTCTCACTTCCAATTTGGTGCCGTCGGTTTTCTTAGGCTTTTCAGCTTTCGCAGTAGAATCCGCAGTAGTGGTTGAATCGGACTTCACCGCTTTTTTGGATTTGTCCTTTTCGTATTGAATCGCAATCCAGCTTCCTTTCTCTCTTGGCAGCGCAAATGATTTCACCCGTGGGATTTTGATCATGTTGCCATTACTCATCTGATAGATAAATAAGCTGTCAGAAGGCATATCATCTTTCTTGGTTTTTTTGAGTTTCAACATTCGTACAGAATCTGTTTCAGGAGCAATTTTCCCTACCGCAAATGCATCATCCGGACTGAAGTCAAAGCCAGTTCCTCGCGGAATAACCATTCGTGAATCCGGATTTTTGAAGGACAAAATCTCAACACGGGCATCACCTTCTTGTGGCGATACCTGATAGCCAACCCACATTCCATTTTTAGTGATTTTCTCTGAGGAGGTCCGCTCCCATCCATCATAGTCTGCATGAGTGAGTGATCTTTTTTGCTGCGCAAAGCTGAACTGCGAGGCAAAGAGTAGGAGAAGTAAAACCCCTTTTGATAGTTTATTTTTCATTGATTCAATTGTTTAGCTTAAATTCTTGTTCAAAATATCCTCCCCGCGTAGAGGAAAGTTTGATTTTCCCGGTGATCGCTTCCTCTCCAGTGATGGTGACTTTAAAGGAAACTGATTTTGTTTCTCCTTTGTCTGTATAACCGGTATAAATGGTCTTGTCGTAAAGTTCAGGACTGATGATTTTTACTTTGGCATTTTCATAGCCTTTGGTCAATTCCTTGTCGAAGTCAAGAGAAACTCGATCTTCCTGCACGATTTTGACCAGTTTAGCCTGTTCCAAAGCAACAGGAAGTCCTCCAACATTTTTCCAAGTTAACGAAACTTCAAATTCTCCTTTTCCGGTTTTGATCACTTTTACAGGTGAAACCTCCAGTTCGGGAAGATTTTTGGCCATCGCCAGATTGAAAAGTGCCTGCTTCTTTGCCCAATTCTCGAGCTGCCATGGCGGTCCGTTTTGTCCAAAGAATTTCGGATGAAAGCCTCCGATTTCCACTTCCCCTAAAGTTGGATGAGTAAATGGAGTCCAAGATTTGAACCCTTTACCCCCATTTTCGGCCTCATCCCATACCAAGCCATCATAATCGTCATAGATTCCATCATTATTGTAATCTTTCATGGCACCGTTGTTCCAAAGTTCATCGCCGTACCAGATACTTCCATAGTAAAAATACCCAAAATCAGGGCCATGACCGAACAGCGGCGTAGGCTTCAGCGGATCGCCTGTCAGTTCATTTACTTTGTATCTGGTTGCGTAGGTTTCATACACATCTCCAGCCCAAGGATAGGCAGTGAAGGAAAGCCCCAATTGGTCCATCTCTTGATAAATAGCAAGATCAGAAGGATACATTCGCTCCTCTGATTTGGAGGTTGAGGGTGCGCGTAGATGCATCGGTACTCGGGTATCCATGGAGTTTACCACAGAGATATTTGGATGAGTCAGCATCCAGAGGACGGTGGATTTAGATTCCACTTCACTAAGTGGCGCCTCACCTGCTCCATTTTGGGTGTAGCCTCTACCTGTCAGATCACCTCCAACATCAGGTCGCCAGTTTTCTGGATAATTTCGATGAAGATCAAGTCCTCCGACTCCATCTTCGTTGAAGCTTCCGTCCAGATCATTGTCGATACCTTCGGTGTAGATCAGGTATTCTCCTTTGCCCGGAAAAACTCGTTTCATCAGTTTAGCAGATGGATGAGACGG
>Ga0306870_1000399_pt1 | contig 10325 bp, 12 predicted proteins | sample AntRauMeHopE1496_FD_190435 | JGI IMG/M metagenome (GOLD analysis project Ga0306870, IMG submission 190435) | Saline lake microbial communities from Rauer Islands, Antarctica - Metagenome Hop E1 #496 (v2) (version 2) | ecosystem: Environmental > Aquatic > Non-marine Saline and Alkaline > Saline ... | reverse complement strand
CACATTTGATGCCGTGGGTCTACTGGAAGGGCTGCGGCATCATCGGTCCAAAGCGTTTCCAGACGAGCACGACGAAAGGCCTCGATGGGGCCAACGGTTGCTGATTTTGGCGGGTGGCCTGCTGGGGTGAGTGGACCAGCTCGGTAGTCTTCAATAATTTCCGTTAGTGCAACGCGGGCATGATCTGGCACGAAAAGCGCGACAAGCCGGCTGTCGGCGCGGTCCTGCACTGCTGTCGGCTTTATACCTTGCGTCTTGCGGGCTAGCTCATCAGGGTTAGTTCCTCGCCGAAGTTCGACCTCAATGTAGCTCCCCGTCTGGGGTGGCAGGCGATCATCCAAAACACGCTCAGCGTCCGCTGCCTCGAACGCAGCGCTTAATTCATTGAGGAGGCGCGATCCGTGTTCTTGCCGTATTCGTGGCGCACTCGATCCGCCGCCGCCCTGACCGGAGTAGTCAGTTGATGTAACGAACGCCGAAATGTCTATGTGCGGGAGGGTAAAGCGTGTCGCCATGCGTTATGGTTTCGCAACGTCCAAGAAGGCGCTGCGCATTTCGCTTCTTTCGCTAAGGCGCACAAGAAGATCGTCGGTCGATAAAGCGGTGCGCTCAGCAAGAATTGCACTCTTCACAGCGTCATCAACGGCCCTGACGAGTTCAGATTGACTCAGGCCCTTGGCAGACGCAACGATCTTTGTCCAAGCAAGTCTGGGTGCCTTCATCGGCCGTAGGTTCATCAAGACAATCTTCTTTATCTGCTCAGATGTCGGCACATCGAATTCGAGCACCTGATCGTAGCGGCGAAGCAAAGCTCGGTCCAATAGCGAAGGGTGGTTGGTTGCGCAAATTATTACGCTATCCGTTGCATTGTCCTCTTCCATGAATTGCAAGAAGGAATTCAACACGCGTCGCATCTCAGCGACGTCGTTCGTTGAAGTGCGATGTCCGCCCATGGCGTCGAATTCATCGAACAGATATACGCCCCGGCGCTTGGCCGTCTCATCGAACACCAATCGCAGTTTTGCTGCAGTGTCCCCCATGAAACGGGTAATGAGTCCCTCAAGGCGGATGACGAACAAGGGTAGATGCAGTTCGCCTGCAAATGCCTCCGCCGACATTGTTTTTCCGGAGCCAGGTGGACCCACAAACAACAGGCGCCGACTTGGGACTTTTCCGTGCTCGCGAAGCCAATCACGCTTCTTTTGCTGGAGCAGTACGTCGCTTAATCGCGCCACGAGGCGTTCATTCAGCACCACGTCCTTCAGTCTGTAGCGCGGCTCGCGTAGCTCCAGCAGCCCTTCAAGGTTACCGCGAGGTGTGCCGAATGCGATAGGTACCGATGCGCCTCGTGGCCTCTTTCCCCGAGCGCGCTCAATTTCGGCACGTATTTCTTCGGCCGTGCTCTTGTGGCCTTGGCGTGCCTCTGAAGCTGCGACTTGCAGTGCAATGGAAAAGAACATGTCGTCGTCGCCTTCGGCGCGACTTTTAAGCATTGCCAGAATTTGCTTTGCACTCGACACGTCGCTTCTCCTTCTTGGCGAAAGATACTATGAAAAATCATCGGTCCGAAAGGCATTTCGATGCCCGGCATGAAGCGCATGCCCATCCTTTCACCTGCAGGCCCGCGCTTGATCGCGCAACAGGGCATAATCGCTGAGCATTCGAACGATCATCGCGCCCGCTGCCAGCGCCTCTACCTCGTCCGCAGCACGGGTTCCCCCGCCGGGCCTGTCCAGGTGACGGTCTCGCCCGATACGCTGAAGCTGGCAGGTGTCGCTGTGCCGAACAGTGCCGACACTTGCGTGGCTGCCGTCGCGGTCTTGTCGACGGTTCCTGCAAAGCCTGCCGCTGGGGAGCAGGTAATGCGTCCGCGCCAAGGAAAGCTGGGCTGTCGGATCGTCACCGCATTATCACTGTAGGGGTTCGGCAGGGTATTGCTGGGCGGCACATCCATCAGGATGAACGGATAGAAGGTCACGCGCAGTCCGCGTGTCTTCATTTCCCTGATCGCCTGCACCACTGCGAAGTCGGCCGGGGTGCCGCCATAAACAGGGCGGTCTTCGGCATCGCTGCTGACCAGAAAGGCATTGGCGCGGCTGACGCCATTCACGGTCCATGCCAAGGGCGTCGTGGTCTTGGCCGCAAGCCCCGCGCGTCAGCGATCTGATCGAACGCTATTGCGCCCAGCATTTGCCAAAGCTGGCGGAGCGCAATGCGGCCGACCAGCGGTCTGCACTGGCCAAGTTGGTGGCACCCGTCTGGGGCCGGAAGCTGGTGACGGAGATCACCTCGACCGACGTCGACAAGCTGCTGACCAAGGTGGCCGAGGGCCGCGCCAGGCCGCACAAGGAAAAACCCAACAACCGGGCGCGCAAACTGCAGCCAGCGAAACCCACGCCGGTGCGCGCTAACCGGGTCACGTCGTAAGACGATTGAGAGGATGATCGCTGCCATTGATGATGCCGAAGCCTTCTTCGAATTGGCCGAGACCGAGCCGGACCCAGCGAGGGCCGCGCTGATGCGAGATAAGGGGCGCCTAGCGATCAAGCGGCTCGCCAAGAATTTCCTGCATTGGAAGAATCCTTACTCGGCCGCGTGCCGGGCCTATTTCCGCGAGTGGCTGGATGACCTCCGGGGCCGCCTAGCAATCGTCTAGCCGTGCACGGGCGAGACCCTGGTGGGAGTGCTGCGCTTGGCTAGAGTATGCAAAAAGGGCTGGCCACAGACCTAAACTGCATCCGGCTTGAATTGCTGCTGTGGTCCCGGGGCGATGATGATCGATGCAAAGATGATCAGCTTACATCAACGTCACATCAACCCGTGAATGCGTATCTTGCGCGGGGTTTGCCTCGGTAATCCACTGCAAGGGGCCGGGCGGCGCGACAGACGCCGCGCGGCCGTTCGCCGCCAGCAGCGCTTTTATCCCGCGGGCGGTGCGCAGGCCCCAGAGGCCGTCGATTGCGCCAGGGGAATGGCCCAGCTGGTCCAGACCATTCTGGATCAGGCGGAGGGGGTCGCGGGTGTTAGCAGTCATGGGAGGGCTCCTTTCGCCCGGCGTCGGGCATGAAAAAACCCGCCTTGCGAGCGGGTCGGGTTAGAACGGTTTGATGCGTGTGGGCTAGGCAACGACGGCGACCGAACTCACCAAGGAGCGTCGCCAGAAGGATAGCTGGAAAAAGAGTGCGCATGACGCTTTCTACCAATGTTGCGTGCCGGGCGCACCCTTGGTCTGGCCGTCCAGATTGGGTGTGACCCAGCCGCCATAAAAATCGCCCGGCTGCGGAATGACGCGCAGATCGCCAACCCATGCTTCCTCCATCAGCCCGGCATAAAACGCCACATAGCCTGCAAGGGCGGCAAAGCGGGCAGTGGGGCTGTCATAACACCACGCGGCGCGGGACGCGGTCTTGTCTCCGGCGATCACATCGAAATAGCGCGCGACGCCTTTCCACTCGCAGTAGCTGCTGCCTTGTACCGGGCGCAGGGTGGCGTGGATGTCTTCTGGCGGCAGATAATAGCTGGGGGCATGGTGGGTTTCCAAAACCCGCAGGGCCCGGTCGGTTTCCAAGACCAGCACCCCGCCCAGCCGGATCATGATCCGCTGCGGCACGGGTTCCAGCGCGGGCGGGCGGGGGTAGGATTGCACGTTTTCGCGCGGCATTTCGGTCATGCTTCAGCTCCGTTCGGTTTGCGCGCGATTCCCATATAGAGGATGGCAGTCAGCGGCAGCGGCCCAAATGTCAGATCGAACCGGCGGTTGATCCCGCGCGGGCCAAGGCCGGTGACAGCGCCCGGCACCAACCCGGCACCCTGCATCGCGGTGCGCAGCTCGCGTGGTTTGATGAACATGGCGGGATCATGCGTGCCGCGTGGCAAAAGGCGCAGCAGGTCTTCAGCGATCGTGATTGTGGCAAGCCGGGCCAGCGGGTTGCGGTTGATCGTGTCGAACAGGAACAGCCCACCCGGGCGCAGGGTGCGGGCGACTTCGGACAAGACCTTGTTCAGGTCGGCGACATGTTCCAGCACATCGACGCAGACAACAGCGTCAAAACTGCTGTCATCGTAGGGCAGAGCCTCGCCCACGCCCACATCATAGCCGATGCGTAAGCCTTCTGTGGGGGCATGGGCGCGGGCGGCGTCGATGGCGTCGGCCGCCGGGTCGATCCCGGTCACCTGTGCGCCACGCGCCGCCAATGCCTCGGCCATGAACCCCCCGGCACAGCCAAGGTCCAGCACCGCTTTGCCCTGCCAGTCAATCTGGCGGTCGAACCATTTCAGCCGACCCGGCACAAGGTTTTTTAGCGTGCGCACCCAGCGGATATCTTCTGACCACCAGCGATCGGCCACGGTGTCATAGATTGTCAGGTCATTGCGCATCGGGTTGGTCCTTTGTCTTGGTCAGGCGGGGCAGAACATAGGGCACTTCGGCGCGGTAGCGATCAAACCGCGCGCCATAGCGGGCGACAAATCGGCGCTCTTTCAGGCGCGGGGCCAGCAGGCAATAGGCGGTAAAGCTGACGGCCAGAACCAGTTGATCCGGCGTCCAGACCGGAGGCGTCCACAGCGTCAGCGTAAAGGCCACATAGATCGGTTGGCGGATCAGACGGAACAGACCGTTGGTCGGCATGTCGGGGAACACCGGGCGGATGCGCGCCAAAAGCGACATCCAGCCCAGCGCCCCGGATTGCACCTCGGCCCCCGCATCAAAGCTGGCTTTCATCAGAATAAGCCAGCTTGCACCAGATGCGGTGGTCATGGCCCAGAAGGCCGCCCCTTCTGCCCGCCACCAGACGATGCCTGACGGCGTCCACAGCGCAAACAGCGCCAGAAGTTGGGCCGAGGCAATGATGGCATAGGTGGTGGTGGCAAGCGTCGCCCCATGTGGGCCGGGGATCAGCCGCGCCAGAAGCCGCCCGCCGCGCCCGGTCAGCAGCAGGGAATGGGCCAGTGGAAACTGCGCGATCAGGGCTGCATTGGCCAGCACGGCCCACGGCCATGGAACGGTGCCAAGGCTTTCGCTCAGGCCAAAGAACATCGCCACGACCATCGCCAACACGCCTGCCGCAAACAGCGCATGGCACAGCACACCAAAGGTCAGCGCCAGTGCGATCCGCCCCGCCCCAGCGGGCGGGCGCAGGGCGGCGCGGATCAGCGTGATCAGTCGGGCGATGCGGGGATCGGTCCACATGGTCATCTCCGCGCCAGCAGATCAGCGGCAATGGTGGTGCCGCTGTCCCATGCCGCCTCGATGCGCGCGCCAAGGCACCAGTCGCCGCCCAGATAAAGGCTGGCATTGTCGCTCCGCAAAAACGGCAGGCCAAGTGGCTGCGTTACCCGTGCATAACGCCAGCGGTGGGTGCTGGCATGGGTCACGGTGGCGAGCGGAGCGCCCAGCCTGTCGCACAGCAAGGGCAACATGCGGGCGGTCAGGGTGGCGGGATCATCCTCAAGATGTGCCGCACTGAACGCCAGCCCCGCCTGTGCAACCCACAGCGCGCCGTGCCCTTGGGGGCGGCCCGGCTTGGCACTGTCTTGCGCAATCCATGACAGCGGGTCGTCGGGATCTTTGCTGGTGAGGAAGGGTGCAGGGCCCGCGACAGCCGCCATCAACGTCAGGCAGGGGGCCATTTGCACCGCGCCAAGGGATGCGACCAGCAGGTGATCCACGCCCAGAAGGGATGCCACCTGCGGTGCGGGCACCGTGATCACGACCTTTGCCGCAGGCAAAGTGCCGTCAGCCAGATGCAGCAGCCAGCCCCCTGCATCCGGTGTCAGGCGCAGAACTTGGGTATTTAGCCGAATATCCAACCCTGCCCCAAGCGCCTTGGGAAGGGCCGACATGCCCGACACGCCCACTGTGTGCGTGCGGTCTGTGCCATCTGCCCAACCGGCTAACGCGTCTGCGTTTTCCAGTCCATCGAGAACGCTCGCAAACCCCGCGCCATGCGCGTTCACGTATTGCGCGCCATGGTCGAACTGCAAATACCCCGCCCGCCGGGTGGCCACGCGCCCGCCAATGCCACGCCCTTTGTCCAGCACGACGGGTGTCATGCCCGCATCAGCCAGCCTGCGCGCACAGGCCAGCCCGGCCATGCCCGCGCCAATGATGATCACTGGCGTCATGCGGGCAACACCTGTTCGAGGATGCGGGGAATGTTCTTTCTGACCTTGAAGAACCCGGCGGTGGCGTGGGGCCAGATGGCAGCGTCCCACTCCCGTCGCCATTCGCATAGCGTTATACCCGCGCTTGCAAGCGAAGGAGCAGCCTGTTCCAGCCAATCGTGTAACGGGCCTTGGGTGATGTAAGGCGTGGCAATCTGTGTGGCACCAGCACCCTTGGCCCATTTAGCAAGGGCTTCGGGGTCGCCTGCGTGCAACGCCAACGGAATTGCGCCGATGCGAAAAGCGGCATCAGCCAGCGCGCCTGCTTCAAACTCGGTGACCAAACCTGACACGGGCAGGGGGGAGCGCAGATGGCTGGCACTCAGCGTGGCGACAGTGCGGATATCAAGGCTTGCGAGGTTGAAATCCTCAAGGCGGCAATCCTCATCCGTGATCAGCAGGGCCGTGGGCACACCGGGCCGGGGGGCTGTCACATCACGCAAGGGCAGCACGGATGGCAGGCCATCGGGTTCCGTCGCCTCCAGCCCTTGGGTGACTTGCGCCAGATCAGACCGGCGCGGGGTGAACCGCCCCGCAGTAAAGGTCGCAATGTTCTGCGCATCCGCCGGATAGGGTTTGCCGCGCGTGTGCAGGCCCGCCGCCCAGCGCCAGCCAAGGGTATTGGACGCGGCATCGCCGTCCAGCAGATTCCGGTAAAAGAAATCCGCGCCCAGCCGCCAAGGCAGGCCAAGAGTGAAAATCCAGATCGACGCGAACCACATCCGCGCGTGATTGTGCAGATAGCCGGTGTCGACGAGCTCCATTGCCCATGCATCGAAACACTCCAGCCCCGTTTGACCATTCATCGCGCGCTCCACATCGCGTTTCAGGCGGCGGTCGCGGTCAAGGGCTGCCAGATCAGCCTCCAGCCCGGTGACATAGCTGGCCCAGACCTGCGGGCGGCGCTCCAACCAGCCTTTGAAATAGCCGCGCCAGATGACCTCCTGCACGAATTTCTCGGCATCCTCAGGGCCATGCGCCGCCAGCGCCGCTGCCACGGCATCCTGTTCCAGCACCAGCCTGCGCCGGATATAGGGCGACAGCACCGACACCGCCTTGTGCGCGCCTGCGCCGTGGTCGGTGTTGCGGCCATTGGCATAGCGGCGGCCCATGCGGGGGATGAAGGCGTCGAGGATTGCATCGCCAGCGGCGCGGGTGGGGGTCCAGTCTGTCATCAAGGCTCATTCCAAGGTTTGATCGCGGTTCTACGTTTCGATCATCGGGGGCAGTGCCACCCGTTTGCAGTGCGCCAATAGCGTGGCAGTGGGTTGCACATCGCGGTCAATGCGGGCGGCCAGGCTGCCCAAGGACCACAGACGGGATCCGCGCCCGGTCGGCACCGCAACTCCGCTGCTGTCATTGAACAAATGCCTGCTCCAGTGTCAGGTGGAGACGCGCTGTTTGCGCGACCGGCGCAGGTGCCAGCGGTAGATCAACGGGGCCAGCACATAGTCATAAGCCGCACCCGCGATCTGTTTGATGCCGGGCAAGCCCACGATCCGGCCCAGCGATCGGTAGCGTGGCATCTGCGCCCAGAGCACCAGAAACGCCGGAATGCCGGATGTCAGCACCCCGTCATGCAGCACATAGAGCCTGCGCGCCGCCGTATCGGCATCCAAACCCCATTGGGTCCGGGCATCCGTGTTCAGATCATCAAACCTGATCGGCAGACCCGCCTTGTTTGCATAGTCCGCGTAATGCCCGATCTCAAAATTACAGACCGGGCAATTGGCGTTGTAAAGAACGGATGTCTTGGGGCTGTTTTCCATGCCCGACAGATAGACTTACCGCCCGTGAAGTCAAACCGATGGCCCCGGTGCTGTGACTTCCCATGCGACCGGGCTAACCTGTCTGGATCGCAGCGTGAATAGCCTCGCGCGGCGTTGCAGCCCCGTTCACCAGATCCATGTGTACTGAAGAAATGCGTAGCTACGCATAAATCCATTAGTGTAATTATATTGCTTGTTATTCAGTTGATTACACTCGCCACTAGAGCGAATCTGGGTGCAGGAAGACGATGTAACTCACCCAAGGATGACCAAGCCATGACCACAAAGACCAAAGCCCCTCGCGAAGCCCTGCTGCTGGAGATTCCCAACGCCGGCCACCACCCGCAGCGTCAAAGTTGCGCGTGGGCGTGAGGCCAAAAAGGCGATGAAGGAGCGTCCGCATGATGCGTAGTCTCTCATTTCCAGCGCCTCCGGGGTATCAGAGCGGTTGGCAATGATCGGGAATTGAGTCGCAAAGAGAGATGTGCGTGGCTGCGTGCGACCGACTATGCAAGTCCTCCGCCAATGTGTAACCATTGCGTGACAAGCGGCGCGGCAATATCGACCGTGGCGGATTCTGCATATCTTTGCGTATACATCGGGCGACAGGTGGGGAAATGAGCTTTTCGTCTAGTGAACTGCAGATCAGAGCCAATGGTGTCGTCTACACAATCGACCCGCATTCATCGCACACAGATTTCCGGGTAACAGTAACCGATTCGGGTGAGTTGGTCTCGGATTCCTATCTTCTTGGTTATCTCTTTGAGATTGTGAAGGGCTTGGACCTGGCCGAGAGGATGTACGAACGCTCGTTACCTTCATCCACAGCACAGTTTTCACAGGACTCCATCGCTGCTTTGGCCAGCCTCTATGCAGTTGAGGGCACGGCGAATGCTATCACTTCCGCAACTGGGGCGCTCATCGGTGGGTGGGCGAGTGGTGGAACAGTTGCTATAGGAGTTTCTGGGCAATTGTTCTCCATTGGAATAGACGCGTTGCGGGGATCGGCAGCCGTTACTGAACCAGCCCTTTATCTTACCCTCGCCCGCGCGCTTTACGAAGCAACCGACCCTATTTACCGATCACTTTCAACCTCGGATATCATCGGCGCGGATCAGGTTGAACAACTGGTTGATTCCCTGATGGCACAGCATCAACTCAACCTGAGAGTTGGGGGCATCATCAGTAATGACGAATTACTGAATCGTAGTCTCGTTGGTGACGCGGTGAATTTCACAACGACCCTCTTCTCAGGGTTCATCGGTGTGTTTGGCCAGACCTCAGCTTATTTGAACGCGGCGCCATTTGCTGGCTCGTTGTTGCGAAATGTTGAATTGTTCGAGGATGTTGCGTCTCTGCTGCAGGGTGTGACGTCAATCAATCAGGTCATCTCAGCATTCTACTCAAGTCAATCGCTGTCACAATACGCTTATTTCACACATGAACAGATTTCTTCGGCGCAAGACTTGTTCGACGGGATCGCCCCTGAACTATCGCAGTATGTGACGGCGACGTGGGGTGACACGGCAGTAACGGTGGTGACGCAAGGGGGCGGTACCTTTGTCGCGTCCCAGCAGGCAAACATCGTGATTTCCGAGATTGGCGGGGCGAACATCGACCTTTCAGCCTCGTCTGGCTCGAATGAAGTGTCGGTTTTCACGTCAGTGGGCCTTGGGAACACAGTGTATGGCGGGTCGGGTCAAGACCGTGTGACGATCACGGCTGATTCCGCAGTCCAAGACTGGGGCTTTTGGTTCGGGAATTCCGTGCACGGAAGGGTCGGCCATACGGCAACCCTGGACCAGATGGATATAATGCTGAGTGAAGACACCACGAGAGTGCTTTTCGACATAACAACCGGGGGCTTTAGTAATCGGCCAGCATTCACTGAATTGCGAGACATTGATGATCTGAGCCTGATTGGTGGAGACGGCAACGATCTGCTGGTGGTTTGGGGTGAAAACGTGCGCGCCATCGGCAATGGCGGCAGCAACACGCTGTACGCCGACTGGAGCGGCCGGACCGAGGACCTCACCTGGGACCTGCACGATACCGAAGATACCGAGGCGACGCTGGCCAACGGCTGGACGGTGCAGGGCATCGACCGCCTGCTCGCCCGCCTCGGCGACGGTGACAACCACATCACCCTGAATGGCGGGGGCAACCACATCATCGGGGGCGCGGGGAACAATGTCGTTTCCGCCACGCATGGTGGGGGCAACCACATCGTAGGGGGTGCCGGTAACAATGTCATTTCCGCCGCGCACGGTAACGATCACATCGACCTTTCAGCCTCGTCTGGCTCGAATGAAGTGTCGGTTTTCACGTCAGTGGGCCTTGGGAACACAGTGTATGGCGGGTCGGGTCAAGACCGTGTGACGATCACGGCTGATT
>Ga0306870_1000391_pt1 | contig 10449 bp, 6 predicted proteins | sample AntRauMeHopE1496_FD_190435 | JGI IMG/M metagenome (GOLD analysis project Ga0306870, IMG submission 190435) | Saline lake microbial communities from Rauer Islands, Antarctica - Metagenome Hop E1 #496 (v2) (version 2) | ecosystem: Environmental > Aquatic > Non-marine Saline and Alkaline > Saline ... | reverse complement strand
TAGTAAGATGTGCTTTGGCATTTTCAGGATTCAAAATCTGTAGATCGAAATATTGAATTTCGTCTTTGGTTGTGTCATGAAGTGCTCCCACAAACTGGGTGTTTGATTCGATTACGATTCCGCGTTCTGCCAAAATTGCTCTTACTCGAGTATCGTTGGCCATATGTGCAGCTACACGAGCATTGACCGAACCCGGTCTTCCGCAACATGCTCCACAGTCATAGCCGGCATAGTGTGTATTGTTGATACTGGATGCGCCATGACCAACTAGATACACCAATGGTGAAAATCGATCCAAAAGACCGATGCTACGAAGAAGTCCTTCTACCCGATCAGCCATTTCTTCGATCTTGAATCCGATTTGCAACTCATCCGCAAATTCCCCCTGATGCTCGATGCTGAGTGTTCCACATGGGTCCATGTGCTTGAAAGACGATACTTCCAACGCAGATGACGAAGGGCTGAGGATGTTTTTCACCAGATTCACTGCAGACCAAAACCCAACTGTCTGTGCGCTAATCCAGCCTCTGAAAAGGGAATTATTGTTTTGATTGAAATGCACATCTTTTTGAAGCTTTTTGTGACTGGCCGTTTCCTTAATCAGGTATTTGGGAAACATGGGTGCTGGACAGACTTTGGTGTGAAACTTTCCAAACTCGGGTTGGAAATAAAACTCCACATTGAAGAAACCCGGAGTGCCAAAAGTGGCACAGTTTGGGTCAATGAATTCGAGATATCTACGAATCGAACATTCCCGATCATCAATGCAGAACATCGCTTGAAAACTCGGAACATCGGGAGATTGGACACTCGGTTTCACATGCTGGATTCCCGCCAAAACTTCATCGTAATAGCTCCATTCAAAAGCTTCTTGGAAGCATTGCAAGATTAGATCCTGCTGCGCAAATGGAGTATTTTCAAAGAGTTCAGATGTGTGATGTGGATATCGAACTCCGATCGGAATCCAGTTTTCTCCGAACTTCTGATCCAAGGTATCGATCTCGAGCAGACACTCGAAGATCACCAAGTCTTCAAATTTGATCGGTCTGCGATCCAAAAGCGACTCAGGCTGATCTTCAAGAACTGATACCATACCCGACCAGCCTGGATGTGCAAACTGCTGGTCAAATAAATACCAACCGTATGCTTCAGGCCTCCCGACCAAGATTGTCAACAAGGATTCGAGCGTAAGATTTGGATTCTCAATCAGTTTTTTGACCCTTGCACTTTTGAAAATCGAAGAATAACTTTCCTGATGAATCGTCCTAATCGCAGCTAGAAATCCCGTGGATTCCACCGGAAAAGACCAAAGTGAAATCCCCTGATCCAAATAGGCTGACAATAATCTAAATAGGAAAGGATGGATGACTTTATCCAGATTGATATGGTAATCTACCTTCCAATGCGCTCGAAAAGAACCAACTTTAGGATAGGAATTATCAATCTCAGGCGCATCCAGAATCTTCACTGCCCGATGAACAGCCTCTTCCGCACCAAAATGATTGCTTAACATTCTTTGAAGGATTTCTCCCTTGATTTTCCCGGATTGATAGAGGGATTTGTATTCGTCGATGGATAGATATCCGGTATAGCCAAATTGTATATTGGCTTGCTTCAGTGCCTGGTGAAAAGGTAAATGCTGGAAAGCATGTAATGTATTGTGATGGACAAAGTCCTTCAACGGGGCTTGGCTTGGGAGGTAATGCCTTAATTCATGCATGATCTCATCCAATCCATAAGCATGGGAATGCTTGGAGTGGTTCATAATCAGAAAGCTTTTAATAGTGGAGAAAAACCTCTAAAGTGAGGCAGTAGTGTTCAATCTAAGAAGATTGAATAGCTGGCAGATGCCAAAAAAATCAAGCGGAATAAGATTTCCAGCTCTGAAAAAGATCGTAAAGATGTAATCCTTCACGTTTGGGTTTGGTAGAAAAAAAGCGTGTTTCCCATTTGGAAAAACCTTTTGTGCTGATCCTAAACTGCGTGTTACTTTCGGAATAAGGCAGCGGTAAATATTCGAATTCAGTTTTCTTATCTTCCCTATTTTCGATCAGGAAAATCTCAATTTCCGATTCTTCAAGAAGAAATGGATTGAACTCATTTTGGTTGCTTTCAATAGAAACTTCCAATTCTTCTGGTGTAGAAGATGCCAATCCTAACGTATCGACTGGATCGATTCCAAAAAGGAATGTAGATCGCAGAACAAATAATATTACGCTAATCAATAAATGCATAAGTCGTTTAAAGTGTTGAAATGTAGCTAATTTTTGAAAAGCACAATAACGATTTAAAAAATTTATGATATTCATAAAATTTGCTTATCATTTTTTAATTTCCCACTCATTCTTACCTTTAAATAGTTGGAATTTTAGCAAAATGATATTTGGATGAAATGGTCAAATTGAGAAAAAACATAATCAGAATTCAATCAAGCTCGCCAGCTACTCTAAAAAATTGAGCTGAGGATAAATTTTTCAAGAAAGGAATACCAACTTTATTAACAGTATTGACTCCTTTTCCACACAGTCACGACTTAACTTGAAACACTCAGAAAAATGCTGAGCGTAAATGATCAGCGCGACGTACTCCTATATTTTTTCTATTGGTACTTTCAATTTGCTACACATAGCAAATTTCATTGCTGACTTGATATGACAAATACCTCCCGGTAAATGGGACAAGCTATTGTCGCTTTTTGATCCCGATAGTTATGGAGCGGGAATTTGATCCAAATCAGATCAAAATTTTGTTTTAGATCAGGAATTGCACTTATGAGGATACACATATTAAAGAATTTGATTATCCGCTACTTTGCCAGTAGACAAAAGAGCCAAGAATATAATTGGTACCAAATTGATAATTGGGCATTTCGATCTTCCCTGCCTACCGGCAGGCAGGCCTGCCGGCAGGCAGGCAGGCGTCTTTTGTCTTCGGTCCCAATAAGCAGGGAAATTAAGGCTACTGGCATCATTGCGGATAGTCATATTAAAAAGTGAATATCTTCTGAGATAACAGTAAGTCCAATCATTATTCAAGCGATTCAGCCCACTACGTCAAAAGAGTTTAACGTAAAAGTCTTGAGGAATCGCTTATTTTCGAAAAGTTGTTACCGGCTAAATGTGGCTTTCTTTGTCAATAGTTTTTTTGAAATACACCTTGAAAACAGAGCCTTTTCCTAGCTCACTTTCTACCTTGATATCTCCTCCCCCATTGGTGATTGCTTTCTTTGCCAGAAATAATCCAACTCCAAGACCTTCCAACTTAGTATGAGCACGTTGGAAAGCACCAAAGATTCTTTTCTTTTCATTTTCAGCGATTCCCTGCCCATTATCTGCCACAGATAAAACTATATAGTCGCCTAATTTTTTAGTGCTTATAGTTACAGTAAGCTGTCGATCTTGGGACCTGTATCTGATCGAATTGCTCAAAAGATTGAATAAGATACTTCTTAAACTCTTCTTGGAAAATAAAATTTCAGGTTCCTCGATGTCCAAATGAATCTGTGCTTTTGAAGATACAAGCTCCACTTTTATACTATCCTGAACCTCTTCTAAGAGCTGCTGTATATTGATCGAGTCGTACTCATCCATCTCGCTTTCAATTTTGGCTATATCTGTTAATTCCAAAATAACGCTTGTGAGATTGCGCGTGGAAATATCAAGCATGGTTAGTAATTCAGTAGTTTCTTCCGACTGAAAAGTCAGTGATTCTTTAAAATTGGAAATAAGTGCACCTAAATTATGTAATGGCCCCCGCAAATCATGGGAAACAGCGTAAATAAAAGTATCATGGTCTGCATTGATTCGTGAGAGTTTATCCTGGATTTTTTTTAATTCAGTAATGTCATGAAAAGCGATGTTCACACCATCAGGTAGGTTATCAGCTTGTTTCACATAAGGCAAGGCCATCATGTGATACCACCGTCCATCCATTGTTTGGACTTCCTTATCAATAGCGTCACCTGTAGAAGTTACTTTTTCAAGATCATCAATCAGTGTTGAGAATCTGAAATTGGTGGAAATATCGCTTAGAGGCCGTCCCAAATCGCTTTCTTTGAGATTAATTTGTTTAATAGCCGAGGGAGTGAATTTTCTGAGGATCAAATCACTGTCTACATAAAGCTGGGCGCTGATCGTTGATTTGAAATAGTTGTTCATATCATCATTCAAGTTGGCCAGTTCTCTTATTTTAAGTTGGTATTCGGTGTTCACAGTTTGAAGTTCCTCATTCACCGACTGAAGTTCTTCATTAGTGCTTTGCATTTCTTCATTACTGGAAATAAGCTCTTCGTTGTAAGCAGAAATATTGTCATTGGATATTTCCAGTTCTTTATAGACACCTTCCAATTCTTGATTTTTTTCAGCAAGCTCCTCTCTCATATCTTCGATATAGTGCTTGGTCTGCGCTTCCATTTCGAAGACTTCAATCTCAGACTCTACAGCTTTTTCCGCATTCGTCTCATTGTACATCACCAGAATAAGACTTTTCGAGGATGATTGCTCGGATAAAAAGGGCTTCACGAACACATCGGTAGAGCGCATTTGCTCATCTTTTTTAAATTTTACATTTTGTGTTTGCTTCTTTTTCGATTTTATGGCCTTGCGCACGGTAGTCGACGTGACAATGGAAAGCGCTTCAGGCAACATTTCAAGTAAGTTGAAATTGAACATCTTCGGAATTAGATATTTCTCATAGTTCCCATAAGATTGTTTGATTTCAAAATTAGTATCAACCCAAACACCCGCATCATAGCCTGATACTTCCAGCAGTGATGTAAGAGTCATTGCAGTGAGATTGGTGTCTGCCTTACTAGATTGGGGCAATTCACTGATTTTTCGATTGATCAATTGCCTGTCACGACCGGGAGTCGTATACGTGGTATCCCGCAAATTGCGAGCGGATTCAATACTTTTAAATATTCTCCACTTTTTGTCTACCTCACTGAATGATTTTTTTACCTCGCCTAGACTTTCACTTGGCCCTAAAAATAAAAATCCCCCCAAATTGAGGCAAAAATAGAGCGAACTGAGAATTTTATTCTGCAATATTGGATTCATATAGATGAGTAGATTTCGGCAGCTGATCAAATCTATTTTCCCATATGGTGGCTGTTTTACAATGTCATGATCGGCAAAAATAATCATCTTCCTGATGCTTTCCTTTACCTTGTAATGTTGACCTGTTTTTGTAAAAAATTTATTAAGCCGCTCTTTTGAAACATCTTTTTCAATACGCTCGGGATACTCACCTTTTGAAGCATGAAGAAGTGCAGCCTTATCAATGTCACTTGCAAAGATTTTTACCTCCAGATATTTCTTGTGTGCTGCCAGGTGTTCTGATATCAATATTGCGATTGAATATGCTTCTTCACCTGTAGTGCAACCCACGACCCATACCTTCAGGATATCAACCTGCAATTTGTTTTCTATAATTTCGGGAATTACCTTTTCCTTGAGCACTTCAAATGCTTCCTTGTCCCTGAAGAACTGAGTGACACCGATCAAAAACTCTTTGGATAAGGTTTTAATCTCAGCGGGATTTGTTTTTAAATACGCTGCATATTCTTCAAGCAGCGTCATATTGTTCTTGGTCATTCTGTTCACGATTCTCCTGATCAGAGTAGGCTGTTTGTAATCTGAAAAATCCAGTGGCGTGTGCAGTTGTATCAGATCGTGTATTTTGACTAGTGATGCTTCATCATTTTCGGTGATTTGATTGGCTAGTGTACTTTCTAAAATATCACGCTGTAAGTAGTTTATGATCTCCTCTGGTATCAGATCGGGAGAAAGTATCTTATCTACATTACCTGATTCGATGGCGCTATTTGGCATTCCGGCAAACTTTGAGCTTTCCGGATCCTGCACGATCACAAATCCACCATTTTTCTTTATGGAAGCGATCCCTTTGGTACCATCTGAACCGGTGCCTGAGAGGATCACGGCGATACTCTTAGCCTCCAGACTTTGAGCCAGTGAATCAAAGAAAATGTCAATTGTAGTATTGCGATGCGACGGGTCAATATTGGAAAGCATCAACCTTCTGTTCTTGATGGTCATTTGTTTTCCCTTAGGCATCAAGTACACCTGATTAGGCTCTACCAGCATTTCATGCTCGGCAACCGATATTTCCAACTTGCTGTGTTTTTCGAGAAGTTCAGCCATAAAGCTTTTATGGTCAGGTGAGAGGTGTTGTATGATTACATACGCGACGCCATCCTCGGGCGTATGATCAAAAAGTAAGTGGATGGCCTCCATTCCACCCGCAGATGCGCCTATGGCTATGATGTAGAGGTCTTTTAAGTGATCTTTTTGGCTTTTTGTCATAGTACTGAATAATGAAACAATTATTGTTGATTCGTTGCTGATTGCTAGGTAAATCAAGCAAAGAACTTTATTTTAAACTGCCTTTTTTCTTTTGAAGTTGTCGCAGCGGGATTACGGTTGCGTACATAAAAGTTTGTTGCGGGCTTTCCTTTTCAATAAAATCCAATTTTAGTGCCGTTGATGGATTATCAGTAAAATCTATAAGTTTTTGGGTTCTACCCCTATATTAGTGTTACATATATCTAATTTTAGCCAAAACCACTAATAGGAAGTTTTCAGGAATCAGCTATACACCTGGAAGGCATCTCTTTTAATGGTTTTTTTAGAAAATAACTATTATTTTAATGTCCTGTTTCCATTAAATTCGTGGTAGATCCAGTTTTTGGAAAAGGATTACCTAAAAGAAATCGCTTTAGTATTCCAGTAAAAAGTAGCACTATTATTTCTATTGCTATTAATAGTTAGATAAGATATACAGCTTCTATTTTAATTAAATCCCTGGAAAATCAAAGCTCTTTGTCTCACTCAAAACTCTATGAACTTACTTAGATGGATTATGAGGTTCGTATTTCTGACTTCACAAACCATTCACATTTGATTCAAATCCTAATTCTAAATTAGTCTTAATTTTTAAATAAAATATTGATAATAATGAATTTAGCTAGACCTGCTCAAAAATACCATTCCGATCATATCACTTTCAGAATTCAACGTTTCTTTTAACTTTTACGAAATCACAAGAATTCATCATTTATTCTTCAATTTCGCAAGCGACTTCTTACATCTCTGTCTGATTTAATCTTGCTTTAAAATTAACCCTTATGAAAACAGTCGGAATATTTCTCTTTGATCAGGTAGAAGTCCTGGATTTTGCAGGACCTTTTGAGGTTTTTTCGGTGGCTTCGCAATTAGCTAAATCCATAGGATTTAAGGTAATCACATTTTCTGCCAACGGCTCATCCATCACAGCGGTGAATGGACTTTCGGTGAATCCAGTCTTTGGGATTGCAGATCTGCCTCAGATTGATTATTTGGTAATCCCGGGAGGCGATGGCACTAAGAAAGTAATAGCAGAACCACAATTACTTGAGCACCTGAAATCATTAATCGACCACTCTGAGTGGACAATGACTGTTTGCTCAGGATCCAGAATTCCTGCCAAACTTGGACTTTTGGATTCCAAGCCATTTTGTACCCATCACAGTGTATATGACAGTATCGCTGAGATCAGTCCATCGGCGATCCCAAAACCTCAGTCACGATTTGTGCAATCTGATTTGAAACTCTACACCGCCGCCGGCATTTCGGCAGGAATTGATTTATCGTTCTTTCTTTTGGAAAATATATTTGGAAAAGAGCTGGCCTTGGAAACAGCGCACTACATGGAATACCTCAGTTATCCCACTTCAAAATGATCGCAAACACTACCGCTCCACCCTATTACGCAGTTGTTTTTTTAGAACCGTAGAACTATGATTGAAGCTGGCTATTCAGAAACAGCCGAGGAAATGGTTCGGTTGGCAAGGGAACAAAATGGATATCTCGGCCATGAAAGTGTTCGTGAGGGATTAGGAATAACGATTAGCTATTGGAAAACACTTGAGGATATCAAAAACTGAAAGCAAGTTAGTGCTCATTTGACCGCTCAGCGTTTGGGTAGAGAACAATGGTATCAGGCCTATAAAACTCGAATTTGTCTGGTAGAGATCGACTATGGATTTAAGATCTGATTATTTCAGTAGCATCAAAAAGCATATCCAAAACTAACTCCAGCGAAAAGAGGCCAAAATATGCCATTTCCAAAGAAAGGAGTAATACTTGCACGAAACAGAAACCCTCCATCTTCTGGCTCGGATCGATAACCAAGGATCATATTTCCGGTAATTCCATCTGCAAAAGCCTGATCATTGACAGTTGAAAAGTTATTAGATCTATCTGCAGCGAAAAGATAAGTAGCTCCCAAGCCTAATTCAAAGTACTTGCCTCTTTTTCCCAACAAGTAGTTCACTCCAACAGGAAAAGTAGCGACTGATGCGCCTGCTAATGCAAAATAAGAAGCCCCTGCTTTGAACCCCAGTCCATCCAACCGATTTTTAAATCGCTGATCGTAGTTGAAAGAATAACCCAGGCCATTTCCCAAAAGCTCTACATATACGGCTCTACTTTTAGTACGTGTAAAGTCAGCTTCTTTCAATTCTTGGCTGAAACTGCTGAAAGAAATAAAAATCAAAAAACTCCATAGAATGAAAGTCTTCATAAACTTTTAAATTTAAAATGCATATCCAAAACCGATCCCGGCAAATAGCGGCCAAAAACCATTGTTGTTAAAAATTGGATTTATGTTCACTTTCCACATAAAGCCTCCGTCCATAGGAACTCTTCTATAGCCAAAATTCATGGTGCCCATTACACTCGGAGAACCATCCACATTCAGGATGAAAGAATATGAAGGCTCTGAAAATTGCGAACAAACAAAATTGCCATTTGCATCCTGACGCCCACTTATACACCAAGTGTTATATGAATTGTCATAAGCAAAAACAGTGGCTCCCAAACCCATTTCAAAAAAGTGAATGCCCTTACCAAAAAGTCGATTGACCATAATTGGAGCTGAGATAAATGATTCGTTTGTAGTGGTATACCCTCCCAGTCCCACTCGCATTCCCCAGCCTTCCATTTTGGTTTTGTCAAATCTGAAATCGTAATTGAAACTATAAGGTAATCCTGGGCCTCCTAATTCTACATAAACAGCTTGCGTGGGAACCTTTGATTCAATATCCTGTGCATTTGCACCAAATAAAACCAATAACATTAAAATTGAAGTGAAAAGATATTTCATAGCGCTTTGTTAAGGATAACTAATGCGATGATACGAGATAATCTTCAAATAAGATGTCGGTTTTTAGTTAAATTTTTTCAGAATTTTTTACATTTTTTCTGTACTGTTTCAAGATTTCTAAAATTGATGGGATAGTTGATTTAAGTTTGTCTAGAGTTTAAAACTGAAAAATGCACTTTCGACCCCAACACAATTAAAACAAAAACTGTTTTATACCTTTGAGAGAGGATTTAAAAGGTATTTGAATCCGCTTCGCCAACTATAAAAACCATTTATTATGCTTCGTAAAATTTTTCTGGGACTTTTTGCTACTGCAATGGTTTTGGTCATCGTGTATATGCTGGGGCCAAAGGTAGATACTCAGGAATTGACTATTACATTTCCGGAAGTTCCGACTCGACTTTCTGACTTAGCCAATTATGTAGCCAATCGAGAAGATAGTGTGGTCGGCCTTAAAGCCGGAAACGAGGCCTACATTGTCTGGGCGGACAGCGCCAACAAGCGCAAAACCCCTTATTCGATTGTATATATTCATGGATTTAGTGCTAGTCCAATGGAAGGCGATCCTGTGCACCGGTTTTTGGCAGCGCACTTCGGAGCCAATCTTTTTGTGACTAGAATTCCGGAGCATGGCATCAATCGTGAGAATGGAATGGAATATCTCACTGCGCAAGCTCTTGCAAATGCTGCCGGAGAAGCCTATCAAATCGGGAAAAGTCTGGGCGATGAAGTGATCCTTGTAGGCACATCGATGGGAGGAGCTCTGAGTATTCTTTTGGCAAGTCAACAACCAGATATTAAGGCTTTAGTGATTTACTCTCCAGCTATCCGTGATAGAGGGCAACGTTTAGAAGCCTTTTTTTCGCCTTGGAGTAAAAGGGTCATGGAAGTCACTATGATGGAAAATAAGGTTTTGAATCAAAAGCGGGAAGGTGAAAAACTAGCCTATTGGTCTGATCAAATCCATATCAACGGCTACCAAAGTCTCGCCGTGCTGATGTACAGCGAGATGGAAAAGGCTACTTTTCAAAAAGTAACTCAGCCTCTTTTCTTAGGCTATTATTACAAAAGTGAAAATGAGCAAGATGGCGTCGTATCAGTACCAATGATGTTAGAAATGTATAATGAACTGGGAACTTCGGCAGATCTGAAAGTAAAAAAAGCATTTCCAGATGCAGGCGACCATGTGATTGCAAGTTCGATTACTTCCAAGGACTGGGAAGGAGTGCTTTTTTCCACCATTGATTTTTTAGAAAATACAGTAGGCATTCCATCAAGTGCCGCATA
>Ga0306870_1000386_pt1 | contig 10545 bp, 16 predicted proteins | sample AntRauMeHopE1496_FD_190435 | JGI IMG/M metagenome (GOLD analysis project Ga0306870, IMG submission 190435) | Saline lake microbial communities from Rauer Islands, Antarctica - Metagenome Hop E1 #496 (v2) (version 2) | ecosystem: Environmental > Aquatic > Non-marine Saline and Alkaline > Saline ... | reverse complement strand
CAGAGCTATGACTGAATCTGGTGTTTTGGCGGTTTGAAGGTTGGCGGCGTATCTGGTTGATTTGTTGTTGGAAGACAGCAGCCCAACCGAAGGAGATACACCACCATGGAAACGACTAACATTGTTGATTTTGCGCGTCGAGACGGGATCACGGACGCGCTGACGGATTTGCTGAGAACGGGGGCGCAGCAATTGATCGCAACAGCAGTTGAAGCTGAACTTGCCGGTTATCTGGCTCAATTTTCCGACTTGCGCACTGAAGCAGGTCACGCGGCTGTCGTGCGCAACGGGCATCATCCGACCCGGCCCTTCCAAACCGGCATTGGCCCTGTGAGCGTACGCATTCCGAAGGTTCGATCCATCGACGGCACACCGGTGACATTCCGGTCTGCCTTGGTGCCACCCTACGTGCGCCGCACCAAAACGTTGGAAGCGGCCTTGCCCTGGCTCTACCTCAAAGGGATTTCCAGTGGCGAAATGGGCGCGGCCCTCAAGGTTCTTCTGGGCCCTGACGCGGCGGGACTGTCGGCGAATACGGTCTCACGCCTTAAGCGCGATTGGGCCAAAGAATACGACGGCTGGAGAGACGCGGATCTGGACGACGAACCAATCGTCTATATCTGGGCTGACGGTGTTCACAGCGGCCTTCGGGGCGAGAACGACAAGCTCTGTGCGCTTGTAATTGTTGGCGTCACGGCCCGTGGCAAGAAGCGCTTCCTGGCAATCGAAGATGGGGTGCGCGAGTCTACGCAGAGCTGGCGTGAGGTTCTGCTCAACCTCAAAAGCCGGGGAATGAATGCTCCCAAACTGGCCATCGGAGACGGTGCCATGGGGTTCTGGGCCGCGCTCGACGAAGTGTATCCTGAAGTCCGCCAGCAGCGGTGCTGGCAACACAAAACGATGAACGTGCTCAATTGCTTGCCCAAGCTGTCTCAGCCAAAGGCAAAAACATCAATCTACAATATCTGGCAGGCTGAGACCAAGGCGGATGCAGAAAAGGCGTTCAATCTGTTCATCGAAACCTATGAGCCAAAATACCCCAAGGCGGCGCTGTGCCTACAAAAAGACCGCGAAGAACTCATGGCATTCTTCGACTTTCCTGCTCAACATTGGCAAAGCATCCGCACCAGTAACCCAATTGAATCCGCCTTTGCCACGATCCGGCACCGCACCAAGCGCTCAAAAGGCTGCCTGTCACGCGACGGAATGCTGCACATGATGTTCAAGCTGGGACAATGCGCTGAGGAAAACTGGCGGAAGCTACGCGGCTTTGACTACCTCGCCAAAGTCATCACAGGCGTTACGTTCAAAGACGGAATTGAAACTACCAAACCCAGCCAGATCGCCGCATGACCGACAAGCCTCAAACACCAGACTCGACAATAGCTCCGATTTACAGCCTTGCGGTAGAAGCTGGAATTATACCCCATACCACCTCCTTCAACTTCGCAGATATACCTAGAGGTGATATACTAGAGAGCATCAATCGGGTGGGTGTTAAACAAGTAGATTTTGATGCAACAACCTTGATCGGGTCTTTGCCTAAATCCGTCCAAAGCAATGTTTTAGGTGCGGTTTTTGGTTCAGCTAGTAGCGGGGATGATATCAAAAGGCGCCGCGAAAATGTTGCAACGCTTTCGGTGAAAAACAGCCGTTTTTGGAAAAAAGGTGCTGTCGGCATTGTAGAACAAGACAAGAACGAATGGCTGGACGCGGTAGCCGTAGAAGTGGTAGAGGATGATGACGTCAACTCCTACACTATTGTTTTAAACGATAACCGACCCATTAGAAGTGGCTCTTTGTTTATGAGCCGCGATGTTGATGTTGCTAGCGAGGGTTCAACCTTTGATGTGGCTGATGCGCATGCGCAGATGGTCACCTATTATCACGATATTCAGAAAGAGTTGCTGAATGAATCCAAGGACTGATATCCGAAACCTGATAGCAATAATTGCTGTCATGATCCTTGCAGTTGTCATCGGTGTTTTTGCTTACTTTTCACCGAGCACAGTTCTGGCAGTAGCAAACATCGTAGTCACCTCGATTAGCATCATCTTTGGCCTGTCTCTTTCTTTGATCACACTTGCTTCCAGTCAGGTAAAGGTCTCTGAGAACGTAGTCCCGAGAGCGGAAACCAGACGCGGCATCGAGCGCGATATAGAATGGGAAAATGAACGCACCATATTTAGACAGAAACTATCAGTTTCTGTGCTTCTTCTTTCAGTTGTTCTTGGGGTACTATTCATTGGGTTAGCCGAATTTTCCCCTCTTTCTAAGGTATATTTTGGTGTCGGAGCGGCGTTTTCATTTTTCACAACGCTTTCGTTCGCAATCTCATTTGTGCTGCCGTTTTCGATTTCTAACACCATCCGAAGGGATCGTTACTTTCGATCTTAGGATCGAAGACCCCATTATCAATGTAACCAAACAGAAATTATTTAACATAACAGTTCTTATGCGCTGAATACTTGACTTTTTTTGTCAGATTATGAGATAGTCCATAATGGCAAACTTAGACATGAGCGTTTATTGGGCATTACAGGATATCAAAGACAACCCTGAAATGCTGCGCGACCCCTTCCACATGGCGGTTCTGTTAGGCTACGCCGAAACCTACGGCCATGATGCGGCTGCGCTGCTATTGAGTGGCAATGAGTCTCTCATGCCTTCATTTGACGCCACGCCCGCCCTTGCCGCTTAAGGCGTAAAATCTCGCCCCTTGTCCTTTCGACCTTCTGACTTTTTGATATCGTCAACGCGGCTCTCAATCCGTGATTTCTTAGCATCGCCACTATCTGACTGCGCGGCAATCTCGGCGGCTCTGGCTTCGGCTTCGGGTCGCTGTGCAATCATTTTCCGCTGTGTAGCTGCATCCTTTGCCCGTAATTTTTTGGCTTCTTTGATATCCCAAATACGACGATTTAGGCGCTTATCGCGTTCCGCTCGTGCGTGATCCAAAGACACCCGCGCCCCGTCTTTACTGGCAAGCCCGCGATTGCTTTTCTTGATATCTTTGAGCGTTTCAATCTGGCGTTCTGGGGATAGGTCTTTAAAGCTGACGCCTCGCCCTGCCCGCTCAAATTTGACCTTCGACCGCGCCTTATCCATCTTCGTTTTGATCGCCTTTTTGCGTTCAAATTGTAAATCTGCAAGCTGGCGATGCTCGGTCAAATGGATCTCTTTTAGATCCTCGCGGGCTTTCAAGATCCTCGCGCCGATTTCTGTTTTTTGGGATCTAATATCATCCAACAAAACACGGTCTTTCTTGCCTCGCCAAACACGCCTTAGAGCGAGTTTAAAGCCCCTACCCTCTACAACAGCTTGCATCCTATCTGCCTCGCTGCTGACCTCCTGAAGCTGCGGAATGATATTTGCCTGAAGGCGTGTTTCTAACTCCTTCACCTCCTGAAGCTGGCGCACTTCGACCTTTTGAAGCTGTGGCACAAATTCAGCATCAACCCGTTTGTTGGCTGCTTTTTCCTCGGCGTCCAGCTTATTCAGAACGGCTGCAACCTTCTTGGCGTGTGCCTCGGCCGCATCGAGCATCTTGGCTTGTTGGTCGCCGTCCTGTGCCTCGCGGGTGTTGGCAATCTCGGCCTTGATCTGCTTCGCAATATCATAATTATAAGGAAGCGATTTTAGATCAATGTCGGCCAATTTGTCCGCGATAGCTTTGCTCTTGGCACTACGGGCAAGCGGCGCAATTTTCCCGCTCTTGTCTTTGCCCTCGATCTTTAGATTGCGGGTCATAGCGTCAATGTTGCCGTGTTCATCGACAATATATAACTTGCTGTTGTTCTTCTGCTGGGTGAGCGTCAGCCCTTCATATTCTAACGCAGCAATGAACGACTGGCCATTATCAGAGGCGATAAATGCCCGCTCCAATGCAGTCGCATAATCACGCTTTTGTTCACGGTCTTTGCGCCCCTGCCCTCGGTTATCTTCGCGCACCTGACAATGGATTCCGTGTTCCCGTTCATAGTCAGACGCCCATCTTTGCAGCTTCCTATGATCCGTTCCAATTTCGGCAACCGTGCCGCGTGTCGGGTGAACCATGTTAGCGACAATATGCAGATGAAAATGTTCACGATCGGAGTGCGCGACCGTGTAATATTCATGCTCTGACAGGTTCAGTTTTTCCATGATCTTTGCGACTTCTTCCGTGCAATGATCCTTGTCCGGCGTGTCACCCTGCGCCCATGCAATCGTGAAATGATACACGTTGCCGGCTTCTTGCTTTTTGCCCGCCAATGATTGGCCGGCCTCTTTCTTCAAGTGGTCGCTGTGGGTGTCCGTCCACGCCATAACCTTAGCGGCCTTCTCAATATCATCGGTCAACATATTAACCGTATCAGTCCATGCGACCCGCTCGGCATCGGGCTGCATATGATCCGTATCGTTGAGCAAATATTGAGTGATCCCATGAAACGAATGGCCTCGGCTATGTGCTTTCGGGATCATGGCAACAACCTGTCAACGGCGTCCCCGATTTTTGAAAGCTGGCTTTCAATATCGGTCAAGACGCGGTTGAGGTTGGGGACATCGGCGCTGCCGTGAATGTGGGCGCTTTTGGTGAGTTGGTTGAGATTTCGGGTTGCGCCCCGAAGATCACGGCCAATCGACAAAAGCAGGCGGGTAGCCTCCACATCAACGGCAGCGTCACGAACAATCACCCCGCCATTTAAACCCGCCCGCCGCTGGATTTCGCTTGTCGAAATTCCAGCTTGCGCGGCGTTGGTTTTGATGGCTGCGAGTTCGGATTTTGTCACCCTTATGGGTGGCAAGATTTGATCTCGCCTTTCGGGGGGTTGGTCGTTCTTCGGCGTGTTTTTCATGGTGTCTTTCATCATGTCACGGCGCAAAGCGAGAAGGGGGTTTGGGTGGAATAAGCGCAGCGGCTTCCCCCGACAAGTGGGAAATGTATATACATTTCTCCATCTTGCTACTTTGCTACATCTACGATACTCTAAATTACTACGGAAGGTCAACATTATGGAAGATGCTAACCCCACGCGCCAAAATGCACACCCCGAAATAACGCCCGCCTACATTCGAGATATGCAGCAAGGTTTGCAAGCTGTGGCTGATTTTCGCGCCGCTCAAACCGCGCTCTATGATCTGTTCCCGTGCATGACTCACCCCGAAGATTTGCCCCCTGCCCCGCTCTATGATTCATTCCCAGACCTTCCCTTTTGAGGTGATGAAATGACAGAGACACATGACGAAACCGTTGCCCGCCTCAAGGCTGAAATTGCCGCCCTTCGCGCTGGTAATGATGCCGCCCTAGCCGATGCTCAAACCGCGATTAACAATCTTGAAAAGGCTATCCAGCGCAAAGAAGCTGACTTACGCATTGATCTTTCCTCATAGCTATTATGAGCAGATAGCATTTGCCCATTTAAGGTAAAGTAGGTAATTTAGGCAAAAGGAGATTTATCATGAAAACCATCACCGCAAGCGAGTTCAAGGCTCGGTCAGGGCGTTATCTCGACGAGTCGGGCAAAGAACCCGTTTACATCACACGTCATGACCGCCCCGTGCGCGTTCTGGTCGATGTGGAGGAATACGAGCGTCTCCGAGCCATAGACACGCGTAAATACTACGATCTGCGCACCGACGATTTGCCAGAGGAATTTTTGAAAGAGCTTGAAAAAGGCGACCAAGGCGAACCAACGCCCCACCTAGATCATCTGATGGAATGACATTTTGAACATCGAACCTAAGCCCGGCCTTGTCATCCGATATGATTATTTATGGAACAGTGAGAAGAAAGCTGGACGAGAAGACGGATACAAGGATCGACCATGCTCGATTGTTGTTGCTGCGCCAGAAAAAGCAGACGGATCACGCCAAGTTTGGCTTTGTGCCATCACACATTCCCCGCCAGAACAGGGTCAAACAGCCGTTGAGATACCGCCAAAAGTCGCTCAACAGCTTGGCCTTGATCAACAAAAATCGTGGATTAAAACCCATGAAGTCAACTCATTGACATGGGAGAAGGGTCGCCTTCCGCATGGCATCACACAGGCTAAATCGGGACAATGGGAATTTGGTCAGCTTCCGCAAGCACTCAGAAAAAAAGTGTTTTCCCAAGTTAAAGAGAGCAGCCGCACTCGCCAACTTTACAATGTGAAACGGGATTCTCCCGCGCCAAAGATATCACAATCGAGCGTCCAAAAAGCAAACGCTCTTAGCGCCCATCAGGCTCGCCAAGAACGAATGGCAGCACGTGTAAAATCCATCCGTGTATCTTCTGCACCCAAGATACAGGACAAAGGCAACGAGAGGGATTGACTCAAAAGTGTGCACACGTGAAATTGTGAACAACCTCACAACAAGGCGCAGTAATGGGCAATCAAGGTGATGCAAAGTGGGCTAGCCCAAAAGACTTGAAAAATGCGGGGCTGTTCAAACAAGCGGGCGTGTTCCTCGGCTCTGACCCTCAAAGCGGCAAGAACCTGTATTACGGCGGAAACTCCCATATTTTCACCCTCGCCCCGCCCGACACGGGCAAGACTGCCGCTGTCGCCATCCCCTCCCTTTTGGAAAATCCCGCGTCTATGGTCGTCACCGATCCCAAGGGCGCATTAACCGCACAAACCGCCCTGCACCGTCATAAAAATCTGGGGCATAAGATCATCGTTCTAAACCCCTTCCGTGATGAACTGACAAAAGACCTCGGCCAGGATTTGGGGGATATTGGATTCAATCCGCTGTCCGTCTTAACTGCTGCTGACCCCGCACTAATCGACAACGCCGAAATGATGGCTGCATTGATCTGCCCTACCCCGCACGATGTACGCGATCCCGTATGGACACAAACAAGCGCGGACGTTCTCACGGGGCTGTTGCTGTTCATGGTGCATCACCCACGCTATCGCTGCACCCTGCCCGAACTCTACAACCTTGTACGGCTTGTCGATCATGGCGAATGGGGCGAGCTGGCAAAGGACATGGCAAGTCAAACGACCATTGATCTTGAAGCCTATATTGCCACCATCCAAGAAAACCTGAAATCTGAACGACAATGGGCGGGCGTGATTCAGGCCATGCACAACGCCACCCGAATTTATAACCCACAAAAAGCCCTCTCCCGTCATGTGAGCCGCAATGAATTTGACCCTGACGATCTCAAACGTGAACTTGTAACCGTCTACATTGTTGTGCCAAACAAGCGGCGCGAAGCCAACAAAGCATGGCTTGGTCTGGTGGTCGGCCTGTTTGCGGAAGCGGTCGGCAAAGCTGGCACAACCAAGCGCGTCACCTTTCTCTGTGAAGAATTTCAAAACCTCGGCTTCCTGCCCTCAATCGGTCGCGCAATGGCAGAATATCGGGAAGCTGGCTTACAGGTGCATTTGATCGTTCAAACGATGAAAACCCTACGGACAATATACGGGCGCGATGGGGCTGACGCCCTGATTGATTTGTGCATGGTTCGCCAATATTTCGGCATTGTTGATCTTGAATTGGCGGAAAATCTGCAAAAATCAGTCGGTACATACACCGGCAACCAAACCAGCCAAAACGTGCAACGTGAACGCTTTGACATCAACATAGGCGAAGCGTTAGGGTTTTCCCCTGCCCGTTCTTCGGAATCCACCTCTGAAATAGGCATTCCTCTGCTTCGCGCTCAAGATGCCCTGAACCTCGGCAACGGGGAACAAATTATCTTGGTAGGCGGCGCAACACCCCCGATTAAGGCGCGGCTGCATTACTATTTCAGTGATCCTGTTATGATCCAGAATGTCGCGTCTAACCCCTACCGCCCGCCAGAACCTAAGCCGCCCCGCAAAATGTTCCCTCACTGGCACACCATCAAGGATATCATCGAGAGTCTCTTTATCTTCGCAGCCTTTATATTGCTGTTAGCGGCAACTGACGGGCACATACCGTCAATGATCCCATATCTTATCCCTGTCGCGCTCCTGTGGCTGTTCAAGACCTCGAACCGAGCAAGAACCATCGCCAAGCGCATCGGCAAGGCGGCAGGAATGCTCATTTTGAAGATTGTAAGCGTCATAGGTTTTGCTCTTGGGCATACGGCCGTAAAGATAGCGAACTTTATTTTATCTATCGGTGCGTTAATCGTTTTCGTTGAGATATGGGGATGGAAAGAACCTGTGCTAATCCGCAATCTGGTGATGCTGTATTACCAATGGTTTTAGTCGCGCTCTGTCTCCGCAATCTCTGCCTTGCCATAGGTAGCAAAAAGCAAATTGAGTGCTTCCCCTAAAAGCTGCTGCCCTGTCTTGTCCTGCTCTGCCGCCAAGATTTTGAGTTGCGCCCTAACCTCCCCCGAAAAATAGCCCCCTACGTGCGTTTTTCCTGCTCGTGAGGGGGTTTTGGCGTTCTTCTGCTGTGATGGTGCAGAAACAACCTTACCGCTCTCTTGCGTCTTCTCTGCGCCTCTGCTGGCGGCAATGTCTTTCAAACCTGTAAGGGATGGTCGTTTGCTCATGGTCGTTTCTTTCTTAGATGTTCAACTGTTCACGTGTGAACTTGACCACATTATCACACTCAATCGCCGCTTTGCCTAGAGGTTCATATTCCTGCGGCGTTTGCCCTGCGGCGGCGGCGTCCTGATATGTCACGCGCTCCCCTATCGTGATCGGGCAAACTTCAAAGCCTAGCCCCTGAATAAATGCGGCGGCTTCTTCGTGGCGCGTTCCTTGTGATTTAACCCGTATCAACACAGCAAAACTGGCGGGCGTCTTTGCCATCCTCAAAATCTCCCCTGTAGATTCCACGGTCATTAAGTCCGCGCTGGTGGGCTGCACAGGCATTAGCACCAAATCAGCCGCTTGCGCTGCTTTCAATGCGGCTTGCTCGGCACGTCCTGCGCTGTCGATGACGCAAACTTGAACCCCGTCCGCCTTTGCGGTCTCAAGCGTCTTAGAAAGCCGTGAGTGCTGCATAGGAATGATAAGGGGGCTTTCCTCGGCTCTTGCATCTGACCACGTGCAAAGGCTGGTCTGCGGGTCAAGGTCGATCCCCGCAACGGTAAATCCCGCACGGTCAAAACCCACAAGCAAAATTTCGGCAAGGGTGGTTTTACCTGTTCCGCCTTTTTGCCCGATAATTGCTATCGTTTTCATATCTGTTCACTCCTGAACGTGTGATCTTGTGCACACTATATATTGTTATTTTGTGATATTGTGCAGGATTAGTAAAACATCGTCAATCGGATTCAAATTTACGAAACAGGCGGTAAAATCCTGCCAAAATTCTGCGCCAACTTGTCCGTTTTCGGCTTATCGGGGTAGGGGGTCTTAGAAGAAATTTCATCTAGCACAGTTCGCGCTTCGGCTTCGGCGGTGCGGGTGATTTTATCCCTTTCACGCTCCTTCAACCAAAGGTCTAGGGCGTCTTGATCGGTCTTGTACTGGATTACCTCGGCGCGTTGCTGCATCAGGTATCTAAGCCGCTTCCACGACTTCAAACGCTCGTTATATTGCCCCATATCAATGCCCAAACGCTGACACTCTGCGCGGCGGAATTTCAGCATTTTGATACGGGCGGCGGTCTGCTTCTGGGCTTTTCTCCATCCTCGATGGGTGAAGCTAACCGCGTTCGCTGAACCAGCTTGAAAATGCGTCATTTCGTGATCGTCCATAACTCTTGGTGATCGGCAAAGCGTCCAAGTAGCTGCATGATCTGTTCATCGCTATAACCCTGATACCGAATGAGGGGGATAGTCTCGCGCATGATCCGCAAACCTGCATCCCAATCAATGGCGGTGTCTTCATCGTCTTTAGGCTGCATCCTGTGCCTTCAAATTCAAGATGATGTTGTAAGCCGATTGCAGCAAGTTCGCGCCTTTAAGCAATTCTGAACCTGATAGGCTGGTTGTCTCTTTCCAAACGTCTTTGCCGTCTGGGGTTTTTTCGCCTGTCGTGTAGCCGCGCACTAGATCAACGCTGTAAAACGCGCCTTTTTCGCTGTCGTTGCGCCAAATCGTGGCCTTGATTGCACCATCTTTTATGGTCGCTGCGGGCTTGTTATTAGTCATAATAAAGTCTTTCTTTTTAATAGGTTAAATATAATATACCGCAACTTTCCAAATCGTTAAAACGCTGATTTTGGGCGTTCTTAATCGGCAACGTCCGTTTGAAATGAAATTTCAAAGGGAACGGTGTTTCGCTGAGAAATGGGGGTGCAAGATCAAGGGCGGCTGGCTGATTATTTTGACCCGCGAGGAATTGCCCTGGTTGTCGCGCAGCAAACCAAGGCAAGGGGAAAATAATCTGTCAGACGGGCGCAGCCTTTACCCTTGTTCTTGTGGGGGCAACGCCCCAAACTCTTTCTTTCTTCCTGAAAATCTGCTAAATTTTCATGTGTTTAAAGCCCTCTTAGCAATGTTCATGATCGGAAGCGGTGCAGCTCATGCGGACGCAATCCGCGTGATTGACGGTGACGGGTTCATGTTGAACGGTCGAGAGGTTCGCTTACGCACATGAGAGGCGACACGCTGCCCGACATGGAAGACTTCGATGGTGCGGTCAGTGATCCGCGCCCATAGATCCTTCTTCAGCAGCTGATAGGGCA
>Ga0306870_1000379_pt1 | contig 10677 bp, 20 predicted proteins | sample AntRauMeHopE1496_FD_190435 | JGI IMG/M metagenome (GOLD analysis project Ga0306870, IMG submission 190435) | Saline lake microbial communities from Rauer Islands, Antarctica - Metagenome Hop E1 #496 (v2) (version 2) | ecosystem: Environmental > Aquatic > Non-marine Saline and Alkaline > Saline ... | reverse complement strand
CGACTGTTGCGGTTGCTACTTCTTCGGGTGCGGTTTCTTCACTCATAACGGTTTCTCCATGCGGATTAGTTTGGCCCTGCGGCCCTGCCTAGTTTTCTAGGAAGTTTATTTAGACCCAGCTGTTTGCCTCATTGCGCTGAAAACATCTTTAGCGCCGGTGGCCCTGCCTATGGTGTTTGGGTCTTGAAAATCTGGGGAGTCTACGAACTCGGTCGCCACGTTGTATTCGGCTTCGAATTTGTCATAATAATCTGGCCTTATCGGACTATCGCCTAGATAAATTGTTTCTATCGTGCAGTGGCAATTATCATGAAAATCTATGGCGTAGTCTGCGGTTCTAACGTCTGATCCCCTAAAGCTCTCGAAAGCTAAAACCCGGCAGAAGGAACACGCGTCCGCCCTTGCTACTCGCTGAACTTTTACTACCGCAGAATCTAGGCCAGAGTTATAAAGGCTGGTGTCTCTCTGGTATGACGCCAGCGCTCTAGTGAGGCTATTTGCTAAAGCGGGCTTCATCACGTCGAAGCCTTTATCTGAGGCTAGTTTCATCGAGTAGTTCACTAGCCCGTCAACTTTGCCGGTCAAGTCAAACTCTGGTTTTGTTGCCACGTAAATAGCACCATCTAATTTAGCCAGTGCGAACCTATTAGCTCGGTTGGTTCTAGACTGCCTAGCGTTCCTTCTAGCCCCTCGAGATAGCTGGACTTCCGGGGCTACTCTTTCAGCGAACCAGGCCGCTCGGGTCTCGTTGTAATAGTCCAACGCGGCGGTTGCGTTTACCTGTCCGAACTGGTCGACTATAGGGGTCATTGTTTGGCGTAGAAACCCGCCGAGTTCTTGGCGGCCAAAGTCTCTACCCACCTCCACAATACCTAGGGTCTGCCTCATTGCGATAGTGTCCACAGCCGCTAAAGTGTTTCGCTGCCTAATCTGCATTTGAATGCGGAATTGGTTATAGCTTACTTCTCTGCCGTCAATTACTGGCATGGCTAAACCGCGGTCGCTCCACGTGCGGCGTCTGCAAGATTTGCGATCAAGTCTCGCCCGGCATTTGCTGCCTTTTCAGATTTGATAACCTGCTTATCGCCTTCGGTCAATCCGATGCGGTTATAAGTGATTTCGCTATCTGCAAGCAAGACACCGCTGGCGATTAGCTTGATTACCTCATCGGCCGCCGCTGCCCTAGTTGGGGTTGAAGCGTCGCGCCAAATTGCCCTGACATCGTTTAGCTCGCTAGGCAACTCCTCGGGAGTTAGTCCGTCACGAACCTGAACGGCCAGCCTTGCAACCTCTAGCCAACTGCGCCCGAATTGCCTTTGGCGTCTTTCGGCACGCTTCACTAAACGCGCTTCCATCTGCCGGATTGCATCCGCGCTTGCTGGGTTGTCAGTTTGGAAACCTAAATAAGAGGCTGGGATTGCAGTCTCTGCGGCGACTAGCTGGGCATAAGCCCTAATCTGCTCAAAGTATGGGGTTGTGGATCCGGCGGTGAACTGGCCAACCTCGGGCATAACTCCGTTATCTTCGTTATAAGGTAGCCCCAAGATTCGCCCTTGGTAAACACTCCAGGGGTTTAGCGGGTTACCATCCGCGTCTAGGAACACGTCTTGGTCTGCGCCTAGCACGTAGCGCTGTGGGGCGCTGTAAAACTCTCGGGCAACTTCTGCCCCTAATAATGTTCTCATGGCCGCGTCGGTGTAGCTTCGGACTGCGGGCGTTATCTCTGAGCGCCCATAAGGGTCGCTAGATCGCGGGTTGTTTGGAATTGCCGAAACTGGAACTGCGCCTAAATTGTGGATGTCGCGCTCGACCTCAAACCAGCCAGTTGCCGCATACTCGATAAAGATTGTTTCATTAGGCAAGTAAAGGGATCCGCTGGAGTAATTGCCTTTTGAATCATGGTTGACTAAAAGAGCGGCCGCGACTTTGCGGGTTCGGCTATCGTAAACCGCGGTCATTTTCTTAGGTGACTCAATGGTTATAAGTGGATTAGCTTCTCCGCTGTTCCCACGTCCTACAACAACGAACCCGGTGCCATAAATCAAAGCGTCTCGGTGAGCCATTGAACTTTCTAGATCCAGCTCATTTGCGCGGAAGATTTCATTGAGTCCCAAGACTTCGCCGTTTAGGTATCCTTCAAAGTCAAGGCGCTCTTCTAGCACGTCAACGGCAGTCCCAGCCCAGCCCACTACGGTTTCCACGTTGGTTAGTTGTGGCGGTATGGAAATGCGTAAATCCTTCAGCTTATTCTTGCCCTCGTAATAGTTATTGAGAAGGAAGTTTTTATACTCATGCTGGCCAAGTTGCCGGGCAAGCGACTCGACCAGTCTTCCCTCGTCTATGTTCAACGTCATAAAATTACTGCCCTTCGGCGTTCGGTTTTTTGAGTGCGGCCCTTGCTTGCGTGTCTTGCACCATTGGCCAATACTGCACAGGCTAATAAGTCAATTTTGCGGGGTGAATTCTTTTTCTCTTTGCGGAAGCTTCCCGATTCAGTAGCGACTGCGTTCAGGATGTGGCGCTCAAGCCTTGGGTCTTGGTCTCCGCCTATTTCACTGGCAACTAGATCGGCTACAAATTGCTGTGCTAGTGGGGCCATGCGTTGGGTTGTCGGTGGAATTCTTTCGACCCGGTTGCGCCAAGTCTTAGACCATTCCAAAACATCAGGCTCATAGAACGAGGGGTCGCACCATAGTTTTACAACGTTGTATTCTTCAAACATTTTGGCAACCGCTAGGTTCACCTCGGCGCGGTCAACAGTCCACTCGGGGTTCTGTGGGTCTGGTTCCCAAACTGCCATTACCGAAATAGTTCCAGTCTCAACATCGACCATAACTAACCCAGTCGAGTCCCCGCTAACCGAGCCGTCAAACCCAGCGCAGATGGTAGCGCCCAATGGTATTGACTCATCGCGCTTGGCTTCGACGTAATGGTGAGGGCTGATAAAGTCTTGCCCTGCAAGTCTGACCCACTGGTTGAGCCTATAACGTTGAAACCCTGCGAAGCCTGCTGATCCTGCCGAAGAGACTGCGGCGTCAAAATCGCTAGTGTCTAAAAGCCCTTCGGCTAAATTAGGATTTGATTTTCGCCATGTCTCGGGGTCTGTGGGGTCGTCTTCCTGCGACGCCTCCCACCACCAAAACCCGAAAGCCTTATCTTCTATTCCCGCCTCAGAACTTGCCACCCTGCGGCCATGTTCGTAAAGTCTCCCTAAAAGTGTGTCGGTGTTTCCGCCTGCTGTTGTAATTCCAACAACTAAAGATTCTGGCCTATCTGCCGAGCCTGTGGTTAGGGCCTCCCAAAGCTCTTCGCCTCGGGTGCTGTTCCCTGACCCGCTCCAGGCGTGCAGTTCGTCTGCGATAACCATTGAAGGCCCGAGTCCGTGCGCTCGCATAGCATCCGCCGATAGCGCCCGGTAGACACTGCCCTTGCTGGGGACTTCTAGCACGTCGCGGTAAACCTTGAACATTCGCGAAAGCTCTGGGCTGTTTATTACTTGCTGCCTGGCTTCGCCGAACACTATTTTGGCCTGGTTGCGATCGCTTGCCGCGCTATAGGTCTGAGCGCCCTCGGTGTATAAAGTATGTTCTAGGGCAAGCGTAGTTCCTAATAAACTTTTACCATTCTTGCGGGGAAGTCCGATTATTGCCCTGCGGTAGCGCATTAGTCCAGTGATTGGATCAAGCTCTAAAAGCCTATCTAAAAGCCAGCTCTGCCAGTTGGTAAACTCCAGCGGCTGCCCTACTCTAAACCCGCGAGAAGCCTTTAGAAGGGTTGCGGCGAAGTCCGTCACGTTAGGGCCAAGGGTCTTATCGCTGTAGCTTGCGACTGAATACGCGGGCGCCCATAGCGGGCTAGGTTCCGGTAGCGCGGTCAACGCGGCGGGCCTTAAGCTCGTCTAGTCCGTCACGAACCCTGACTTCACTCAAACCTAATCGGCTTCTATCGCTTGGGCTAAAGCCTATGGCGGCAAGCCATGCAGTTAGTTGAGTTCGAAGATTTCCGATTTGAGTGACAACCGGATGGGTAACGACTTGGCCGTTTGCAGTTGTATAAAATCTTTCGACTGTTTTGGTTTCGAGTTGGCTTCTTAAATCCACGTATTCATCGTGAGCCTCGCAGATAAGCCGAATAATAGTAAAGTCTGAGTCTGGGCTAAGCCATGCCTTGCCAGCGAGCCAAACGTGGTTCCACAGTTCTAGGCCGTGTTCACCTAGTGCGGGCGGGTTCGGGATACCGATAGCGGCGCTAAGCCCCTGCCCCGGTGTGGGTGCATTGGGTAGCGTCTTCTTGCTCGGGTTGCCATTTAGCCGGTGTTGTTCTATCGGCTTAGCTGGTCGCCCCGTTGGTCTGCCTGTTCCTGCCATGCGGCTATCCCTATCTTCGCCCTGCGGCGGATGCCCATTGCGGGCGGTTTGTATCAAAGCTAATCGAACATGTGTTCGAATGAAAAGGGGAGGCCCCCTCTGGATATCCCGATTGCGTGTTTTGACTAATCGCCCCGAGCTTCCGTGGAGGGGAGGGGAGGGGTCTACCCCCACCCGCCGTCTCGTGGTCGAAAGTTTGTTCGGATAAAAATGTAGATTCAACGATTATCTTTTGGGGTATGGCCGGTATCCCCGCATTGGCTTCGGTTGAATCGCAGCTTTAGCTTGTTGTCCTTCTAGGCTGCTCTTACCCCTATGGCACTGGGTGCATATGGCTGCTAGGTTGCCTAGGCTGTGGTCATCGCCTGCGGTTACGTGGTCTACCTCACTGGCCTTAGCTCCGCATAAATAACAAATGTTATTTGCTTTCTTCAACACTATAAGTCTTCGGGTGTTCCAGTCGCTTGGAAGCCTAGCCTTGCGGGTTGACTCTTGCCATACCGGGCGGTGTTGTTGACATACCCCGCCGCCTGTAGCTATTGCGTAATTTAAACACTTTGGAATTCTGCATGGTGTTGGTGCCAGCATTTTCTTTTCTCGTTCATCTGGTGGAGTTGGTGAGAATTGAACTCACGTCCCTAGCCCTGCACTTCGGCCCTAAGCTAGATCGAAACCATTACAACCCCGAAGAAGCTGCGAAGTTATTATTCTCTGCATTCAATAGAAGAGGTTCACCCGCCGCCAGACCCCTACAACACGAACCCGAAACCGGTTGCCGGGTAGATTCGTGGAGACCCCTCTACTTATAGTAAAGGGATTCTAGAGGCCAAAACGGACAAACTATCTTTCATTGCGGATTATCTCTAGCAGTCTTGCCCAAGGGATTTCGAAGTTGTCGCCTGTAGATCCTTCAGTAGTGAGTGCATCTAGGATTCTGATTGCCTCCCTAGCTGCCCCTAGTTGCTCCGAGGCTGACTGTAGTTTCTCTGTCTCTAGCGTGTTCATCGTGTGCCTAACTCTGGGTTGTCTAGGTATTCCTTTAGGTCGTCTAGGTAGACGTATTCGCCGATCTTGTTTGTGCAGCTTATGTTATCGCAGATTTCTAGTATGCGCTCTTGCTCGCTCTTAGCGCCATGCTCTGCCCCTATGCCGAAATAATGAATTGCTTGCTTGCTTCGTCGTTGGATAGCATTTCTAAAAAACATCTCTGGGATTCCTTCCTGGTTCAGCTAACGGGTCGGTGTGTCTTATTATGCGCTTTATTGCCTATCGGTGAAGTTTAGGCAATAGATTCGAGATAAAGCCTGATTATCTGCATAGTATGGCTAATCGTCGTTTCTTGAATCCACCCATAGAGCGAACTGCTCGAGGATTGCTTCTTCAGCTTTGCCCTTATCGGTAACCGGATTCATGTCGTCTAGCCACTCCCAAGCCTCTTTGAGTATTCGGCGGCGCTCTGCAAGTTCGCCATGCCTGTAGGCGCTCTGGGCGTTTGTTGCGATTAGGTCGTTTACACTCATATTCACAGTTCCTAAGTAAGTGTTACTAATGGGTATTGTTTGTAACAGTTGTTTCTAATGATAAGGCAACTATCAGCAAACTTCATTCGCTTAGGCCCTCCAGTAGCTCGTAGATCCGATAAGCGGATACCGCCACCTTATCCCTAGCCCCTGACATAAAGCGCCCGGCGTTGAAGTAGATTTTCTTTGCTTCCTCATCAAGTAGCGTTTTGCTTACCGACTTGGTTGGTTCAATCTTTGACCTTACTTCGACATAAACAGTCTTAGGCGTCGGGTTGCGCCATGATGGGTCTATGCGCTCAAGTTCAAGCGCCTGCCAGTCCTGGAGTGTGTATTTAGTCATTTTTTGCTTTCCTTACTATGAAAAACACGAATACCCTTTTACCTAGAATAATGTCCAGGGTTGGCTGAATCTTCATGTCATAAAGGTTCATTCCGAAGACATAGGTTGTGAAAGAGCTGGAGTCTCTATAGCTTCTAAACTTGATCATGTTATCCCTTTCATGTTTTGACGGATGCTAGCTTTTATGTTTTTACGGACGCCAAAAGGATAACTAAAACGTTATAGTTGTGACATAAGTGGTATTTAGGTGCAAAGTATGCGTGACAAACTGTCGTTTAGTTTGACATTTTGCTGAATTGTAGAACTTGGACTGTTCGGGATTTCCGAACGGTTGCTTAGTCATCTTGTGCCTCCTTGATTGTCTCGATTGACTTGCAGCCAGTGCATAGCACGTCATGCAGAATTACAGGGACATCATCTCCACCTCGAGGCTCAAAGTGAGTGTGGTGAAAATAAGGGTGTCCTAGCAGCTTCATAATCTCACGCTCCCTGGCAATCACAGCTCTAGCTATCTTGGTTTCAATCATTGCAATGAGAGCGTGGGGCGCATCTAGCATGTCGTTAGCCCAGTGGTTATCAAGGAACTCTTGCTCGTATTTTAGATCGTTCTGGTCAGGTGAGGCTAGGTAATCCTCTTGCTCAGTCATCTTGTCCCTCCATAATGGTTTCCTCTAGCTCTTCTATGTAAAAGGGTGCGGCTAGGGTTTCAAGAATCGTCCTGCTGGCGGCCTTTGCTCGGAGTGCTTCTAGTATGCGCTGCCGTTCTGCTTGCACTCCCAGATAAAAGGCAGTAGTCCTGCCGGTGTCCTCGTAATCTTTGCTCTGGCTCACTGGGTTACCTCATCGGCCACTTGGGTCATGGGTTCTAGTGGCACGCTAATGCCCCTCATTCGCTCGGTGCGTAGGTGGACATCTAGGCTGTGGATCTTGTCAAGCCGAAAGCCTGACCAGCGTTTGTTATCGGTTTCGATAATCGGTGCGGCGGTTAGGTTCAACTCTTTGAATCGCTCAACGGCCTTTGGGTTGCGGTTTAGTTCTCGGACTTCATACTGTATGCCTCGCTTTTCTAGCTGGCGCTTAGTGTTATCGCATTGCACGCAGTTAGGGAGAGTCCAGACTGTGATTTTCATCATCATTTCAGCGCCTCTAGTGCTAATGCCAGCCCTGGGTAATTCTTTTTTGCGGTCACAATGCCTGCGGTTTGTATTTGGACTTTCGCCTGATCGTGTCCAGCCCTGCATCCCATTTGATAATCCTCTTCTAACTCGCGCTCAAAGAATCGCTCAACAACCCAGCGTCTAAGTTCAGTGATTTTGGTTTCCGTCCAGGTTAACTCTTGCAAGTCTTCCATCTTTCTCGGCGGTAAATTGTTAGGCATTGTCTCCCCTTAGCTCCCTAGCAGCCCAGCGAAGGATTTCTGACTTATCTAGATCCCCGCCGTTCGCTTCAATGTCTGAAAGCTCTTCCAATCCGATGATTGCCGCGTCAAAGCCCTCTGTGTAGGAAAGCATTTCAAGAGTGTCTAGTGTGTTCTCTGCGGCTTTTCTGAGCAGTCTGGTGTTTAGGCTCATGGTGTCCCCTTAGAATCCGATGTAGCTATCGTAGAAGCTCGCCAAGATGTCCCAGACGAACTTGATTATTATGCGGTGGGTGTCGGTTACTAGCAAAGCTACCCCGCCGATTATGGCGATTGCTGAGATTGCAGCCTGTGAGGTCTTGAGTGTCTCGGTTTTCATTAGTCCACCTGCGCCAATCGAAACGTGAAGTCTCTGATCTGGGCGTTTATTGCGGTTATGAAGAGCTTTGGGCAGTTTTTCCGGTAAGCCTCTTTGCGCTGCTCTAGTGCTGTGGCTAGTAGTGACTCTAATTCTTGCTTCATGATTTCCCCTTCGTTAGCCGTTTGGCTATGTTTCAAAGTTACACCCACAGGGCGAGGCGATGCAACTTTGCTTTATAACGAATCTATTACGCTCGGCGATGTCACGTTCCCCATACTTTTAGAAGTCGGTTACTCCGGCCACTCTGACTTGATGACCAACTGAGCGATAACCGCATAATTAGCAAGATCTAAAAAGCTGTCTGACAGACTTTCATAATTCCCTGGTTGCCCCGAGTCGATTAGGTGGTTGATTCGGGCCAGTTTGTCATGCATACGAACTCGGAGGCCGTTTAGAGCGCCGCCTGGGGCGTCTGCGATGTTTTTTGGGCCATAGTCTTCGTGTTTCTTTAGCAATAGTTCGCAGTTTCCTAAGACTTGGGCGTAAACCGCGTTATTGAACCGCTCATCTTTGGGGTTGGTCATGCCTTAGTTCCTTTTTCTAAAAGTAAATAAACAATTTCGTCTAACCTGCAGCTTATTTTTGAAATAATTGCGTTATTTTTGCTAGGTCATCCTCTGACGCAACCCGAATGCTTACCAAGACACCGCCTAAAGCCTCTGAAGGGGTCGTGTAGACCTTAGAAGCTTCCCAGCGAACTATTAGGCTATCTGACTCTAAAAGCCCTGTGTCAGTCTCTAGGGCGTCTCCTAGGGCGCGCTGTAGTTTGTCTAGGTCTGGCATTTTCGAGGGCCATAGTCGACCCTTGACGCTCTCAGGCTTGGGAATTATGAAAGTTGCGGAGACTATGACTGGCTCTGTGAACTTTACGACCTCCCCAAGCTCCGAGATTCGGGCGAAGATTGCCTTGCTGATTGCTTCGCGCCATGGCTTCAAGTATTTAGACGCTTCGATAAAGCGACCGTTGCCCACGAACTTTTTAGATCCTTGGGGCGCGGGTCTACCATAGACGCGAAAATCAAACACTAGAAGGGCAGGTCATTTTCTTCAACGGCCTGAGTGCTTGGGGTGTCGCCTAAGACTTCCTCGATTGAATCGGCCCTGACTTTGATACTTACCCCGGTGCTTCCGTCTTTTTTCTGAAAGATGTTGAGTCCAGTGATGCGTCCTGTGACTGTGACTTGCCTAGCCTCGGACTGAAATGGCTCTGCGGTAGTGACGTCATAGCTCAGCTTGTCGACGGTTTCCCACTCGCCCTGGTCGTTCGTGCGCCTGACATCGGCGGAAACTCTAAGAGCGGTTCCCCAGTCAAAGCTTTTTACCTCGTTTAGCCAGCCGGTCAAGATGATTGCGGCGCTGTTTCTTGTTGTCATTAGTTGCCCTTCGGTTTGTTGTTTCTGATGCATGTCAAGCAGCGAGCTACTGAATTCCCATGCTCGCATTGTGGTGGGCCGTTGGCCCTTCGGCTTTCGGCTTCGGTGTGTTCGTTTGCCAATCTGAAGCGTTCCTTATCGCGCTGGATAGCTTCGCGCTCTAGCCTAGCTGTGCGGTCGGACAAGTTATCGGATTCAATCTCCTGTTTTGACTTTATGCGCTCCGGGTAGGGTTCGTTCTCCCAAGAGCCAGCATTTAGCCAAGAAGCCGGGTGAGGAATGAACTGCTTGGGTGGCAGATTGGGATCAAGTGATAATCTCTTGACACCCTCAAGGATTGCTTTAAGGTTGCCGTCTTGAGCTGCTTTGATAAAAGACTTTTTCGCGGACAGCTTTTCGACCCTTCTCGGGTAGGTATTCCAGAACTCTAAGAATTCATCCTCAAGGTTTCCTTGGGGAAGTTTCTTAATAACTTGTTTTTCTTTAAGTATGTTCTTCTTAGGGGTCGGATTTTCCGTCGTCGGGTTTTCCGTCAACGGTAAATCGGAAGGGTCGCTGGTTGTCCAGACGGTTTCACCAAATCGGCCGCCTTCGTTTATCTGCGATCGAGTCAAATAACCCTCGCGTTCTAGCTCCCCAATCGCTGTTCTTATTGAATCCTTGCCCTCTTGATTTTGCTCGGCTAAGGCGTTCACGCTAAGAGACCATCCGGTCGAGTGCGATAAAATTAGGGTTAGTAATCCCCTGGCCTTTAGTGTCAGCTTCGCGTCTCTGATCCAATGGTTAGGTATCTGGGTAAAGTGTTCATCAAAATAGTGATGCCCTCTGATTAGTGGCATTATTTCCCCTTAGTTTCTGTTCGTCCAAAGTGGTCATCTAAAATGAACCACGCGTTTACCTTAGTATCAAAGATAGGAATTTCACAGGGCCTAGCCCACTTCGAAACTTTCCAGCCGTAAAAAGTTGCTATCTGAGCTGCCCCAGAATCTGACTCGATGAGCGAGTTCATGCGCGAGCAAAGGGTTACTAGGTTAGAAGGCTTGTTTAGGTAGCTGGTTTTAGTCGCCCCACCCATTCCGCGATTGGCTCGGTGGTTTGGGCTGATTGCTTCAGCCTCTCCGCAGCAGACACACCCGCCTAAGTCTCGAGCGACTAACGCGGCGAAGTCTTTTGGTTTCATTTTTCCCTTATTTTCCTGTGCCGCCGACGCGCCATTCTAATTCGACCATCCTAGCGCTAGTCTGAATAGCCCCTGTAGCCTCGCTGAGCTGTCTAAGTTGCGCCTTGGCCCTATTT
>Ga0306870_1000377_pt1 | contig 10689 bp, 8 predicted proteins | sample AntRauMeHopE1496_FD_190435 | JGI IMG/M metagenome (GOLD analysis project Ga0306870, IMG submission 190435) | Saline lake microbial communities from Rauer Islands, Antarctica - Metagenome Hop E1 #496 (v2) (version 2) | ecosystem: Environmental > Aquatic > Non-marine Saline and Alkaline > Saline ... | reverse complement strand
GGGCAAAGTTAATACCTTGATTCGATTTTTGACTATTCCTTAAAAATTTAATTCATATAAAAATGTTTATAAGAGAGGAAGGCAAGAATAAAAGTGAGATTTGTTTGTTTTTTGATGGATTAATGGGACTAAAAACAAACTTGTTTCCAATGGATTGCTATTTTTGTAGTAAATAGCCTATATAATTTTGTTTGAACTTGTCGTAAAGGGTGTTGTTATTGGTTTGATTTTAAGCATTATGCTTGGTCCTGCCTTCTTTGTTCTTTTGGAAACCAGTATCCGAAAGGGAATAAAAAGTGCCTTAGCTTTTGACGCAGGTGTTTTAGTAAGTGACATCGTTTACATAGTTATAGCTTATGTTTTTCTTAACGAGGTATCTCAACTTGCCGATGGAGATAACAATTCACTATTAAAAGCCATTGGGGGAGTTCTTTTTTTAGGATTTGGATTTTTCACCTTTAAGAAAAAGGTAAAAGAAACCAAGTTAGACATGCTCGATTCAAAAGGTTCTCATTATCGTGATTATTGGATGCTTTTTATAAAAGGGATGATCTTAAACCTTGCGAATCCGCTCGTTGTGTTTTATTGGTTCTCCGTTATGACTGCTGGTAAGCCAGAAACAGCTGATGAATATGCTGGGTGGCACATGATCGTGTATTTGGGGGTAATATTGATTACTTTTTTTAGTATTGACATATTAAAAATTATAGGGGCCAAAAAGCTGCGACCTTTTATCACGGCAGGTGTTTTGAGGTCTTTAAATCGCATGACTGGTTCAGTACTTATGATATTTGGGGTCTTTTTAATTGTTCATAGTTTAGTAATTTGGTTAAGATATTCCTAAATTCTCTTTTTTGCGTAACGAAACTTCAGTATCTGCGTTAACCTTTTGACAATTTCTTACAGCATTATGAAATATTTTCTTTTACCCCTATTTTTATTCGCGCTTCTTCAGCTTTCTGCCCAGCAAGTGGAGAAAAGAAACTTGTCAAAACGACAATATTTTTTCTATGATATAAATCAAACCCAAATCGAAAGTGACGGTTTTTATTATGTGGACGATTTGGGGGAAACCACGATAAGACATGGAAAGTGGCGCTTTTATGATCGAGAAGGGGAAGTTCAAGAGGTTCGAAATTATTACAAAAATCAGCTGCATGGAGAAGTGGCCATCTATTTCTCCAACGGGAAAAAAAATTCTTTAGGTTACTTCAAAAACGACCTGCAAGATAGTACCTATAAAGAATGGGATGAAACGGGTGTCTTGCGTCAGGAAGGCTCTTACTTTGAAGGAAGTCCTATTGGTACTTGGAGTTATTACTACCGGGACGGAAAACAAAAAATGGTGGAAGAAATTGTAGATGGAGTTTCATACGTCTGGCAATTTTGGCTTCCTGATTCGCTGCATACAGCAACTGTAACTGATGGAACAGGAGAAATAGCAACTTACTATACAAATGGAAACTTAAAAGAATGGTACACTTATAAAGACGGGCTCAAAGATGGAAATTTTGAGGAGGGTTCGGTACATGGCTATTTTCTTTTAAAGGGCGCTTTTAAAAAGAACCTCCCAGAGGGTGAATGGAGCTATTTCTATTATACGGGTGACCTAGAAAAAACAAGTGTTTATGCAGATGGAAAATTACATGGACCATATTTCTACTATTATGACAATGAACAAGTTAATGTAGAGGGGCAATATGAACACGGCGAAAAAACAGGGGTTTGGACGTGGTATACAAAATTTGGTGAAATTGATATGCAAGGATCATTTGTGAACGGTTTACAACATGGAGATTGGATATATAACTTCTCCAATGGAGAGCTTTCCTATACAGCTCAATACAAAAACGGTTTGCGTCATGGGACTTGGGAATACAAGTATGAAAATGGGGCTAAATTCAAGGCAGGTACATTTGAAAATGACAAAAAAAATGGGAACTGGAAGACTTGGTATGAAAACGGCAACCTTCTTATGGAGGGAGAATATAAAGACAATTTAGAAGAAGGTATTTGGAAAAACTATTGGGAAAATGGGCAGTTAAAAAACCAAACTACTTTTGCAAACGGGGAGCTTCATGGAGAATGGCTTTCTTTTTACTCCAACGGGAAAACTAAAACAACAGGGAAATACGATAAGGAGTTAAAAACTGGAGAATGGACAGAGTATTTTGAAAATGGTCGTTTAAAAGATCTCGAAAACTATAAGGTGATGACTAAAAAATCCAAGGTTGACCATGGTCCATTGAAAAACAGAGAGAAGCGCGTATCAGTTCGTCACGGAGAATTTGTTTCTTTTTCAGGTAAAGACTTTCAAAAAACATTAGAGGGGAATTTTAAAAATGATGAAAAAGAAGGCCCCTGGACGGCTTATCACCCTGGAGGAAAAGCTCCTGCTATGATCATGAATTACAAAGAAGGAAAACTAGATGGTTCAACAACCTCTTACACTTTTCGAGGAAACAAAATCATCAGTGAAATCAATTACAAAGACGGACTTCAACATGGCGCAGTTAAAGTATATGATAAAAAAGGGAAACTTGTGAAAGAAGAGCAATACAAAAACGGAATACGTGTAATTGAAGGAACAAACTCGGGAACAGGCTTTATTCCGAGGTAACTAATTTCTTATATATACTCTTGCCACTCTTTTATTAATACTAGTCATTACTTCATAAGGTATGGTATGCAATAATTTAGCAAAATCTTGAAGTGTTTGAGTACCTCCAACAATTTCCACCTCATCGTTTACGTTGCAATTGGCATTTGATACATCAACCATCGTCATATCCATGCATACATTTCCTACAACAGGACAAAAAACACCGTTTATAACCACCCCTCCCGCTCCATTACTGAGTGACCTTCTAAAACCGTCGGCATAACCAATACGAATTGTCGCTATTGCCATGCGTTCCGTTGCCTTGAACGTTCTCCCATAACCAACGGTTTCACCAGGAAGTAGCTGTTTAATTTGCGAAACCGATGTTTTCCAGCGAATAGACGGAATAAGGTTTTCGTGTTGTGATGCGTAGCCAAAAATTCCAATTCCGAACCGCACCATATCAAATGCTGCAACTTGGGAAAACTTCATCGCACCTTCTGAATTCAAAAGATGAAACATTACGTTGTGTTCAATGGTCGATTCTATTTGCTTTTTTATGCTGGAAAACTTTTCAATTTGGCCACGAGAATACGTCTCATCCAAGTTATCAGCATCTGCTAAATGACTAAAAACACTTACTAAATGCACTGCATCTGACCCCATTATTAGATCAAGCACTCCCGGTAAAGCTTCTTCATCAAAACCTAATCGATTCATTCCTGTTTCCACTTTGAGGTGGATAGGATAACCAATTACACCATGGTTCTCTGCCAAGGCTATAAACTGCTTCAATTGAGTCATTTCATGAAGAGTTGGTTCTAATTGGTGAACAAATAAATCCTCAAATGCATTTGGCTCGCTGTTCATTACCATTACAGGAAGCTCTATGCCATTCTCGCGAAGCGTTGCGCCTTCATCTGTATAGGCTACTCCCAAATAATCGGCTCCATTTTCTTGTAAAAAATGAGGGATTTTAACATCACCTGTGCCATAAGAAGATGCCTTTACCATAATCAACGTCTTGGTGCCTTTAGGGAGAAGCGATTGCAGGTAACGCAAATTCGTGCGGATGGCTTTTAAGTCGAATTCTACCCAAGTTTCATGTTTGCGGTTCTTAAACCGTTGAACAATAACCTTTAAGTTCGACTGAAATGAGCTCTTAAACAGAATGCTAGCATCTGCCATTTCCATCAACTGTTTAGGAATAACATTCCCTTCTATCAAATAGGTTTCAGCCGGTCGGTATTTCTTTACAATATCACAAATCTCTTCTTTTCTAGCGTCGCTTACATGGGAAAGGTCTAAAACAACTACTTTCTTAGTTCTTTCTTTAGAAGAAAACTGATATTCGAGCGCCTGCTCCAGCGCATCGACATCCATATTGTAAGTATCGTTGATAATTAAGTTTCCATTAATTCCTTCAAAAACTTCTTGTCTTCCAGAAAGCACTGGTAAATGGGCGATACGTTCTTTAAGCACAGCCGCTTCAACACCAAGAAATTCTGCCGTTTTCAAGCATAGCGAACGATTTTCAGGAAAGCTTTGTTCTTCTATTGCAAAACTCTTCCATTCTGAAATAGCGGTTTCAATAACACTGATTTTACTTTTTCGGAATTGACTATGATATTCATCAAGAATAAATGTAAAATTAGCGTGCTTAAACAACTTCAAATGCTCTGCTAGGTGTGCCTCTTTCGATTCGAAATTATTCTCATACGACTTCCCGAGCCCTGTAAATATTCCAAGCGTTGGGGAAATTATATCTTCTAATCGATCCATTTCACCAGGGTGTGATATATCTGCTTCAATAAGTGCTATTTCATGTTGATCATTCAACTCTAACAAAGATTGCGCAACCCCCAATTGGGAATTGTAACTTTTTGGCGTTCTTCCTACCTTAAAGTCATTCTTAATTAAGTAGTACAACCATTCTTTCGTAGTTGTTTTACCCAGACTTCCGGTTATGGCAATAACTGGAATCGTAAACTGATTACGATGATGTTTTGCCAGCTCTTGAAAAGCGAATAAGGTGTCTTCTACCAGAATGATGGAGCAATCATTTGGCAATTCCACCTTTTTGCTCACCACGAAACAACGAACTCCTTTTTCATACGCCTTTTCGACAAATAAGTGTCCATCTCGGTGACCCATAAAGGCAAAAAATACACCATCTCGTGTAGTGGTGATTTTGCGTGTATCGTAAATAACAATATCTACGTTACCCGCAGATTCTTTGCTAAATGTTCCATTGACTGCGGAGCAAAGTGCGCTATGGGTGAGCTCTAGTTTCAATGTTGAATTTTGTTATAGCATGCGCGACAGAGCGGTTCGTACTCTTCTTTTGTGCCGAGCATCACTTGGTTATCGTCCTTCTTTTTTCTATGAGAAAATTGCGCTGGAACGCCGCATGACATGCAAATCGCATGGACCTTAGTAACATATTCTGCACTTGACAACAAATAAGGCATTGGGCCAAAAGGAGTTCCTTTAAAGTCCATATCCAGTCCGGCACAAATAACACGCACTCCTTTATTTGCCAAATCACTGGCTACTTTCACTATTTCTGGGTCAAAGAACTGAATTTCATCTATCGCCACCAAGCGTTCTTTTTTCCAATAATCATAAAGATCCGTTGCTTTATCTAGCTGAATGGCCTCAAAGGTTGAGCCGTTGTGACTCATCACTTGTTCTTCGGCGTATCGCGTATCTAGTTTGGGTTTAAAAAGCAATAATTTTTGATTCGCAAATTCTGCACGACGCAATCTCCGAATAAGTTCTTCTGTTTTACCAGAAAACATAGACCCACAAATCACTTCTATCCAGCCATGAGGCTTTCCATCTTGGGGAAATTGCTCTAAAAACATTTACTTCTTTTTTGTTCTGTTCAAATTTAGGGAAAGAAGTTGTTTAAGATTTAATTTTTCCATGAAGTAATGAAAAGTTATTCACGAAGGAAGCAGGACGAATAAAGGCCCTGTTTTCCCATCTAGAAAAATGAAACATATCCAAAATGTACTTTCCCGTCTCTTAGCAACATAGGATTATCAAATTGCTTCCCAATACCGTAGGAAATTGAGAAAACACCTATGTTTGTTCCAAAACTAAACCCAGCTCCCGTTCCAAAAGGACTATCAAAGTAATACTGCTCGGCATTATTTTCATAGAACGATTGATCGAAAAACAAAAACGCGTGTGAATTTCTATCCACTAAAAACCGATATTCAATGGTGAATGTACTTCGTGTGGAAGCAAAGAGCTCTTCTTCATCAAAACCGCGTTGGGTGGTAAGTCCTCCAAAACGATATAGCTCATTTGTAAACACTTCTGGAGCATAATAGGCTCTTGTAGCGTTTGCTAAGCGGAGAACATGCCTTTTAGCCAGTGGAACAAACCATTCGATATCCAATCGTGCGGAGTAGGTAGTAGCACTCGTAGAGCTGTCCGCACTGGGTATCCTGCTACTCCGCGAACCGATTAACCCATCGATTTCTAAGTAAAAACCTTTTGAGGGATTAGGGAGGTAGTCTAACTGTCTTCGAAAAAAACCTATACCATACCGGTTACTAGACACAGAAGACAGATTCCCTACTGCGGAATTGGCCCCTCCTGACAATAAATTAGAATTTTCCCCTTCATAAAAGACTTTGATATAACTCCCTCCCCGCAAGAAATATTGAATCCCGACAGTCCCAACGGTAGTCAAAAAAGTAGAATCTCTTTTATACAAATCAAAGGACCCATCGATTCCAAAAGGGGTATTAAATAAAAAAGGGTAATTCAATTTGAGTTGTAAATCTTGTGTTTCCGGCTGCAAGCTTCTCCAATTCACATCTAATAACTCTCCTCTTTTTAAGACGTTTTGTAGTTTCAATCTAACATCTCCTGTAAAAACGCTATTTCCTGTCACAGAATTCGGCTGCAAACCAACTACCCCGTTTACTAAACTGACAGGTGACGCATCCAAGTATAAAAATAATTCTACTCCCTCCGGCGTAAATAACAATTCGTGCGGTTTTATTTCATCGAGAAACAGCACTTGCTTTAATCGAGCTGAAATCTTATTTAAGCGTGATTGATCAAAATAATCACCTACTTTAATCGCAATTAAGTTGGTTAGAAACTTTTCACTTACCTCTGCTTTCCCTTTGATATTAATTTTCGTGATTTTTACTTCGGGACCTCTTTGAATGTTAAGAATAGCCGAACTACCGCTTTCATAAACACCCTCCATTTCAAGGTTTACTTTCGCAAAAGGGAACCCATTATTCTGAAGATAGGCAAGAGACTCCATTAAAATTCGTACTACCTCGTTGGGATTAAAACTAGTGTTTTGTAAAAACCGCTCATTCAACCCCGGCATTTTTCGGATAATAAACCTGTCTTCCTCGCGAACCGTAATATCAATATGATCAAATTTAGGTCCTTGAAATAGGTAAGCTGTTGAATTTAACGAATCCGAAACGATTGAGTCTACATTAGCCAAAACATATCCCTTTCGCACCAATTTATTCTTTAATGTACTTACGAACTCCAACGCGTCTGCTTCAGACTTAAAATAGCGTTCTTTAGTATTTACTTCGGAAACAGTTGAATCTAACGAAAAAGTCAATAGGTGATTTTTTTGTCCAAAAGCGACAAAAAACAACATAAAGCAGAATAGCGTAAAACCTCTGGTCATAACAACAACTGACTGTGTTTATATAGAACGGTAAAACGTGCAATTTAGTGAAGTATTGAAAACTTATACGGAAATAAACTTTATTTTCTCTATATTTGAAACCGTAACAAAAACAACAACTTTAATTATATCAGTATGAAAAAGATTTTTGCTCTTGCATTATTAAGTTTATCTATTGTAGCTGTAAGTACTTCTTGTGCTTCAAAAAAAGCACATTGTGAAGCTTTTGGAAACGATAAATTTGTAACTGTAGACCAAGATAACGCAGAGGAAAAGAATTAATCTTTTTTACATTGCAGATACTAGCCACCTATTGTGTGGCTTTTTCTGTTTATAAGCGTCTCAAAAGAAACGGTATTTAACTTTAGTTATTTTTAAAGAAGTAACCACTACAGATTTATACGAATTCCTGGTCCAATAAGGTAGAAAAACCTATCTTCATTCAAGAAATATCCGAAGCCGGCGTATAGTGGAAATGAAAAGCGTCGTTCCTTCTTTGTTGGATATACTGAGCCAAGAATTACAATTCCTAGATCTCTTTCTGCTTCCGGGTTAAAGTTAAATGCATTCATGGCCAAAAACCCACCCCCCAACTTATATGGTCTCAATTGTTGAATTTCACCTTTTTTATAAAAAGAGAATTGCGCCAGCATAGAAAGCGAGATTCCGGTCAGCCCTGGAAAACCATCCACTCCGACTTTCTTAATTAATAATCCAGCGGGGATAGATAAATCAACATCAAATGTCACCCGCTTTTCTTTAATTATTTCTATCCGTTCCGTATACCCTTTTCCCCCATAGAGGTCTTTTCTATGCTTAATGATAAGTTCAATTTTAGACCAATTATCTAATGTATGCGTTTCATTGGATAAGACGTCGTTCAAAGAAATTGCCTCATTCATACATCCGTTAGAACTAGAATAGGTAAAATATCTTGGAGAGCCATCACCTGGGCACACTTCAATATTATCAATCACCTGTTTTTCCACTAATATATTGCGACTATCAATTACGCGCACTTCCACCTCTAAATATTGCTTTCCAAACAATTCCTCCTTGTCATCGATTAGAAACCCATCAAAGCGCAAATTAATATTTCCAATTGTTCCACGTTTTAGGATCGGCTGGGTTACCTCATTGGCACGAATAGGCGGCCCTCCATACTCAACCACAACAAAATCTAACTCTCGAGGACGCTGGTGCTCTCGAATATCTAACGTTTTTCCAGTATTCGATCGTTTATTATAAATGGAAACAGATTTCTTTTTAATCGAAATCGGGACGTGCAATTTAAAGTGAATAGCATTTTCATTTCGAAGCAATGTGTCTGTGCTAACATCTTGCACATCTTCAAAGTAGAAACGCGTGCGATTCAAGCTTTCTCCTTCGAGCCTAACTTCTACTGTTTCACCTGGATAAAGCACGTTTGACTCCACCCATTGCCCGCCTTTACGCAAAATACTTATTCGATCTATTTTTGGTTCAGGCACGATGGTGATGTTCGTTATAAACCTCGGATCATCTCCTTCTTTAAGGTATAAATACCCGTCTGCTTGATTATGATAATTATAAGGACGTAAAACACATAAGACCTTGTCATTGGTAAGTCGACGAACAGTCAAAAGTTCAGCAATCAATGGTCCACCGGGAGTATCGCTATCTTCGAGGCGATAAGTTTTATTCAGCTGAAGGAGGCGATGATTTTCAATTTGAACCTCTACCCCTGCTTTTATCTCTCTTTCCCAAATAACTTCTCTTTCATCAAATCGAAGAAAACTCAATCGACTTCCCCTTGCGGTCACTTCCACGATTTGCGTCTCTAGCGTAAAAACTGGCTTTCCGTTTAAGAAATTTGGTTTTAACAGTTCTATCTGGAAAGGCAACATCAATTTTCCAGACCGCGTAGGCAGCAAGGAATAATACAAAGCTGCGCCTTTTCGAGTAAATCTATACTCAAATCCGTCTCCTTGCTTCCATCGCTCATCGATAACAATGTTACTTTCATTATTGGATACCACTTCGAAAGACTTCTCTTCACCAATAAAAACTTCCCCTTCACCCGGATAGATGGTGGCATAGGTGTTGGAGTAAGGATAAATGGGAAGGAAGAGCATTTGCGTGGTTGAAGTGGAGAGTTTTATTCCTGTAAATGCTGCTGTTGACAGGTTATTAAACTGTATTTTGGCTCTATAATATCTTCCATTAATGAGCTGTAAGGAGTCTTGAATACTATAATCGTTGCTGGTTAGCAATTTTATCTCAGCTGGTGAATTTGCCTTTTTATAAAGTCTCAATTCCACAATAGAATTATTTTTAGAAAACTCGAAAGGGATATATTGCTCACCGGCAATTTTGATTCTATTTTGGTGATAGGAAAACACGTTCGTATCTATGCGAATTTCTATGTCACTAAATTGAGAGAAGACCGGATTACTTCCTTGTGCCTTCAGTTGATTCATCGATATGATCAGCAAAGGAAGTATACATAAAAAGACTTTTTTTACCATTCGAATCATACGAACAAAGTTAAAAATAATCATGTAAGGAATAAATCACTCGCTATTTTATCTGCTATTAATCTACCTTTTTTAGTCAGCACAATTTGATTCCTAACTTGAGTAATTTCATTGTTTTTAATTCCCTTTTCGATGTAGTTGTAAAAATCTTTTTCTACGTGAGCAATGCGTGAAAGCTCTTCTAAATTGACTCCCCACTTCGTTCTCAGTCCGGTCATTAATAGTTCATTAAATCTATCTTTCGGAGTAAGTTCTTCTGTTTCTGAATAAAGTTCTCCCTTATTTATTGCACGCATATAGCGTTGATTATTTGAAATATTCCACGCACGAGAAGCACCATTAAAAGAGTGTGCAGAGGGACCTATTCCTAGATATCGTTTACCAAGCCAATAGTTTGAATTGTGTTGCGCGTAATTTCCCTCTTTCGCAAAATTGGATATTTCATACTGATCGTAACCTTCTCTCTCAAGAAATTCCACTAATAAATCAAATTGTTCCGACTGTTGATCCGACTCTACGCGCTGAATTTTCCCGCTTTTTGTCCAACTATCCAAAACAGTATTCTCTTCAACAGTTAAGCAATAAGCAGAAATATGATGTGGTTTAAGTTCAGTAGCTGTTTTTAAATTTTGCAGCCATTGTTCATTAGAAACATTCGGCAGTCCGTAAATGAGGTCTATCGTCACCAAAAACCCGTTTGTAACCGCCATTGCTACACTTTTGAGGGATTCTGCAGCAGTATGTGCCCTATTCATCCACTTCAAATCAACGTCCTCAAAAGACTGGATACCAATACTCAACCTGTTCACCCCAGCCGACTTCCATTCGATTAGTTTCTCTAGTGTGATGTCATCGGGATTAGCTTCAAGAGTAATTTCAGCGTCGTTATT
>Ga0306870_1000375_pt1 | contig 10718 bp, 5 predicted proteins | sample AntRauMeHopE1496_FD_190435 | JGI IMG/M metagenome (GOLD analysis project Ga0306870, IMG submission 190435) | Saline lake microbial communities from Rauer Islands, Antarctica - Metagenome Hop E1 #496 (v2) (version 2) | ecosystem: Environmental > Aquatic > Non-marine Saline and Alkaline > Saline ... | reverse complement strand
AAGCGCCTGCTTATCAGCCGAGGCATCTGGCTCTGCTGACACCGCGAAAGCTGGTAAGTCCAGATCTGTTGCCCAACTGGCGCGTCCTTGCGCAAGCGCCCAGAGAAGGATCTTCTGTGGCTGTGAAAAGAGCGAAGAGGCAATGGCCGCGGCCTGCGGAGACGACTTCACGGCAGTGGTGACAGAGTGCGGTGAGTTGTGGGCCTTCGGTAAAAGTGGACCGCAGCTCGGGATCGGCAAAAAGGGGCATCAGCCTGTTCCAATACGTGTGGGAGGGCGCGAGGAATTTGACGGTGCTGCAGTCGTGATGGTCGATGCTGGTAAGTCGCACACTGCCGCGGTGTCGGCGAATGGAACACTGTGGACCTGGGGTGACGGGGAAAACGGCAAGCTCGGTCACGGGGATGAGGGACCGCGACAGCGGCCAACAATGCTGTTGAAGGAGTTTTTTGGCGGAACGCCAGCTGTGATGGTTGCGTGTGGCGATGACCATACACTGGTGACGACGGCTTCCGGTGGTGTGTATAGCTGCGGGTGCGGAAGCTCGGGCAAACTAGGCCACGGAGACGACGGAGACCGGCAAATACTTACGAACGTGCAAGCAGAGTGCTTTGGGGGTGACAAAATCGTCTACGTGGCGGCTGGACCCGATCATAGCGCGGCAGTGGGGGCAGAGGGAAAAGTATATACGTGGGGCGACGGCAATTCTGGGCGCCTGGGCCATAACAACGAGGAAGACAAGTATATTCCGACGGAAGTGGTGGACACTGCATTGAGCAAAGTGAAAGTGGTGATGGTTTCTGTGGGGTTTGCTCACACCGTGGCAGTATCGGAGGGTGGGACTCTCTATGTCTGGGGCGCCGGAATGTTTGGCCTGCTGGGTCTCGGCGACGAAGATGACAGAATGGTTCCCACCAAGGTGGCAAATTTTGGGAGATCACCAGTGCTAATGGTGGCTTGCGGTGATGTGTACACGCTGGCCGTGACCAAGGACGGCGGGATGTATTCGTGCGGCCAAGGCCAAAGTTGCGCACTCGGTCACAACAACGAGAACGACAAGTGGTTTTTTACGCGCATCAAGGCGCAGTATTTTGACAAAAAGAAAATCGTTTCTGCCGCCACCGGGTTTTCTGAATCGAATAAGACATCTCACTCATTAGCGGTCACGGAGGATGGCGTTCTATATTCCTTTGGAGGAGGGCAGGGTCTAGGGCTCGGCGACCCCCACAAAGTACATCGACCCCCGCAAGTTCGCATGTCTATGGGCCATCGACGGAGAGTGAGAGACCCCAACGGGGTGCGCAGGCTGATTCCCACGAGGATCGCACCGCAGAGGATGTTGGGTGCCCGGGTTGGGCGATGCCACAGTTTGCCACCACTGCACGTCCTTGCTTTTGCCATGGGCACCACACATGCTCGGCTGGGTAGCGCTGCGCAGACGGAGACGCCAGTTGGAGTAGAAAAGAAGTCGCAGCGTAATCAAGACAAGGAACCTGCTGATGCAGTTACGACGTCGGATGACTCGATAGGCTGCGCCTATGCGACGATGTCAGACGATCTTTTGAAGCAGGTTGTGGCGGCATGTGGGTCGTGGCCGGAGGGGCGTGCGGGAAAGCTGGAGGGGGTGGTGCGGTTAATGGGGGGAGGTATGATGAAGACCTAGGGGAGGATACAATGGTCAAGTCAAGTCTAAGGCTGTTCGAGTTTCGCAAACACAAGAAAATTCTTTGTCTTCAACTTCCTCATATATATGCACATACACATGTATATATCTCTACATATATATATATATATATGTATTTGTATTGATATATATATATTATATACACACACATATATACATTACATATTTATGCATGCACACACACACACACCACGCAAACCCCCCCCCCTCGCACACACATAAACATACACACGCGCGCGCGCGCACACACACATACAAACACACAAAAACACCGACACACACAGACACACACGTACAACCTGTAGCTGCATTTGTAGAAGCAGGACCACGTTTACGTTACAGTAAAGAATTCTCAACCTGTTCGGTCGGTCTAATAGTTGGAGACTGTAAATGTTTTCTTTGATTCATTCTGTCTTCAAGTCTTTCTGCCTGGGCTCTTGATTCCGAGTCGAAAACGTGTGGGCGAGCAGTACCCCAACGCTGCCAGAGAGCTTCATACGGCCTGGCATCGGGTTGTGGGCTCCCAATAAAGCTAGATCTTGTTGGAAAAGTTTACAACTGATTTATCTTTGTCACTCCTTGAAATAGAGTCCTCGCATTGTAGGCTGTTTTCAATGGAGTCGTCGCATCGTAGGCAGTTTGTTAGACTGTGGCCGTTCACGCTAGTCATCGAGTTGCGCAGAAGCATGCCAATAACTGGAGACATGACCACTTTGGTCGACCTAACTAGTCTACTTTGATCGACCTACGACAAAGCCACACAAGAGTCGTGACACGACTGTCGAACGAGACGTTGCCATCTGAACACTTCTCCCCAAGCACACATTGACACGCTCACCTTGCAATGGTGCTACAGCTCAACCAGCCCTCCTCCATGCGTGTTCTTCCTCGTGACGGAGGCAGACGACAAGGCGTATATGTATATGTATATGTATATGTATATTGTGTGGTTGATTTTCTCTTCCCTTATTTTTTGTTGTTCGCTTTTCAAAATCGAACATCCACACGTGAACACATCTATGCATAGATCCTTGCTGCGTTAATACAAGTGGTTTTGTCACGGAATGCCTGACGCAGAAAAAAGTGCCCCTTGACTCATGAGCTCATCATACCAAGGCTGCCGATTGTCTTTTTCTGAAGACCGTGTGGGACTGACATTTTATATTTTTTTATCAAGCATGTTGCCTTTTTGTCCAAGAACATGTGTGGCCAACAAATAGAAACACTGACGCCATGTAAACACGGAAATATCTCTGATTCATCATGTTCATTATGGCTTTCTTTATACTCTGCACATCAAATTAATTTCTCAAATAGAATTTCAAAGTTCAGGTGTCAAGTTAAGAGCTTGGAATCCGGTTTTCTAATGAAAAAGACATGCACGAATAGCAAAAATTGAGCAACATACACGAATTTCATGTGCTTGAATAAGTTTTTTTCACACTGTTACAATTTGTGGTTTGGAGAGTCACATTTTTGAAATATCTGTGTATGGCAGCTGAATTATCATCTCCACAAATTTGTAGGAATTCCAAAATCGCAGACGTTGGATGCATCAGCTGCTTGAGATTTTATTTATGACCATGCTTCATTTCGATCCAATTGTTATCTGGTGGCATCTCCAGGCAAGTGGTAAACAATCCAAAAAAAATCTCAAATCCTTCTCATCTGATCGTGATGCCTATTGTTGTACGGTCGCAAAGACAAGATTTGTTTTCTCACTCAGTTGTTGCTTTTATGTGCCCTAGTAGATATGCACTCACAAGCTCGAAACGATTATTTCTGCCGATGAATTACCTCTTGTATATAGTGATATAAGCAGTGAATATGCATCATACATTTCACGTGTCTGAAACATGTAACAGTCCTGTCTTACACACGGTTGTTTACACATATGTGCAAAGTTTTTACTCCTGCATGCATAATTAAACGGACAAATATGTATACATATGAGAGTTGAATCCTCATCCATATGCACTTGTTCCACGTACAGCAATAAATAACGCCCCCTCCACCTAGGGTCTGTATTCAGTTTGGCATGTATTCTGATGAAAATACAAGTACATGATTCGTGCAGCATCAGCTTGTAAGTAGAATGCATCAGGAAATCACTAAGGATTTGAATCAAATATCTTTATGGGAATGTATACAACCACCTGTGGTGAACATGCAAATATTCGACCAATACGAAAATATATCCATGAATGCACGTATACAGGTACATATGTAGATGATAATACATATGTATATATGTTTACGCATGTACATATGAGCGGATGTAAATACACATTCATATACATACACAGGTTAGGTGAATGTATATGTAAATTTGCCAAATTTACTGTTATACACAAACACAATCAACAAACATCTGGTGTACCAATGAATATGATATATATATATAAATGAACACATTGTGATAAATATGAATATATGTATGTACATATGTAAAAATATATACATATAAATCTACATACGTGAAAGTTTGATTATATATATATATATACATACAAATATATACACATGTGTCTATATATATATATATATGAAAATATGAAAATATATATGTATATGTATACATATATATATATATATACATATGTTTGTACATTCATATACATGCATACAAATATAAATATATAGATATATGTATATAGTAAGAATAAACATATATATATATACTCATAGTTGTATATGAGTACATGTATATGAATATTTACATATGTACATATAAATAAAGATACATATATATATATATGTACATATATATGTATGTATGTGTAGACGTATATGAAAAAATATACACATGAATATGTGTATAATGATATATGCATAAATGCCACTATATGTATAAGTATGTATATATGCAAATACGAATATATACAATATGTATATGTATATGTATATATATATATAAATACATACATATGTTTGTACATTCATATATATATGCAAACAAATATAAATATATAGATATATGTATATAGTATGAATAAACATATATATACATACTCATAGTTGTATACGAGTATATGAATATGAATATTTACATATGTAAATCTAAATAAAGATGCATATATATATGTATGTATGTATATATGTATGTATTGTACACGTATATGATAATAAATACATATGTATAAAAATTTACATAAATATGTGTATAATGATATATGCATAAGAGCCACTATATGTATAAGTATGTATATATTCAAATACAAATATATACAAATGTATATACATATACATAAAAATGTTGAAATATATATACATCTATATGACATATATATTTATACATCTGTATATGATTATAAGTATACATATATATGTTGACATCTGAATATATAAACAAATATACATATATACATACATGTATAATGATTTATAAATGTAGACGTATATCAATACAAACATACATGTATCAATATATACATAAATATGCAACTATACATATGAATATGTACATATTTATATATGAATATTTACCAGTGTATATATTTATACATCGATCTATTAATATGCATATACATCTATATTGCCAACATTCATCAAGATCAAGTAGCCTTCTGAATATGAGCATTGTGTCCCAACATACCTACTTGCCCCTCAAATAAAAGTTTGTAGAAATTCAAAACATGTGAAAAAGCACAATGAGTCTAGCGCAAATCTTAATATTCAGGATCGATCCTGAGGCATTATACAGATTGCTCCGAAGACAACGAATGAATTCACACACCATCAAATAGTCCATTCATCCTTGATGTGAAAAGAACTTCAGTTCACCACGCTTGCAAGTCCTTCATATTCGTCCTCTACATCCATGATGATGACTTGAATGAAGACGTTTGACGGCAAGGCCAAATTTTATTCCTGTGTTTTCAATATGTTTTGGTACACATGATTTGTTTCTTACATTGACAAGACGTGAAATATTTGATGCACAGGTGTCAATTACCAAGAATTAATGATATATGCAAGCATGAATGGTAGAGAGCATCACAAGAGATTCACCCTGCTGTGGCGAACCTCAAATAACAACCTGAAAACAAAATTTCGCATGATTTAGACCGGAATTTCTGAAAATATGATGTCAGAAAAACATACCTGTGCACTCAGGAACCATTGCTTGAGTACGTTTCCTCGCAAAGTTGCATTGCTTAGCAGGGTGACCTTGGAGTGATCACCCCCAAGAGCAAGCCACATGTCGACTTCGTCTTGTAAGTATTGCCTTGTTAGTTGAGCCAATTTTTTGACATGTAAACAAAATTGCCGCATAGTCAGGGCCACAGCATCGTCCACAAGGGGCAACATCCCAACCTGACCAGTGTATCCAATTGAGAAGATTAGATCTTGAAATGCTTCTTCATTCCAAAGATCGCATTTTGCAAGTGTGTTCTTGCAATTCGAAACAAGCACTTTGAGGTCCTCAAATGCAAGATCTGCGAAAATTCCGTCTGCCGAACCTGATGAATCTAAATACGTCTTAGTCAGCACAGGCATGAAACCCGACGAACAAAAACTAGACGAACTCAGGATGATGCTGGAATCTGGAGAACTGTTTTGTGCATAGATTGAAAGCTTCCAATCGCCATTCGCGTCTCTACATCCACATGGCTCTCCTTCGTCCGACTTACATGACGAGTTACGAATAATTGCTGAAATGGCATCACTTGCGACTGGCTTTGAAAATGAGTTTGATTGAGGATCTTTCATCAAATTGAGGTACTTTGGCAGTATCTTCAGTGCCTGCTTGCGGAGCAACTCAGAATCACATTGCCAGACACCTGCACCACCAATCGACATCAGTTTGCCAATAGCAAAGAAGCGATGCCCTGTCATATCATCATCAAGCCCCTTGTTTTGGGAATCCCACGTTGATAAGACATCATCGAGAACCACTATTGGACGATCAATGAGTGAGGAGTATAGTGCCCAGAATAGGCAACTTGGAATACCTGCGAAACTTCTTGCAAGCTTGGCAGGATCCCCTTCGAATGAGATACAGAACCAATCAACAAGTGCTGCGTCGTCGACAATTTTTTCAACATTCTCGACAAATTCTTTCAAATGCACAATAGTGCTGCATTTCATCATCTTGTCGCGTTGTTTCTCTAATGCAAGATACAAAAGAGCATGTTTAGGCCACGGCACGAGGCTTATTGGGTCAAAGATGGATGGAAGAGACTCAACTGTTGGAGTGGCATACGTTTCTAGAGTTTGGAGAAGGGCCTTTAGCAAACACGCCATGGCCTGCAAAACCGTGGCACAGTTTTTGTTGTGACCTGGAGTCATGTCACTTTGGAACATTTGCATGCACAGATCGTTTCGCTCGCACTCGAGATATGGTCCCAGCAAGCCAAGGCTGTATAATGGACCGCAAATCACAGTCTTGCCTAATTCCTTTGTGTTTTGACCATTATTTACCATCAAAGCCACACGCCATAAAAAAAGATTCTTCGACAGTCGATCCTCAGAAAACAAGAGCTTGTGCGTCGGAGCAGGATCATTGCAATCGCCGACGTTATGCAGGATTTCTAGCACAATAGTGGTCTGATGGTGCTCTAACAATGCGATCACAAACGTAGGAAGATCTTTATATTTCAGCAGTCCGCATGACTGCCACACTTTCTCCAATTGGTAGTCGAGAAGCAGTGGTCTATAGTGTGAAGAAGATGTGTTTTGTCCTCCCTCACGTACAAGAACCAGAAAATGATCGGATTTCAATTCTGTTGTACTCCCTTCATGCAGGAATAAAGTATTGTCCTTGCCGCTTGTCAAAATCAGCAACGTAATCTTGATGCTCAAAACCTCCTGCAAAAATTCAACGAAATAATGCATGAGCTTCGTGTAGAAAAAATGTGACATTCCCGCCTCGATCTGATCACTATTTCGAGCAATGAGATTCAAAAAATCTGCTATCTTCATTCGTCGGGAAAGGCCATTGCCCTCAAGGTCCTGTGCGAACACGCTCTGCCTGAGTGATTGCTCCAAGATTGCTCGAACATCTTGTTTCTGGCAACACCAACGGGCAAACCAGAATCGGGCACATCCACAGAGATTATCTTTGAAAACATATCTGTGTAGCTGTGTAAAGCGTAGAGGTTGCGGAAACAGAGTGTTATAAAGTAAAGCTCCATGGGCTGGGTCAGCACTGAGCATAATGCTCAATGTGCATGCTTGAGGAAAGCAGTCCCCATATCCAGGAATTGGCAGGATGTTCACAGCCTTGGTTTCGAGCAAGAAAATCTTGTCCTGTGTGCCTTGTAATTTCTTGAGTGTTTTAAGAATGATTTTGAAATCCAAATCATTTCTGACTGCCTTATCTTTCTTCAAGGATTGGTTCAATCTGGTTAGAAGTGATTTTTTGCTGCCTGTGCCAGACACGTCTTTCCAATTCTGCACTTCAACTGTGACAGTTTCGCCACGATTCATGCCTTGTCCACCAATTTCTGGTCGCCTCACATCATCTCTCCCAAGAGGCAGTTGTGAAGCAGTTGGCCACGCATACAAGGGGACCATGTTGTCATAATGCTGGCAAAAGCGATTGTTTGGATTGGCACACAAAAAGAAGTTATTGCTTTTTGCCACATTCACGCTGCATTTGCCATTGGGTGCACTTCCAGCATAAAAAGAACTCTGCTTGGCCGCGTGGAAAATAACAACTTGCTTGGGAACAATGCATTCAGATGTAGATGATGCGGTGACTCTCTTCTTGCTTGCGTTGGGAGAAAATATCAGATCTGCACCGCCCTCGCCTTTATTGTACTGTGGCCATTCTTGTTCGCCGTGAAGGAAGGCAAAATGATTGCCATCTGTTAGCTGTGCCACAGGATCATTCAAAAACATACTGACGAGGGTATGCAGGGCTCGAACTGACAAAACTTCCTCAAAGCTTGCAAGCATCTTCCTGAAATTGGACCAATTGGATGCATGATTTGATAATTTTGCTTCCACTTTCGCATTAGCAACCATTTTCCTCAAGGTTTCAAGCCTATTCTCGTGACATAACACCCATGCTCGATTCACAACATCTAAGCTCTGTCGACCGACAGGTTGACGTATTGGTCCAAGTTTCTTTTCCTTGGGTGTAGGAGCTTCAAGCAGCACCCAAACTTTTTCGTATTTCCTGATCTTCTCCAAATGAATGCCAGTCTCCAAATCCCACTTATTAGGCTTCAAATATTCTTTCAATCGAATAGGTCCAACCCAAGTATCCTTGCTGTCCTCACCAGGTGTAATGTGTGCATCCCAATGCTCGTCTTTCAAAGTCTTTACCCAAGATTTAAAGGCATTGTGATCTGAAAACTTGCTTGCGACTGAAGAGGCTACCTCCTCGAAAAATAAGTGAGCACTTTTTACGTCACCAATGCGGATGAGTTCAGAGGATTGGGAAGAGAATTCCTGAATTATTGCAACAGAATAGAGCCAGCATACATTGCTCTGTGAGGGCTGGCGGTATTCTTTGGGGGTGTACAAAACAAAGTTCTCAATAATCTTGCTTTTTTCTTGGATGGAATATTCTGCGAGCAATACGTGGCTGTTCAGTGTCAAAAAACACTGCAAGAGGCCAAGAACATCATGCTGAAATGACACTGGAAACGGAGATTCTTTTTTTAGTCGAAGATTATTCTCCATAACATATGAGTCGAAAACTGCACCTGCCACCCCATCTGTAGTTTTTAGGATTGCGACCACAAAAAAATGGTTTTGAATCAGAGGATTCCCAACAATATAAACAATGACATCTCCATGCCGTGCAAATGGAAACAAGTTTGCAACGGAATCAAGCAGATCATAACGCAACGTTCGCAACTGGTTTTCCAGACTGAAATGGTCCAGTCTTTTCTTTTCGTGCAGGTCTGCTAGTAATTCTGGAGGCATTGCCTGCAGACTTTGATGCCTGATGAAGGAAGAAGCTAAAATGTCCTCAGGACATATAAAACGATGCAATTTGTCCTCCAAAACTGCAAGAAAACTGGTTTGGCGATCCTTTATTCTCGCGGCAAGAAGTGCCTTGATAATGGCCCTTTTTTCAGTGTCGATTCCAAAATCAACATCATTTAGTTGGTGCCTTTCGGCGCATTTTGATGTCGTGAGTTGCAATTCCCTGAGAATTTTGAATTTTCCATCCTGCTGTGGTCCAAAGGCCTTTGAGTCCAACTGTTCTAATATTTTTTCACTCCTGTTAGCCAAATGTACCAAAAGTAAGGATGGCAGTACATTGATTCTGTTCGTTTTTTTCAAGTCATTGTGACTGTTTATGATGCTTTCGATGACACCATTCATCATAGTACTGGAACCAAATGCTGGAGACTGGCGACGATCCTGTCCTTTTTTTGTCAGAATTCCCGCGAGAAAGTATTCCCAAATACCATCAGTCATCTTCTTCTCAGCACAATGCCGTTCAATTTCGAACCCGTAGGTGGGTACAAGAGCCAGGTAGCTCCACATTGTGGTTTCCAGCCGTCTCACCGTCTTTGTGGCAGTCGCCTCCTTTTGGGCCGTTTTGCGGAGGTCGAGCACTGCAATTTTCCTTGGAGATGTTCTGAGACTGGGAGTCTGCATTCAATGAGCTTATAGTCAGCAACCCGTATGTTTGACACAATCTCTTAATCTCGCAAAAAAATCAACTTCATTATCCGCACTCCACACTCTGGCAAATGAACCTTCCTGCTTCATTGGTGTCATGGTAAGATGCGCATGTGTAAGAGTGGTTTTGATTCATTTTTACATGATTATGCTTCAAGTGTCATGTTAATACCTCAAACACCGCAGCACAAGTGCACTTGCGGTGTGCATATGCCCGGATTTCATCAAATACTATTCTGTGCATGTAAGTAAAAGTACGTGCGGACATAATTTGACAACACCTCGTCGAATGTACAAACACTAGTGAAACACCTTGTGCTCTTGCTTCACCGAGTCGCCCGACAATATGTCTTCCTTCATATTTTTCATCACTTCATTATGTGTGTTCGTGAAAGCCTTCAAGAGCACAGGATAGCACGTTTTGCATTGTGGTCACATCTTGACA
>Ga0306870_1000370_pt1 | contig 10838 bp, 9 predicted proteins | sample AntRauMeHopE1496_FD_190435 | JGI IMG/M metagenome (GOLD analysis project Ga0306870, IMG submission 190435) | Saline lake microbial communities from Rauer Islands, Antarctica - Metagenome Hop E1 #496 (v2) (version 2) | ecosystem: Environmental > Aquatic > Non-marine Saline and Alkaline > Saline ... | reverse complement strand
TGATAACTCGACCATCATACTTGCACTGCTGATGCTCACTACGTTTGTGTCTAGGTTTAATTGCGTATTCATATGTAACTCCAGTTTGTTGTTGGTTGTTAGGGATTCCCTAACATGTTGTTAGTGAGTCTGGTGCGTAGCACCGGAAACGATAACATTGGCTTGGCTTGGTTTGGTGTTGCTTGGTTTCTTCATCTTCTTAATAGTACCTATTATACCATAGATACCATGACTTGTCAAGGGGTGTTATATAGTGTTACTTTGTTGTATCCACTAGTACGTATATAATCTTGTCACGTGCACACGCACCGTCCAACGGCATTTGATTGTCTCGGCAATTTGCTCGGTTGTCCGTGTCACTTTTATAGTCTGCGTACAAGCAACCGTTGCACGGTCGGTAGTGGTAACTATACGCAATACCATTTATGGTCTGTCTTTCTCTTGGCTTAGGCTCGGGCACTTCTTGCACTATCCTACCTAGTTGGTCGATGTGGTAATTACTCATAGCGTATCTCCAGTTGTTTGTTAGGGAATCCCTAACCGATTAAGTGGTATGTAGTGTAGTGGTATGTGCCGTTGCTCTTGTGATTTTTAGCACATCGTGGGTTAGCTAGTCCGCCAAGTACGCAGAAGTATTCGTATGTTATTTGGTTGTGTGTACCCATGCCGTTCTCCAGTTGTTGTTTATTAACTCTGTGTTGTTTATTAACTCTGTGTTGTTAGGGAATCCCTAACATTTTGTTAGTGAGTCTGGTGCGTAGCATCGGAAACGATAACATTGGTTTGTGTTGCTTGTTTAAACGTAAAACGTAGTTAAGTTGTATATTGAGGTGTAAGTATACCATACGTGGGGTGACTTGTCAAGGGGTGTTATATGGTGGGGTGTGATAGCAATATAAGGAGCGGTCGATTGGGTTGTCACTATATGATAAGTGGAACAAAGTTTTGTACTCTTTATGTGTTTACCACGGTGTGATAAGTGGAACAAAGTTTTGTACTTGATAGGATATGTTAGGGTGTGGGTAGGTGTGGCATAGAAAGCGTGTGGTGTGAGGTTATGTGTGAGTATATGGGAGTATGTAGCACTAGAGGTGTAAAAGAACTGGTTTCAGGTACAAAAGGTACAATTGTTTTGCGAAAAGTTCTTTTACAAGAAGTCCGACTGGCGCGGTCTGGAGGTATAAAAGGTACAAAAGGTACAACGCTCAGCAAATTGAAAGGGTAGGAGAACAAAAACGACTAAGTTTGCACAATTGTACCTTTTACAAAACAAGCAAAAACTTGAACGCATGTGGGTGAACGAACGACAGCACCATACATTTATAAATGTTGTACCTTTTGTACCCTTTCTAACTATATATAACTATATAATATAATATAATAGGTTTAATAACCCTCCTATGCTGTCACCACGTGATACCGTAGCACTACCATGTATAGTCAGATACAGTCAGAAACCACGTTATACAAAAGGAATAGTGAGCGGTTCTTTTACAGTACAAAAAACGTACGATTTCACGGTATTTGCGGGAATGTCGTTGTAACTAAGTAACACTATGTACTAGCTAACATATACGTTACACCACGTTACACCACGTTATACAAAAGGAACATTGAGCGGTTCTTTTACCAAGTTAGGGATTTCCCTAACATTGCGGTGCAAATTAACGCGTGACCCGTGGTGCAGGTATAACACTGGTATCAATAGTTTCTAGGTATAACTTGTTAGCTTGTTAGGGATTCCCTAACAACCCGGTTACTCGTAAACACGTGGTGCAGATTAACAGGTGAGGCGTGGTGCGGTGATAACACTGGTATCAATAAATATGCGCGGTTAACTTGTTAGCGTGGTGGCTTGTAAACGTGTGAGGCGTGGTGCGGTGATAACACTGGTTTCATATCCGCATAGCCGATAGCATAGCGGTTAAATTATAGACGTAAAAAAGCCCGCTTTCACGGGCTTGTTATTACTTGTTATCTTGTATGGCTTGATGCCATACTTCACGTAATGTTTTGTAGTATTTGCCTTTATATAAAAACATGTTAATCCTTAGTTAAATAAAAAGCCCCCTTATGGGGGCTTTGTTGGTTTTAGTTTGTAGGTTCAGCAAACTTGTTTAACAAACTTGTTAGAACATTGAATTCTTTGTTTGTTATCATTTGCCTAGCCGTATCGGTCACGTCGCAAGATTCTAAACTGTTTAGCAAGTTTTTCGCATGTTGCACGATAGCGTTGGCTTTTACCTTTTCACCTTTTGCATCCGTATCGGTCGCGTCGCTCGTTTCACCTTTTAACGCTGAAGCTTCAGCTTTTAGGTTTAAACCTAGCGAATTCGCTAGACCGTTTCGATAGTCTGTTATTCTAGCGTTGGGCTGTTGTGACCATTCGCGGCGGTGTTCGGCTTGTGTCTTAATGCCGTCTTTGCGCTGTATTTCCGTACGGTCTGCTATAGGAACAATCAGCCTTGCCTTGTTTAAGCGGTCAGCCCATTTATACGCAATGGTGTCGTTACAGTCGCCCGCTTTCATATCTATTAGCTTTAACACGGCATTGTCTAGCGTAGATGTAACCAGTGCCTTAATCCTTGGCATTACTTCGGGGCGTCCATCAAAGAGGGGGTTGGTTGTCGCGTACAATTCGTACGGTGACACGTTGGCGTCAGTCAGTGCCTTGCGTATAAGGTCGCCCGCTTTAACGCCAGCCTTTAACACCTTGCCATGGTTAGCGAACGCGCTATATAACGCTTTCTCTTGTGTTTCAGTGAATACCTTTACAGGTACGGTTGTTATGTTTTTTACTGCTTTCATATATTAATAATCCAGTTTCATAATAAGCCATAGGGTATCGCATTAGTGCGGTGTTGCCTTGACTTGAAACCACTATAACATCACACGCTAACAAGTCAATAGTTAGCGGTGGTATATAATAGTATATAGTAGTGTATCGTATGTTAGGGCGCTCCCTAACAGGTAAGCGTAAAACTGGATATACTCGCACCCACCCCCCACCCTATGCCCACTTTGTGAGGAAATTGCCCCCTGCGGGTATGTATTACTAGTCCGCACACAATATGACGTTTCAAAACTTTTTCACCACTAAGCAAACCCTAAAACCCCGCTGGTCAGACCACTAAAGAACCAAGCCCCCCCCTCGACCCAAAACCCAAAGTGCCTTCGTAAAAAATTTTCGCGCAATTTTCAAAACACGTTGCTTCCTAACACGTTTTCGTATATAACATGCGTATCGGTGCTACCAACGCACCTGCAGACAATATGGCATATATGACACTATACATCGAACCAGAGATGGCTATACCATTGCCAGAACTGGACCAAACAGAACCGTATATTGAGTTGCGTGACCGCTTAAACAGTCTATGCAATACTACCGCCCACCTGATGCAAAGTGGATTAGCGGCAGGTGAACTTACGCCCGAAGATAAAGATGAATCCATCAAAATTGCCCGTGCCTACACGAAAGACGAAAAACACACGTCTAAAAAAGTAACCACAAGGCGAGCCGCAATGCTCACCCCACAAGCAGTGCTATACACCACATCAATACTGAACGAGTTTGGCCAAGCAGTTGCTGAAAGCTCTGCCATGATACGTAACCTAGTTACACACAAACTCATACACGAGACAGAAAACACCGACCCCCGAGTACGCCTCAAAGCACTTGAACTACTAGGTAAGTTATCCGACGTTGGCTTGTTCACAGATAAGTCTGAAATAACAATAACGCACCAAACGACCGACGACCTCAAGCGTGGGCTACGTGACAAATTAGAAAAGCTGATTAACCCTGAACCTAAAATGCTGCGTTCCACATCAGGCGAGATAATCGACGTAGACTTAGAGTCAGAGTTGGGTATCGAATAATGGGAACTAGTAAAGCGGATATAGTCTTTAGCGAAGACGACCTCGAGACACTACTAGAAAACCTAGATAGCTTTAGCCCTGAAGAGATTGCTGAAATTGACCGTATGGCGACGGAACTTACACAACGTAAGTTAAACGACGATGCTTACAACGACCTACTTACTTTTGCGGTACGAGCATTCCCCGAGTACATCATAGGGCGCCACCACAGGATTCTAGCTAAGCAGCTAATGGCCTTAGAATCAGGCAAAAAAGACCGTATTTGTGTCAATATGCCGCCCAGACATGGTAAATCCATGCTAGTTTCGACCATATATCCTGCGTGGTTCCTTGGCAGAAACCCGACAAAACAAGTAATGATGGTGTCCCACACGACCGATTTGGCAGTAGATTTTGGCCGTAAAGTGCGTAATTTAGTGGACTCGCCAGTATTTCGTGAGATATTCCCCACAGTTACACTCGCTAAGGATAACAAGTCAGCAGGTAGGTGGAATACTAGCTTAGGGGGCATATTCTATGCCTGCGGAATCGGGTCATCTATTGCTGGTCGTGGTGCTGATTTACTACTTATTGACGACCCACACGCACTAGAGATTAACACACTGATACCCACCCCTAACGGGTTTGTGCCAATCAAGAATTTAAAGGTAGGGGACGAAGTATTCGGGCCTGATGGATACCCTACAAAAGTAATAGGTAAATCCGAAGTTTGGCATGACCGAGAGCTATATAGCGCGGTAACGAGTGATGGCGAAGAGATACTTTGTGACGCACAACATTTATGGGGTGTGAACTCAGACACCAACCTAAGTAAAGCGAAAGTATATAACTTTACTGCGGAGTATATCGCCAACTGGCCTAAAGCGAACCGCCCGATATTACCTAAACACCAAGCAGTTGAGTACCCCCATGCAGATTTACCGATTGACCCGTGGGTGCTGGGTGCTTGGTTAGGGGACGGCACGAGTTCGTCAGGGCGTATTACTGCCTGCCCAGAAGACCAAGAATACATGATGTCTGAGCTTAGAAAAGCAGGGTACACACTAAGCCCCTTAACTAAAGATGGGTTTACGTTTACTGTGTATGGGTTAATGGTCCAGCTTAGGACACTTGGAGTACTTAACAACAAACACGTACCTGAAATATACCTGACAGCATCTGTCGAGCAACGCTTATCCCTACTGCAAGGTTTAGTAGATACCGACGGCGCGGTAATGCCCTCAGGGCAAGCTGGGTTTTACAACTGTAACCTAAAACTAGTTGAAGCCGCGAAAGAAATACTGCACTCTCTAGGTGTACGATGCCAAGTACGTAGTTACGAGGACACGCGAGGTAGATATAAAACAGCTAAAACAAACCACCGTGTGATGTTTAGGGTAGCCGACTGCGCTAGGATGCCGCGTAAATTGAGGTTTACCAGAACCCCTGCGGACAAACGTAGCCGTAGCATAGAAATAGAGAACACAGGTGTTAAAGGTTCGGTCCAGTGTATTACCGTAGAACGAGAGGATGGGCTGTTCCTAGCAGGCAGAGGGTATGTAGTAACACACAATTCTGAGCAAGATGTACTAAACGGCAACTTTGATGTGTTCGACAAAGCGTACGAGTGGTTTGCGTTTGGTGCAAGAACGCGACTAATGCCGGGCGGGCGCGTAGCGGTAATTGCTACTCGATGGCACAAGTCTGACTTAACAGGCCAGCTCATACGAGACATGGCGAAAAACCCGAACTCTGACCAGTACGAGGTTGTAGAGTTCCCCGCCATAATTGACGCTACTAATAAAAAAACAGGTATAGTCACCGAAAAACCACTATGGCCCGAGTTTTTCGATTTAGAAGCACTACTACGCACGAAAGCCTCAATGCCCGTGTTCCAGTGGAACGCACAGTACCAACAAAACCCCACGGCCGAGGAAGGCTCGATTGTTAAGCGCGAGTGGTGGAAGAAGTGGGAAGCTGAAGACCCGCCTGAAGTTGAATATATTATAATAACCGCAGATACTGCGGCTGAACTAAAGAACAAGAATGACTATAGTGTATTTACTGTATGGGGCGTGTTCAACAACGAGGAGAACAACTCGAGCGACATAATTGGTCTGGACATGATTAAAAAGCGCATGGAGTTCCCAGAGTTAAAGGACTTAGCGTACGAGTTATACAAGAAGTGGGACCCAGACTGTTTCATCGTTGAGAAGAAATCCTCAGGCGTTGCCCTGTATCAGGAAATGAGACGCACGGGATTGCCAGTACAAGAATTTACCCCTCACAGGGGGAGTGGTGATAAACTAGCCAGACTTAACTCAGTTGCTGATATAGTACGGTCTGGGTTAGTATGGTTACCACACGCTAGGTGGGCGGAAGAAATAATCGAAGAAGTGGCTGAGTTTCCGTTTGGGGCGCACGACGATATTGTCGATGCTACCACCATGGCACTTACACGCTTTAGGAACGGTGGGTTTATAAGACTCCCCAGTGACGAAGAAGACGAAGACAATACGTTTAAGCGAAAGCGCGGCGGATACTACTAGGGAAAAATGATGGCTATTGAAAAAAGTTTATATGAAGCTCCACAAGGACTAGAAGATAGTCTATCAGATGATGACGAAGTAATCGGGTTAGAGCTCGAACTAGAGATGCCGACGGTTGAGGAGTTCGAAGATGGCTCTGTAGAAGTTACGCTAGTTGCTGAAGTGCCTGATGCCGAGCTAATGGAGTTTGGCGACAACATTGCAGAATACCTGAAAGACAGTGAGCTGGCGACAATATCCTCAGACCTTATGGCAGAGATTCAATCCGACATGAGTAGCCGTAGCGAGTGGGCGGAGACGTTTGTTAGAGGCCTTGACATACTAGGGTTTAAACACGAAGAGCGCACACAGCCGTGGGAAGGCGCCTGTGGGGTGCACTCACCTATACTAGCGGAAGCAGCCATACGGTTTCAAGCGGAGACCATGAGTGAGACGTTCCCCGCAGCAGGTCCCGTAAAAGCAAAGATACTAGGCGAAGAAACTAAAGATAAGATGGACGCCGCCCAGCGAGTTAAGGCGGATATGAACTACCAGCTGACTGAGCGCATGGTCGAATATCGGTCAGAGCATGAACGTATGTTGTACGCGTTAGGGCTATCAGGCTCCGCGTTTAAGAAAGTGTATTTTGACCCGAACTTAGGTCGCCAAGTGGCTATATACGTACCAGCAGAAGATGTTATCGTGCCTTATGGAGCGTCTAACATAGAGACCGCTGAGCGTGTTACCCACGTTATGCGTAAAACCCAGAACGAGGTGTTGAAATTACAAGCTAGCGGATTCTATCGTGATATAGAGTTAGGTGAACCCGAGCCGTTCCACACTGACGTCGAACAGAAGAAAGCAGAAGAAAGTGGGTTTGAGCTCACCATGGACAATCGGTTTGCGCTATTTGAAGCACATGCCGATCTTGTCATAGAAGATATAGGTGATGGCGAGGACGGTATAGCTCGCCCATACGTAGTTACTATTGAGCGTGGCACTGGTGAGATACTAGCGATACGTCGTAACTGGAAAGAAGGCGACGACCTTAAACTAAAACGCCAACACTTTGTGCATTACGTATATGTGCCGGGATTTGGGTTTTACGGGTTGGGACTAATTCACATAGTTGGCGGGTATGCTCGCGCAGGTACATCTATTGTACGCCAGCTAGTTGACGCAGGCACACTGGCTAACTTACCGGGCGGACTAAAAGCCCGAGGTATGCGGATTAAAGGTGATGATACACCTATTGAGCCGGGCGAGTGGAAAGACGTGGACGTGCCGAGCGGCAGTATACGTGACAACATTATGCCACTACCTTACAAAGAGCCTAGTGGTACTTTGTTCCAACTACTGCAGACTATTACTTCTGAGGGCCGTAGGTTAGGCGCTATTAGTGATATGAACATATCGGACATGTCAGCTAACGCCCCAGTAGGTACTACTCTAGCAATCTTAGAGCGCGTGTTAAAACCTATGGCGGCAGTGCAGTCTCGTGTTCACTTTGCGATGAAGTCAGAGTTTAAATTACTCAAACGGATAATCGCAGAAAACTCACCAGAAGACTATGAGTATATACCGCATCGTGGCGAGATGTCAGCACGTATAGACGACTATATGATGGTTGATGTTATACCTGTATCTGACCCGAACTGTTCTACTATGGCCCAGCGGGTAGTCCAGTATCAGACCGTGTTGCAGATGGCGTCACAAGCACCAGAGATATATGACTTACCGCAACTGCATAGGCAGATGATTGAAGTACTAGGGATTAAAAACGCAGATACACTAGTACCAACAGAGGACGACGCGAAGCCTAAAGACCCAGTTAGTGAGAACATGGATTCAATTACTGGCACTCCGATGAAAGCGTTCCAATACCAAGACCACGAAGCGCACCTAGCTTCACATACAGCATTCATGCAAGACCCGATGATGATGCAGATGATTGGACAAAACCCACAAGCCCAGCAGATTATGGCGGCCCTACAAGCCCACATAGCCGAGCACTTGGCGTTCAGTTATCGTAAGAAGATAGAAGAAAAACTAGGCGTTAAACTACCAGCACTCGGCGAGACGTTACCTGAAAACATCGAGGTTGAGTTGTCTAAACTTCAGGCGCAAGCCGGTCAACAGCTTACCCAGCAGAACCAGCAGATGCAGGCGCAGCAACAAGCGCAGGAGAAACAACAAGACCCAATGGTGCAGATGCAACAGCAAGAATTACAGATTAAGCAGGCGGAAGAGCAACGTAAGTCAGGTACAGCACAAGCAGACGTAGCCCTTAAACAGGCAGAGCAACAACGCAAGTCAATTAAAGACCAAATTGATGCCCGTATCAAAGCTAAAGAACTTGAACTGGATGAAACTGAACTACGGATGCAGGCTGAGAAAGACCAGACGGAATTCGCCGCTAACCGCCGTGAGAGTGGTAACAAGATTGATTTAGAGCTAGCGAGACTACTAGAAAACGCACGTAAAGACAGGGGGAATAGGTAATGGCCGAAACAGTATTTAGCGTACTCAAAAAACAGATTAATGAAGAAGTTAACGGCCATTCCGATTTTATAGCGGGTGGTAGCTGTAAGGACTTTTCAGATTACAAACTGGTGGTGGGGAAGATTCGAGGTCTCAACTCCGCACTCCAAAATATAATGGACCTCGAGAAAAACTATACGGATGATGAATAATGAAACAACAAACTCAGTTAGGCGCGATTGATTTATCAAAAGCGCGAGAAGCTCTAAGCGGACCTACTGATGCGGAAATGGAAGCTCAGCTTCCGATACCTAAAGGCTATCGAATCTTGGTGGCGTTACCCAGCATGGAAGAAACATTTGCGGGTAGCTCGCTTATTAAGACCGATTCACAGAAACATCGAGACTATATCACCACGATAATGGGCATAGTTATTGACATGGGCGAAGATGCCTTTGGCGATAAAGAGCGTTTCCCTAGTGGACCATGGTGTAAGCAAGGTGACTATGTGATGTTCCGCATGAATACAGGTACGCGATTTAAAGTGAACGGTAAAGAGTTTCGTCTGATGAATGACGATTCTGTTGAAGCTGTTATCCCTGACCCACGCGGCGTAATGGCTGTTTAGGAGAATAATTATGGCATTTCAAAAAGTAGAATTTGAGTTTCCGAATGACGACGATGATAAAATCGAAGTCTCCCCGTCAAGTGCTGAACCCATTGCGAAGGGCGGTAAGGAGAAAGAAGTCGAAGAAGATTTCGAACTAGAAATAGTTGACGACACTCCCCAAGCGGACCGTGACCGTAAGCCTTCAGACCCACCAGAAGATGTTACCGACGATGAGCTCGAGAACTATTCTGAGAAAGTGCGTAACCGTATTAAGCACTTTACTAAAGGTTACCACGATGAGCGACGCGCTAAAGAAACAGCGTTTAGAGAGCGTGAGGAGTTAGAGCGTGTTACCAAGCAGCTAATGGAAGAAGTTAACCAACTAAAGACTACAGGTAATAAAAGCCAAACGGCCTTACTGTATCAGGCTAAGCTAAATGCAGACTCTGAATACTTAACTGCTAAGGCTAAGTATAAGAAGGCTTACGAAGACGGTGATAGCGATAAACTACTAGAAGCACAAGAATTACTCTCGAGTAGTAAGCTAAAGTTGGATAAAATAGCGGCATACAAAATTCCCCCTTTACAAACGGGGAAAGATAGTGTAGAACCTACTAGTAACACGTCAACACAAAGACAGCCAGCACAGACGCAGGTTATACAGGTTGACGAAAGGGCCGCAGATTGGGCCAAAACGAATACATGGTTCAATACCGATTCGGAAATGACATCTTACGCCTTAGGGCTGCATAATAAGTTAGTCAAAGAAGAAGGCCTTGACCCAAAATCAGACGACTACTACGAGCGAATTGATACTCGTATGCGACAGTTGTTCCCCGAGAGATTCGAGGATATAGAAGATAAACCAGATAGACAGTCTAGGTCATCGAGTGTAGTTGCACCCGCCACGCGGAGCACAGCGCCTAAGAAAATTAGGCTCACGCAAACACAAGTACGACTAGCTAAACGTCTCGGGCTTACCCCCGAACAATACGCCAAACAGGTTGCATTAGATATGAGGAAGAACGGAAATGGCTGATAACAGATTAAAGCGCGATATTGAAACTCGTGAAACTACGACTCGAACGAGGTCATGGCAAAAGCCTGAACTTCTGCCTACTCCAAACGCGGAGCCGGGATATGAGTTTCACTGGGTACGAGTCGCTACGCTAGGTCAAGTTGATGCTATGAACGTATCTTCAAAACTGCGTGAAGGTTGGGAACCAGTTAAAGCTACTGACCACCCAGAAATTACGATGGTGTCTACCGAAAATGAACGGTTTAAAGACAACATTGTTATTGGTGGTTTAATGTTGTGTAAAACACCTACTGAGTTTGTAGAAGAGCGTAATGCCTAC
>Ga0306870_1000368_pt1 | contig 10880 bp, 8 predicted proteins | sample AntRauMeHopE1496_FD_190435 | JGI IMG/M metagenome (GOLD analysis project Ga0306870, IMG submission 190435) | Saline lake microbial communities from Rauer Islands, Antarctica - Metagenome Hop E1 #496 (v2) (version 2) | ecosystem: Environmental > Aquatic > Non-marine Saline and Alkaline > Saline ... | reverse complement strand
GTAGTGAAAGTGAGCGCACCTGTTTCATCTCCATCCACTGAAGTAGAAACTTTCATGATCAGTTTTAAAGAATCCGGCTCCGAGATTCTGATGAATATTGCTTGGGACATGACCATAGTTACAGTTCCGATTAGCGTTCAATAAAATCCTAACATGGCTTTTTCTAAAAAGAAATGGGTACTCCTGCCAATAGGGGTACTCATTTTTCTTGGTATCACGTATTGGCTGGTGGGACTGATCCAATATCGGATGAATGTGATGGATGTGGAAGAGTATGATCCCATTTCTACATTGGTCGTACCCGAGCATCACCTTACCCGGGCAAAATATCCATTTATCGACGTTCACAATCATCAGTGGATCATGCCTATCCAGGATTTGGAGGATTTGGTGATAGAGATGGATTCTCTCAATATGGGAATGATGGTGAATTTGAGTGGCTTTCGTGGAAAAATCCTCGAATGGTCGCTAGACAATGTAGCTGAGAATTATCCTGAGCGTTTTATGGTTTTTCTCAATCTGAATTTCGAAAATCTCGATGATCCGGGATGGCCAGAGGAACCCTTGGAGATGCTCGAGAATGGCGTAAAACAAGGCGTCAAAGGGCTAAAAGTGTACAAAGAACTGGGACAGAACGATCTGGATAACGATGGAAATCGAATCCCCGTCAATGACCCAAGGCTCGACCCGATTTGGGCCAAATGTGGGGAACTGGGGATCCCGATTTTAATTCATTCGGGGGAACCTGCTCCTTTTTGGATGCCAAAAGATAAAAAAAATGAGCGTTGGCTGGAATTGAAGCAGTACCCAAGTCGCTACCGTAACCCTGAAAAACTTCCCTCCTTCGATTCGATCATGAGCGAGCAGCATGCCGTTTTTGCAAAACACCCAAATACCAAATTTATCAATGCGCACCTCGGTTGGTATGGAAATGACCTGACCAAACTCAGCGAGCTGATGGATCAATTCCCAAATATGTACACAGAGATTGGAGCGGTTTTGGCAGAAATTGGCCGACAGCCAAAAGCTGCCCGTGCTTTTTTTGTCGCTTATCAGGATCGAATTCTCTTTGGTAAAGACACCTATAAGATGGAGGAGTATTACACCTATTTCCGGGTTTTGGAAACGGACGATGAATACTTTGATTACTATCGAAAGCGTCATGCCAATTGGAAAATGTACGGAATGAATCTCCCTGATTCGGTGCTGCGCAAAGTTTATTATGAAAATGCGTTAAATATCATTCCGGGAATTGATCGGTCGCTTTTTTCCGAAAATAGTTCTCAGGATTAATCAGTACTTAAATAAACCCTATTGGTGTAGGAATCACCTTCTGACCATATTGAGTTGCTCTTTCCTTGTAAAAGGATTGACTTTGGAAAGTTATAATTCAACTCATCAAGAAGAATTTAAATCAAATATCAAAGTAGTACGAGGAACATCAGGTGGACTCATTTGCTCTTTTTGTTTCTGCAACTTGAAGTAATTTTAACAATTCAAGCGATATAGACTTTTTGGCGCGCTTTTCTGGCACAATAGAACTTCTTGATTATGCTGACAATAATTTCAAATTCTTGGAGAACCTAGAAAAGCTTTTTAACAGACCTGTTGATCTGGTATCTGAAAAATCCTTAAAAAACCCATACTCATTCAAGAAATCAATAAATCTAAAATCTCGCTTTATGAATGCTAAAGCGCTGAAATACATACTTGATATTGAAAGCATTTTGAAAGAAATAGATGAGATCAAACTTCGAATTGGAAATAATTTCAATACTTACCAAAAGGATTTTATCATCAAAAGAGCCGTAGAACGTGACCTCGAAATCATCGGAGAAGCGGTCAAAAAACGGATTGAGCAAGATTCTACAATATAATAATCTTCCGTTAAAAAAGATTATTGGACTTAGAAACATGATTAGTCATGCATATGACTCAATTGATGAGGAGTTAATTTGGGCAATTCTCCAAAAGGATATCCCGCTACTTAAAAGAGAAATTGAAAAATTAAAGGTCAGTGACCTAAATCCCTCCCGAATTCCTTCGAGAAAGACGCTCACTACTTTTATCCAAACACTCATTTCAAAAATCTTTTCCGATTCCAAAGCGGTAATCAGCCTACCGATGCTTTCCCCCTCTAATCTCTAATCATTACCCTTAGGCGGTGCTACATGAAACCTTTGTGGTTAAATAAATTAGTTCAAAAGCCATTTTACTTTTCCCTTGCTAATTCTCTCATAAAGGAATATTTTGGTGGTCAGGTAACTACTTAAAGCTCAAATCCTAAAACCTATTCCCTTATGAAATCACAATTCATTGCTGTTGCGATACTAGCAAGTGCACTTTTTGCCTGCACCGAATCCAAACCAAAACTTACAGACGAGGAGTATGCCCTGCTTACAGACGAGCAAAAGCGCTCCGTGGAGTTTGCTCTGGATGGCATAGACGTGCAAGATGAGCGATTGGAACTGACACTTTTTGCCTCCGAACCCATGATGACCAATCCTACCAACATGGATATCGATGACCGCGGTCGGGTCTGGATCGCCGAGGCTTATAACTACCGAACCAAACTCAATCCACGGAACCCAACCAAAGCCGAAGGCGATCGAATCCTCATCATGGAAGACACCGATGGTGATGGCGTGGCAGATACTTCGAAAGTTTTCTACCAAGGAATCGATATCAACGCGGCATTGGGAATCGCTGTGTTGGGGGATAAAGTTTATGTTTCCGTCAGCCCTTATGTCTATGTATTTACTGATGCAGATGGAGATGATGTTCCCGAAAAGAAAGAGATACTTTTCTCTGGAGTAGGTGGCGAGCAGCATGATCATGGGATGCATGCGGTGACTTTTGGACCTGACGGCAAATTGTATTTCAATTATGGGAATTCCGGTGAGGGACTACGAGATGCACAGGGAAACCCAATTATCGATCCGATCGGTCGACCGATTACCAATGAAACTCCAACCTATCAGGAAGGAATGGTATTCCGGATGGATCCGGATGGAAGCAATGTCGAGATCTTAGGTTGGAACTTCCGAAACAACTACGAAGTAGCCGTGGATAGCTATGGCAGAATGTGGCAATCCGATAACGACGATGATGGCAATCGAGGTACTCGGATCAATTACGTCATGGACTATGGGAATTATGGTTTCAAAGACGAAATGACCCGAACGGATTGGCGAACGCGTCGCATCAATATGGAAGATTCCATTCCACTTCGCCATTGGCACTTGAATGATCCTGGAGTGGTTCCAAATCTTTTGCAAACCTATGCCGGCTCGCCAACTGGAATTCTGGTTTACGAAGGAACCCTTTTACCCAAAGAATATCAGAATCAAGTCATCCATGCGGATGCTGGTCCAAATATTATTCGAGCCTATCCAGTACAAGAATCAGATGCAGGTTTTACAGCGGAGATTATCAATTTGATGGATGGAAATAAGCGGGATAACTGGTTTCGCCCTTCCGATGTGACTGTCGCTCCTGATGGCTCGATTTTCGTCTCGGACTGGTATGACCCGGGAGTTGGTGGACATGCCATGGGCGATCTGGACAAAGGTCGGGTATATCGACTCGCACCAAAAGGAGTAAATTATAAATTCGAAAAGCCGGATTATTCCAGCGTTGAATCCTTAATAGAATTACTTCAAAACCCCAATCGTGCGACTCACTTCAAAGCTTATATGGCCTTGAAGGAAATGGGTTCAAAAGCTGAAGCCGAATTAAATAAACTCTATGCAGGGGACGATTCGAGAATGAAAGCCCGGGCGTTTTGGCTGTTGACCAAGCTGCCAAACGGACAAGAATATATCGCAAAGGCAGCAAAAGATGACAATCACGACATTCGAGTGGCGGCAGTTCGTGCTTCTCGGGCGAATGGAATCAATTCCGAAAACTTCCTATTGCCTTTGGCTTCAGATGCTAGCCCTCAGGTAAGAAGGGAAGTAGCTTTGGCTATTCGCTACAAGCAAATGCCGGCAGTTTGGGAAACGCTGGCCGAGAACTATAAGTCAGGAGACCGTTGGTATTTAGAAGCTTTAGGAATCGCTGCTGAAGGTTTTTGGGATGTGTATTTGCCAGCTTATTTGGAAAAAGCCGGAACTGGATGGACTGAAAGTCAGGAAGCAACTGATTTGGTGTGGCGGTCTAGAAGTGCAAATACGGCTACTCTTTTAGGAGATTTGATCAAAGATAAAAAGTCACCTGAAAATCATCGCTACTATCGGGCCCTTGATTTCCAGAACGCAGATGCAAAAAATGTGGTTTTGAAATCGTTGCTCAAAACCAGCTCGCCAGCCGAGCAGATCATTGTGCTTCGACAAATCGTCTTCAATCCCAACCAGCCAGATCAGGATATACTTTCTCTGGCATCTCAGAAAGTAGGTGATATAGCGGACGATAGGGATTTCTTGGAGATAGTCAGTAAATATCGTTTGAAAGAGCAAAAAGATCGATTAATAGCTCTTACCATGGATTCGCCAAACGATGATATTTCACAGGGCGCAGCCAGAACCTATGCAAATCTGTATGGCATGAATTCCGTGTTGACTTTTTTTACAAATACTGATGACGATGCAGCAATCAAAGCCATTGAGAAATTTGGTGCTGTGGATGATCCGGACATTGCGACTGTTCTGGCAAAGGTCTTTACCAATACCAGTCGAAATATACCGGTAAGAGAAGCTGCTATTCAAGCCATTAAAGGCTACAACAGCGAGCCATTTCTCTGGGAAATGGAAAATAAAAATCAGATCCCAGCTGACCTGATGCCTATTGCTAGAAAAATACTTATGTCTACTTGGCACTCAGATATAAGAGCCACAGCAACAGCCAAATATGGAAATAGCAGCGGTGCAGAAATAAATGTAGCTTCCCTCCTGGCCAAGTCTGGATCTGTAGAGAATGGAAAAACGATTGCTCAAGGCTACTGTTTGTCTTGCCATGTAGTCGGAAACGAAGGCGTAGATTTCGGCCCAGGCTTAACTCAAATCGGAGACAAACTTTCCCAAGAAGCGCTCTACAACTCTATCTTAAATCCATCAGAAGGCATGGGTTTTGGCTACGAAACTCAATTGGTGAAATTCAAAGACGGAAAAGAAATCCAGTGCATCGTCAACTCAAAAACTGAAATTGACCTGATCGTAAAACTTGTCGGCAGCAGCCAACAGACCATTTACAAACTATCCGACGTCGAATCAGTCACTCAATTGGATGAATCTTTGATGCCAAAATTCCCGCTTTCAGAAACTGAACTGGTGGATTTGGTGAGTTATTTGGAGGGGTTGAGGAAGTAGGAAATTGGAGAATAGAGATTGGAATTGAAATCTCTATTCTCCTATTCTCTCATTCTTTTAATCTCCAAAATCTAGTTGAAGTTCGCACTAAATGGCGGAGAGATTAGTTATCTTTAAATAAAAAAAGTCATGGTAACAATTATCAAAAAAGGGACAGATAAGATACTTATCGATAAGCTTTTAAACAAAGTATTAAAAACTAAAGGAGTGGATACCGAAAAATATTGTGGTGTAATCAGTTTAAAAGAAGATGCATTAGTCACCCAAAAGCGCATGCGAGATGAATGGGAATAGCATATTGTTGGACACCAATATTGTGCTTTACCTTCTTTCTGGCGATGAAGTTTTAGCCGAGCTGTTGCATCACAAGAAACTGCATGTATCTTTTGTTACCGAGCTAGAATTATTGGGGTATCAGAACATTACAGGTCAAGAACAAGAAGAGGTCAAACGATTTTTTAGATGATTGTATCATTACCAATATTAACAATCAAAAAGAGGAAGTGATCCGAATTAAAAACTCCTAAAAAGTCAAGCTACCTGACAGTAATATTCTAGCCACCTCCAAATACCTAAATATCCCCGTTATTAGTATCGATAGTAATTTTAGTAAAGCACATGAAGTAGACGTGATTTACTATGAAAAAGAATAACCCAAATTCAAAAAGCTCCCACTCAGTCTTTGATTCCTTAGGGTAGCGTTTTAGAGGGTGGAAATTGAAATTGAAATCTCTATTCTCTTAATCTCCCATTCTCTTAATCCCCAGCATTAAAAAGAACCCTAATCTATATGCATCCGCTTTGCTCTGGGACCCAATTATTTAAAAGACACCTGCCACCTTCCGAAAGGTAAAATCAACATTTCCGGAAACCAATCTAGTTATTCTAGGGCTAGGAAAGTCTTTGGAAAGGAGTTGCTGGATTATACGATTGAATTTTTTGGAAGGAAACATTGAGAACTTTAGACCTTCCAGGTTTTGAAAACCTGAAAGATCTTTTTCAACCCAGTCAAACTTTCCCAAAGTTCGAACTTTGGGAAAGTTTGACTGGCAGAATATCAAATTAGGAAGGATAAATCGAACAGGGGAAGCAAGACGTAAACAGTCTATTTGTTAGGTTTTTTATAATTTCAGTGACTTTAAGCAACAACTTATTTTTTGAAACTGTTTTCTTCTTTCCCTTAACTTCTTTTAAACTTTTTCTCGATCTGCAAAAAGAAAAGGATTTTTTACTCCGTCAGGAAAATTAGACATATTTGCTTTTCCCCTAGTCAAAAAAAAACGAAATCAGAATCGGAGAAAAAGCCAAATGTATCAGCTGTCGCTTTTAACTTTGGAAATGATTGTTTTGTCAAAACCTAAATGGGGGAGAAAATTACTTATGTAACCCGTGCCAATATTTGCTTAGTTATCAAGTTTGTGCGTAAAATTATCATAATATGAAAATCAGGAGTTATCTAATTCTTTCATTCATTCTTCTCTCTTTTCAATTGTCTTTTGCGCAGCTAAATGAATTAGTCTACCACTCCGAAACTCTCCAGATCGAGCAGATCAGCCCAAATACTTTTGTCCATATCAGCTACTTGAAGACAGATGATTTTGGCAAGGTCGCTTGCAATGGGATGATTGTGGTCAACAAGGGGGAAGCCTTGGTTTTTGACACACCTGCAAATGATGAAGCGAGTTTGGAATTGATCAATTGGCTGGAAAAAGACCAAGGAGTGAAAGTGAAAGGCGTAGTTGCTACCCATTTTCACTCGGATTGCTTGGGAGGTCTGAACGAATTTCACGCCAAGGGAATACCGTCCTACGCTTCAGATAAAACGATAGAACTGGCAAAAGCATCACGCTTTCCCATTCCGGAAAATGGGTTTAAAAAGAAGCTGACCCTAAAAGCCGGAGACTTAAAAGTCATCAACCAATTCCTTGGAGAAGGCCATACCAAAGACAACTTTGTAGCCTATGTCCCTTCAGACCAAGTACTTTTCGGTGGCTGCATGATCAAGGCCCTCGGTGCCGGGAATGGTTACCTTGGAGATGCCAACATCGCCGCTTGGTCAGCTACCGTTGGGAAAGTGAAGTCCACGTTTCCAGAAATCCTTATTGTTATTCCCGGGCATGGGACAGTCGGCGGGACGGAGTTACTGGATTATACGGAGGGGATGTTTAGGAAGGATTAAGATGGTTATACTTTTTAGGTTTCCGAAAACCTGGAGGGTTTCTGTGATTTAATCTGACATTAACTTTTACAATTTTTGAAATCTAGGTGATTTCAAACAAACTGAGAATCCAACAGTCTTTGCGCTACTCGATGCAAGGCTTCTTGAATTCTTAAGGCTTGATCGTGAGAAGGTTGCTTAATTCCAGCAACATATTGCCTCAATAAGGTTGGGTTCATCTTTGCTTCCTTTGCGATCGTACTAATTTTTACTCCTTCAAATGCTTCTGGTCTGAGCTTCGCCATAGTTGGTAGATATTCGCCTTTAATCGGAAGCCAATCCAGAGGAATTTTCTCTCCAGCTGGCATCAATTCCCCTATCAACTTAATCTTTTCCGCCAAAACGACTTTAAACCAAACTCCCAATTCTGGACTACTGAAAATACTCCATAAATCTATCTTCCCTAGCTTTAATTCCTGTAATCGAGCATAGGAAATAGCTACTGCTATATATTGAGGTGTGTCATCAACAGCGAGGCAAATGTAATATCCGCCGATTTGGTCCGTAGCCGAAAAAAGCTGCGGTTCATCGTGAAAAATCAAGGTTTCTTCTAAATGTAGATCGACTATCATGATTTAATTATTTTGATTTTTTCGGTATTGAATTCCTTACTCCTCCACCAGGAAAAATGGTGGCTATCGTTGCCCGTTTGTTGAATCAAACCATCTGCCGGTCTCAAATCCAATTCAACTATTGTCTTTTTTCGTAAAGCTGGTATCGTACGCTTAAGTCGTTCTACAGCCTCCAGACTATCAAACAACGATAAGGAAAATGCAATGCACTCATCCACTTTGAATTCTTTGTATGGAAATCTTTTCCGATGTGACCAGAAGTCACTTTCATCAGGTGGAATACTCCCTAATCGGAAATAAAACGATTCTGGTGAAACCGCTTTGGCCGAAGGACAATTTACCGGAAGTTTTTCAAACCAATCCATAGGATAAATGTATTGTTTTTGCTACCTACATACAAATAATGTTACTTAATATAAAATAAAACTGCTTCATGCTAGAAATGTAGCACCCCATTTTCACTCGGATTGCTTGGCAGGTCTAAATGAATTTCACGCCAAGGGAATACCCTCCTACGCTTCAGATAAAACGATAGAACTGGCAAAAGCATCACGCTTTCCCATTCCAGAAAATGGGTTTAAAAAGAAGCTGACCCTAAAAGCCGGAGACTTAAAAGCCATCAACCAATTCCTCGGTGAAGGCCATACCAAAGACAACTTTGTAGCCTACGTCCCATCAGACCAAGTACTTTTCGGCGGTTGCATGTTCAAGGCCCTCGGTGCCGGGAATGGTTACCTTGGTGATGCCAACATCGCCGCTTGGTCAGCTACCGTTGGGAAAGTGAAGTCCACGTTTCCAGAAATCCTTATTGTTATTCCCGGGCATGGGACAGTTGGCGGGACGGAGTTACTGGATTATACGGAGGGGATGTTTAGGAAGGATTGAGAAAGTTTTATCCCTTTAGAGAAAAGCAGTTTTTCAAGTAGAAAACGATCTCAAAACCTACCTGCGATCTTGCTTTTCCTAAGGCAGGATTCCCCTACTCTTCACCCTCTTTTACGATCGCTTCTAATTTCTCCCTAGCTTTTTCAAAATGACTTAAAAGATTCGGGATTGGGCTTTCACCATAGCCTGCTTTCAATCTTTGCTCCGATACTTCCAAAGCTTTGAGCAGCTTCGTTGCTGATTCGACTTTTGCACTAGTAGTTGTGCTTCCAATGGCCCCAAACCAAAAAGGCGAAGTCTCTGCAAAGGGATAGCTATCCATCATAGGCCATTCGGACTTTCCACCGCAAACACGAGCCGTCACCCAGCCTCCTTTAGGAATGTCAATAGTTCCAGTGTAGGTTTTACTTCCCATCCCATTATCACTATTTTGGCTCCAGACCACTTTGCCATTTACGAAGAGTTCTACTTTTTCATAGGCTACGGGAGAGTGTACAGTTAAGGTCCATCTGGTTTTCTTACTTTTTGAGTTGATCACCTCACCCACTTCTTTTCCATCCACTGAGAATAAAAGTTGAGGCCCGTTACTCGCAAAACTTCTTCCTGATTTTAGCGCTTCGAGATAACTCGCAGTAGTCAACGCCCCAATCGGCTTCACATAAACTCTTGTCGCACCTATGGACATCGTCCGATAAAGATCACTCATGGCATCACTTCCAGCAGACAATCCAAGAGGAATACCGATGTTGAGCAACTCATGCCAGACCATGGCCGTGCCAATTTCATCTGACCAAAGACACACGACTTCGAGCAGATCCACCTCGCCTAGTACTGCATCTGCAATTAATGAGATGGGCATCGAACTAGCGCCGCCTTCTTGGAAAGGGTCTTGAATAGACACCGGATGTACATACCCTCCCAAAGCATTTTGGTTTCGCGCAAAGCGTAGTGGTTCGGCATTGAGTCGGTCGTCCGCCTCATAGATATCATAGCGCGGTCCCCACACCCAAGGCCAATGCAAATCCTGTATTCCAATCAAGGCGATATGCCCTAGAAAATGCGAACGTACCTCCTGTCCAAACTCGATAATAGGACTTCCTTCGCTTTTCCAGCCCCAGAGGTCTTCTTCAAGAAATCGATTCCCAAGATTGGCTACCAAAGGAAAGGCGATGTCCAATCCTTCCGCCTTGAGATCTAAAATAATATCTTCTGGATCTAATTGATTTGTACCTCCATAATTGAGGTGAAAATGATTATCTCCGGAATACCAACCGCTGGCATTCGCATCCCAAATTTTAGTGAGCTCGATTTCTGAGTTAGTAGTCCCTTCTTTGATCAAGATTTTTTGAACCTGTTTTGCGGTGGAAAACCCATGAACTGCTGTGATGGTCAATTCTCCTATCGGGGCTTCTACTTCAATTTCACCTGAAGAGTAAAAAAATACCATTCCATTTTGACCTTCAGAATGTACTGCAGTGCTTTCCGGAATTACTGGATGACCGCTTGCATCGGTGATACTGAGTCTTACAGGGGATTTTGTCCCATCTACCGTACTTGTCAGCCTGAGCTTTCCGGATGCTGCTCCCCAATTCCATTTCTTTACCGTCAAGAGTTGTGGCGCTCCGCCATAGACAGAAATTCGCTTCAACTCGGCCCGTTCGGCTTTTGAATATTCTGAAAAATATACCCATTCCCCATTCGAACTAAACTTAGGCGCTAAGGGCAGCCCTTTACTTTTGGTCAATAACATCCGCGTTGCCGGCACTTTAATATTCAATAAACGTAGCTCATAATCATCCCCATTTGGCCAAACATAGGCCAAGGTCTTGTCATCTGGTGAAAGGGAAAAAGCCATCTGGGACGCAAAATTCTCCTCAGCTAATGGTGTGGACGTACCTT
>Ga0306870_1000360_pt1 | contig 10936 bp, 2 predicted proteins | sample AntRauMeHopE1496_FD_190435 | JGI IMG/M metagenome (GOLD analysis project Ga0306870, IMG submission 190435) | Saline lake microbial communities from Rauer Islands, Antarctica - Metagenome Hop E1 #496 (v2) (version 2) | ecosystem: Environmental > Aquatic > Non-marine Saline and Alkaline > Saline ... | reverse complement strand
AGTAAGAGTCTTCGACTACGTAGCACATGTAACAAACTCGTTTGAAAATGCATGTTTCGTAAAAAACAAATGTGCTCAGACGATGCATGATAATTAATATATTGTATATAAAGAATCAATTTCTCGCACCCATTGTATACAGACCACAAAACGTCACTTTTCGTTGCCACATTTTAATGAGGAACAAAGCATGGTTGTGTGGAGTTTTGAATGCTATATTTATTATATCTTGCGTGTCTGCTGACCCCGAGACCTGTGCTCTTGGGCTCGCACAGGACAGCACGTGGGTGGTGACGGTCGTGTCATTGTGCGCGGACGGTCACTCCGTACGCGGAACTTATGTCGACAGTGGGTCCTCAAATTCATTTTCACGCATATATGTCAAATTTGATTCTCAGCTGACGATTGTGAAATACTTATACCTTATGCAAACCCTTTCAAACCCAATCTCTGGCATGTGGTATATTTCGACAAATTTGCTAGCCTCAAACTCGGTAACTGGAACGTATGATGTACGATTTACTGTGCCAGATGGGAATAAAACAGTCACCGCCGTCATAGGATCGCAGGCTTATGCAAAATGTATGAGTACGTCAACAGCATCTGGAATTTTAGTACAGGATGCAGACATAATTTCAGTAGCGCTGGTTGTGGAGTGCAAGTGTGACTACAATTACGAATTACGGGCTGGCTCGTGTCAGTTGTGCGGCGACACCAGGTTCAAGAATACAATATCAAATTCTTCGTGTCGAAATTGTCCCAATCACAAAGCGTTTACAGACATCAAGACATGTGTTTGTTTGCCTGGTTCGTCGGGTATAATGGGCGAAACATGCGTGTCGTGCTTGGCAGGCTTCTACAACGCAAATGGCGGATCGGTTGGTTGTTCCGCATGCCCACTGTACACATCGTCAGGAATTAATAGCAATACAATTACAAATTGCACATGCAACCGTGGTTATAGTGGACCGAACTCAGGTCCGTGTGCAATATGTGCAGCGGGAAAGTACAAAGATACACAGGGAGATAATCTGTGCTCGGATTGTCCTGAGGGTACGTACTCAAACTTCACTGGTGCTACTACACCGAACACTTGTCGCAATTGCACAAGTCAATCAACAGCGCCCGCAGGAAGCAATAATCAATCTGCTTGTGCCTGCGCACCAGGATGGTATGGCATGCACGGCCAGAATTGTTCGAAATGTGGAACAGACACGTTTAGCAGCAATTCTGGCAGCTCGTCGTGCACACAATGTCCATTTGGACGAAGTGCTCCGCTGGGAGGCGATAGTATTGACGCTTGTATCTGCATGAAGGGAAATGATGCACAATGTGAGTGTGCCGCAGGAAGCACAAACGTTTACCAATTCGAATTCTCCGTTTCGACTTTCGCGTGCAATCTTCAAGAGGTGGGACGTGGTGTCTTTATTGACACAGGACTCCAGCATCAAGGTTCGCTCGTGTACTACTCAACAACTCCTGCGCCGAAATTTCTCTACCGCAATGACGAGGAGTGGTGGATTTCGACTCTATTCAACGCTCTGACATATGATATTAAATTTTCAGCATGCGCGTCCACTCCCGAAAGTGTAGATCACTTGGCATCGAGTACGTGGAATTGTGGAAACGCGCTGTCATGTGGTGGTAACATCCAATGGAATTCAGGCGGGCAAACTAGTGTTACCAATGTCTCACGGTGTGTATGTAAGGCCAACTTTGTAAGATCGCCTTTTGGGATTTGTACACAATGTCCTCCAGGGTTTTTTAAATATGTCTCCTTGACTGGTTCGAGCGAATGTAGGCCATGTTCTGCCCATTCGAGTACACTGGATCCTGCAGAAGGAGTCAACGGCTGTGGGTGCAACGTAGGATTCTCCGGTCCCAACAATGGTGTATGCATTCAATGTGATCCTGGGACACATAAATTTGGTATTGGTCCTGCGTCCTGTCAGAAATGTCCGGAGATTTTACATCCATTACACACGGCATTCAATGTTTCATCCAGAGTACTCAACTGCAACACCTGTCAAATATCACATGCGTGGAACCACGGGACTCAACAGTGTGAACAGTGCGCTAGCGACGAATTCAACAACCGGGCAGGGGATAGTGTGTGTTTCAAGTGCGTAGCAACACCAGAATATTTCCCGCTTCAAAAAGATATGATATTGTGGTTCAAATTCGATAATATTCCAGAAAGACGCGAAAGTCCTCACGCGCCCAATAATGCTAATATAGTTCTTGTCGATAGCAGCATTCACCAAAGACACGGAAAATACCAGTGGAACCCCCATGGACCCAATACACAGTCGGGTAGAGTACTTAATATATACGATCTTAATGATTTTGTTGAGGGTAACGCTAGTTATTACAATGGCAATCACGATGTTAGAATGAGTTCTGTTTATTTTGGAGGCGATGCCACAGTGATGACATTTTTTAAATTCGGTTATGATGGACGCTTTCTAGAGTTTGACATGAAAAATGGATGGTGGTTCAACATAAATCGAGATAACAATCAATTGGTTTTCTCCGGCAGATATCCCTACGTGGATATACGTACGATAATACCGGGTGCGGGACTACAAGCAGGCATTTGGTATCATTTCGCACTCGTCATAGAGAGAGGGTTGGGACGATGGACAGTTTATATTGACGGAAAAATCGTACCACTTACCCAAACTACTACATTCCCTCAACTGGATGCGGGTGATTGGTATAAAATTAAAAATGCTCGACATAAAATGGACGACTTCAGAGGCTACACTCGAGCTCTCACCCGACTTGAAGTGAGAACAGCACATCTACAACGCGACCCCAATGAAATCTGTGGTCTTACTGAAAGCAACGGCGTAACGTGCCCCAGACTTTGCCGCGTGGATGCAGGATACCAAAGAACTTTGTCGGGAGCAAACGTGGAATTGTGTCCACGTAATTCCTACCAGAATGGCTATTCCCTTACATGTGAGCCATGTCCCATTGGATCGTCAACAAATACAAGTGGGAATAGCGATGTTTCCGTCTGTGTATGCGGTCCCGGATACAGTCGAAATGGCCGGGCGACTGGTGCATGCGTTGCATGTGACGCTGGTACATTTAAAGCCGTTTCTGGTTCTGATGCATGCACACTTTGTGCAGCGGGGCAGTTTTCGGATGCCGGGGCAGTATTTTGTGGGTGTGATAAAGGATTCACCGGCGACTCGATAGTACGTCAATGTGAAGTGTGTGAAGCCGGAAAATACAAGAATACAACAGGGTCCGCTGAATGCACTTTGTGTGGCACACAACGAACTTCTACCGCAGGCAGTCGGCACATATCAAACTGCCAGTGCAATGTTGGATTTATGGGTCCCGATACGGGATTGTGCGAACCCGAAGAACTTTGTCCTCTCAATGCTGATAAAGCAATTGGCAGTCTTCGCACGTCATGTCTATGCAATGCCGGATTTACTGGACCAAATATGTGGGGGCCTTGCGAAAGTTGTGTGGTTGGAAAATACAAAGAGGCTACAGGTTCTGCATCGTGTGATTATTGTTTTCCAGATTCGACTTCGGTTGCAGGAAGCGAGCACAAAGAGGACTGTCTGTGTAATGCGGGTTTTTCTAAACCCAATGGTATCTTCTGCGAGGCATGTGCTGCAGGACAATATAAGGTATTACTTGGATCTGCGGCATGCACAATGTGCCCTGCGAACAGTTTCTCTTCTGCTGCAAGCACGAGACTGGTAGACTGCTCATGTGATGAGGGATTTACAGGAGGTGACGGTATGAATTGCACGGCATGTGCTTCCGGTAAATTCAAAGACGTACGGGGAAGTGCACTGTGCCGGGCTTGTGGTTCGAATTCCGTTTCCCAAACCAACAGCCGAAGCGAAGACGAATGCTTTTGTAGACGAGGATATAGGCGCAATTTTGATGCCGATATACCTGGCACACATTCCGACATAGCAACATTACGTACGGGGGTGGGTGGGTGGCGTTTAGTCCGATATTTGCCCTTAAATAGCCAGAAATGGTTTCAAAACGATCACCTAAGAGGCGTCAACACAAATGGTATCGCCTATGACAAGACCAATCAGTGGACAATACCATTTGGCGAATTTGACCAGTTTTTATTTGGCACGTTTGGTCTTAGGTACTGGATACATCTTACTAAAGCTGTGGCCACATCAGCGACCGCTTTTAATGGAGGGACACCAACCCGAAAGTCGGTGATCAAATCATCACGCAACAGTTCTCCACATGCCGTGGCACTTCACATTGACGGACTCTCATCGACCGCAACTAGTGGACGACCCTTTATTTCTGTTGCGGATCATCCTACCGAGATGGTGTATGCTGCGGTTTCAGATCACTATATTGGTTTAGTGTATGTCGATCAAGGGTTTGGCGTCTGGGTCCGAGTCAATAATCCTGAATGGTGTCGCTTGTGTGAGAGGGACACTTACACTGACGTGATTGGGGCGAGTGAATGTAAAAGATGTCCTCCATATTCTACTTCCCTTGTCGGGAGCTCTGACGAAACAGCATGTATTTGTATACCAGGATATACAACTATTAATGGTGGACCGTGTGTAGCATGTCCAATGAATACATCAAAACCCAATACAGGCTCGGGAGTTTGCCAACCATGTCCACCTAACATGACGTCAACCGCTGGCAGCACTAATTGCCAGTGTGCAATCGGCTTCACAGGTCCCAACAACGGTCCGTGCGTCGCGTGTGCTCCGGGCACCAGCAAGGGAATTCCCGGTGACACCACATGTGTGACTTGTCCAAGCACTACAACTTCATCATCAGTGGCAAGTTCCCATTGTGTGTGTATAACAGGCATGCATGGGCAGGGTCTTGTGTGGGGGCATGAAAGAATCCAAACAGGATCTGGGCTGTTACAGAGCGATATAGTTGACTGTACAGCGTGTCCTGTAGGATACATTATTTCGCCGAGCGACGGAACTTGTGTGCCGTGTCCAGTCGACACGTACAATCCTACGGCTTTGGGAATCTACTGCATTGCATGTCCAAATAACACTCAATCGAGGATCGCCAGCTCGAGTCAATTGGATTGCAAATGCCGAGGGGCAGTGAATAATGATACAGGATTTTCGGGTCCGGACGGTGGACCATGTGAGGTCTGCCCTCCGCATTATTACAAAGGTACAGCATTTCAATCCGGTAGCTGTGACAAGGTAGTGAATTCGAACACCTCAATGACATTTCCACATACAGTCAACACACCGGTGCGTCGCATACTTGCGGTGATTTTTCGGGAGAATTGGGTAGTAGGTAATCAGGTTCACATACATCGACGTGGCCGTCGAGGAATAAACGACGTTGTGTTGACCTACGACGAAAGTTTGATTCGCGGAGGCTATTGGTCACCTTCAAACGTCAACCCGTTATTGCGCATCGACGACAAATACCGTTTCTTCGTGCAACATGAGACACTCTTACAGAAGAATGCATCCGAGAGTGGACTGTCACTTCGTCTCGTGGAATGACACATGTTCAAATATCGCTGTTCGGCATTCCATGACCTACAGAGTGAAAAACTTGACACGAGACTGACGGTATTTCGTGTAATAATGTTAATATCGTAATAAACAAGATACCTGCTCGGACGACTTATGAATTTGAATATTTTGTATATAAAGAGCCAATTCCTCCACACAACACGGGGGAAAAATTACATTGCATTCACAAGTGCAGAGTTTTCATGAGGATATATGGTAGATGTTTACTGAATACAAAAATACACAAGAAAATGACTCGTGCATAGAGTGCCCACAGGGTAAATATTCAAACGTGACTGGTGCTACGACGTCGAACGCTTGTCTGAATTGCACAAGTCAATCAACTGCCGTGTTGCGTCGAAACATCAAACATCAGACCAAAATATATTCCAATACGACAACGAGTGCGATATTGATTTGCATTGGCGGTAATATTAAATGATTGTAATGTTTGACTGGAAAATATTACGTGCTGTAGTCAAAAAACCACACTGTTTTATATATAAGGAACCAATTGCTCTCTCTGTCGTTGTCTACAAGATTGCACAGCATTCATAATTTCAGAATCTTCATGAGGAATTCTGGCAGATGCCTATTAGCTTTTTTGAATGCTTTGCTCATTTTATCTCGCGTATCGGGTGATTCTGTGACCTGCGCTGTTGGGCTTGCAAAGGATAGCACCTTGGAAGTGACAATCCTTTCATTGTGCAATAGTGGTCATACGGCACGTGGAACCTATGTTGATAGTGGATTTATGAATGTACATTCACGCATTTATGTCAAACTTGATTCCCAGCTTGCGATTGTGAAGTATCTGTACCTGATAGTAACACCAACAACAAATCCTGTTACCAAAACATGGTATATATCGACAACTTTATCAAGCTCAAACACAGCAAGTGGGACGTACGATGTACGATTTGTGACGTCCAGTCAAAATCAGACAATAGACTCTATTGTAGGGTCGACTGCTTATGCCAAATGTGTATCTACGGACACAGGAATTGGTGTTCAACCTCAAAATCAAAATATAACATCTTTGGCACTGGTAGTAACGTGCAAATGTGACTACAATTACGAGTTACGGTCGGGCATATGTCAGGCATGTGGCGATTTTAGGTTCAAAAACACAATATCAAATACCTCATGTCAAAATTGTCCCAATAACAAAGCGTTCACAGACATCAAGACATGTACTTGTTTGCCTGGTTCGTCGGGTATAATGGGCGAAACATGCGTGCCGTGCTTGGCAGGCTTCTATAACGCTAATGGTGGATCGGTTGATTGTTCAGCATGTCCACTGGACACATCGTCACGAATTAATAGCAATACAATTACAAATTGCACATGCAACCGTGGTTACAGCGGACCGAACGCAGGTCCATGTACAATATGTGCAGCAGGAAAGTACAAAGATACACAGGGAGATAATTTGTGCTCTGATTGTGCCGAGGGTAAGTATTCAAACTTTACTGGTGCTATGACACCAAACACTTGTCGCAATTGCACAAGTCAATCAACAGCGCCCGCCGGAAGCAATAATCAATCTGCATGTGCCTGCGCACCAGGATGGTATGGCGTGCACGGCCAGAATTGCTTCAAGTGCGAGAGTGACACGTTTAGCAGCAATCCTGGCAGCTCGTCGTGCACACAATGTCCATATGGACAAAGCGCTCCGCTGGGAGGCGATAGTATTGACGCTTGCATCTGCATGAAGGGAAGTGATACACAATGTGAGTGTGATGCAGGAAGCACGAACGTTTTCACATTCGAATTCTCCGTTTCGACTTTCATGTGCCATATCCATGAAGTTGGAAGTGGTGTCTTTATGGACACAGGACTGCAGCATCAAGGTTCGCTCGTGTACTACTCAACAACTCCCGAGCCGAAATTTCTCTACCGCAATGGCGAGGAGTGGTGGATTTCGACTCTGTTCAACGCTCTGACATATGATCTTAAATTTTCAGCATGCGCGTCTACTCCCGAAACTGTGGATCACTTGGCATCGAGTACGTGGAATTGTGGAAACGCGCTGTCGTGTGACGGTGATATCAAATGGAATTCAGGCGGGCAAACTGGTGTTACCAATGTCTCAAGGTGTGTATGTAAGACCAACTTTGTAAGATCGCCTTTTGGGATTTGTACACAATGTCCTCCAGGGTTTTTTAAATATGTCTTCTTGACTGGTTCAAGCGAATGTAGACTATGTCCGGCCGATTCGAGTACACTGGATCCTGCAGAAGGAGTCAACGGCTGTGGGTGCAACGTAGGATTCTCCGGTCCCGACAATGGTGTATGCATTCAATGTGATGCTGGGACACATAAATTTGGTATTGGTTCTGCGTCCTGCCAGAAATGTCCGGAGATTTTACATCCATTACACACGGCATTCAATGTTTCGTCCAGAGTACTCAATTGCGACACCTGCCAAATAGCACATGTGTGGAACCACGGGACTCAACAGTGTGTACAGTGTGCTAGCGACGAATTCAACAACCGGGCAGGGGATAGTGTGTGTTTCAAGTGCGTGGCAACACCGGAATATTTCCCGCTTCAACAAAATATGCAATTGTGGTTCAAATTCGATAATATTCCACGAAGACTCGAAAGTCCTAACCCGCCCAATAATGCTAATATAGTTCTTGTCGATAGCAGCATCTACCAAAGACACGGAAAATACCAGTGGAACCCCCATGGACCCTATACAAAGTCGGGTAAAGTTCCTGATATATACGATCTTAATGATTTTGTGGAGGGTAACGCTAGTTATTCCAATGGCAATCACGATGTTAGAATGAGTTCTGTTTATTTGGGAGGCGACGTCACAGTGATGACATTTTTTAAATTCGATTATGATGGACGCTTTCTAGAGTTTGACATGAAGAATGGATGGTGGTTCTACATACATCGAAACAACAATCAATTGGTTTTCTCAGGCAGGGAACCGTACGTGGATATACGTACGATAATACCGGGTGCGGGACTACAAGGAGGCATTTGGTATCATTTTGCATTCGTCATAGAGAGAGCGTTGGGACGATGGACAGTTTATATTGACGGAAAAATCGTACCAACTACCCAATCCACATCATTCCCTCGACTGGACGGGGGGGATTGGTATAAAATTAAAAATGCTCGACACAAAATGGACGACTTTAGAGCCTACAATCGAGCTCTTACCCGTCTTGAAGTGAGAACAGCATATCTACAACGTGACCCCAATGAAATCTGTGGTTTTGCCGAAAGCAACGGCCTATCGTGTGCCAGACTTTGCCGCGTGGATGCCGGATACCAAAGAACTTTGTCGGGAGCAAACGTGGAATTGTGTCCCCGTAATTCTTACCAAAACGGCTATTTTCTTACATGTCAGCCATGTCCCATTGGATCGTCAGTAAATACAAGTGGAAACACGGATGTTTCCGAGTGTATATGTAGCGCAGGATACAGTCGAAAGGGCCTTGCGTCTGGCGCGTGTGTTGCATGCGATGCAGGTACATTTAAAGCATTGTCGGGTTCTGGTGCATGCACACTTTGTGCGACAGGGCAGTTTTCAGGTGTAGGGGCATCCATTTGTGGATGCGATCAAGGATTCACGAGCGACCTGATAGTAAGACAATGTGAAGCGTGTGCTGCTGGAAAATATAAGAATGCAACAGGGTCCGCCGAATGCACTTTGTGCGGCACACAACGAAATTCTGCCGCAGGCAGTCGCCATATGTCAGACTGCAAGTGCAATGTCGGATTCATGGGTCCCGACACGGGATCATGCGAACCCGAAGACCGTTGTCCTCTAAATGCCGACAAACCAATTGGCAGTCTTCGCACGTCGTGTTTGTGCAATGCTGGACACACTGGACCAGATATGTGGGGACCATGCGAAAGCTGTGCGGTTGGAAAATACAAAGAGGTGCTGGGATCTGCGTCTTGTAGTTTTTGTTTCCCCGACTCGATCTCAGTGGCAGGGGGTTTACGGAAGGAGGATTGTCAATGTATGCTTGGATTCGAAGGACTTGATGGTGATTTTTGTACGGCATGTAGTTCTGGGAAATACAAGGATTCGCGTGGGTCAACACCCTGTACATCATGTCCGGCTAATTCAGTGTCAGCCGTATCGAGTCCTGCGCTTACATCGTGTATGTGCGCCAGTGGATTTACAGGACCCAACGGTATGCTGTGCACAGCGTGTGTTTCGGGAAAGTACAAGGGCGTGGTAGGATCAAGCGCATGCCAAAATTGTGCTCAATTTTCGAATTCACAGCAAGAAAGCAGTAATCAGAATGAATGCTACTGTAATGTAGGATATACTCGCAATTTGGATGAAGATGTGCCGAAAACAAACTCTGACATAGCGCGACGAATAACAGGCGTTGGTGGGTGGCGTATGGTGCGATTTATGCCGCCTAGGGGTAATCCTGGGAGGTGGTATAAAATGTGCGATGTACTCCGTGGTACTATTACTGTGGGTCGCGCATTCAACTACACGGCAGATTGGACAATTCCGTTTGGTGACTTTGATCAGTTGCTGTTGGGTACATATAACTTGGCACGTTGGATGCATTTGCCCGCATCATCGACAAGGGGGACGTCCTCGTACGGCAAGAACGCCAGATATGTATTTGGAACATCACTCAATCCATCTCCTCATCAAGCTCCTATGCTGATTTCAGATGATACCCCTGGACTGCAACGTCCGTTATTTGATATAGGAGGAGGTCCAATGTTTTATGGGCAGCTAATATACAGGGAGAGTGACAAGATAGAACAATATTGGACAAATGACAATGGTGGCATGGCGGTGTGGGTAAGACAAAGCAATCCAACATGGTGTAGAATTTGCCAACCTCATACATTCAATTCCATTGTCGGATGGAGTGGTGACTGCACGAGGTGCCCAGATAATTCCCAAGCACCCGCATTCGGAAATACCAATAGGAACGCATGTAAATGTAACGCAGGTTACTATGGTGCAAATGGAGGACCATGTCTTGCATGTCCTGCTGGAACTTACAACTCGCAAATTGATGTTGCATCTTGTATGCAATGCCCAGTAACCACGACTTCGCTACCAGCAAGTTTGATGTGCCAATGCAAAACAGGTTCAACTGGTCCTGACAATGGTCCGTGTACAGCATGTCCTGTCGGTACCTACAAGGGAGTGATAGGTTCATCTGCGTGTCAAACATGCCTTCCTACTACAATGGCAATTTCGGCCGGGACCTCTCGCTGTCAGTGCGAACTTGGTCTGCTTGGGATGGGAGTGGTGTTTGCACATGAGATATCCCCACATACCTTGCGGGCACCTCTTGTGTTGAGATTAGGATCTTCGCACACACGCCAAAGTCACTCGACGGCATATCTTCGCGACCACTCGTCAGCATCGCTCCGTGGTCATCCGCCCAATACCCGCACAGACACGTTTACTT
>Ga0306870_1000357_pt1 | contig 10971 bp, 9 predicted proteins | sample AntRauMeHopE1496_FD_190435 | JGI IMG/M metagenome (GOLD analysis project Ga0306870, IMG submission 190435) | Saline lake microbial communities from Rauer Islands, Antarctica - Metagenome Hop E1 #496 (v2) (version 2) | ecosystem: Environmental > Aquatic > Non-marine Saline and Alkaline > Saline ... | reverse complement strand
GGCGTCCGACAAAATTTCGGCCTCGGAAATAAAGCGGCTTAGAAATGAGTATTTGGAAATTTCCCCGTACCTACCTACGTGATGTACCCCTGATGGCCAAAAAGGGGGTAGTTTTCAGAAAAGCATTGAAATAGTCATTTTGAGTTAACTGAAGCATGTTTTTTCACAGTTTTAGTTTTACTCGGACGCCAGTAATTAATTTATAGACTTTTTATAAAAAAAAAAATAGCTCCGAAAAAAAGCAAATCACTTGTTTGGTTTTTGAAGATTTGTATTTACATTTAAATGAAATAATTTAAATCTTAAAAATCATGGAAACACAAAAATTCCGCATAAAACATGGGGTAATATCATTGTATACTATCTTATTAGTAGGGGGGGGGCATGTCAAGAATCAATTAATGATTTTGACCGCAGTGCAATAACTAAAGAAGCCAAAATTATGTTGCTTGATGGTAGACTGCATTTTCCTAGTCCAGAAGTATTTGAAAACTACATGTTTGGCCTTAAAGAATATGAGGTTATTGGAGAAGATTCCTTTTTAAGCCTTGCTTCAGTTATAGGGGATTTTCAATCAGAGAATTTAAGACTATCCGAAGACCAGTATTCCAAAACTTCCGATTTTCGGGACACGCCTCTTTTATCAATGTTGGATAAAGACGGTATGCTGGTTATTGACGATTACATTATATCGCTCGATTTTGAAAATCAAGTTGCGGGTGTTACGAAAGACAAGATTTTAATTCCCTTATTGAGAGCAAAAGACTTTTCACACACAGGCATAAAGGTTTACACCTTTGAAGAAGAACTATTGAATATTTTGTTTGGGAACGAAGGCATTTCAAAATACCTGAACAATGAGATGGGAGTAGACACTGGTGACAATATGAGAATATTGGAATGTCCAGGCACCCCGAGACCTGGATTGAATTTACCTTACAGACCCACCCCAGCCGCAGGGGTAACAAATCCGCGCGAAGATAGAGTTACTTCATTTAGTTTAGATACTCCTCCTATTGGTGGTTATATTTACCGAATCAATGCAAAACACGCATATCAGGCAGCAGCATTATATTTCAGATTGAAATCCGAATTAGAGCACTATAGAAGAACCGATGATCCCACTTCAATCTTCTCTCCTGACCAAGACCCGTTTATGTCGATATCCTACTGGGGTGATTTTACAACAGCAAGGAGGTCAAAAGTTTTTTTAGATTTTTGTTGGGAAGATTGTGAAGGGTGTTGGCCCCAACCGGCAAATAGACAGAAAGTTCAGAAAGTACATTGGGAAGCTGGGCGCCGACTTACTCAAGTAAATCTTTATGGCATTTATAGAGGAAGGCGGGGCGGTTCGCATGCAGGGACAAATGCCCTTCCTTATGAATTCAGATTAGTACCGATTATCAGAAGTTAAGGATGAATAGAAAAACTGGGTTCTTTATATTGGTTTTCACTTTACTAAGTCAATTTTCACCTGCACAGAGCAAGTGGTCTCTAGGTCTTCAGGCGGGAAGAACTCAGTTGGTGGGTCATACAAGTATTTCTTTTGAACAAATTCCTGAATTTGAAGCCCAAGGTCTTGGCGGTGTTAACATGCTGCTGTATGGAAAATTTCATATTCATGAGAAAGTATCGATTTTTGCGGGCGGTGGTATTAACAATCTGGTTTCAGGAATGAAATTTCAAGGAGCAAGAGGGAATAATATCACAACTAGGGGTGTTAAGACCCAATATTTCATAGGCCTTGATTATGATTTACCTTTCGGCAATAGCGGATTTGGTTTGATGCCGCGAATGACTTTTGGTATGACCGGTAGCAATGCGGTACATAGAAATGGATTTGTCTACTTAGCTGAGGAAGGTGAATTTCCGATTTTAGGTTGGTTTATTCAAGATGAGCTCACCGGTGCTATTGAAGACAGGTTAATATATGTAAGAGAACTCAAAATTTTTGCCTCTGATTACAAATTTATTCACCACATCAGGCCTGAAATAAGTGTTTATAAAAAATTCGGTCCACACCGGATTTCTGTGTCTGCCATATGGGCACTTGCGACTGATCGGGATTATTACAGAGAGGAATACAGGCACCTTGAGTTTAAGGGTAATCGGCATACTGCTAATCATCATTTCGGGGGTCATTATACTGCTTTGTTGTTTGGGTATGAGTTTCGGTTTTGATCATGAGTAGATTCCATTAGAACGCTGTCAGTCCAATCTCTTGGACTGACAGTTTATTTTGCTGCTTCCAGGCTTTGCTGCCTGACCTAAATTGCTCTGTATGCATCTACAAAGAAAGACTTGGTGGCTCATTTGCAGAAGTCAATGCCATTCCTTATAAATTCAGATTAACACCGTTTATCAGAAAGTAGGAAGGGAAGATATTCCCTTTTCACCACGATTTAGAGCTGGATTTATGATGATTACAGATAAATAGTTTATGTTTGGATTAACCTAAACTGCAGGTAGAAATGCAGGTTTCATAACACACTATGACAGTGATATGAGATTTGGAGGTGGATTGATGTTAAAGTTAGAATCAGAACAAAAGCTATACACAACTTGTCCCGATACATATTATTTCAAGATTGACTAAACCCAGAGGGTTTGTTAGCCGCCTATGAAGATTGACATTAAAAAAGTATATGATAGCACGAATTTAGCAAGAATGAACCAACGTTGAACCTTCAGGGGAATACAAGGACTTTATGAAAATTCGAATCATTCTGGATTAAAAAACCGTTGGATTTATTAAACTGATATTCCTGAAAAGAACTAATGATGATTTTGCCTATTTTTATTTAATCTTATTTCGGAAAAATGAATAATCCCCTCTTCTATTTACCAAATACCAATAAATTTGTTTTACACTCTCGGTTCTACAACGAATTTAATGGAAACAGGACACTAAAATAACAGTTATTTTCTGTCGTAATCATTAAATAGATGCATATCAAGTGTATAGCTGATTCCTGAAAGCTTCCCATTGATGGTTTTGGCTAATATTAACTATACGTACCACTAATATAAGGGTAAAACCACACTCTCTATAGCAATAATTAAATTACTGGCGTCCGACAAAATTTCGACCTCGGAAATAAAGCGGCTTAGAAATGAGTATTTGGAAATTTCCCCGTACCTACCTACGTGATGTACCCCTGATGGCCAAAAAGGGGGTAGTTTTCAGAAAGGCATTACAATATTCATTTTGAGCTAACTGAAGCATGTTTTTTCACAGTTTTAGTTTTACTCGGACGCCAGTATAATTAAATCAACAATAATTTAATCGGCTTCTTTTCGACTAATATCCCACCGCTTTGTCATCGCCACGCGGATCTGCTCCGCCTTCCAATTTCCCACTGGGTAAGACTAAGATCGCATCTACTTTTCCAATAATAGGATTATTGTTTTCCATAATTTGATAGCCCTTCGACTTCAGACTAGCAATCAGCAAAGAATCAAAGGAGTCTGGTTCAAAGCTCACCAAATCTGGGAGCCATTGGTGATGAAATCGTGGAGTCTCCACTGCTTCCTGCATTCCCATGTCAAATTCATAGACATTCAAGATTGTCTGCACCACTGAGGTAATAATCGTTGATCCTCCCGGCGTGCCCACCACCATCCAAAGTTTCCCATCTTTTTCTACAATAGTTGGCGTCATTGAACTCAGCATTCGCTTGCCAGCGGCAATGCTATTGGCTTCGGCTCCGATCAGACCAAACATGTTGGGTACACCTGCTTTGGAGCTGAAATCGTCCATCTCGTTATTCATAAAGAAACCAAGTTCATCGATATACAACTTACTTCCATAAGCACCATTTAAGGTAGTGGTGACGGATACAGCATTTCCATCCGCATCTACGATCGAATAGTGGGTGGTTTCCATACTTTCTGCGAAAGCAATCTCGCCGGCAGCAATATCTTCTGACTTGGTAGCTTTTTCAAAAGAAAAACCTTCCATTCGAGACTTTAGGTAATCAACTGCGGTCAATTCAGCAACTGGAATCGACACGAAATCCGGATCTCCCAGATAGTAGTTGCGATCTGCATAAGCTCTACGTTCGGCTTCCACCAATAGCTGAATATGCTCTGTACCGTGGAAGGAATATTGTCCGATGGAATAGGGTTCTATCATTCCAAAAATCTGTGCAATCGTGACTCCACCACTGCTGGGAGGAGCCATAGAAATGATTTTCAAATCTTTATAAGAAAACTCAATCGGATCTCTCCACACAGCTTCGTAACTAGCCAAATCTGTTTCAGTGATGATTCCGCCTTTTGCTTTAAGATGTGCAGCAATGCCTTTTGCGGTTTCACCTATGTAAAACTCATCTCGTCCGTTTAGTGCAATTCTTCTGAGTGTTGCAGCTAAAACTGGGATTTTCAAGGTATCGCCTTCTTTGATTTCTTTGCCAAAAAAGGTTTCGGAACCATTTACCTCAATGAACGTTTCCCGCAGTTGCGCTAGTCTCAGTGCTTGTCTTGCTGAGACGACAAATCCATTTTCAGCTAAATCTATGACCGGCTGAAGAATCTCAGCTACAGTCAGCTTTCCAAATTTGGCTTGGGCTTCAAAGATTCCCGCAATTGTACCCGGCACGCCTGACGCCATGGCGCCTTGAGTACTCAATCCTGCAATCACGGCTCCGCTTTCATCCAAATACATATCCCGGCTTGCTGCTGCGGGCGCTTTCTCACGATAATCAATTGACCCAGTTGATCCGTCCGCCATTCGATACACCATGAAACCACCGCCGCCAAGATTCCCTGCAAAAGGATAAGCGACCGCCAAAGCCATCTCGGTAGCCATCATCGCATCAAAGGCATTTCCGCCGCTACGAATGATTTCAATCCCAATCTTTGAGGCTTCCTCACGAGCCGAGACAATCATTGCGTGATCTGCGATTTCTCCTTGAGGCGCGTTGGGAAGTGCCTCTTCTTTAGCACAGGATAAAAGTGCAAAGGACAATGCAATAGCAGAAATCAGGATTTCCGAAGTGATTTTTTTTTGTAAGATCATTAATCTTCGAGAAGGGTATTGTTGAATAGTTTAAGGATACGCTTGTATTCGTCAGCCCATGAACTTGGCTCTACAAAACCGTGATCTTCGACCGGGTAGATTGCCATTTCCCAATTGTCTTTCCCCAGCTCAATCAATCGCTGCGACAGTCTCACCACATCTTGAAAATGGACATTGACATCCACCATACCATGTGCCATCAAAAGGTTTCCTTTTAAGCCATCGGCAAAATAAATCGGGGAGGAGCGACGGTAGGCGATAGGATCTTCTTCCGGTGTATTAAGGATGTTGGCGGTATAGCCATGATTGTAATGTGACCAGTCTGTCACTGATCTCAGTGCCGCGCCAGACTTGAATACGTCAGCTTCGGTAAATAGTGCCATCAACGTGATGAATCCCCCGTAGCTTCCGCCATAGATTCCAATTCGATCTGCATCTACTCCTTGTGATTCCACAAGAAACTTTGCCCCGTCGACCTGATCTGAAAGATCCTTGCCTCCCATGTGTCTATAGATCCCTGTTCGCCAGTCTCGGCCATAGCCAGCCGAGGCTCGGTAATCGATGTCCAATACCGTATAGCCCAGATCTGTCAGCAGGTTGTGGAACATGTATTCCCGGAAGTAAGTACTCCACCATTTGTGAGCATTTTGAAGATAACCAGCACCATGTACAAAAATTACCGCGGCACCATTTTTCTTGGCTGGGTCAGGTGAATATAATCTTGCCGGCACTTTGGCACCGTCCTCAGCGGCAAAGCGGACGATTGCAGGATCACGCCAGTTGTATGATTTGAACTCCTCACTTTGTCCAGCCGTCAGTTGCACGGCCTTTGCTCCAGATTTATTATCCTGTAAATAGAGCTCCGTTGGCTTGTTGCTGTATGAATAGAGAATGGCGAGTTGTTCCTCATCAGGAGAGAGCGCTACTTCGTTGTTTCCGGTCATGCTGGTTAGCTTCTCCATTTTGCCACCCATGAGTGGCATTTTGTAAAAGTGCCTTTCTCCGGGATCTACTTCAGAAGTCGTCAGATACCAATGTTTTTTGTCTTTGGAAATGAATGGATCGAAAACCTCATATGTACCGCTGGTCAAGGCTTTCTTTTCGCCGGAAGTGACATCGAGTATATAAAGATGGGAGTACCCTGTTACTTCGGATTGGAAATAAATATGGCGATTGTCAGGTAGCCAGCCAAAAATTCCCGGTGAGAAAGTCCAGCCGATTCCTGGTCCACCGATCCATGCCTCATCCCGCTGGCGATCCAGTACGCTTAGTCCACCTGTTTCAAGATCTAGTTTTGTAATCCAACGGTCCTTGTTGTCGTAGGATTTGACTTGAATTACGGCAGATTTGCCATCCGGAGAGAAGAAAGGGCCTGAAAGTGCCACTTCCCGTTCTTTTTCCTTCCTAGTCGTATCTGGATAATCGGCGATGTAATCCGGAAAATCTTTGATGCCAGGCAGATCCGCTACTGAGACAAAATAGACCGTGTCTCGCTGCAAATCATAAATCCCGATCGCCGAAGTAGTAGGCTTAGTTCCTACTTTTGGTCGAGCATTCAGATCCTCAGTATAGCCGGAGGCAGCTACGTAGTCAGGAACTTTTGTACTCTTGTTGGTTTCTGTTTTGTAGTGTGCAAAAGTTGCATAGCGTGTATCGGGTGAAACTTGAAGATTGCTAGGAGTTTTACCCGATGTATAATAGGTGAATTTTTCAACGTCTTTCTCCTTGATAGCTTCTCTATATGCCTTGGAGTCTTGGGCATTTTTCTCCCGCTCGCCGATTACTTGGAGTAGGGAGAGATTTTCTTCTTTGACAAAACCCAAATCTTCGGTCTTGGTATCTGTCTGGGATTTTTTGGCTGCCGCAGTTCCCGAGGAAATATTGGTGAGCTTTTGAATTGCTTTTGTTTTAATATCCACTACATAGATATTATTGGAGAAGTTGAAAGCTACTTTCCTGGGATCAGCCAAAAAAGTTGGGTTGGAAAAATCATCAAACCAATCCAAAATCACTTCGGATTTTCCGCTTTTTACATCCTCAAGGAGAAGCTTGTTTTTTTCTTTGATCAGTCGATAGGTCTTGTCCGTATTGAAATTGGTAGAAATTCTTCGAAGTGCTTTTTCCTCAGGCCATTTCACCTTGGAAATTGAATTGAGATCCGATAGATTGATTTTATAAAGTGAATCTGCGGGGTCTTTCTCTTTATTGTATTCGAAATAGAGCTGCTTAGAATCCTCACTCCACTGTGCTGAGGAGGGGAATGTACCCATCCAAGTCGGGTCACGCATGATGTAGTCTACGCTTAATTTGGATTGGGCGTTTGCTGATAGAAATACAAATAGCAATATTGGCAGAAATAGAAGTTTTTGCCGCATAGTATTAAAGGGTTAGGAAGATTAAGTTAGATTTTTTCCAGAAACTCGCGGAGTTCCTTTTCGATTGTGATCAAGTTCGACTGAAGCTGCTTGTTGAGATGAAGAGAGTCTTGGACATTTTCTTCGATGGATTCCATTAATTTTTTGCTACTGAGCGCACCGATGTAGCTCATTGTTGGCTTGGCCTTGTGAATTCGTTTTTTGATTGTAACAAAATCATTTTTCTCGTAAAAATCAGTCAATTCTTTTAGGTCGGGGATATTGGTATCCAGAATAATTTGAATCATAGTTTTAACCATATCTGGATCGTCATCTCCAAAGTATTGATATATAGATTGTTCGCTGATGAGTAGGTACATGAATCTTAGGACGTAAAAAAAGTATTAGCTAGTTTTTTGATAAAATTAAAAACATTTTTCAAAAAGTATCATTTTCTATGATAGGGAATACTTATTCAGGGCTGAATGACCCATTCCTTACACGGATTTCTTAATTTTGCAAAAGTTAAAATAGATCGAAGTCATCATGCAAAAAAATAAAAAGCTCTTTCTTATCCTTTTTGTGATTTTCATGTTAATCATGGGTTGGATAGGGTACGACATTTCACAGCGGACTACTTTTCCCGGTTCCAAAGGAAATCTCAAAGAAAGAATCAGCACCGGTGAATCCGAAAAATAAAAATGACAGGTAAAAAAATAGATGTAGATCGTCTCGACCTCGAGCGAATGAAAGATAAAACGACTGATAATCCGGGCATGCTCCCGTATGCACACCACTCAGGAAGTGCGATTATCAAGCCGGATGACAAGGGCAAAATTACCGGTAGGGCGGTAGCAGCAATGCACAGTCAGACGGACATGCAAATGTCTCAGATCTACCAGCAAATGCAATTATTAGCCGAACAGGCAAAGAAAATCCAGTCTCGAGTAGAGGTTTCTGAGCGGATTTACGGGGCATCTATAGCCTTTGAACCGCTGATTAATCACACTTATTACCTTTATCAAAAAGGAGAGGGAACTGATTTTTTGAGTATGATATCTCCGGAAGAGTGGGGCAGAAAGAAAGACTGGGCGGAGTTTGTAGCAGAGATCAAATTACTTGCTGATCATACTTGGGATATCCTGCGAGAAAATACGTAATGCATGGATAATTTGATGACTCGGCAGCTGGATCTCATTCTCAGAGAAAATAAAGCTGAATACGAGCCAGAATTTGAATTGGAAGTAAATACTTCATTCTTGGATCTAAAGGGTAAATTCTGGCTTCGGGAAATCTATGAAGATCTTGATGGAGTTGGTGACTTCCCCTTGCTGGAGAAGTTAAAGTTTGATTTCAAAATCAACAGAAATTTGATCGTATGGGACGATGAGTTGCATTTCAATCGCTATCGATTGATCACCTTTCGATCGGAATTATACACTGATTTTACATATCAATTTTCCGAAGGGGTAAAACGCGTATGTCGGACTTTTGAAAAGGAATGCCTCAAATCCGGAATGCAGGAGCGGGTCTGGAATGGTTCTCCTTTTGCCAAGAAATGTTTTGGAAAAGCTTCAGAACCTTCAGATTTCACCTTAAATGGTAGCCCAGGGTGGAAATTGACAGCCTATAACGACGCACAAATGGATCTGCAATCCAGAATTCACGGCTATAAAATTTTTCGACTTTATCCCTACGAAACCCTTATGACAGGTGGCTCTCTCAAGCGGTTGGATCAATTGCTGATCAATCCCAAAGAAGAGCAGCAATTGATGATTTTCAACTGGTTGATGCGAAAGTTGGGTTGAAAGCAGTAAACGAGTTATGATTTTGGCCTACAGTAAAATCTAATACTGAGGTTATATTTTGAAAATCACTTATTTCTGGACAATCTTTGGCATAAAAACTTATTAATTATTGGTTTATTCTTCTGTTTCGAAAAATAGAATCTCAGTTTCAAATTCCCCCGTTGCAACATCGTCACGGTCGACCCAGTAATTTGAAGTGACTAATCGATAGACGTTTTCGCCTATATGTTCTAATTTCCAGATTGTTTTTTCAGCATCGGTAAATTCAACTTTGCCACTTAGTTGATCTTCAAAAAGTCTCTTGATCAGATTGTTACCCTTTAATCCTGCACTGAGCGTTTTGATCAAGATTTCTTTGTTTATTTCTTGTTCACTGGATTTCATAGGTATCACTTCCATATCGATAATAGAAGCCTCCGTATTCGGGAACTTTCCGTTATAAGCTTTGAAGAGTAATTGATTGATGCAGAATAGATCCAAGTGCAGAGCAGGTTCCGGGTATTCTTCAGCGACTTTATCTTTCATCATTTCATATGAAATGGAATGAATTTGGCCTTCGCTTAGCTCTTCTCCTAATTTATAGTTTAGTAATATGCGAGCGGCTTCATCAGGTTCGAAATCACTGATCGCCATGTGAAGTAAATCGACCAAGTCGCTGGGTTTGCTTTTTTCAGCATCAGGAAAATTAAATTCATCAAGAAGTTTAATGTAATCAGCTGCAAACCAGTAGAAATCAAATTCGTTGACCGTTTTTACTTCTAGGATGTTTACTTTAAGTTTCATGTATAGTTATGTTAGTTATTAGGAGTTCGATTGTTTGCTTAACCGTGATGCGAATAATAAAAATCTACTTTGGAGATAATCACTATCCCAAGGCTTTCACGGATTAGACGTGAAAAGGTAAAATGTGGAGCAAGGGTGTCTCGATAAGGTGACTTAAGGAGTTATGAAAAGTTACGTTATTTCGATGGGACTGAGAGATAAATATCTTTTTATTAAAAGGTGTGTAAAATCAATTATTTGTCATTCAGTCTTTTCTGAAAGATTCTAATTTCTTCTAAAATTCAGTTTGGCTGATTGCGCTTTAAATTCTTTGGGTTTGTACGCTAGAAAAAACAAACCTCAACCGTTTTGGTGAATCCTTATTTGCCCAATTATTATTGACATGGTGAAAACCCATTACCCTTAAAAATTCTTTATGCTACAATCAAATCACACCTCTGGTGCTTTGGAAGGGCTTTGAATTTGTGTGACTATGTTTTCTATGTGGGCTATGTGGTTATAAAAATATCTCAACCGTTTTGGCGAACCCGCATTCTCCCGATTGACGTCCATCCGGCCAAAACCCGGAAACGAAAATACCTACAAAGATGTCGCACCTCTGGTGCTTTGGTAGCGCCAAATCTATGTGACTATGTTTTCTATGTTAACTATGTGGTTCAAAAAAAAACATCTTCGTCATCTGCGGTGAAAACAAACCTCAACCGTTTTGGCGAACCCGCATTCTCCCAATTGATATCCATCCGGCCAAAACCCGGAAACGAAACCATTGGTGTTCCTACAAAGATGTCGCACCTCTGGTGCTTTGGTAAGGCCAAATCTATGTGACTATGTTTTCTATGTGGGCTATGTGGTTAAAAAAAATATCTAAACCGTTTTGGCGAACCCGCATTCTCTTGATTGACGTCCATTCGGCCAAAACCCGGAAACGAAACTATTGGTGTTCCTACAATCAAATCACACCTCCGGTGCTTTGGAAAGGTTTTGAATTTGTGTGGCTATGTTTCCT
>Ga0306870_1000352_pt1 | contig 11150 bp, 12 predicted proteins | sample AntRauMeHopE1496_FD_190435 | JGI IMG/M metagenome (GOLD analysis project Ga0306870, IMG submission 190435) | Saline lake microbial communities from Rauer Islands, Antarctica - Metagenome Hop E1 #496 (v2) (version 2) | ecosystem: Environmental > Aquatic > Non-marine Saline and Alkaline > Saline ... | reverse complement strand
AGAGGCGTTGCTCGGCTTACTCAATGGGTTTATTTGTAGTATTGTTATTTTTGGAATCACCTGGTTATTAGAAACACCACTGCTAGGGCTCACTGTTTCAATTGCACTTTTTACAGTCATTATTATTGCCGCAGTACTTGGAACACTAATTCCATTGGTTTTAGACAAATACGGAATCGATCCAGCTGTAGCGACAGGTCCGTTTATTACCACAATGAATGATGTTGTGGGGCTCTTTATCTACTTTTCGATAGGGATGTTGATTTTTGGTATTTAGGTTGCCTTTGGCTCTGTTCAGTCAGTGAATAGCTTCCTATACATAGGCTTGCTTTGATATAGCGGTCACGGCTGACTGAGCGGAGCCGAAGGGAGCACTGTTTTTATCAATACCCTATTGTTTAAAATTTCGCAACATCTTTCCATAAAGAGGGAGAAGTATTCCCAACTTTGTATGTGGGTCATTTAAAAAATATAAAGATGAAAGTAGTAGCTTCGGTAGCATTGATTTCAGTATTAGTGGTGGGATGTGTTCCAGCTAAGAAGTACAATGATTTATTGGATAAAGAAAAAACATGTTCGGAAGAGTTAGCGAAATACAAGTCTTCATCACTTGATTACGAAGCACAAGCGAAAACACTGGCAGCGCGCGTAGAAACCATGAACAAAGAAGTGGATGCTTTAAAGAAAGACACGTCAGATATTGGAAACCGTTATCGATCATTACAAGCCCAATATGACAAAGCTACTGGCTCCAGTCGTGCATTAGAAGATGAATTGGATAAAATAAAAGATAGAGGGACGCGCGAACAGGCTAGAATGCTGGCTGATCTTGAAGCAAAAATCATCGAAACACAACGAAAAGAAGATGCGCTCATGGCATTGGAAAAAGAATTATCAAACAAGCAACGACTATTGGAAGATAGAGAGGCGCGTGTCCGCGAATTAGAAGAGATTATTGCGCGAAAAGACTTAGCTGTAAAAGAATTAAAATTAAAAGTGACTCAAGCTCTAAGAGGATTTACAGATAAAGGGCTAACGGTGGAAGAGCGCAATGGAAAAATATACGTGAGTTTAGAAGCAAAACTCTTGTTCGCCTCAGGAAGCACATCGGTTGAGCCAGAAGGAAAAACAGCCATTGTTCAACTTGCTAAAGCCATTGAGTCGGAAACAGATCTTGAAATCATTGTTGAGGGACATACAGATACCGATGGGTTGAGCAGTAAGTCGCACCCAAAAGATAATTGGGAACTTTCTGTATTGAGAGCAACATCTGTTGTGAACATAATGACAGCAAACAGCTCGATCAATCCTATGATTTTAACAGCTGCAGGGCGTTCTGAGTACCACCCAGTTGATGAGTTTGATAAAGCGAAAAATCGTAGAATTGAAGTAATTATTTCGCCTAACTTGGATGAGTTGTTTAAAATGATTTCGAATCAGTAACTGTGATTTTCGGATTGATTTTATTTGCAGGGACGCGATTAATCGCGTCCTGCAAATAAAACACGTTAAACCATCATAAAATCAACCTAATTAATCCACTCAAAGCCAGTATAAGGCACTAAACAAGCTGGGATTTTAATTCCTTCTGGTGTTTGGTGGTTCTCCAATAGCGCTGCTACAATTCTTGGCAAAGCAAGTGCACTTCCATTTAACGTATGGCAGAGTTGGGTTTTCTTATTTTCCGTTTTGAAACGAAGCTTAAGTCGATTGGCTTGAAATGTTTCAAATAAAGAAACAGAACTTACTTCCAACCAGCGTTCTTGTGCTGCTGAATAGACTTCGAAATCGTATGTAATGGAAGAAGTAAAACCTAAATCGCCTCCGCATAAGCGCAAAACACGGTAATGTAAACCCAAATTTTCAAGTAATGATTTTACATGATTCACCATTTCATCTAATGCAGCAAGTGAGTTGTCAGGATGCTCAATACGCACAATTTCAACTTTATCAAATTGATGCAAACGATTTAGTCCACGTACATCTTTGCCGTAAGAACCAGCTTCTCTTCTAAAACAAGGAGTATATCCTGTGATTTTTATAGAAAAATCTTCGTTCGGTAGAATAACGTCGCGGTACATATTGGTTAAGGGTACTTCCGCAGTAGGAATCAAGTATAAATCATCTTCTGTGGCATGATACATTTGTCCTTCTTTATCTGGCAATTGACCTGTACCAATTCCAGACTCTTCGTTGACCAATAATGGAGGAATGACCTCTTCATAGCCGGCTTTATCAGCCTCGTTTAAGAAGTAATTAATCAGGGCGCGCTGTAATTTTGCTCCTTTTCCTGTATAAAAAGGAAATCCTGCACCTGTCACTTTCACCCCCATTTCAAAATCGATGAGCTTATATTTGTCTGCTAATTCCCAATGTGGGAATGCTTCTCCGTTGAAGGTTACTTTGGTCCCTACTTCTTCGACAATCTCATTGTCTTGTTCAGATTTCCCACTGGGAACGATGGCGATAGGCACATTAGGTACTTGATAAAGTAATTCTGTAAGTTTATTTTCTAAGTCGGATACTGTTTGACGCAGTTTTTGTTCTTGTGACTTTAATTGCGTTGTTTTTTCTTTTGCCGCAGTAGCTTCTTCAGTTTTACCTTCCTTAAAAAGAATTCCAATTTCTTTGGAAATTTGATTACTCTCTGCTTGGATGGCTTCCAACTCTGTTTTTATTGACCTCCATTCACCATCTGTAGCAATAATTTCTTCGATTTCTTTTGAGTAATCGACCGCGCGTTTTTTCAGCCCTTCAATAATGATATCTTTCTCAGCGCGAATACGTGTAATTTCCAACATAACATCAATTTTGCCGCAAAAATAAAACTATTCGTGCATAGATGAATTCAAAAAGGAATATAAATCCAATATTCTCTAAAACCCAGATCCTTTTTCACTTAAATCATTGATTATATTGAATCTTACCTTTCCAACACGGGCATAAACAATTCAAAGGTACCGCTGTTCTCAAAGATAAATAACTTTTTTTTCTAGATTTTCCAACCAAATGGCAATAACTTTCATCTTTATAAATAGAGAATAGATATTTCAAATGAAAAAAGCGGGATTATTGATACTGATTTGTCTTTTTGCTACACAAGGTTGTAACAAGGCTAAATGGAAACGTCCTGCAGACTTATCTTTTTTAGTTGGATTAACATCGGAAAGTGCTTTAAATGGCAACCTGACTTTTTCAGGTGGACAGGTATTAATTCGAAATATTTCGTTCGACGGGGAGCGCATTCAAGGTGATGATGTCTATTTTGAAGATGAATTTGATAGTGGTGCAATCGTTAGTTTATCGGGAGCCATCTCTAATAGTCAACTGCTCTATGAAGTTCCACAAGGGACCTATACTTCGGCTCGTATAAGTTTCGAAGCAGAGAGTTCTCCCAGTCAAAATATTAGAATTTTAGGTAGTTACATTAATTCCAGCAGCCTAGAGTTTCCGGTTATTATAGAATTAGACCAATTGGAGTTTAGTGACCGACTTGCTAGAAATGTAGCTGGGATAACTGAAATTGAATTGGTGGAAAATACTCCTGCAACAGCAACGATTCTGTTTGACCCAGCTTTTTGGTTTGAAACTATTTCGACTAATCAATTAGAAAACGCTCAAACTATAATGTTAAATGGGGTTGAATCCATACTCATTTCTCCTAATGTGAATGAGGCACTTTATGATCTTATTGATGATCGTGCTGGACTAGGGGTGGAAATTATTATACAATAATTGAACAAGTTTAAGAACATATCAGAGCAAGAACTTATTCAAGGATGTCTTCAAGACAAGCGAGATTTTCAGGAGGCGCTATACAGAAAGTATGCAGATCAAATGTATGGTATTGTTATGATGTACGCCAAAGATTCGGATGATGCGGCTGATATTCTTCAAGAGAGCTTTATCCATGTGTTTCGAAAAATGGATACTTTTCGTTTTGAGTCTGCATTTGGGGCTTGGGTGAGAAGGATTGTTGTAAATAAATGTATTGAACATTTCCGAAAAAAGCAGCGAAAAAGAGAGCTAGAAGTACGAGATGCAGATGTCCATATTGAACCAATTAAATATGACGGAATATTGGAGCGAATCAGTGCGAATGACATTGTGCGTTTGGTGAATGACTTGCCTTCCAAAGCGGCAATGGTGTTAAAGCTATATGCCATTGAAGGATATAAGCACAATGAAATAGCAACCATGTTAGAAATTTCGGAGGGCACCTCAAAATCTCAGTTAAATAGGGCTAGATCGCTCTTAAAAGATAAGCTAGTAGAATTGAATGAGTAACGGCAATAACATAGAACAAAAAATTAAGGATGGTTTTGAGGGTGTTTCCCACAAAGCCCCTGAGTTTCTATGGTCTTCCATCGACAGCCAATTAAACGAACCTTCCTTAAACCCAATTGACCATAAAGTAAAAACGAGTTTTGAAGGAGTTAAGACTTCAGCTCCAGATAGTATTTGGTCAGGTATAGATAAACAACTTACAATTGATCGAGGATGGAAAAAAACACTCCTTTTGTTACGCCGCCGCACAGGCTGGAAATGGACGAAAAGAGTTGCGGCTTTTTCTGTATTCTTGTTTTTTTTCACCCCCCAAGTTGAGTATTCCGAGGGAAAAAGTAACGTGGCTAGCTGGGATTCAAGTAAAGAGAAGGCGCAGGAAGTACTGAGTCAGGGTTTAACTGCACAAGTTCCGTCCAACAAATCTTCTATCCACCAGAAAAGGGCTTCTGATTTCAAAAAGGCTGCTGCACGAGTTGAAGGTCGTGATCGTAACGTTGAAGATGACCGTATCGATGAAATGAGTATTACCTCTGAAGGCCTTTTGTCTCAAGTGTTAGATACTGAATTGAATAAGGGGTCTTTAGAGCAAAAAACTCTATATTCTGAATTAACCACATTGTTTAATAAAAACGAAGAAGGTGATTTTACGAACTTAATTAAACGATTCCCTCAACTTCCTTTGAAGCATCTAAAATCCCTCGAGACGAGCACCATTGTGTTGGGGATGGAGGATTTAAAATTCAAAGATGAAAGTGTTGCGTACAACTTTGAATTGGGTGTGTTAGTGGGCTTGAATTCTACAGCGCTTATAAACAATACGACACGACTTGCGCTCCGTTCAGAAAGCTTGGTGTCATTGAGTCCAACATTTTCTAGTAATGTAGGTGTACAATTTGTTTATCATTTAAATGAACGACATGGGTTGGTGTCTTCATTGACTTATTCAACTATCGGATTGTCTAGCAATAAATTTATTGAAGGAAGTTATGTTGAGGAGGACGTGAGCTTGAGTTTTGCTCGCTTACAAGCCTTGTATCAATTTAAGTTCAAACGTTTTGAAAGTCAACGTAATGGGCTCAATGTAAAGATAGGTCCTTATTTCGCATTCATGACAAGCAGCAATACTGAGCTAACTAGTTTTTCAAACGTTAATCAGGCATATCTTGAGTCGGTGGATAATCTGCACCGTTTCAACGTTGGCCTTTCATTTCAAACGGGTTATACTTCTGAGTTCAATCGATTTGTTTTTGATTATGGTGTGAGCTTTGACAAAGGATTGGTGAATTTGAATAGAGGAACAGATCTTGTTCCTGCTTATTTTGATCGAACAACCACCATGGATTTAGGAGTTTACCTATCTATTCGCTATAAATTATAATTAATTTATATTTCTTTCCAACCATTTCTATTTTCTATTCATCATAGTAGTGAACTTTAAAATTTGAAAGATGAAAAAATTTAGAACAGGTTTTGCTTTATTTTTAGGAGCAGCAGTATTATTGGGAGCAACAACTTCATGTGGAAAATATAGAAAACATGATAATATGGAAGTGTTGGATAACACCTATACAGGAACAGTAGAAATAACCTCAACAGGAGCTGATCCAGCAGGAGACTTTACGGGAGACGGAGATTCTGGGGAGTACTCTTTTGTATGGGAAAATACTGAAAAAACGGCACAAGTCAATTTTGACGTAACAACTTCTGATGGTTCCGTACAAATGATTATCAATGATGCTAAAGGTGACGTAGTTCTTGATGAAACTCGTCCGGTTGGAGACAATGATACCTTCGCAGGTAGAACTGCGGAAGGTAAAAAGGGAAACTGGTTGATTACAATACGACTTAATCAGTTCGATGGTGATGGAAGTTTTTCAGTATCTCCGGGAAACTAAAAAGAATAGGTTAATTCAATTAAAGGGCTCAAATTTATGTTTGGGCCCTTTTTCTGTTTCCTAATTTATACATTATTCTTTCGAGTTATTTTTTCCAATAACGAATGGAATTATTTAAGTGTGGAGCTATACTTTTGAGTATACACAGTATAAATCATGTTATATTTGCACCTCTATGACAGCGGAGCGAAAGCAAAAATTAACAGCAACAATTATCACCTTAAATGAGGAGAGAAACATCGGGCGGTGCATTGATGCGTTGCTTCCTATTGCCGATGAAATTATTGTTCTCGATTCTTTTTCTACGGATAAAACAGAGGAAATTTGTCGTGAGAAAGGTGTTCGTTTTGAACAGCGTACCTGGGAAGGATATGCGGCTACAAAAAATCACCTCAATAGTTTAGCAAGTTACCCTTGGATTTTTTCTGTTGATGCAGATGAAGCACCAGATGAAGAGCTTATACGAGATGTTTTGCATGCTAAAGAAGCAGGGTTCTCTGGTGTCTATGCGGTAAATCGATTGACGAACTATTGTGGAAAGTGGATTAAACATTCAGGATGGTATCCGGATGTAAAAACACGTATATTTCCAAAAGAGGGATCGGTTTGGGAAGGTGATTATGTGCATGAGGAATTATCAATTTCTGGCAACCCTTCGCCAATATTACTGAAAGGTCATTTGTTACATTATTCCTACTATAACTTCAAAGAGCATCGTGCGCGTGCTGACAAGTATTCAATGCTTACAGCTCAAAAATTTCATGCACAAGGAAAGCATGTGGGTCGGCTAAAGCCTTACATTAGTGCATTGGGAAGGTTTGTTTCCATGTATTTCATTAAACGAGGTTTCTTCGATGGAAAAATGGGATTCAAGATAGCTTACATATCTGCTCAATCAAATATATTAAAGTACAAAGAACTAATCCGATTGAATCGTGAGCAAAATAATTGATTTGAATAATAAAACCGTTGTCATAAGTAGAACGGACAGCATAGGGGATGTGATGTTAACACTACCCATGTGCGCGTGGATTAAGGATAATTACCCAAGTTGTAAAATCATTTTTTTGGGAAGAAACTATACGCGACCAATTATCGAGTGTTTCCCAATGGTGGATGAAATTCATAGTTACGATGAATTGGAATTACTTCCTGTGCAAGGTCGTATAGCGGCTATAAAAACATGGAATGCAGACGTGTTTATTCATGTTTTTCCGCACAAAGAAATTGCTAAAATTGCTAAAAAAGCGAAAGTCCCTAATCGAATAGGTACTTCCCATCGTTCTTTTCATTTGCTAACCTGTACTATTCGACCGAATTTCACCCGTAAAAAGTCGGATGAACACGAAGCGCAGCTGAATTTTGAATTACTGCGCCCTTTAGGATTAGAGTCATTGCCCTCCCTGAAAGAAGTGAAGCTCAGCATGGCGCGGTTTCAACTCAAGCACGTCTTAACAACAGATCAAAACAACTTATTCAACCCATCTAAAAAGTCGGTTATAATCCATCCTAAATCGCAGGGGAGTGCAGTAGAATGGCCAATCGAAAACTACATAGAGTTAGCTTTGAAGTTAGCCGAGAAAGGCTATCAGGTATTTTTTACAGGCACTACTAAAGAAGGAGACTTGTTTAGAGAATTGATACCAAAACAGGACAGTATTTTAGATGTTACAGGAAGGTTTTCATTAAGTGAGTTGATAGCTTTTATTGGAAAAGCAGATGTGCTAGTAGCCTGCAGCACAGGACCACTGCACATAGCCGCGGCACTCAATAAACATGCAATCGGGTTATATATTAATAAAAGACCCATGCATCCTGGAAGGTGGGGTGCTTTAGGCGAACATACTGATATTATAGTTCCTGCCACTACGGAGCCCAAAGAAAAAGATATTTTATCGATTGGGGTAGATGAGGTGTTAGATAAGGTTTAGTACACTTGTTTTTTTGGTTTTTAGAACAGTCCTTGTGCAAGGTCGTATGGCATCTTTATTTTCTTAACTCATCACATTAGAATCAACCTCAAGGGTCTACTCTAATTATTAAACGAGAAAAATCATCCTTTTGAATGACAAGAGAAAATGGAACAATACCGAATTTCGCAGTATTCATTTCAAAAATAATAATCATGAAAAACAGGCAACTAGTTTTTATTACTCTAATAGCTTTAATAGTATTTATGCCAACCAATGCTTTTGGGAATGATTTAAGTAAAATAGAAAAAGGCTGGAGAGTTTTCTCCAGCCTTTTTAATGACATCAAATAATGTTATTCGCCTTTTAGAGACTCTTTATACAACTCAACATATTCAGCAAACTCTGATTGAAGTTCTTCTGCGTCGCTTTGTTTTTGATTAAATTCAGCTTCAGTATTAGATTTTAGCTCTTTTACTAACTCCGAGTTATTGAAATAATACATTTTATCCAATTGATCTTTAGCTTTTCCTTTAGCTCCAGAACCGTCGTCTTCTATAACAACTAACGTTAATTCACCATTTTCAAGGTAAAACTCTTCAGTTCTAGCGGAAACACCAGCATGAGGGTAAGTTTTTACTTTAACCAATTGATCGTTTTCAACATAAAAATGAATGGTACTCCATTTTTGATTTAATTTTTTTCTAAGTTTAGTAGTGGCTACTTCAACAGGAGGAAGCTCAAGCGCCTCAATTCTTGCGCGTGTTGCGTCTATCATCTGTACTAGAGAATCTACATTTACCGATTCTACTTCCTCCACATTTTCTGCTTCTTCGGATACTGCGGCAACCTCTTCCGTTTCTGTTGCTTCTTGATTTTCTGTTGAAGTTGATTCACACCCCGTTGCAAGTATAAGGGAAGCAAATACGCTTAGAATAATTTCTTTTTTCATCATTTTTATTCAATTAATTCGTACAATTTTGGACAAAAATAGTAAATATTGACATTCATTATCTAGCAGTTCGCTAAAAAATAATTCATTGAGGCACTGCATTTAATCAATTATGATTAATTTTTAGTGAGAGTTATTTCTTCCCTATGTTGAATTTTTTATTGTAGTGCTGTCCTAAAATGATAAGCGCTACGGTGCCAATTGCGGTTGGCCATAGCCAATTGACTAATTGATTGGGAAAAGGTTGTTGAATAGCTGAAAATGCAGAGAAAGCGGCTATCATGGAAATATACATTCTACCATAATGTTCGAATAACCAATACATTTTATGTGTGCTACGCCTCCTTATTGATTTACCAAAAACCACTTCTCGAAGATCAACTTGAATGAACATACCAAATATAAAGGAGAAAACGGCCGTTATTATGGCAAAATCAACGGAATCGATAGTGAAAAGATATATGGCTCCTGAGACAAGTGTAAGAACCATTATTGCCCCGATAAAAACGATCGCTTTATCCAAAGGCGAGAAGAGTTGTTTCTTGGATTTCGCATATCTCCAGCCTGTTACCGCGGAATATAAACCCAAGCCACCTAATGCAAGTAAAATCCATGACCCTAAGTAGCCGCCAGTAATAATTAATGGAAACCAAAGGATCACGTACATTCTCCCCATAACTTTATGCGATATTCCTCGCTTTGGTAAAGTCGCTTGCAATATCCCTAAGATAAATATAATTATCCCGCAGGTGCTATGTATGAAAAGTATGGATTCTCTCATGTAGTTAATATGTATTATGTTGCAGCTCTTTCTAAACGATCGTTGATGGTTTTTCCTAGTCCAACATTTGGAAAAGATTCTACCACAATTATATCTAAGTTGAGGTGATCTAGTTTATGCAATGCACTATATAAGTTGGAAGCGGCTTCTTTTAAGTCGGCAGTTTTTGATAACACCTCAATATATTCGCAACTTGTGGAAGTCATCTTTTCAGTAAATCGAAGTACCCCAATTCTTTTCCCTTTCTGCTCTTTTAGGATTTCTTCAGCATCATCCACTAGGAAAGTCTTAGTTTGTGGGGCATAGTGTTTTGCTAACATTCCGGGTGCAGCGGGTGTTTTAGTGCTCGTAGTTTGTATTAAAACTTCGCCAATTACAGCATTTATTTCTTCTATGGAAATAGAACCCAAGCGGTAGAGAACTGGTTTTTCATTCTCAAAACCAATAATGGTAGATTCTATTCCGCTAGAACACTCTCCCCCTTCAAGAATCATGGATAGTTTATTTTTAAAATAATCTTCAACATGAATGGCACTCGTTGGACTAATCCGATTGAACGGGTTTGCACTTGGGGCAGCAAGGGGAAAGGATAATTCTTTTAATAAACGGAGTGCTACGGGATGATTGGGAATTCGCACTGCAACAGTGTCTTTCCCACCTGTCACTAAGCCTGGAACGCACGCATTTTTCTTTAGAATTAAGGTTAACGGTCCTGGCCAAAAGATTGTTGCCAATTGTTGGGCTTTTTCAGGAAACTCACTTACGAGTTCTTTTAGCTGCTCTATCGAATGGATATGAACAATTAAGGGATTGAACAGAGGGCGTTCCTTCACTTCAAAAATTTTACGAATGGCTTTTTCGCTAAATATATTTCCAGCAAGACCGTAAACAGTTTCCGTAGGAATGGCTACAATGTCCTCTTCCGTTAAGATATTTACTGCCTTTGTTATATCTTTTGATATGATAGACATGCGTTAGTTTGGGGTATTAACAAACTCTATTGCTTTCCCGAACACACCTTCTTGAAAAGAGCCTTGGTCATAAATAAGTTTACCATTTACTAATGTTTGCATTACCTTGGTGCTAAAAGTGGTTCCTTCTAAAGGAGACCAACCACATTTGTAGAGGAGGTTGTCTTTAGCCACTGTCCATTGACTATTCATGTCCACCAATGTTAAGTCCGCATAAAAGCCTTCTCTAATGTAGCCTCTCTTTGTCATCCCATATAAAATAGCAGGATTATGACACATCTTTTCCACTATTTTTTCTAATGAAATACGATTTTCTTTATAAAACTCAAGCATACAGTTAAGAGAGTGCTGAAC
>Ga0306870_1000350_pt1 | contig 11171 bp, 4 predicted proteins | sample AntRauMeHopE1496_FD_190435 | JGI IMG/M metagenome (GOLD analysis project Ga0306870, IMG submission 190435) | Saline lake microbial communities from Rauer Islands, Antarctica - Metagenome Hop E1 #496 (v2) (version 2) | ecosystem: Environmental > Aquatic > Non-marine Saline and Alkaline > Saline ... | reverse complement strand
AATGTTCTACTTCTTTGGGGATTTCAACGAAATGCTTGGTACAAAATAAAAGTTTAAGTTTTTGATTTTTGAAACATGGCTCTTTTGTAGGTCTCTTTTGCAAATGCATTTCAAAAAAACCTGGTACTAAATTTAGTACTAAATTTCGAATCCAAATGCATTCCGAACCTCAAATCGAACCAAGTACAAGTGGCGATGCGACACGGCGTGTATGTTCTGGCGCTGCAGAATGGTGGCTACTATGTGGGAAAGTCCAGGGACATAGACGCGCGTGTCCAACAGCATCGCAACGGCACCGGCAGTGCTTGGTGTCGCCATCAGGGCGGTGTGCTTGGCGAGGTGCCGACTGTGGTGGCCGGCAGCCTGCTCGACATCGCGTCGTGGGAAATGAGCGAGACAGTGACACAGATGCTCATCCACGGCTTCGAAAACGTGCGCGGGTGGGAGTTCAGCTCGTGCGTGGCCCTGTCTTGCCGCGAGTGTGACACCATCAAAACGATCGTCATGGGCCAGGGCGACCTGTGCCGGCGTTGTGGGGGCGAGGGACACTTTGCCACCGGGTGTAGCCAGGAGATGCAGCCGTGGCTGCTCGCGCTTGAGACGCTGAAGCTGGCATCTGTACCGCCGCCAGTGCCTGCGCGCAACATGATTGCTGCGGCAGCCATGGCATTTGCGGGTGTGTCTTCAGGTACAGAGGCGGCAAGCGCGCCAGCGACAGCTGCAGAACCGGCCATCGCGGACATTTCGAATCTGATGGCACTGGGCTTGAGTGTGAAGAAAGATGGGCAAGGAACAACACTTCAACAGATCCCCATTGTGTTGAAGCCAGCTCATTCTCAGTGGCATGGCGTTGCGTGTTGTGCACGGTGCGGGCGCGACTCGCACAATGTCTCGTCCTGCTTTGCCTTGAAGCATTTTAATGGCAGTGAACTCAAGGCGAGGAGCCCCAAGAAAGGATGAGTTGAGTATTTTTTTAATATAACATACAAACGTCTCTGATTGCTGTCTGGCACTCTGACTCTTTGTGAAATGCACGACTCTCGAAGTATGACAATGTTTGTGGCCATGCTGGTGGGCTTGACGGTTATGTGTGCTCCTCTTGAACTTCTGACCACGACTCACTCTACAATGTCGCAACCAATGCCCTTGGTGGGAAATCAACGTCGCGCTTGGCTGACCCCGCTCAGTGGGTACGAATCCAACGTCAGTCAATACCTGGTGTCCAATATGTCCTTGGAAACCTTGTACATGATTCCAGCCGCTCGGCCCACGAACCACACAAGTCGTAAAATTGCATTCACGCACTCGGGAATATAAACGCGAGCAAAAAACCTCCGCCAATATGTCCGCCTCATCGCTCGTCTTGCTGTTGGCGCTCTTGTGCGGATCGGCCGTGGGCTCCTGCTTCAAGTCTGGTGTCGCACAGTTGCCGCCGCCGCCGCGACGCGTCATGTCCATGTGCCTGAGCGACCCTGATTTGCGGCCTAAGCCGCTGATGCCAGGTATGTTGGAACCAGTGGTTGGCATCAGCGCAGCCGATGTGCGCACTCTCAAAACACAAGTCATGCGCCTGGAGCGGCGCCACCTGGTGCTGCAGGCCCTGGTCGAAGATATCTGCTCGGCCCTGCTGCACTGCGACGACGTGGCGCTGATGGAACGCCACGCGCGGAGCATGGGCGACATTTACCTCGACACCGGTTTCACGACGACCCGCCGCCCGCGCATGGTGCGCCAGGAAATCGTACAGATCATGAACCGGCACAATGTTTCGGACAAGCCACTCATGTACACTTGGAAGAACAATCGCTTCTCCGTGCAGCAGCCCCCAGGGGAGAACGACACGCAAGGCGGCGTCGACATCGTGTAGGGAAGTGGGTCTAGACATTTGCATTAGACACTTGTGGTTTAGCCAGGATAAATGGGTTTAGGAGGTAATTTTTGGAATGCATTTGATTTTTGGAATGCATTTAAATAAAAGCATTTGAAGAAGACTCTTTTAGGATGGAGGGAAGACAGGATTCGATGCGAGGAGAACACAAGAGTGTAGTGGTACCTGAGACCTCGAGCAGTGTCTTCTGGAGCGACCAAGTGCTGTACATGATTTCGCACGTGTCCGCTTCCGGCCCGGACTTTCCGACCTCGCTTGTGGGAGTCCGTCATGTGGTTCAAGAACTACGTGATTCGGACTGCATGGTGAATGTGGACTTTGTAGACGTGCGCAGCTACAACATTCCGTTGACTGTGTTCTTGCTGACAAAGAATGCCATAATCCAAGGTCTGCAGCGCTGCACGCATCTCAACGGTCTCAAAGTACAGGTGGTTGCTCGAGGGGAGGTTTGCGAGAGCGAGTGGGCGGAGACAACGATTGTCAAAAAGGACATCTCGTGTCTCGTGCGGCGCGTCAAGGGCAATGGCAACGGTCATGGCAACTTGATCCGACTCGACAACCGCTTTCTCGTGCCCACGGTGCTCAAGTGGGAGCAGCACACGTTGAGCATGGTGCAGAAAATGACCAGGGTGTGGACCGCGCAAACGAAGGTCATCGTGGGCCTGCACTCGGAGCAGCTCGAAATACAGCGCTTGACTGCCGAGTACTGGGCCAATTCCAACAAGTTTTGCAAAGCGTCGCCGGATTTCCACATCGTGTGCGGTACCTATGTGATTGACATGGCCGGGCTCAGCCAGTACCTCAACTCGTTTGACTGGAGTTCCGCTGACCACGGCTTCAAACTGGAATCGCCCGGGGTTCTCGCCAAGGTGTCGAGTTTTGTGGACACTCGTCTGACGGGCACAAACCTCAACATCGAGTGTGCCATCTGCATGGAGCCTCGGCGCAAGTATGGGCACATTCGACTCGGGTGTCCTTGCGGGGAGGTGGGGTCTGTCAAGGGCGCCGTGCTGCACCTGAAATGTGCTATGACCTGGCTGCTCAATCAGGAGAAGCTGTGGGGGCATTACTACGAGACTCATCATCAGCCCAGCCCACACGGCATGGATTCGCCGTCCTGTCCGTTTTGCAAGAGCCGTCTGTTGGGCCTGGCGCCGGACATGACCTCTCTTGCCTTACACAAGGAGGAAACGCCGGGACACGAGCCCGACCCGCTCCGCATGAAGTACTTGGAACACATGAATTTTCTGCTTCAGGCGCGCTTCTCCTTCCCGGAAGCCCTCCGACGCGTCATGATTCCAGACACGGCTGCGATGCTGATGCACTTTGGCCCGGCTCTCACTCAGGAAATGACGGACACGGCTTGCATCTCTTTTCCACACGCGGCGACCCTTTTCTTGAGCAACGGTGACGGGCGCATGCCCAACAAGGCGGTGGACAACGTCTCTTGGATTCCCGAGCGGAAGAACTGGAGCAAGGGGCTCAAGGAAGCAGCAGAGGTCGTCATGCCTCCCATCGCGTGCTCGTTGCCGTACCAGAGCGACGACATTATCCCGGGGTTGAACCGCTACAACAACATGGTGTACTACATTGCTGTGGCGTGTGAGCTGCGCTTCGCGACTCAGTGCCAGAATAACCGCGAGGACAGGAACAGGTAGAGTCGGGTAGAGTCGTAGAGACGTCTGACGCTGTGAACAAAGGCCACTAGCGGTGTGCAGAGAGAGCGGGATGTATTGTTTGGCTCGTTTTGATATATAAACACTTCTTACTGTGTGACATATGCGGGCTCGTGAGCTCCTGTGCGTCTGTGCCTGTTTGTGTGTTGGGTTTGTTGGTGTGGTTCGTGGGCAATCGGGGCCGTGCAGTGGTGGCATGTTCCATGAGTCTGGCAACGAGTGTCCAAATGGCTGGAATTACGTGTCTGGGTACGGACGCTGCGTGGGAAAGTGGAGCAAGACAGGGCGCACTTACAACGATGGAGTCAGCGACTGCTTACCGTACAAAATGGTTTTGCCACAGAACGACAACGAGAACACGGCGTTGTACAACTACCGAGGCAACGCCGAAGTTGACATGCGGGTCAATATATGGGGTGGGTCTAAGAGAAAGGAAGGAGAAAGAGAAACATGGGTTCCGGCGCTCACCACAATTACAAAAGGCCAGTCTCCGTGGGCCACAAACGAACCCAGCAATGCCAATGGACGCAATGACGAGAACTGTTTGCAGATAAGGGCTGGTGGCAAGTGGAATGACGAAGAGTGTGGCGAGTACGTGTGGCCAAACAATAAAAACTTGCAGGGCGTCATGTGTGAGCGTGGCTTGCAGTGTTCTTACTGCAGCACCGCCGATTGCGGGCACGGGAATTACCGCCATGGGTGCACCTCGACCACAGACTCCAGCTGCGCCGCGTGCGCGGCTCACACGTACGGAGGATTGTGGCGCACCTCAACGTGCACCGATGTGTGTCCAGTCGGCCAGCACGTCAACACCGAGAAGTCGGGCTGTAATTGGTGTGCAGCCGGCACGTTTTCGCAGGGGAGCGTGGCCGCGTGCAGTCCGTGCCGAGACAACTCCTGGAGCGGCGTGGGCTGGGGGCACTGCGACTGCAACGCGGGGTACCAAGACGTGAGTGGTGTGTGCACGCTGTGCGCCGTGGGTCAGATCTCGACCAGCGGCGGAACGTGCAGCGATTGCGGCGCGGGCCAGACCGACAACGGAGAGAGGACCGGGTGCATTTCGTGCACCACCGGCTTTTATTCACCTGTGCGGTCGCATTGTTTGCCCTGCGCCGTTGGCTTTGTTTCCGCGACGCCCTTCACCCAGTGTGTGTACTGTGAGGATTACATGACATCCTCGGGCGCTGGCGGAATGTGCTATGTGCCAGAGTGCCCGGCCGGCAAATTTGCCCCGGTGGACTTTGTGGCGCTGGCCATGCACTGGGACCACGACTGCGAGCCGTGTCCCTACAATTCGATCTCCGTCCGGTTCCAGACCGCCTGCGTGCAGTGCGGAGTGGGAAAATACGCCAACGAAGCCAAGACACAGTGTGTGCCCTGCGGTGACGCGCAGTTTAACACTGTGATGCCGTGGAACCCGCGCGGCATCACAGTGGAGTCCGAGGACGAGTCGTCTGAGCGTTGGTCGTGGCTTCACGTGGGACCGCTCTTCAGCGTGCGCACGCCCTGCACTTGCGCGAGCGGGCGCTTTGCCCCTGTGAATGCCGACGCCGTGGCGGGGCTAGTGGACACCGGGTTTGCGGACGCCGCGATAGCTGTGGCGACGTGTCGCGCGTGTCCCGTTGGGCGCATCAACCACCCTGCGCTGCTGGAGTTGCCAGGCCAGGCCAATGAGTTGCTGTACCGGACATCGGAAGGCGCCGTCCCCGTGCCCTTCAACAGCATTCAGCATTTCACGGCACAGAGCATCTGCGAGGAGTGCTTGGCAGGGTCGCACTACCACATGCCCACGGGAGGCACTGTCTTTCAGTGCCAGATTTGCTCGCCGGGCACAGCGCAGCCACGCGACGCTCAGCCCACGTGTTTGCCGTGTTTGCGGGGCCACTTCGCCAGTGCGCCGGGGCTGCTCGCGTGCAGCCCGTGTGCCCTTTGTCCCGAGGGGCAGTTCCGACGCGGCTGCGGGCGGCTCCCCCGCAATGCGACTGGCGCCTGTGAGACGTGCCTGCTGGACTGCGCGGCGGGCGAGATGCCCACAGCCTGCATCAACCGCCTGGGCGTGTCGGCAGACCCTCCGGTGTGCAAGCGCAAGGAATTTTTGACACGCACGCCCCTCTGCCAGAGCAACCGCGACGGCGACACCATGGACCGTGGCCTTGGCCTCGGCGGTTTTGACTTTGAGACCATTTTCGGCGCGAGTGAGCTCGAGGTGCCCTTTCAATGCAGCCGCGTGTGCAATGCACGCGGAGGACCCCTCGACACCATGACGTGCGACGGCCCGTACGCGTGCAACCGCATGTCGTGCACCATGGAGTCATCGTATCTCGACACAGACCTCAACGACTTCCGCGTGGCGCGCGCGTGCCCTGTCGAGTTGTCGAGCGCGGAAAAAGAGCAGCCTCTTGCCAACATTGACATGCTCCGGCGCAAGCGCCAGGTGGGCTGCCAGCGGTGCTCCGAGTGCGGAGACACGCCGCTGGATGGGGTCCGAGGCCTACACGACTGGGGTCGCGGGTGTGTGCGGGAGTGCTCGATGGTCGAGTGCCTACAGAACGAGGTGTATGACTGGACAGATCACTCGTGCAAGCTCTGTGAGAAACTGGCCAATGTGAGCCTGTGCACCCACGAACAGTCGAAGACAGCGCAGCTCGCCACGCAGGATGTGTCGGGAAACCGCCCCAAGCTGCGTTTTCAAGGGTGCCGAGCCAAAATGAACGCGGAGGAGGAGCCCCTCACGTACGGGGCGTGCGAGAGCTGCCGCAGCGAGGCACACGACTGCTCGACAGCACCTGGTCCTGCCGCCTACCATTCCGGCTGTTTGTCAGGCTGTGAGCCGTGCTTGCACAAGCAAAACCTGGTGCTGTCTTCCGCCAGGCGATTTGTGTCTGAGGAGGGGCGCATCGAGCCGCTCTACTGCCAGGTCAGCGAGTGCAGCACACTGCCCCCCGATAATGCACCACGCACGGGCCTGAAAGACATGGGTACCATGTGCGGACGCACGTGTGAGACCAGCCCGTGCGAGATCGGCACGGTGCGCCTCGAGTGTTCCCTGCCGCACGACACTCGCTGTGTACTATTGCATCCTGTGCTACAACCCGGCCTGACGATGCAGGGATTTGTCCCTGCTCATGCGAATCTTTTGGAGCATCCGCAGAGCGCGCACTTGCACTTTTCCAACTTTGAGAATACTTTGCTCAATGTGGATGGCGCCGCGCAGGATCTACACCAGTGTGTGTGGAACGCGGTGGACGTGCGCGACAACGACATGAACCCGGCCGGCGTGTCGTTCACGTTTTTCCCGCCCGCGCGCACTTACGCCAACGGCCTCGACGAGTACGGTTCCAAGTTCTGTCACCGCTGGCAGCGAGACGCCAGCCTGGTGTACCCACTGCTGCCTCTACAAAACACCGTGTCCTTTGACAGCAGCTTTCCGCGTCGCGTACTGCTCAATGCCTCTGCTCGGGTGCTGCACTATGGCTATTCTGGCGATGGCCACAGCCAGGTGCCGTCGGTGGCCGAGCTACCGCGGCCGGTGCAGTTTCCCAATGTGTATGCCGGCGACCTCTTTCTGAATGTGGACTTGCAGAACACGCCCAACGCCAGCGTGGCTGTGTTTGTGCCCGATGATCGCGACATCGAAACGGCGGCTTGGATCCCGTCTTTTGTCTTCTCCGCGCTGGTGGCGGACTCCACGGCGCCCTCCACAGTCTCTCGCCCAGCCCTCGGCATAGAGAGCATGTGGACCAGTCGCACACCACAAAGCATGCTCAGCGTGTTTCTGCATCTGGATGCCACCGCGACGCAGGCACAGCTCACTGGATTTGCGGGCGTGCACTGCGAACCTCAACTCTGCCGCTTTGCTGTGCCTGCCTCGCACGCGGCGCAGGGAGGCTCGGCGTGGGTCTCGAGCAACAATGTCTCGCAGTCCGACTCTCCGCTGCCCCTCGTCTTCGCTGAAATGACCCTGGCCTCCCCGCAGGTGACGGGGCTCAACGTGGTGCGGCACCGCTTCTCACTGCAGCTCCAGGATTTTTCTCTCATAGTGTCCAACATGCAAGCGTCCGCCTGCAACGTGTTGGCAGTCGTGCGCGGTGTGTCCCTCGTGTGTGTGCGCTTGTCGGCCAGTTCTTCCGCAGCGCTGGTACTGCCTGTTAATTTAGGGACAATAAGGCTGGAGCTTCAGTCGCGGGTGGTGAGCCTCGCGGCGCGTGGCTCGGACACGCTGGCACTCTTGCAGTTGTCGTCGAACTTTGGCCAGCAACTGCTGTTACACCGGCACGAGTCTTCGCTCACGCACGATGTGCAGTTCCAGACCCCGGATGTAGTGGCCCTCGCGTGCGACAGTCTGACAGACCAAGTGTGGCTGCTGCGCCGGGTTCGGACAGAAGCAGCGCTGCAGTATACATTGGCCCGCACACAGCTGGTAGAAGGCCAGAGCAGCGGCCTGTCTCCGCGTCTAGAAGCCAGCAACACCGTGTATCCCGATATGCTGGCCAATATATTCGCCGAGAACCCAGGCCTCGCGCTCTCAGATGAGGACACGCACACGCTGTCGGTGTCTGTCGGACATTCTCTGTTTGTGGCCTTTGCCTTTGTCCCCGCCCAGTACCGCTATCTCGTGATTGTGCAAGACAGCGGCGACTCCATCGTCGAGCAGTGCTCTCTCTTCAGCGAGTATCCAGGGCTGGACAATGCTTCCACATCGGTGGCCTGGACGTCTGCCAGCTCGCTGGTGTTGCAACTGCAGGACAACTTGTTCAGCGCCCAGTGCGACGGCTCCGTGCTGGTGCTGCGTCACTTGCCAACAGCCTCCATACCCAACAGGCCTTTTGTGCAGTACGGCAATTCCTACCTGTCCTTGCTGTCTCCCGAGCAGCTGGAGCTCTCTTCAAATATGCTGGGAGCGAACCTCGCTCAGCAGCCAGACGCAGCCGGCTTTTGTGTGTATGTGTCCACTCCCACGACGGCTCTCACAATAACTCGGCTGCAAAACGCATACCTCGGCGACCGCGCCGTGGTCCTGGACGCCGACTTCGACACTCAGCAGCTCGTGCATGTGTCGTCCCTGGGGTTCCTCGACACGGTGACTTCGCTTCGCGTGCTGGGAAACGCGCTCGTGTATGTTGGCGTGAGGTTGCAACCCTCGGCCGTGCTCACTGAACACAGCCTCTACTTGCACATGCGCAGCGCCAGTGAGCTCGGAGCCTCGCGCAGCGCATTTTGGGACACAACCGCGCCTCACCTTCTCGAAGTGCAGCTTGCCCTGCCATGTGCCGCCCACGTCACTCTCGGCCTGACGCAGCTGCAGGCTCGTCCGGGCGTGCACGGGTCGTGTGGCGCGGCCTGTGTTGTGTTGCATGTCACTGTCATTGAGGCGTGGGACGTGACCTTGAAGACGAGCTGGCACATCGCAGGCGGTTCGGCGTTTGTCAAGGACAGTCTCGGATCGCGCGTGTTTGCGGTGCCACAATACGCCGAGCTCCGGCTCTTTGAAGGCGCGCGACTCATCCGGGTCCAGGAGCTAGCCATGTTTTCCTCGGTGCAGTTTGCATGTGACAACTACGAGGAGATCGCTGCGCGCAGCGAGTGGCAGCACCATCGCGTGGTGACCAGCGCACACAGCATGCGAGCAAGGCAGGGATTGATGCTACAAGTGACACGCGCGCCAGCAGAACGTGAATCTTGGAGCATTCCCCGGTCGCTGGCGTTGGACGCGATCCAGGTTCTGGTGGTTCTAACGGCTGGAGTCGAGTTCCCGTTGCAAGCCTCAGGCGTCATGGTGACAGCGTCACGACAACCGTCACAAGTCTCGTCGTGGATGGAGCATTTGCACTGCTGTGGGCCCGACACAGACCTGTACCTCAGCGTGTGTCCCCTCGAAAACCAAAACTATGTACTGTCCACACGCCAGGATTGTGCCCTTCGGACAGTTTTGAACGGGCAGCCGTGCGTCGCACGCTCGTACATGGCCGCGCGTGGCAGCTGCCACTGCCACAGCACCTGCGAGCCACAGGACATGCGCATCACGAGCCAGACCGGTGTGGCCCTGGTTTTGGGTCGGGCTGTTAATTTTTGCCCGACCGGACAATACCCCACAGACCTGTCTCTGGCAGACACGTCGCCGGCCAACTGCGGAGCAAATACCCCGGCTCAAGGGGCAGCACAGGGCGCTCGACGCCTGCTGACTATCGAGGTAGAGGACGCGCCGAGCGTTTTTTTCGTGCCCATGTACGTGCCCACGCGCGCCGAACTGTCCCTGCTGGATCTCGAGCACGTGCTGTACGGGGACAACGCCATGCACACCGACGACTGGCAGCGGATTTTCGTGCTGGTGACGCTCGAGGCTCGCAAAAGGGCCGAGGCCATGCAGAACTGCAAGTACCGAATTCGGCTCGGTGGTCTTACGTCTGCACACGGCATGCTGCCTCGCTCGTCGTACAGTCGCCTGCACGAGCTTGGGTGCACTGTCCGGCTGAATACTCGCGGGGTAGGCGAGTGCTATCTTGAAGTTCCCACAGCCCTGGCCCTAGCGTCAGCGCATCGCCGCGCGGCGCTTGTGGCAGAGGTGGTAGACGTGATGGACCGCGAGCGCTGTGAGTGGCCGGAACGCGATCTCTTCACCGCGTCGCTGGTGCCGTACATGTCCAAGAATACCTGTGAGCACGAGCAATTCTGGTCTGAGGACGAGGCAGGGTGTGTCTCGTGCCAGTTTGCCAACAACGAAATCGTCGACAACGTGTGTGGGCCAGGGGCCTACATTCGCGGCTGCGATGCCGTGGCCCACCTCGACGACACTGAATGCGAGCGCTGCATTAACGCAGACCACAATACCGACGGCTCGTACGAGTGGCTGGCGGGTATCTGCCAGTGGCAATGCTCGCAGGGCTTTTTTCTCGACGCGACTGCCCGCTGTGAACCTTGCACCACGAGCCTGCGCGAGGTCTGCAAGGTGACGGCAGGGCTGATGTGGCAGCAGTGCTCGCGAGAGCAGAACGAGCTGTGCGCTGCGTGCCCCCCTATTTTGCGCGGTGTGTATTCTGCCAATGAAGTGTTTGTGGGAGCCGAGCCCGGCGGTGCAGAATGCCAGACGGCCTGCCGCCCAGGACACTACCGCCTGGCCGAGTCGTGCCGCGTGTGCACCTCAGTGGCCAATTTGCAGCTGCAGTTGGACCTGCAGTACGGAACAGTGCGAGAATTCTACCGCTTCGAGGCGTGCGCCGGCGCTCAAGACACGCTGCCCGTGCCGTGCGCCACCATGCCCAACGGCAACTACATAGGGGACGCCAGTGCTACGGGAATGGCATGTGTCTTCGAGTGCCATGCTGGCTTCCACGCGATCCTCGGCGAGTGTGTCTCGTGTGCGTTGCCACTCGACCGCAATGGACTTGATCTTGACGTGATGGCCTTTACCTTCACCAGCACTGCCTGCGACTATGAGTGCGCAGCCGACCACATGTATGTGCTGCGGAACGCCACTTGTGTTCTGTGTAACGCCTCGCAGTGTGCTGTTGGCTCGTATCTGACAGGAGACAACTGTTCAGATTGCCGTGCGTGCTCCCGCATTGCGCTGCAAAACGGTCTGTTTATTTCGCGAGGCGAGCTGGATCGCC
>Ga0306870_1000346_pt1 | contig 11209 bp, 11 predicted proteins | sample AntRauMeHopE1496_FD_190435 | JGI IMG/M metagenome (GOLD analysis project Ga0306870, IMG submission 190435) | Saline lake microbial communities from Rauer Islands, Antarctica - Metagenome Hop E1 #496 (v2) (version 2) | ecosystem: Environmental > Aquatic > Non-marine Saline and Alkaline > Saline ... | reverse complement strand
CCAAAAGTCATCGAAGGAATAAAATTCAACGATGGGATCGAAGTCACCAACGGCACCGAAAACCGCGCCGCCTCATGATCGCATCACCCAAATTCAAGCATAGCTCGGCCTGGCCTCACTTTGTTTGGTCTGGCGAACTTCTTGGGTTTTAACATTACCCTATGCCGCATTGGCGTAGGGCACTCCGCAGGCTTGACCTGACGGGTCCCGTTTTTGCGAAACATGGCAATCAGCACCTTCATATAGGAAATCAACATGCTGGACGATTCAATTATGCAACCACCGCAGAACGCGCAGGTGCGCTACCGGCCCACGTCTGGTTGGGGGCATCGGCTGTAAAGTGACGATCCAGCACATTGGGCGCGATGTTGAACTTATGAGGGCTGTCCCCCCCCTCTCGGCGTTTGCTAGGCAAAAGCCTGCCGGGCAATGATCCTCGCCTTGTGTTTGCGCATGCTTATTCCTGATATGCCGCTCTGACGCATCAAGCGGCCCACCGGGCGTGGCCGACATCAAACCGCGACCGGTTCAGTGCGCAGGCGCAGGTTTTCAAGCTGTTTTAGGCGTCGCACCAAACCGGCGCATATACAGCTGGCGGTAGGCTTCGGCGGATGCGGGCAGATGCGCGCGCACCGCAGATATCAATGCAATTTGTGACGTGCCGCGCAGGGCAGAAATGAGATCGAAATGCTGCTGGATGACCATGGCCATATGTTCGGCATCCTCATATTTAACGACGCGTATCGGCTGCGCGGCCCGGGCGTGATTGCCGATAAGCTCCGCCAGTCTGGAATTGCCGCAACACGAATACTGCACCTCGTGGAATGCCTGATTCAACCAGAACACCGATCGGAAATCCTGCTCTTTGACGGCAATTTCATGTTGACGTGCGATACGCTCCAACTCGTCCGCAACTGCGCGATTGCAGGGCAATGGCGTACGTTCCGCGGCAGCTGTTTCAAGGATAATGCGCACATCATAAAGCGCATCCACCTCGTCGGGCGTGAAATCGACGACTTCGACGCCGCGATTGGGTTTGCGCACCAAAAGCCCAAGTGCTTCCAGTTCCGCAAAGGCATTGCGTACGGCGTTCCGCTTAACGCTGTAACGCTCCATCACACGGTCCTCGATGATTCGATTACCAGGCGCATAGACACCGAAAATAACATCGTTTTGCAAATCAGTTGTCAGCGTATCAGCCATGCAAGCGCTCCATCTCAATCAGTAAACAGAGCTTAACATGCCAAAAAAATCTGTCCATCACAGATTATCAATAATATTATTGACGAAATGGATTTTGCCAGTTTACGGTGCATGGAGATTTAGGGAGGATCAAATGAAATTATTTACCAGCGCGATTGCGATCGCGGCTTCACTTTACGGCGCGCAGGCGTTCGCATGGGAAGCAACCGAAGGTCGGCCATATGAGGGGCAGACCGTCACAGTGCTCGCCGTGACGTCGAGCCAGTTTGCAGCCCATGAGGCGCGGCTAGCCGAATTCGAAGAGGCGACAGGCATTGATGTCATCTACGACTACGTGCCGTTTCCGAACATGAAAGAAGCCCTGACCACAGAAATGATTGCCGGTGGCGATTACGATATCGTGTCGGTCATGGATCAGTGGGTCAGCTCGCTTGAGATGTTGATGGAGCCGATTGGCCCCGAAATGGAAGCCCTTGGTGTCGACTTGAGCGATTATCCGGCGGCGCACATGCGTCACGGCATGTTGAACGGCGAACTCATCGGCCTGCCCGTGCGCGGCCACGTGCAGCTTATGTTTTACCGCAAAGACCTGTTTGATGCGGCCAACATAACACCACCACAAACGTGGGACGACATGGTGACGGCGGCCAAAGCCATTCAGGACAGCTCGGATGCGGCGGGCATTGCTCTGCCTTACGGCAAACTGAACGGCCAGAACCTGATGATCTGGATGAACCTGCTTTGGGGCAACGGCGGCGATGTATTTGACGCAGACGGCGCGCCAATCTTCAACTCGGCTGCGGGTGTTGCGGCGACTGAAACCTACATCAGCTACCTTGCCGAGGAAATCGTGCCTGCCGGGTCGGCTGTGTTCGTCGAGCAGGACGCGGTTACATCGTTCAAGCAAGGCAATTCTGCGATGTTGCCGGTATGGTGGTGGGTCAATTCCCAGCTGACAGATCCGGAACAATCCACGCTGACAGCCGAACAGGTCGGGTTTACGTCCCTCCCCTCGGTCCCGGGTGCAGATCGTACGACATTCACCAACACATGGGTGTTCGGCGTGACGCAGGAATCTGACAACAAGGATGCAGCCACAGAATTCCTCAGCTGGCTCAGCGATCCGGCGCTGGAACGCGATCTTCTGCTTGATCCTGAATTGTCCGAGGTCGTTGCAGTGCGGATGTCGAACCTGACAGACGCAGACGTCAACGCCCGTTGGGGTGGCATGCACCAGGCCGCAGCAGATGCGCTGGCAACGGCGGACGGGATGCAATTCGGGGACGATTGGCCCCGTGTTGCGCTGATCCTCGAAACAGCGATTTCCAGCCTTGCGTCAGGCGAAGGCACCGATGTGCAGGCCGCCCTCGACACAGCCGCAGAGGCGATCGAGGCAATCCGCTAACCCTCCCGATGGGCCGGACGGCATCTGTTGTCCGGCCCATTTTATGTTTACCTTTCGCGACGAGGTGTCTGCTGTGCAAGACCGGCTTCTTCCGTATTGGTTGTTGATCCCCGCTTTTATCATCGTGCTGGCCACAACCATTTATCCGCTCGCCTATTCATTCATCACGTCGTTTCGCGCGTGGGACCTGACCGAAAGCCGCCGCCCCCAAGGGTTTGTCGGGTTTGACAATTACATCTACGCCGCAACCGAAAGCGCGTTTCTGAACTCGCTCTGGGTGACGTTCATTTTCGTGGTGACAAGCGTTGCCCTGACAGTGGTTCTGGCCATGGCGCTGGCGCTGTTGCTACGCCGCAAAGGACCGATGCACACGTTTACGCGCATCATCCTGATCCTGCCCTTCGCGATGAGCCCTGCGTTGATCGGCGTCAGCTATCGCTTTATGTTCAACCCGGAATTCGGCGTTCTTGCCAATGGTCTGGGCGCTGTTTTCCCCGCGTTGCAGGGCGTGCCATGGCTGGCCGACCCCCAATTGGCCATGGGCATTCTGGTGCTGACCGATGTGTGGCACTGGACCCCTTATATGACCTTCATGTGTCTGGGTGGCCTCGCGTCGATCCCCAAAGAAACCGAAGAAGCTGCGCGCATCGATGGCGCCTCCAACTTGCGCATCATCTTTGGCATCATCCTGCCGCAAATGCGCGGTGTGATCCTTGTGATGGCGGTTCTGAAAACGATCTTCGCACTAAAAATGTTCGATCAGGTCGTCACGCTGACCGGCGGCGGCCCCGGCACATCAACCGAAACCCTTGCTTACTTCATCTTCAACGTTGGCTTCCGCTGGTTCGACATGGGCTATGCCTCTGCACTCGCATGGATTTTGACAGTGATCATGATGTTCATCTCAATCTGGTATGTCCGCATGCTGCTGAGCGATAGAAAGATGGCAACCGCATGAGACGCATATTTTATTACCTCGCCGAACGCGCCCTTCTGGTCCTTATTTCCATCATCGTGCTGTTCCCGATTGCGTGGATGTTCCTGACCGCGTTCAAACAGCCGCGCGACGCCTATTCATTGTCGCTGTTTTTCGAACCAACGCTGCAGAACTTTGTCACCGTGTTCTCGCACCCGTGGAACCTTGGCAGCATGGTGCTCAATTCGGTCATCGTGGCGACCGTGACTGTGGCCATCGCCGTACCCTGCGCCACGCTGGCCGCCTATTCGTTCTCGCGGTTTCGGGTGCGGGCGCGCAAATTCCTGTTCTTCCTGATCCTGTCGACCCAGTTCATTCCCGCCGTGGTCATCGTGTTGCCGTTCTTCTTGATGTTCCGCCAGCTTGATATGCTCGACACCCGTGTCGCGCTGATCATCGTGAACCTCGCCATCGTCACGCCCTTCGTGATCTGGATGATCAAAGGCTTCATCGATGCGATCCCCACGGACAGCGAAGAAGCCGCCATGATCGACGGGGCATCCCGCCTGCGGGTCATCAAGGATATCGTGTTGCCCATGGCCGCCCCCGGCATCCTGACCAGTTCGATCTTTTGCTTCATCCTGACGTGGAACGAATTCTTGTTCGCCCTGATCCTGACGCGCCGCGACGCGGTGACCCTGCCGGTCGGTCTGGTCAATTTCCGCACCGAACGCGGCGATCTTTGGGAGCTGATGTCGGCGGCTGGCGTCATGATCACGGTGCCGATCTTCATCATGGCATTGTTCATTCAGAAACACTTCACGCGCGGCATGACGGCCGGCGCGGTCAAATAAAAGGAATACGATTATGGCCGAAGTCCGTCTTGTCGATATTGTAAAGAAATACGGCAGTTTCCTCGCCGTTCCACAATTGAACCTGACCATCCATGATGGCGAATTTCTGGTGCTGCTCGGGCCCTCGGGCTGCGGCAAAACCACAACCATGCGTATGATCGCGGGTCTGGAGGACATCACGTCCGGCGACATCATGATCAAGGATGAGCGGATCAACAACAAACCGCCAAAGGATCGCGACATCGCGATGGTGTTCCAGAACTACGGTTTGTACCCGCATATGACGGTGCGCCAGAACATCGAATACCCGCTGAAGCTGCGCGGCATGAATAAAGCCGACCGCAAGGCGCGGGTGCAGGCCACAGCGGAAAAGGTCGAGCTGGACGCCCTGCTGGATCGTCGCCCGTCGGAACTGTCCGGTGGCCAACGCCAGCGGGTGGCGCTGGCGCGCTCGATCGTGCGCACGCCCAGCATTTTCCTGATGGACGAACCGCTGTCCAACCTTGATGCGAAACTGCGCGTCACCATGCGCGCCGAACTGAAACACCTGCACCATGAATTGGGCGTGACCACCGTGTACGTCACCCACGACCAGATGGAGGCGATGACGCTGGCCACCCGCGTGGCTGTCATGTGCGAAGGGCGGATCGTGCAGCTTGATACGCCCAAGAAAATCTATGCCGAACCTGCGGATTTATTCGTGGCCGGGTTTATCGGCTCACCCTCGATGAACCTGATCGACGGCACGGTATCCGGCGGCCTCTTCCGCGCATCGGGCGTGGAAATGCCCGTCGATCTGCCGGATCGCGACGGCGTGGTTCTGGGCATCCGCCCCGAGGAACTGGAAATCACCGCCGATGCGTCCGCGCCGTTCGGTGGCAAGCTTTATGCGCTGGAATTGACCGGTGAAAGCACGCTGGTGACATTCCGCAACGGCCCGTCGTCCGTGTGTGCGCGCGGCCATGCCGACTACGAAGCAGATATTGATTCACCCTGCTACCTGATGCCAAAACCCGGCGCGCGCCTGCATCTGTTTGATCGCGCGACCGGCGAGCGGCTCGGCTAGGAAAAGGACAAACCCCATGACCCCCATCACCCAAGACATCGCAGATGCGCGCCACGTCAAGCGCAGCGATTATGTGTCCTGCACCGTGGCGTTTATCGACTGTAAAAAGCCCGGATCGGACACCAAGGAAAATTATTCCATCATCGGCCCCGGTGTCACGTCATCCGCCGATCAGATCATCAACCTGCCCGAAGCGCATGGCTTCAACATCGGCGCGGCGGCCATGCCCCATGGCATCACCAACAACCTGCACATCCATTTCACCGCAGAAGTTTTCATCGTTCAAGCGGGCGAATGGACGTTCCGCTGGGGCTCAAACGGCGAAAACGAGGTACGTGGCACCAAAGGCGATATCGTATCGGTCCCCACATGGATTTTCCGTGGCTTCACCAATGCGGGCCCCGACGACGGTTGGTTGTTCACCATTCTTGGCGGCGACAACACAGGCGGCGTCATTTTCCACCCCGATATCATCCGCGAGGCGGCGGATTACGGGCTGTATATTTCATCTGAAAATAGCCTGATCGACACATCACGCGGCGATGCGGTGCCGCCGGAAAGCGGGCGTATCCCGCCGATGCCAGACGAAGATGTCGCAACCCTGCGCAACGTATCGCGCGACGAAATGATGTCGCGGATCGTGGCGGCGGATGCGCGCGATTTTCGCCCCGCGTTCATTGATCAGGCCTTGCCCACAGGTGGCGCACAGATCGCCCCCGTGATCGGGTTTGGTATGACACAGAACCGCGAACACGCGGCCCCCATCACCAACCCGCACGGGTTTTCGGCGGAATGGTTGCGCCTTGAACCGGGCCAATCTGTCGGCCCGTTCAGCATTGACGAAAAGATGGTGTTGATGATGCACGACGGCCAGATGCGCCTGGACTATGCCGATGGCGGGGCGGCCTCTGTAAACCTCAACGCGTGGGATACCTATTCGGTGCCGGGTGGTGTGATGCGCACGCTGACGGCCACGGGCGACACTGCGGTCGAGGTTCTGGTCGTCCTCAGCGGGGATAACCGCAAGCGGCCCGTGTTTATCCCCGATATTCTTGATGCCGCGCGCGAGGCGGGCCTTGGTCTGGACGCGGGCGGGTTCGTCGCCAAAGCCTCACTTTTGCCAAGTTACCGGCGGGCCGGCTGATGCGCGTCAATACAATCCGCACCCGCATCGCCGCGGGCCAGACTGTTGTAAACGGCTGGCTGTCCATCGCATCAACCTATTCCGCCGAAGGGGTCGGCCACAGCGGTGTGCATGCCGTCACGGTGGATTTACAACACGGGATGCTGGGGTTTTCAGATGCCTTGGCGATGATGCAAGCCATTTCGGCCACGCCCGCAATACCGATGGTGCGCGTGCCGGATTTGAACCCCGCGCAAATCATGCACCTGCTGGACGCGGGCGCCTACGGCATCATTTGCCCGATGATTTCAACGCCCGAACAAACCGCGCAACTGGTCGCTGCGTGCCGCTATCCACCCCACGGAAACCGCAGCTTCGGCCCGTCGCGTGGCCTGCTGTATGGCGGGCCGGATTATGTAGCCGAGGCGGATGCAACGGTCATGGCGATTCCGATGATCGAAACCGCCGAGGCCGTGGAACGGATCGAAGAAATCCTAGCCGTGCCGGGTGTCGATATGATTTATCTCGGCCCCAATGATCTGGCCTTCGCGATGGACGGACATGTGGGTCATCCGCGCCCCAAATCCGAAGCGGCGATGTTGCATGTGCTGGCCGCTGCAAAACGGCATGGCGTTCCGGTTGGCGTATTCTGCGCATCTGGCGAAGAAGCGCGGCTGCGGGCGCAACAAGGCTTTGATCTGGTCACACCCGGCAACGATTTCGCCCACCTGACGCGCAGCATGCGCAACGCAGTGCGCATCACACTGGACGAAACGGCCCCCAAAGCTTCCGCACAAAATGGATATTGAGCGCCTGACAGAGCGCACGTGGGTTTTACTGGGCGGGACGCTTTGCACCGACGTGGTATTTGACGGGATGCTTGACGCCGTTGGTGTGCCTAGATCGCGTCGTCACCATGTGACGCTTGATCGACCGACAGTCGAGGATTACGCGCCGGTCTTTGACAGCTTGCCCCATGACTGTATTGTTTGCGGCTTCTCGCTCGGGGCGATTGTTGCTGCGCATCACGCAGATCGCATGACAGCCCTTGGTTTGATCCTGTTCGGGCTGAACCCCTTTGCGGACGACCCCGCCCAAGCCGAAGGCCGCCACGATCTGGCGAAAGACGTGAAAAACCTTGGGGGTGCAGCGGCACTCATCGCCCGCAAGCTGGAGGTTTTTGGCCCAACCCCGGATCAAACACGCGCCACGATTTACCAAATGGCGGATATGACGGCGGATATGATAGCGGCCCAAACACGGTTGGCGCTGACGCGTCCGGGTGCCGTGCCCGCGCTGGCGCGCGCGCAAATGCCGGTTCTGGCCGTCACCGGCGCGCAGGACAAAAACGCACCGCCCCGTTACGGAATGGCCGCAGCCCAAGCGGCCCCCGACGGGCAATTCGTCGCGCTGGACGGCTTGGGACATTTTGCACTGTTGGAGGACCCGCGCGCCTGCGCGACCGCCATCCTGCAATCGGAGCGGGTGAAACATGACGCCAGATGACATCAACACCCTCATCGCGCGCCTGCAAACCTGCGACACCCCAACCGTGTGCAACGCGATCGAGGTTGCGCAAGGCGGTCGCGGGTTTACCGGGTTCACACACCGCACGGTAACGTGGGCCGGTGACAAAGACGCGCGGATCGTCGGGTTTGCCCGCACGGCCCGCATCACAGGCAACGCGCCACCCACGGAACCACCAAAGGACATACGCGCGCGCCGCATTGCGTATTTCGCCGCCATGAACGACGGGCCGCGCCCCGGCATTGCGGTGATCGAAGACATGGATGGCGATGCCGCCCTTGGCGCATGGTGGGGCGAGGTTCACGCGCAGATCCACAAGAACGTCTTTGGACTAGGCGGCGCAGTCACCAATGGGGTGGTGCGCGACCTTGGCGATATGCCGGATGGATTTCCGGTTCTGTCGGGCTCGGTCGGGCCAAGCCACGGGTTCGTACATGTGCGCGACGTTGGCACCCCTGTTACGGTTTTTGGCATGGACGTCATGCAAGGCGATTTGATTCATGCGGACAGGCATGGCGCGGTGTGTATCCCTGCGGATATTATACCAAAGTTGAACACAGCACTGGATCGGCTTTTCGCCGCCGAAGCCGTCGTTCTTGACCCCGTAAAAAATGGCCCCGTAGATTTCGAAACATTCAAAGACCTTTGGGCAGGGTTCGAAAAGGCGCGCACATGACCACAACACTCTTTGGCTGTATCGCGGACGATTTCACAGGTGCGACGGACATTGCCGGACTGCTCGCGCGCAGTGGCGTGCGGGTATCACTGCGTATCGGCGTGCCGGATCATCCGCCCACACAGACCAGCCCGTTTGAGGTCATCGCCCTGACATCGCGCACCGCCCCGATTGACAAGGCGATTGATGAAACCCGCGCCGCCCTCGCGTGGTTGCGCGACGCCGGGGCGCAGCGGTTTTACTGGAAATACTGCTCGACCTTTGATTGCACGCCCGATGGCAATATCGGCCCCGTGGCCGAGGCACTGATGCGCGACCTTGGGGTTGATCAAACGATTTATTGCCCCGCCTTTCCCGAAAACGGACGGTCCATTTTTATGGGAAACCTGTTTGTCGGCCAGCAACCCCTTGCCGAAAGCCCGATGAAAGATCACCCGCTGACGCCCATGCGCGACAGCAATTTGATGCGGCTTTTGAAACCCCAAGTCACCCAACCTGTGGGCCTGACCGACCGGTTGACTGTGGTGCGTGGCACGCAGGCCGTGCGCGCCAGCCTTGCGCAGCATCTTGCGGATGGGACCGCCCATGTTATCGTCGATGCGGTGGCGAATACCGATCTGGAAATCATCGCCACCGCCTGCCGCGATATGCCTTTGATGACCGGTGGATCCGCGCTCGCCATGCCGCTGCCGGCCCTTTATCTTGCGGACGGCCTGCTGTCTGCGGATGCGCCGAAGCGGGCCGTCCACAAAATCGACCCCGCTACAGTTATTCTGTCCGGCAGCTGTTCTGCGATGACCAATGCGCAGGTGGCTGCCTATATCGCAACGGGCGCGCCGTCCTTTCAGCTTGATCCGCTAACACTGACCCAAACGGGGCCAAACGCAGTGCTGGATTGGCTGGCACAACAAGATTTGAACACCGCCCCGCTGGTCTATGCCACCGCCGAACCGGCCAGCGTGAAGGCCGCGCAGGCCAAGTTGGGCGTCGCTGAAGTGGGTGCCCTGATCGAAAAAACCCTCGCCGCCTGCGCCGTGGCTGCGCGCGACGCCGGTGCGCGGCGCATCATCGTTGCGGGGGGGGAAACATCGGGCGCCGTGACGCAAGCGTTGGGTGTAACCCGGCTTGATATCGCGTCCGAAATTGCGCCGGGCGTGCCATGGACCTATTGCACATCGGGTGGTGCGTTGATCGCACTGACGCTGAAATCCGGCAACTTCGGCGCCGAGACGTTCTTTACCGATGCACAAACCAGGTTGGACCAGTCATGAGCACCGAAACCCACCTGCGCGAACAGATTTGCCTGCTGGCGAAATCCATGTTCGATCGTGGGCTGACGGGTGGCAGCACCGGCAATATTTCGGCGCGCACGGACGATGGCGGGCTTCTGGTGTCGCCGACGGGCACCAGTTTCGGCCGCCTCGACCCCGCGCGCCTCAGCCGGTTTGACGCGACAGGTGTGTTGATTGATGGCGATGCGCCCACCAAAGAAATGCCCCTGCACGCTGCATTTTATGACACGCGGTCGACTGCGGGGGCGGTTGTGCATCTGCACAGCTGCCATTCGGTCGCCTTGTCGATGATGCCCGATGCAAATGTTGATGATTTCCTGCCGCGCCTCACGCCCTATGCGATCATGAAACTGGGCCGCGTGAAATTGTTGCCGTTCTTCATGCCCGGTGATGCGGCGATGGGCGATGCGGTGCGCGGGCTGGCGGGAAAACGATCTGCGGTGATGCTGGCCAATCATGGGCCGGTCGTGGCCGGCAAAGACATCGAAGCCGCCTGCAATGCGATTGAAGAGTTGGAAGATACGGCACGTCTGGCGATGATGACACGCGGCATGAACCCGCGTGGAATTTCGGACGCCGATGTGCGACGCCTGATCACCAAATTTGATGTGGAGTGGGACGGATGAGGTTTTCGGCCAACTTGGGGTTCCTGTGGACGGAACATAAACTGCCCGATGCCATTCGCGCGGCCAAAGACGCAGGCTTTGACGCCGTGGAATGCCATTGGCCATACACGACCCCACCCAAGGACGTTATCGCCGCCCTGCATGAAACGGGCCTTCCCATGTTGGGGCTGAACACCCGCCGTGGCGATGTTACGGCGGGCGACAACGGGCTTTCCGCGCTGCCCCATCGCGTGAACGAGGCCCGCGCGGCGATTGACGAAGCGATCACCTATGCCAGCGCGATTGGTTGCAATTGTGTGCATGTCATGGCGGGTTTTGCCCACGGGGCCCAAGCGCACAAGACCCTTGCGAGCAACCTTGAATACGCCTGTGCGCAGGCCTCACCGCACGGTATGACGATCCTGATCGAGCCGCTGAACCACTACGATGCGCCCGGATATTTTTTATCCACGACGGATCAAGCGGTTCAGGTGATCAAAGAAGTGGCCGCCCCGAACCTCAAGCTGATGTTTGATTGCTAT
>Ga0306870_1000339_pt1 | contig 11337 bp, 13 predicted proteins | sample AntRauMeHopE1496_FD_190435 | JGI IMG/M metagenome (GOLD analysis project Ga0306870, IMG submission 190435) | Saline lake microbial communities from Rauer Islands, Antarctica - Metagenome Hop E1 #496 (v2) (version 2) | ecosystem: Environmental > Aquatic > Non-marine Saline and Alkaline > Saline ... | reverse complement strand
GAAGATCAAATCTAAAACTGCGCTGATATGAGGAAGCTATCCGAATTAGAAATTCAAAAAATAGACCAACGATTGAAAAGCCTGAAAATTAGATATATCGAGGTCTATGAGGAGATTAGGGATCATTATATTACTGCTTTGGAACAAGTCAGTCTTGAAAAGTTTGATGCCAAAAAAGAAGTTTTAGATGATGAGTTCGCATGGTCTGTGGTAAGGAAGATGGAGAAGGAGTTATCCAAGCATGTATCAAAGCAAGTATTAGTAGCTCAATTAGACTTTTTGAAGTTCTGGAATCACGGAATCAAGGGACTTTTAATAGCCTTCGTAGGACTTACGGCCCTAGTAATTTCTATTTTTTCTATTCCTCCTTCTGAATTAATACTCGTTTTCTTAGCAATTATTATCTGCACCGCTGCTGGTGTATTTATTATTAAAAGAGATGCTCTTTCTTTTAGTCTTAGTCATAAAACTGTCTCTATTTCGTCTGTAATTATTCTCGAAAGAGTTGGGCTCTTGAACTCAGTCTTTCTTTGGATTTATTGTATGCCAAATATTTTTACGAATGGAGCTATCCTAATAAATACATTATTTGTAGCGGGAATGGGAATAGTGACCGTCATCAGCATGATGTATTCAATAAGCTTATTAGCAATAGCCTCAAGTTTACATAAGCCAAAACTGCTTTGATATGAGAAAACTATCAGAACAGGAATTAGATCAGGTAAAAAGATCCCTCGCCTTCAAAGATTTGACCTCCGCGGAAATCCTAATAGAGGTCTATGATCATTATGTAAGTCGTCTGGAGAGTTTTGAGGAATTGGACTTTGAAGCGCAATTGTTTGAGCTGGAGCAGAAGTTCAGGTATGGGTACTGTCATGCGCTTCAGGCAAAATTCAACAAGGAAACCAGAAAAGATCTGGGTAAGCTGCACTGGCAGGTTATCCAAAGAAATTTTTGCCTACCTAGGATCTTATATGCCCTAGGTTTTATGTCGGTTGCGTTCTACTTGGGTTCGACTGTTGAAAGTGGAAAAGAAGCCGCCATCCTAATGTTTTCCCCTCTAATAATACTGGCAATGTTTCATCTTTACTTTTTGATCAGTTCAAGCCTACGAATCAAAACAATCAAACGCTCGCTCAATCAGAAGAGCTCGCTGAAATCATCCTTACTCTATCCTCTATCTGAGCGAATGTATTTACCTATGATGATGAGCTATTCAATCGTGTGGATTTCTGATATGATGTTTGCAACCGAAATTATTTCTAATCTCGCTCCCCAGATCGCCACTACATTTTCAATCCTGTTTTTCATTTATATGATTTCAATATTAGAGGTTTGGAAGATCAAATCTAAAACTACGCTACTATGAGAAGACTATCGCCAATAGAACTTGAATGGATTCACACCCGGCTAAAAAGCCTTCACATCCGATACACCGAAGTGTTTGAAGAGATCTTTGATCATTATCATAGTGCGCTTGAGGAGTGTTCAGAAGCTAATTCAGATCAAGTTCTTTACAAGCTCAATGAAGATTTCACTAGAGATATTGTGAAAAAAATGGAAAGAGAACTTTTAAAAGCATCACAAAAACAAGTTACTCAGATGCAAATCCAGAGCTTTAAGTTTTGGAAATATGATATTCAAACTGCTACAATATTTATTATGCTTTCGTGTACATCAGTGGTTATCGCAGCTGTTTTTAGCAAGTTTATTTTGAGCGCTTGGCTCTGCATAGTAGTCATTAGCGGCTTAGTCCTAATGTTTACCAGAGACAAAGCTTTATTCTATATTACTTTAGTTCCATGGAACAAAAGTAATACCCGAGCGGTAAGCCAAATAATATTTAACAGGTCAGCTGTTCTTGTTGGTGCTTTAGTATCTGCTTTGTCTAATATTCGTTTCACGACTTGGGACAAAATTTACTTTCAAGATGATTTCTTTTACATAACCCACATTTTTCTTTTGGCTGTGCTCATCTATGGACTATCCTTATATCGGATTTTCTTATCCACAGATTTTAAAACTCCAACCAAACTTCAATCAAGTTGAAAATCTCCCCTTCCCAAATCGCCCAGATTTCACTGTCTTTTGCTGGTGAAAATATCTATTACGGTGACATTGGAGTTGAATTAATAGATCACTTCGCCGCTGAGATCAAATCCAAAACTGCGCTACTATGAGAAAGCTGTCAATGGAAGAAATTCAATCCATCGAAGATCGTCTGGATAAGATGAGCATCTCTTATGTAGAAATCTACAATGAGTTATTGGATCACTATACTACAACTTTGGAACAAGTCAGTTCTGATAAGTTCGCTTCCACAAAGGAAGTTTTAGATGAAGAATTTGCTTGGTCGGTGGTAAGGAGAATGGATAAAGAGTTATTAAATACTGTTAGTACTCAATTGCAGGAGTCCCAGCTGGAATTGCTTAAGTTTTGGAAATTGGATTTTTGGAAGGTGCTTTCAATTTTTACTTACACGAGTTTATTGTTAGTAGTTTATCACTTTTTCAGTTTAGACGTGATTTTTATTTTTGCTATAATTCCAGCGCTATTCAGCGTAGCAGCTCTACTGTATCACTCCGGAAATTATTTTGGCTTCCCGCTTGATCCGAACTATTACAGACCAAGAAAAGTGATTCTTCAAGCCGCATTTGGGAAGTATGGTTTAGCTTATAGTTTGTATATTATTTGTGTTTGCGCTTCTCTTATTTTAAATAATCATGGCTTCGGTAGCTGGACTTTTACACTTACCTTAATCTTCATCACCGCTTACAATCTGTATGTTTTATCCCTATACACTTTAATTTTTCGCAAAACTTTTAAAGTTGTCAAAATATGAACCAATCTGATAGTCACTATTTGGAGCTTCGGGTTGCGGAAAGACCATTCCGGTATGAGGAATTATACTTTGAGATTTTTGATCATGTGTTATGCAAGTTTGAATCTTCCGACTTTGATGATGTAAAAGCCTTTTGGGAGAAGGAAAAGCTAAACTGAACCTGGTGGAAGATCATCAAGCTGAGAATCAAATTCCATAATTTGATGATTTGGGAGTTTTATAAATGCTACCTCAAGTCTATGTTTTCTCTAAAAATCCAAGATCTGAAAATCAATTTTGCATTTCTTGTAATTGCTTTACTGCTTGGTTTGAATTTTTACCATAATGAGTCAATCATGACCGGGATTATTGTCTGCCTTTGGTTTCTTTTCCCTGTTTCATTTCAAACTTGGATTTATCACAACCGTGAAACCCTTGGTGAAAAATTAAAGATTTTCAAAAACAAGCGATATGTGAGCGCAAAAAGCGATGCCATTTCGTCGGTTTTAGTGGCAAATTTCTTTATCTGGCAAATGGTACTAACTAAAGGTGGAGAGTATTTAGGTATTGAAGAGTTCTTCGGCCTTGCATTTTTTCATCCAAGTATTTCCGTATCTCTAATCTTTTTAATGTTGGTTTCAAGAAGATCATTTTATCAGCTGTATCAGACCAAACTCAAGCCATTTCTGTATGAAATTAAGTAAAGACCAAATCACTATCCTCAAAAAACTGATTTCCTATAAAGGCTATCCAGAGATCGATGTACAATACGAGATCTTGGATCATGTGGCTTGTAAGGCAGAAGTACTAATGGAGACAGATCCAAAACTGGCACTTGACGACGCTTTTCGGAAAGTACACAGTGAGTTTGGAATTTTTGGGTTTCTGGGTTTGGCAGAGTCTTATATGAAAAGTATAGAAAAGCGCTACAGACGTTTCTTTTGGGAAGAGTTCAAGTCTCTTTTCAGGAGCTACCGAATCATTTACCCAATGACCATGACATTTATTCTTTATTGGCTGAGTGTAAATGCTAGGCCTTTTGGTTATGAACTAAGTTTGCCGACTTGGGGAGGAATTTTCTTTATTACAGGACTAATATTTATCATCGTGAGGTATTGGAAGATTAACAAAAGTCTCAAAAACTATAACTCCTATAAATATTCCACTAACTCGTTTATTTTTATCAATGCAATGATGCAGTTTAATATTTTTGGAATGCGATTCTTGGAAAATCCAGATTATACGGTTGCACTCACCCCTCAAAGCATCTTAACATGGATTTCCATTGTGGCACTTTCCTCATGCTTTATTTCAATATTCCTAATTCCAAGAGTATTGAACAGGTCGATCCAAGAAACTAAAAAGCTTCAAGTTATCTATGAAGGGTGAAATCAATGATAGATTTAGATAAGAGTGGCTGCAATGGACTGGTCTTTCCAATCAACATTTGCTTTACAATAAGACTTTCTGGTTTTGTTTAGTCCTGGTTGCAGAATTTAGAATATTCTCAAATACGATCAAAAAAGCGATATTGCTATGAAACTCTCCCCTTCCCAAATCACGATCCTCAAAAAACTGATTTCCTATAAAGGCTATCCTGAAATCGATTTGCAATATGAGATCTTGGATCATGTGGCCTGCAAGGTGGAAGTACTCATGGAGAAAGATCCAAAACTGGCACTTGACGACGCTTTTCGGAAAGTACACAGCGAATTTGGGATTTTTGGGTTTAGCTCACTGGAAGAATCTTACAAAAAAGCCATTCGGAAAAGAGTCAGAAATAATTACTGGACTGAACTCAAAAATCTCTGCACTTCCTACCGAATAATCTACCCGCTTGGGCTTGGAGTCATTATCTACCAGACATCTCTCTTTTTGGATGATCCCAAAAGTTGGGTCCTCTTGTTTGCAGGCTTTTTATTCCTTGCGTTTTGCTGGCTGGCTTCCCGCTACGGAACAAAGCACAAACACTATAAAAACTATGCATCCTATCAAGCTTCTGTAAATATATGGCAGTGGCTATACTCGGCTGCAATAGCTTGTATCTATTCCTACCAGTTCGTTTACTCCATTTCAAATTCAGAGGAGACCCCAGCTTTATTTTCCTTAATCTTTCAAGGCATCATTTTGACCATTTTAGTTTCCTTTTCAAAAAGTGTCTTTTTTCTTCCTAAAATTCTGGATCAAAATATAGCTCAGGCTGAGAAGCTGAAAGCTATGTATGAAGGATAAACCCCTTTTTTGATCAAATTTCATAAACCACAACTTTTCAGCATTATATTTTCACCCCACCAAAACTTCACCTAAAGCATCTAGCTTTCTAACATTGAAAATCCCATTCCAAACAGAAGTGCACTCACTCCATTTCAATCAAATTTTCAGACTTCTCAGGTTAGACTTCTGACTTTCACCATTCTGACTTGTGACTTCAAATCCAACTCTTTACAATTCCATGACATTAGTACAAAAATTTTTTTGTACTTTTGCAGCCTCAATAAGCAAAACATGTTGAACATTAGGAATATCGCAATTATCGCACACGTTGACCACGGCAAGACTACACTCGTGGATAAGATCATACACGTTTCAAAAATCTTCAGAGAGAATCAGCAGTTCGATGATTTGATTCTAGACAGCAACGATTTGGAGCGAGAAAGAGGAATTACCATTCTTTCCAAAAACGTATCGATACGATACAAAGACGCCAAAATCAATATTATTGACACACCAGGTCACGCCGATTTCGGTGGTGAGGTGGAGCGTGTCTTGAAGATGGCAGACGGCGTAATTCTTTTGGTAGACGCCTTTGAAGGCCCTATGCCACAGACTCGATTCGTACTGGGAAAAGCACTTGATTTGGGCTTGACACCAATCGTAGTAGTCAATAAAGTAGATAAAGAAAACTGTCGCCCTGACGAAGTACACGAAGCGGTATTCGACTTGATGTTCAACTTGGACGCAACCGAAGATCAATTGGATTTCCAAACGCTTTACGGTTCAGCTAAGCAAAACTGGATGGGACCGGATTGGAAAAATCCAACGGATTCGATCATTCCACTACTCGATGCAATCTTGGAACATATTCCTGCTCCGAAGATCGACGCGGGAACTCTTCAGATGCAAATCACTTCTTTGGATTATTCGAGTTTCGTTGGCCGTATTGCAATTGGTCGAGTGAAGCGTGGCGTAATTAAAGAGGGTCAGCAAATCGCTTTGATGAAAGCTGATGGTTCTGTGAAGAAAATGAAAGTAAAAGAACTTCATGTATTTGAAGGTCTTGGCAAATTTAGAGTTGTAGAAGTATTGGCTGGCGATATCTGCGCGGTGACTGGCATCGAAGATTTCGAAATCGGTGATACCATCTCCGATGTGGATAACCTCGAAGCACTTCCTCGTATTTCTATTGACGAGCCTACGATGAATATGCTCTTCACCATCAACAATTCTCCATTCTTCGGTAAAGAAGGAAAATTCGTGACTTCCCGTCACTTAAGAGACCGATTGATGAAAGAAATTGAGAAAAACCTTGCACTTCGTGTGGAGCAAACCGATTCTGAAGATAAGTTTTTAGTCTACGGTCGAGGTATCCTTCACTTGTCTATCCTGATAGAGACAATGCGAAGAGAAGGCTACGAACTACAAGTAGGACAGCCGCAGGTGATTTTTAAAGAAATCGACGGTGTGAAATGTGAGCCGATAGAGACATTGGTAGTAGATGTACCTCAGGAAACTTCAGGTAAAGTAATCGAATTGGCTACTCAACGCAAAGGCGAATTGCTAGTGATGGAACCAAAGGGCGATTTGCTTCACCTGGAGTTTAAGATTCCTTCAAGAGGTTTGATTGGATTACGAAATAACATGTTGACCGCCACGCAAGGCGAAGCCATCATGAACCATAGATTTACAGCTTATGAGCCATTCAAAGGTCCAATCCCAGGTCGTGTAAACGGTTCATTGATTTCTATGGATGGCGGACAGTGTACTGCTTATGCTATCGACAAGCTTCAGGATAGGGGTACGTTCTTCATCGATCCAGGAGATGAGCTTTACGCAGGTCAGGTAATCGGAGAAAATTCCCGAGACAATGACATCGTGGTAAACGTCCAAAAAGGTAAGAAACTGACTAACATGAGAGCTTCAGGTTCTGATGATAACGTTCGAATCATTCCCGCAAAGAAATTCTCTTTGGAAGAATCTATGGAATACATCCAGAAAGATGAGTATTTAGAAATCACTCCTAAGGCCATGCGGATGCGTAAAATCTTCTTGGACGAAGGTGAGCGTTCCAGAATGGCTAAGAAAGATTCTTAATCGACTATCAGAACCAAGAAATTAGAACCAAGAAAAATATGGAGTCTCTCAGGCGAAAGTTTGAGGGACTTTTTTTCTAGTGATAAAGATACTAAACTAAGTTTCTGTACATTCGTGTAGCATTTACTAAACCTTCGCTAAAAATGAAAAACAGCATATTGATTCTATTACTTGCCTTGGGTATCTCAATCACCTTGTCTGCTCAAACTAAATCTGATAAGTTATTCCTCCAAGATGAAACCAAAGAAGTAATGGTTAAGGAAGTGGGACTGTCGGAGATCAAGTATACTTTCCCAAATGAGGAAACTATTTATTCAATCAATAAATATTTGGTGAAAAAGATAGTTTTTGGAAGCGGTCGTGAGGAAATCATTGAAATCCCATTTAAAGATGTGAATGGACTTAGTGATATGGATAAAGTTTTTGTTACCTACAATCCTGTAGAAGTGGAAGGTCTGATTAATTTGGGCGAACTCTACAGTAAAGCTACAGGGGTGACCGTATTCTCAAACATGTCAACAGTCAAAAATAGATCACTGGACAAAATGAAAGCGGAAGCAACCATGCTCGGAGCTAATGCAGTTTTAATCTCAGATGCACAATCAAGGGGAAATTATTACGGCAATGAAATCACTCCAAGCCAATCCACACAGACTGTTTTATTCGGCCAGGCATACAGTACGACAAAAAACAACCTCAATAAGTGGAAGGGAGCTTTGGAATCAGCCGATGTGGTTTTTTACCAATCTCATTCGCTAAATCGAAATGATTTCAATCCGAAAATGCAAATGGCACTGACATACGATGAAAATCGAGTACCGGTAATCAATCAAATCACAGATTTAAAAATTAGAGACGGAAGGATGTTTGTTAAAATTTCGGGCATGCGTACCAAGACTGAAGATCTAGAAGTAATCCGTTACGAAAACGGAACCTTGACCCTGATGGAAAAAAACAAAAAAACGATTTATAACTATATCATGATGACTAATGAAAGTGATTTCATGAAAAGCGTTCAGACAAAATAGGAGGGAATAAATAACCTAGTTTGTTATTGATCAAAAGACTCAGTGTCAACAGAGAAAAACTGAAATCAAGTATTTAAAAAAGTCTAAATCTGCTTCTGGTGGATTTAGACTTTTTTTTACAATGAATTTCGCTGATTAGTCTAATTCAAATATTTTTTAAGGCTCATTTTTTTAAATCAAGCATCACTTTTACCACAAGTCATTGACCTCTGACTTGATGTGGCGTTCATATATTTCCTGTGCTTGGCTCATCTGAAAATCGGATAATTGCGGTAAATCCGATGACTCAATGTTTGAAAGCAATTGGTCTATTTTTGAGGCACCCGGAATAACTGTACTTACCTGCTTATGCATCAAGATCCAACGGATAGCCAAACCAGCAAGTTCTTGGTCGCCTTTAAAAAACTCATTGAGCTCTGCGACCGCTGGAAACGCCTTCTCCAAAGGAACTCCTGAAAAAGTCTCTCCCTTGTCAAAGGCAGAACCTTCCCGATTAAAGTGTCGATGATCGTCTTTTCCAAAGGTAGTTTGCTTATTGATTTTCCCTGTCAATAAGCCACTCGCCAGTGGTATTCTTGCGATAATCCCGATTGAATTTTCTTCTACTTTGGGAAATAGATCAGTTGCAGGGCGCGGTCGGAAAATATTAAAAATCACTTGAATAGTAGATACTATGTCATAATTCATGGCAGTAATTCCCTCGGATATCCTCTCAATACTTACACCCATGGCAGCAATTTTTCCTTCATTTTTCAAGTTTTCAAAGAGCCCAAAAATTTCATCACGCTGATAAACTTCCGTAGGCGGACAATGCAATTGAATCAGATCCAATCGATCTAAACCCGAATTACTCAAACTATCTTCAACAAACTTTCTTAAAACTCCTACCGAGTATCCATCATTCACATGAGGCTGAATCCCACGACCACACTTGGTGGCTACATAGATTTTTTCGGATCGCTCCCGAACTACTACACCGACCGCAGCTTCGCTCAATCCACCATCGTAGACATCTGCCGTATCTACAAAATTCACTCCTTGATCAAAAGCAACATGTAATAATCTATTTGCAAATTTGGGGTCGAAAGTTTTTCCCCAACCACCACCTACTTGCCAAGTTCCCAATCCTACGGAGGATACATTCCATCCTGTCTTTCCTAAAGTTCTATATTTCATTGCATTCCTATTTGTAAATCAATCAAGCTTTAAATATGCTTTTTTCAAGTGTCAATATCTAAAAGCAAATTAAATTTTTACCTTTAGATTCTTTTGAAAAATTGCTACAAAGCAAATCAAAAGAACATATTCTGAAAAATCACCATGAAATCAAGAAGAAATTTTATTAAAACTATAGGAGCAGCAAGTGCGGCCTCGCTACTACCACTCTCCACAATCGCAAACGATATGGCAAAGCAAAAGATGATTCACCAGGTTTACTTCTGGCTCCATGACAAAGACAATACGAAAGAGTTTTTAACGGAAGCTGTACCTATGCTCGGCAAGTGTAAAGATGTGGCCAAATTCATTGCCGGTGTCCCAGCGGCTACAGCGGATCGGGATGTGGTAGATCATAGCTTTCAAGTGTCCTGTACGATATATTTTGACAGTCTGGAAGATCAGCTTGCCTATCAGACCGACCCGCTGCATTTGGAGTTTATCGAAAAGTATTCTTCCATGTGGAGTGCTGTGAAAGTTTACGATATAGCAATTTGACAAAACCTTTTACCCCTAATAATCAGTTAGAAAAGAAATAAAAACCACTTATGAAAAATCATAAATATCTCCTGCTGATCGCACTCTTGTGGGCAGGTTGGGCTTGCGACCCTAAAGACGATCCAATTCCGGCAGCCGATACGGACCTTAAGGTGAAGAAGGCCATATTTGAAACGATGCGGGAATGGTACTTTTGGAATTTGGAACTACCGACAAGTGTAGACTATTCCGATTTTGAAACCAATGATGACCTGTTGAATGCAATTACTTTCAAACCTCTAGACCGCTTCTCTTATTTAACTAATCAACAAGCATTCAATAATGCTTTTGTAGGAAGGACCGCAGGTCATGGGTTTGGGTTCAGTTTTACAGCCGAAGAGCGACTTTTTCTTTCTTTCGTTTTCGATGGGGGTCCTGCCGGCAAAGATGGTTGGAAGAGAGGTTGGGAAATCACCCAAATCAATGGTCAGCCCCTCGCCAGCTACAAAACCAGTTCTGGAGGCTATGATTTCAAATTGGGACCACCTGACCCGGGTCTTACCAACGCATTTACTTTTAGACTTCCCGACGGCACCATGACAACACGTACCAATACCAAAGCCGAATTTCAGTCTAACTCTGTATTGGACAGAAGAGTGATTGAATCGGAAGGGAAAAAAGTCGGCTATTGGGCCTATCAAAGCTTCAGAGCCACCGCTGGACTGACACCCACAAGAAGTAGTGAAGTACAAACGTCGATGGAGTTTTTCCAAAATCAGGGTATCAATGAACTTATTATTGATCTCCGCTACAACGGAGGCGGATCGGTTGCCGTTGCAGAGCAGATTCTCAACTATGTAATCCAAGTATCCAACAATGGCAAATTGATGTACACCAATAAGCATAATTCTCTTAAATCCAGCCGTAACACGAGTGCTAACTTTACAAAAATAGGGAATTTGGCACTTACCAGAGTTGTATTTATCACTTCGAGAGGCTCTGCATCTGCATCAGAATTGATCATCAATAGTCTGGATCCCTACATGGATGTAGTTTTAATCGGAGATAATACTTTTGGTAAGCCGGTGGGCTCATTTCCCCTTTCACAATTCAGTCGACTACTTGTAACCAATAACGTAGAGCTAGTGCCAATTACCTTTGCCATCGCTAATTCTGACGGTAAAGCAGAATACTTTGACGGGTTTCCGGCAAACTTTAGAGTTGGCGACAGTCCTCAGTTTGAATGGGGCGATCCAAATGATTTGCGACTTGGCGCAGCATTACAATACATCAAAAATGGCTCAATAAGCGGCCGTATGGCTAATTCTTACTTTAAACCTAAATGGGAGATGATTGACGCTTTCAAAGGCTTGGAACAGGAATTTCCAGCATATTAAATCAAAAAACTCCCGACTTGAAAGAGTCGGGAGTTTTTTTTGCTAAAGCGTAAATGTTTCGTGATTTCCCCCTAACTCGAACATAAAA
>Ga0306870_1000338_pt1 | contig 11339 bp, 4 predicted proteins | sample AntRauMeHopE1496_FD_190435 | JGI IMG/M metagenome (GOLD analysis project Ga0306870, IMG submission 190435) | Saline lake microbial communities from Rauer Islands, Antarctica - Metagenome Hop E1 #496 (v2) (version 2) | ecosystem: Environmental > Aquatic > Non-marine Saline and Alkaline > Saline ... | reverse complement strand
TCGCGACGGGACTCGTTGTCTCGTTGTGCATATATGAGATTGCACGAGATGCATTAATAGGCTTGCTCTTGTTTGTGTGCATATGCTTTCCTTGCGGGCCAGGGGTCTTTTGTCTGTCGTCATGCAGCATACTGGCAGGAGAGAATGGTCTGCACCTCTTTGACAGACAGGCCAAAGAGGGACATAGAGTCGTTTTCGCTCATTGACTCGACGTCACGTTCGTCCAGCTGCAACGACGACCATGCTAGCAAGGAAAATCCAAAGTGCTGCATGATTGGGACGTTCAAGCCATTGCGCTTCATTTGCGAATAAGTGATGCCCATGAGCTTCATTTCTTCGCATGTCCACCGCATGGACCAAATTTCTGCGAGGTCCGCATGCAGGTCTGATATGGGGTTGATTGGGAAAATGCTCATGTCTATCATGTCATGCAGGGTGAGAGCCCCGCGTTTTATCCATTCATTTTTGTCGGGCTGTAACTGCACCAGCTTCTCGCGGTGAAAGAGAAAGTCTTGTCGAAGGCCCTTCCACGACAAACACCTGCTTTTGACGTCTTCCCATGACAGAATTGTTCGCGGTTGATCCCACAGTCCGAAAAAACGAATTGACTCGCGCGCGGAAAGCTCCATGACACATGGCTGGTAAAGAGACTTTTATACAAGGACGGCTACAGGCAAAATTTCAGAGCGGTCAACGAGGAGGTGGTACAACAATGCGCGGTGCACGTAAATCGCCTGCCGCGACCAGAAGACAGGGAAGTACTCGCTGAACACACGGCTTCGCGGCGTCCATGTCTTCCATGAGGCGTGCAATGCACACCACGTCAAAATCCATCTTCAACTTGTGAAAAGGCCGCATGCACTGAGCTTCGTGTCCGCTCCAGTGATAATGTATCCGTGAGTTTGCAGGCTGGGCATGCAAGCACTTGTGCACCAGTATGTGCCTCTGCAAGGCGTCGAGCTTGCGCACGTCTTCGCCGTTCACACGCGAGGCGTCAAAAATGGCCACGTGCGTGCGAGCACGGCGATTCCGGTACAACCATCCATGCACTACCGAGTCGGTCCCGAGGACATGCTGTGCTGCGAAGGCGGGCCTAGTGAAGAAGAGATTGCTGCTCGTGTCGTGAGGAAACAACGCGAATGTGTCCGTTTCCGTGGTTATCAGGGTGATGATCTCGCCGTCGCGCGGCACCAGCGTGCTCATTTTTGAGGCGTCGGTGGCGGCACAGTGTTGCACAAAGACCTTTTGCAAGGCGCCATAATTGATTTTCGACCGGTCAATTTCCACGCATAAGTCAATTGGAATACCGCACATATCATGCCGTTGGGAAGGGCTTGGAGAGGCCATGCTCAGATGCTGTGGGTGGGCTTCGTACGCACACAGCTGTTTTGACTTTGTTCGGTTTCGCCTAGAATTTGAAAAGCGCCAATATATTTTGGCGCCATTTCTCGAAAATGCATTTTGCAGTGAAATATTTAGCCACGAGCACAGCTGGAGAGAATCCAGACTGGCAGACATGTTACACGTGCACACATACACTGTCGTTGATGTGGAGGTTCACAACCCTGCTGTTGTGTCGCACCACCTCCATTGGCCTTACATTGTAAACAACAAGAACAAGAGCCAGCAAATGTCTTCATACACTGTTCTCGAGAAAATGCGTGTGAATTTTCTGGATAACAACAAGGCCTGTCTCAGGTCCAGCGTTGTCATGGACGTCTCTGACGTTGGCGTAGTGGAGCACTGGTCTAAAGTATCCAAGTCGTATGTGACGTGTCTGCAGGGCGAAAACATGCTCTGCCTGCAGCATGAAAATGAATTTGCGACAGTCAAGCTCAAAATTGCTTCTGCAAGGGTTTCCAAGCACGAAACATACTTGTTGGGCCAAAGTACCAGTGTCGCGGCATGTGATTTCCCTGGAGTCGGTCCAGTGTCGGTTCTGGCTGGTCTCTATGTTACAACATACAAGCCCGTGCACGTGGATGCTTCCTTCAAACTTTTTGAGAAGTTTTGCTCACAGGCCATCATTCCGGTAGAGTTTCACATTTTCTTCGAACAAATTGGCTTTGTTACTGTGTCCATGGCGTACACCAGGGATACCGCCCTGACGGACTACATTCGGGATGATCGTCTCAAACACTTGGCCGCTCGCATGTTGACGCTGGAACCACTTGTGGATGTAGCGGAATGCAAAGAGATAAAGAGTGCAAGCAAGGAGAACGAGGAGGAAATCATGCCGGCATACGTGCCTTGGCCAGAAAATTTTTGCGACTTGACCACGTTCGACCTGTCTTATTTTGACTAGCTCGCTACAAGACATGCAAGAGGCCAGATGCACAAATTGTTTTTTTTGCATGATCACAATAAATGATCATTTGAACATACAACCATGTAGACTCTTTTGCCTTTGTGCTTTTTATTATTCCACGGAAAATTAGTTGTTAGTTCAGCCAGATTTGGCGCGCAGACACATCTGCAAGGACGTGCTGACGATTGTCGCGTGCGGCTTCCTGCTTGGATGTGTAGACGAGGTTTGAAAATATCATTTTTTCGGGGTCCTTGTGAGATGTGACAATTGCATGCTTGTCTGAGTCCACAAGCTTGACGTTTACAATAACCTTGTGTTTTTCGTGCTCGTTGTAGAAGTAGGAGCCGTCCATGAGGTTCAGCGAGTGCACGATGATAGCCAGGCGAATGACATGCTTACCATTGTCGGTGTGAGCGCCGTCGCCGAGAATGTAAAACGCCTCCAATTGCACAAAGTCGGTGCTCTCTTGGCAGATTGATTCGTGCATGTCTGGTGCAGCCCGCATGGCAAATCCACGGCGCATGCATTTTGGAACACACGCACAAAGCTCAAAATACCTCGTTCGATCCAGGCGAAGCACAACGCTCTGTCCTTCGCGGACAAGGCACCTGCTAGCTGTCGCAAAATCCATCAAAGCGTGCAAGGGACTGGCTATGCCGGGCATCATGCATTCGACGTAGTACTGGCCTTGGCGCAGAAAGACATTTGCGAGTGGATCAGCGCTGACATCGTCCAAGTCGTCTGCACCAATACTCAGCGCAGGGTGCTTCGTGATGATACCCAGGCCCGTGGGCCCATCCTGGTGCCAGTTGTCCATCGGGCCGAGCGTCCACTCGAGATTGAACTCTGAACTCTTGCAGAGCGGCAAATGGCAGCGTACGGTGCGCGTCATCTTGACACTCGCGCTGCGCAGGGATTGTTGCGCATGCTCTTGCAGGCGAACGGTCAGAAGCTGCCGCCTCTGATCAAGTTCCGCGTCACACGGCTCGTGCAGCCCGTTCTCGGCATCGCGAATCCATTTTTTGACGGCCACGACACGATTTTTGCAAGTATTCAAGGATTCGAGCTCGGCCTGCACAAGGCGGTCGTCATGGTCGGCCATGTCAAGCGCGAGCGTGCGCCCCTTGTCGTGCGTCTCGATGCGGTACATGAGCATGAAGCCTCCAGAGTCGTTGTCGTCGTCATACGGGGAAAACACGTTGCGGCCCGGCACAAGCAAGTGCTGCGTTGCAGCGTGCCAGCGCGTGTTGTGCTTCGCCTCAAACGGCTGTCCCTTGGTCTCGACAAGGTGCCACTTTAGGTGCGAGCGTGTGTTGAAATATAGATAGCGAGGCGCCGTCACCATGGCACTGGCCTCCACCTCAGGATCAGAAGACAAGACAAGGAAAAAAGTTGTGATGTCGGGCCTGTCTCGGACAGTGAGACGGGTCATGCGGCACGAAACCAATGTGTTTTTGATCTTGGGAATGTCCTTGTTCTCTGCAAGATACGCTGAAGTTTCCTCCAATGAAAGCAGCAAGTTTTTTTCGAGGTATTGAAACCACTTGTCTGCATGTATGACGCGCACATACGGCTCAGATCCTCCGAATTCGGCTGGTGGCATTTTGTTAAGACGCAGGATCTGATCGCTGCAGCGCAGTGTTACTGCATGTTTCCACAGAATGACCGGAAAAAATGAGAAGGGCATCTCCACTCCAACCAAATCATCTGGCAACGGATGCAGGTACACCTCGCGCACGTTGTCATCAAGGCACAGACGCAGGCCGCTTGTCATCATTTCCGACATGCGGTCAATCGAGAAGGTAATGACGTCACCACGCGCGTCCTTGATTGGCAACGCCGTTGGAATACGCGCCCCGAAGCCAAGGGTGTCCGAGTCGTGCACCGACGTGGCTTGGGTTGGCACGATGAATACCATGTTGTGTTCTATCACCAGGGTGAAGAGAAAACCCTGCTGGAACGAAATACACGGAATCTCGCGCTTGTGAGCAGTGACGCTGTGCGTGAGCGACACCGGAATGTGCCGCACCATTTCTGCTGTGACGGCGTTGCCATACAGCTGAAAAGCAATTTGCAGCGTCTTGTCGGCTTGTGGGATGTCCATGGCACACAAGCGTCGGTACGCTGTCTTCATGAGCACCAGGTGCGCCTGCATGTGATACACGCTCTCCGGGGGAAACATGAACAAGTCGCCCTGCACATTCGGATGCGAGCGCTCTTCTGCGGCGGAAATGATGTTCTTGTAGTAAAGGCTGGCTGTGCCGTCTTCGAGATACAGAAACTGAAAATTGACTGGCTTGCGAAGACGGTGGCAGATCTGGTTGTCGGGCACTGCGACCGATCCAAGGTATGTATCTACATGCAGACGCTCGTCGTAAAACAGCGCGGCCGGAAGGGGATTGTCAGTGACGGGGTTGAACTGGTTCAGAAAGATACTTCCGCTGTTGGCTGGGATCGCCGCGCGCTCGACGCAGCTGTGGATGAACAGGCTGAGCATCGTCAAGCTGCAGCACGAGAGGTTGCGGAGGTGCACAACTGCCACACTATCACCGCCTTGGTTGCCTTGGCCCTGCCACTCGTGTGCAAACAAACCCTGCGCGAGAATGAGCCACAGAATGTCGATGTTGAGAGACACTTCGACCCCTTCCATCGCACCGGCTCCCTCTTTCGGCATTACTCCCCACTTGAAGCACGAGTACGGCTCGGCTTCGGCGCCGACAATTGGTGTCTGCCAAGACTCGCTAGCCAGGAATTGGCGGTTGATGCCCTTGCGCTGCATGTAAGGCAATAACAGTTTCTTGAGCACGTCAGCCCGTGTGCATTTCTTCTTCATGTTGCACAGCGCGAGGAAATGCGACAGGACTCCGGGGATTGCGTTTGTGTTCTTGCACGTGTTTGTGTAGAATACTCCAGTGGTCCACACCGGCGCAAAGACCAGGTCGTTGTCGTCCATGGTCTTTCGGTCGATCTGCGGCAAACGCGTGCCTGCACTTGCCGCCTGCCAATACACGTCGGTTTTTTCAAATTGCTTGAGAGGAATCGCCGAGCCGCGCTCGATGTCGTGTTCTTTTGTCTGCATGAGCGCAAACGCGGTGGCGATGATGTTTTCTGCACTGCCCATGGTAGCTCCGTCAAACTTCTGGCTTTCTCGAGACTTTGCGGGCCCTTTCACTTCCGACGTGGTCATCCACTCGGGGGCCTTGCGCACGACGAAGCATGCGCCGGGCGTCACAAAGGTGGACGGGCTCTGGCGGCTGGCCCGCCGCTGCATTGCTGCCTTGATTTCTTGAGACTTGCCCTCGACCTCCCACTGGTGCCATTCGATGAGCTCTTCCTTCGAAACCTCTTTGAGATGTCCCGACATGCGCAGGCCCATGCCACGCACGCGGCGCGCGCGGGTCGACGCCCATTCCACGCGCGCTGTCTCGACCGACGGCATAGTCACAGTCTCAACGAGGTAAGCTGCGAACAAATCGTACACGCCCTCCTGCGCAGGAGTCAGCTGTTGCTCGGTCGCAACGAGGGCCAGGATGTTGAGCGGGCAGTGTGTCGTCATGCCGGTCGTGAAGAGCAAGTAGCATGACAAAATCATCACACTGGCGTCGAGAATAGTGGAAAACATCCACAGGTGGAGCGCGCTCAAGATGCAGTGCAGAGACATGGGCACATTGATGGTTGCCAGCACCATGTTCTCAAAGGCGTCGTACAGGGGCACACAGGGCTGATTCTTGCTGTTGGTTCCGACCGCATCGAACGCAGCCCGCAAGCACCGCTCAATGGTAAAGGTCACGGCGCTCGGGTGCAGCGTCACCGTCTTGAAAGGTCCATCCCACGTGCGGTTCATGACGGTGGGACTCTTAAGGTATGCGCGACGCAGGCCTTGAGAGATATCGCGCACTGCGTTGCCCATGCTCCGCAGGTCAATGCCTATCACGTACGTCGCGCGCATGAAGTTCTGCGTCATGACGCGGTTGACAAAGGGAAAAGCCTTGCGGCGAATGTGGTTGATCAGGCAAAAGACCATGTTGTTGCGCGTGCGCTCCTCGTTCATGTACTTGACATTGGTGACATCTTCTGAGCACTCCATGTTGTCGCGAAACGATTCTTCCATGACATCGTCATCGCTCTCCTCCTGTGCCTCGTCCTCGCGCTCTGAGAAAATTCGGCCCACTGGCCCGTCTAACGTGGAGGAATTGACCAGTCGCATGCGACCGCCCTCGATCGTAGACGTCGGCACCTTGGTCTCTTGGCGGTTCCCGGTAACGACTCCTGCTGGCATGGGCCAGAACTGCAGGAAGGAAACAGTCTTGTTCATCACAGTGGTGATCCATCCCTCACGCTTGGTGCCCTCGCCCGCCCCAGAGTCTCCAAGCCAGTTTTCGAGATTCGCCAGAAAATTCTGCGCCGCCTCAGAATCTCCACAGAGCTTCCTTGCTTCCGTAAACCAGCTGGCGATGCCCGCCTGCTCGAAAATAGCCATGTCTTCTATGCGCATGCTGCCATCGGCTGTGACGGGCACGCCGCTGCCATTGTAGGTGGCCATAGCCATGGGAGAAACCCATTTGGCCGTCTTGTCCCGGCATTTCTCCGAGTTGTAAAAAGCCATCAACTCGTTGCACACAACAAGCCATCGACCATACGCGTTGTCGTTTTGCGTTTTGACCTGCGTGCTGACATCCGCGCCAGCGCCGGAGGTTTTTTTGTTCTGGATGAGCTCGGCGCGCGTGCCGTTGCTCTGCGTGACAGTGATGGACCACGTCGAGGCTCCGTCTGTCAACTGGACAGGCATGCCCCACGCTGTTGGCGAGCAAAATTGCGCACACATGCCAAAGTCAAAGAGCTGCACGAGCGACTCGTTCATGAAACACACGTCCATCGCCACACGATCACGTGCCAAGACAAACAAGAAGGCCGTGTGCGACTCGGCGCTCAGCAATTCGTGAGCCGGCCCGCGCGACAAGCGTTTCTGCACAAGCGTACGCATAGGCACGTAGTCTCGCACCCACAGCGCTCCCTTCACCTCCGCTTGCTTCTTGAGGTCCAAAACGCTTCTCGCCGCCATGGCAAACTGCAAGAGCGGGCCCACATTCATTTGGCAAAGCGTTGTGCGAATGCACGCCTGTGTTTGGCGAAAGAGCACTCCGGCCATTTTTGTCAGTTCCCCGCCCTCACGTGTTTTTTGCAGCATGCTGTCCAACCTGTTCTTGCGCACGCCGTAGAGCGACAATATTTCTTCCTCAAAGATCCTTGTCTGCTGCAAGCTCTGCATGGTACTTGCCGTCGCCACGTCGTGCACGTGCTCCACAAAAGAGGACATTTGGGCGTTGAGCTGCGCAGCATTCTTCTGAAGCCACTCGAGGTCCAATACCACCTTGTTGTCGTCCTCCCACAGGCAAGCGAATTGATCCTCGACACTGCGCGCTTCCATGTAGACCTCAATGACAGGGGCACACTTGTAGGGCTGTGGCGTCATCTCAGCAACCACACTCGAAAGAGCAGCCTTGGGACTTGGCTTGACGTAGGGCGAGAAGGCGTCTGGGTTGTATTTGATCAGAACGCCACAGTTCCACGCCATGCCGCCGCCGACCTCGATGTAACACCAAGTCTTATCGCGCGACTTGAGAATGTTGTGCAGCCAGCACTCAGTCATGACACGCACGTCTTCGCGATTCTCCTCTGGCGCCGCTTCTCGCATTTTTTCTATCTGCTCCTCCAGATAGTCGAGGCGCATGCTGCGATAGTGCATGCCCTGGTAGTACTGCGTCGAAAAGTCTGCGCACGGCTTGCTGGCATGTCTGTATCCATTGGGACTCAGGTCGGCTGCAACGGACACAGAAATCATGCGAAAGTGTTCGTGTCGCGCAAGCTCCACCCCTTTGAGATACTCCAGATACAAGCGCATCTCGCTTGTATCTTGCACGTCGATACGCATGCCACCAAAATGCATGTTGACCAGTCCCTCTGCATGTGCAAAATTAAAGATGGCAAGGGGCACATGCGCCTCGGTGCATACGTTAGAAAACTGGCTCGACTTGCCGACACTGAAAACGTCTGCCAATCCCATTGTCATGGCATGCGGCTTGCATAATGCCATGTTCATGTGCTTGATCACGTTGAGCAGCGGCATCTTGAGAGTCTCCATCCGAGAGGCGTTTTCGAGAAAAATGATCGGCTCCACACCCGGCATCTTGGCCTGGATGCGCACAAGGTCGATGCGAACCTGCCTCTTGTTTCCTCCCTCGTCTGCACAGTCCATGACATGCGACCAAAGAAATATGTTAAAGAGACCCTTTTTCACAATAATTTCGTGCCTGTGCTCGGCTTCAGGGACTGTCTGGCCGCGCACGCGCGCACTGTTCACGGCATGCTCCACAGGAATTATGCCAGGGCTGTCTTCTTCCAGCTCGGCATTGCCTGCAGCAACCGACCTGTACTGCCACAGCGTGTCAAGAAGCGTTGCGTCTATGTCATGGCTCATGCTGGTCGTGCCGCGCGCTTGTAGCATGTCGCTGTTGAACTCGTCAAAGTAGCGCCCTCCTTCCTGAACCTTCGCACGGCTATTCGTGTTGAAACTGGGCTCCGTGTAGTGTGTGGCCACACCAGCGTACGACTCGTCAAGCCCACCAGCCAGCGCCTTGCACAGCAGCGTGATGATTTGCAAAATTTCTGGGTCGACAGTCAGCGTGTCGGTGCACACGGTCAATTTCCACAGAAGACAGTCTGCCACTCCAACCGTTCCTCCTTGCGGACCCTGTTCCAGCAGAATGCGGCTCTTGCGGTCGCCGTGATACTGCGGCAAACAAATGTTTTCGACTTGCGGCGTGCGCGGAATGTCCAGATGCGTGCTGCGATGGGTGTTAATGAAGGCAAATAGGGCCTTGGAGCAACAATCTGGAGTCATCATGACGTCCACAGTGTCAGAAGACGACACCTCTCGCAACGGCATGAAGTCCTGTATGGGCAGAGCAAATCGCTCGGCATGCAAGCGCTGCTTGTCAGTGTTTTTCCACCACTCCTCAATTTGCATAATCTGGAAGGGACCGTGCTCCACCTCCACCATGCCGCCCTTGAGAATCAGGTCGTCACGCTTGAAAAAGACTTTTCGCAAGTTGCCTCCAACCCCACGCACATGCCGACTGATATCATTGGTGCCCAGGCCAATTTGTGCAAGCGGCGTGAGATCGCGCTTGGTCGGCCGCATTTTTTTTTCAGCCTCCTTATCACGCTCGCCTCCACCCTCCCCGCCGCTGCCGCCGTCTCCATCTTCGTTGTAAGCGTTGAAGAATCGCTTCTTGGGAGTGTTGGCCTGCGACTTGGATTTTTTTTGCTTGTTTTTGGCCTTGTCGAGACGCTCGTCATCCTTGTCGATTATGTCCAAGACCCATTTCCTGTCTTTGGCATTGGCTTTGCTGATGGTTTCGTCGCCATCTCCACCCACACGCAGCTTCTTCAACACCGTTTCGCGCTTCTTGGGCGGCAGAAGCAAGATACGTTGATCTATGCGGGCATCGTCAGTCATGTCTTCCCCCTCCTGGCTCGCGACGTCCTCTCCGGCTTCCTCGCTGTCCTCCCCGTCATCGTCTTCGTCGTGGGCCTCAACCTCAACGTATTTGGACATTGCACTGGCAGCCAATCAAGATCCCTCGCCTCTGCCCCTCCTTCCTCTTTGAGACAGCTTGGCAGAATTCGGAAGCCTTCGGAAGGGATTTGCATTTTTTGTTTCGAGTTCGTGGATGCAAAAATGCAATTTCGAAACAGTCGGAATTCGTCGCGTGTGCCAGCGCGGAAGGAGCATATGCGATGAGACAGGTGAAACCCACCCTCAATACGTGTGTTTTTTGTATTTAAGGTTATATTGTTACATACTCGAAGATTGCAACAGAATGCAAGCTCCACAGGAAAATTCGGTTGCTGCCCTGATCATGGCAGTAGCCCAGCTGCAAAGCGCTGCTCCTTCTGTCAGAGGTGCACATGGTGTAGAAATGGATGAAGCACACGGCGAGGCTGCCAGTGCACGACGCAAGGGTGATGCAGACGTGCAGGAGCAGCTCATGGCGTTAAAAACGTTGCTGAAAACCACGGCGCATGCAGTCAAAATGTGCCCGACAAAAGTGGATGTTACAGACATGTATAAAGAACATGACAACGAGTCACAGAGCAAATTTGATTTGTCGATGCATAATTTTAAAAAGTCCATCGACGACACTGTCCAAGCACAGCTTGAAAATTTCAAGGGTGAGTATCGCGCGGAGTGCAAAGCAGAATTTCGCGACATGTTCAAGGACCTCTTGGACCATAATGCACGGCTCACGACAGAACTGGAAAATCACAAGATGATGGTCAATGCGCAAATTGATGAAACCAATCTACGTGTCAAAACACAAATTGACACCTGCCAAAAGCTCATGAGCTCGTTGTCACATTTGGCCAATATGGCGCGCACCACGGCACAGGCGGAATTTGAACAGCAACATGCTATCAAGATGACTGAAATTCAGTGCAGCATCGCAACACATCAGGTCGAATTCAATCTGCATATGAACCAACAGCATCTTGCTTCCGCGGAGGAAATGCGCTCACACCATGACAGCATGCTGGCTGCAAGCAAGGCATCTGTGCAACGGATGACAGATAATGTATCCGCGAAAATGACTTCCTTGTGCGAAGATTATTTGCAGAAAACAGAAAAATCTCAGGAAGCGAAACACCGCGAGAATCAGAATGAAATAGCAGAGTCGTTGAATGACGTGCAACTTCGTCTTGCTTCAATGGAGGATAGGCAGGAGGATTCCAGCAAACAAACTCACCATGTGCCTCGCTCTGGACGTGAGCAACAGCAGGGAACGGCACCGGGTGATGGTGGCATGCACGCCCCACCCAGCATTATTCCAGCAGGTGTTAGGAAAAATGCAGCCTTTTCGGCAGATTGGTGCAAAGGTGACAGCGCGTCCGCAACTTTTGAGAGAGTATCAGCACGTCCTGCAAATTCGCAGAGGTCACATGCAGCAAGAGCTTTCGTGGAACAAACTGC